>LNFM01001627.1_pt1 | contig 81783 bp, 81 predicted proteins | sample 596031 | NCBI WGS metagenome assembly LNFM01 (sample SAMN04254537, study PRJNA301005) | activated carbon metagenome | isolation source: dual media filters at the Ann Arbor, Michigan drinking water treatment plant | place: USA: Ann Arbor | reverse complement strand
CCGCCGCCCCGCGCGCCGCGGGGGAATGCAGGTGGGGCACGCGCAGTGTCAGGCGCGTCGGGCCGTCGCCGGGGCGGGTCGCGATGGGTTCGGAACGCAGGACCTTGTCCTTGCCCTCGCGCGCCAGGGGATAGGCGGTGCCATCGACCTCGAGGGCGAGTTCGCCGGCATTGGCGGGGGTGCCGAAATGGAACAGGCGCAGCGTGGCAACCAGGGGCGCGCTGCGGTCGAGCCAGGCGTCGAAGCCGACATCCTGCACCGGGCCGGTCCAGCGGAAGGCGCCCTCGGGACCCCATTCGAGTTGGTAGAAGCCGTCCTGGGCGGGAAGCAGCTGGTCGGCGGCGATGTCGAAATGGTCGGGCAGGGGCGGGAGGTCGGCGGCGGGCGGGGTTGCCTGCGGGGCTTCGGCGAGGGCGGCGTCGCGCATCTGCAGGATGCGTTCCTGGGCGTCGAGGCGGGCGCGCAGGTCGGCGACCTCGGCGCGGAGGGCGGCAATCAGTTCCGACGGATCAGCATTTCCATCGGCGACCGTCAGTTGCACCATTGAGGGATTGCCCAAACTGATAGAGGTCATGGTATGGAGCCACATGAGAGAAATCTTGAAAACCCTTATCGTGGCTAACGCCGACCCGCCCAAGAACAGTATATTCCTAGAACCCCAAACAAAATGAGTCATCCATTGAGAAATAGAATAGATTATTTGTAAAACTCTAAAGAAATAGGAAGAATATGAAGCTCTCCCCATTTTCGTGGCGCGCTTTCGAGCAGGTGGAGCGGTTTACGCAAGGAGTAAATCTTGCCAAACGAGGGAGGCCTTCTTTATTAAGGGTTCATGAGTCTGGCGAATGTAGTCTTTCACGGCCAGAATTCATTGGCGGACAAAATGAAGGATCAAAAATTTTTGCGGAAAAATTATTTTCGAAAACTAGATATTGGTCCGCCGGAGTAGAGATAGTCTTCTTGCCAAGGGTATATTTTTTCTCGCGGCCTGGTCATCTCATTTTTGGTTCGGGGCATATTTGTGCCGAACTAGACTACGCGTTGAATCCGACGCATCGGATCGATGGTATTGAACTTCGCGAGGGGGTATATACGGTTGGCAGTTGGCATTCCGAAATGATGAACGAATGCCCGCGGATCCCAGGCGTTAGTTACCTAATGTATCCTAAATGGCATAGAAACTACACTCACTGGCACAGTGAAGCGCTCGTCCAGGCTCCGATGCTGTGCAATTTCATAGATGACGTAGACAATTTTGTTTTTCCGGAAGGGCCAGATTTTCAGCGAGATTCCATTGACTTATTTTTACAAACCGACCCAGTCCGGCAGCTGTTTCTTGATAGCCCAATCATGCACTTTGATGTGGCTGTCCTCTCGACGAGTATGTTTGCAAGAACTCACCTGCACCGAAGCGCAAAAGAGGGCCTCGAACTCATCCGAGAGCGATCGCGATCTCAGGTCGATAAAGAAGATAGCAGAAATAAAATGATATATATTTCACGAAGAGATTCAAAATTTCGACCTCTTCGAAATGAACTTGAACTCGAAAGCGCACTTTCTAATAGCGGTTTCAAAATTGTATTGGGCTCAGAATTGACATTTAAGGAACAGATTAAAATTTTTCATAATTCTGAGATTGTGGTGGGTGCGCATGGATCCGGCCTAACGAATGTGATTTACTCTCAGCCAGAGACTTTTGTCCTGGAAATACGCCCTCAGAACGCAGGCTTAAGGAGTCCTTTTATTGACATAAGCTACTGGATAATTGCCAATCTTCTGGGAAATCCGTACGGCGCGTATATCTGTCCTGCGGCTGTATCCGATAGCGATTGGGTGGTCGATGTCGGCAACGCATTGCGTGCCATCGAGCGTGTGTTAGGTTCACGCCGTGCTGGCGAGGCGGCGACGTAGTCCATAGAGCCTAAGCGGGCGGCGGGCGCTTGGTTGCAGCTAAGGTGCGGCTAGGTGGTCTCGCTAGTGAACACTCTTCCGGCGAGGCGGCACTAGCGTGGCTTGTCCCCAGGCAGGGGCGGGAGGCGAGATGGCAGTTTGCAGGAGCGAGTCATGGCGGGAAAAAGAACTGCAATTCTCCTGGCTGCCGAGCGATCCGGGACGCACCTCCTTCGATCTATCCTGAATTCGTCGGGAGTCGCGTTCGCGCCCGGCGAGCCCGCGAATGCTGGGGCCGACCGACGTGCGGAGCCAAGTCCTACTGATTTTTTCAAGATTCGCCATGAATTCATTGGGCGTCGCAGCGGTTATTGGGTTCCGACAGTGAGCGCTACTAACGAGTTGATTTCGCATTTTTTTGATACATGCGAAGGTGTCGCTTCGCCGGGTAAGATTTTTGTTTGTGATGTGAAGTACGGGCACGTACACAACTTTAATGCTGGTTGGTGGGATTTCTTTAGCGTGCCGACATTAATCAGCTACGCGGCTGCGAATGATATTCCGATTATACACTTGATACGGCGTTTTCCTGCCGAAACGACAATCTCTGGACTTTATGCGCATCAAACCGGCGTATGGCGAGCTTGGTCAGCTGAGGGCTTAAAGGAAATTCAGATCTCCGTCGAAAGACAACGCCTTCAGGCAGACACAAACCGTCTCGTTGCCACCATTTCTCAATTTTCCGCGTGGCTTAGGGGTGTTCAGCATCTTGAGATGTACTACGATGAACTGTTGACAAAGGATAGTCAATCTTGGAAAAATTGGGAAAGTATTTCGGGAACAAAAGTTGATCAAATGGCGCCAAAGGTTTTGAAAACAACTCCGGAATACCAAAAAGCAATTCGTAATTTTGGTGAAGTCGAGGATCTACTGCAGATAAAGTTGAGTGACTGGGGTGTGATAAATGGAAAAAATTGAAGAGATATTGGAGTTTGAGGGAAGCTCTCTTAGGTTCTTCAGGCGCGATGATCTCGCCGACCGAGGTGTGTTGCGGCAGGTTTTTCGCGGTCTCCAGTATGACCTGCCAAAGCGTCATCGCATTGCTGTGGCTGATTTTTTTCATCGATTGACGCAGAAAAATCGGAAAGCACTGATCATAGATGCTGGTGCTAACATAGGCGCAAGTAGTGTGTTTTTTTCTATCAGATACCCAGGAAGCGTGATTCTGGCGGTCGAGCCCGACGAGGGTAATTTTGACTTGCTTTGCACAAATTCAGAGAATGTGGGCGTAGTTCCACTCAGGGCGGCACTTGCGTCTCATGGGCGCGGGCTACGTCTTGTTGATCCAGGTCGCGGGCCTTGGGGCTACATGACAAGAGAACCAGGCCTTGATGAATCGGGGGACCTTGTTCCTTCGCTTACGGTCGATGACCTTCTGGATCGTGGGAAGGCGGTGGGGGAGGAGGTTGTTCCGTTCATGCTCAAGATCGATATCGAGGGTGGGGAAATTGATGTCTTTTCTGGTGAGACGACTTGGTTTCGCGAGTTCCCGGTGATCTGTCTAGAGATACACGATTGGATGTTACCTGGTTCTGCATCGTGCCAAGGGTTCTTGAGTGCGCATAACAAAACTCAGCGCGACTTACTCATTGTAGGCGAAAATCTTTTTTCAATTGACTGGCGCGCTATTACTAATCGATAAAAATATTCTCATAATTCTTGATTATATGCTCTATCCTTCTTTTTTGCACACTCAAATCAAAAAAGGCGCGGGCAGATAGGGTCGCATTCTTTGCGATTTCTGCGGAGGCGTCGATGTTACTTTCGCACCAATGAAGCTTTGATGCGATGTCATTAACGGATGGTTCGACTGGAACATAATGGACCCAGGGCTGAAAGTGATTATCGCCGTAGGTCTGCCACTCCGAAATCTCGCGAAATACAACAGAGCCAGAGAGCAGAGCCCAATAAAAATTTGATGGCCAGTCAAATCCATCCAGGCACAGTAGGTACCGATATCTACTCTGTTCGATTGGTGCCTGGAATTCCTTAATAAATTCAGAAACGTGAGGAACATTAGACAATATATCTCCGCTATTCTCGCCCAAGTGTAAGCCTATATCAAACGAGGCGTAGCCCTTAGCGTCAAAGCATAGCTTGACGCGCGGAAATGAAGATAGCGCGCTGAATTTTTCGTCCGCAGTGAGGTTAGACCGCCATATCGACCGGGTCGTTACGACGCTTCCGTCATCGCTGCGGCGTGATCCTGTCAGAGTCCCGCGCCAGAAAACTTTTGGTTTCCGATCCTTGAAGCTCCTGGCAGAAGATATGTCAGGGATGTTCCTGGAGGGAAAGATTTGGTAGTTAGGAAGCGGGAATATACAGTTAGAGTTTCCTTTGCGCCGGTGATGTTGAATGACGTGCGGAAAATGGCTTTCTTGGAAGCGCGCCGCCCAGTCTTGATATGAGTTATCCTCAAGGTAAATCAACCAAGTTCCAGTTGGATTAAAATTACTTGAATAATAGTGTAAGAAATTTTTCACTCGCGCACCAAGTAGTCGTTTTTCGTCTTTAATTGCATCGTCGATGGATAACGATGCTGGCGATGTTTCTTCGTTTGGACGCCAAACAACAACATTGCAGTCCCATCGAACTAATATTATTGACTGCTTAGGAGTATTGATGAAATCATCAATTACAAGCTGCCTAGAAAACGTCGCCGGCGTATTCGAGCCCAGATGAAAAGCGATATCTGAGTCATCGGCATTTTCTTGATTGAGCACGTTATTTATGCCAGTAATGTTGTTGAAATCCGGAACTTTTTTGAATTTTTGATTTGCCGAATTTATGAAATGTATGGAATATCTCCTGATGATGTTTGCTCTCGCCTCCGACCACGCCGGCCTCCCCCTCAAGCTCGCCCTCAAGGCGGCCCTCGAAGCGGAAGGCCACACCATCCTCGACCTCGGCACCCACGGCCCCGAGTCCGTCGACTACCCCGACTACGCCGCCAAGGTGGCGCGGGCCGCCCCCTTCGGCATCCTCGTCTGCGGTTCCGGCATCGGCATGGCCATCGCCGCCAACCGCCACCCCGGCATCCGCGCCGCCGTCCTGCACGATTCGACCGAGGCCCGCCTCACCCGCGCCCACAACGACGCCAACATCGCCTGCTTCGGCGCCCGCACCATCGGCGTCGAGACCGCCCTCGACGCCCTGCGCACCTTCCTCGCCACCCCCTTCGAGGGCGGACGCCATCAACGCCGGGTGGACAAGCTGAGCCCCCCCGGCGCAAAACCGACGGCATGACGCGCCCCGCCCCCGCCCCCCTCCGCTCCCCCGACGGCGCCACCGGCGCCGCCCCACCCGCCGCCAGCTTCTTCGGCGCCTCCCTGGCCGACGCCGACCCCGCCATCGCCGCCTCGGTCGCCCAGGAACTCGCCCGCCAGCAGGACGGCATCGAGCTCATCGCCAGCGAGAACATCGTCTCGCGCGCCGTGCTCGAAGCCCAGGGCAGCGTGCTCACCAACAAATACGCCGAGGGCTACCCCGGCCGCCGCTACTACGGCGGCTGCGAGGCCGTCGACATCGCCGAGCGCCTGGCGATCGAACGCGCCTGCCAGCTGTTTGGCTGCGGCTTCGCCAACGTGCAGCCGCATTCCGGCGCGCAGGCCAACCAGGCGGTCTTCCTCGCGCTGCTGCAGCCCGGCGACACCTTCATGGGCCTGGATCTCGCCGCCGGCGGGCATCTGACGCACGGCTCGCCGGCCAACCAGTCCGGCAAGTGGTTCAAGCCGGTGCCCTATACCGTGCGCCGCGAGGACCAGCGCATCGACATGGCCGAGGTCGCGCGCATCGCCCGCGAATCGAAGCCCAAGGTCATCATCGCCGGCGGCTCCGCCTATGCCCGCACCTGGGACTTCGCCGGCTTCCGCGCCATCGCGGACGAAGTGGGCGCGATCTTCATGGTCGACATGGCGCATTTCGCCGGGCTGGTGGCCGGTGGGGCGCATCCTTCGCCGTTCCCGCATGCGCATGTGGTGACCACCACCACCCACAAGACGCTGCGCGGCCCGCGGGGGGGGATGATCCTCACGAATGACGAGGCGCTGGCCAAGAAGTTCAACTCCGCGGTCTTCCCCGGCCTGCAGGGCGGCCCGCTGATGCACGTCATCGCCGCCAAGGCGGTGGCCTTCGCCGAAGCCCTGCGCCCCGACTTCCGCGCCTACGCCGCCGCCGTGGTGGCAAACGCGCGGGCGCTGGCCGAGGAACTGAAGGCCCAGGGCGTCGACCTGGTGACCGGCGGCACCGACAACCACCTGCTGCTGGTCGACCTGCGCCCCAAGAAGCTCAACGGCAAGATCGCCGAGGCCGCGCTCAACCGCGCCCACCTGACCTGCAACAAGAACGCCATCCCGTTCGACCCCGAGAAGCCCATGGTGACCTCCGGCGTGCGCCTGGGCACCCCCGCCGGCACCACGCGCGGCTTCGGCACGGCCGAATTCCGCGAGGTCGGCCGCCTGATCGGCGAAGTGCTGGACGGTGCCGCCGCCGCCAACGCCGATGGCGCGAACACGGCGGTCGAAGCCGCGGTGGCTGCCAAGGTGCTCGAACTCTGCCGCCGCTTCCCCGTCTACCCGGCCTGAGGCCCGCCCGGTGAAGTGCCCCTTCTGCGGTTCCGAGGACACCCAGGTGAAGGACAGCCGTCCCGCCGAGGACAGCGCCGCCATCCGCCGGCGCCGCGCCTGCCCGTCCTGCGGGGCGCGCTTCACCACCTTCGAACGCGTGCAGCTGCGCGAGATCACGGTGCTCAAGACCGATGGCCGCCGCGTACCCTTCGACCGCGAGAAGCTGGCGCGCTCCGTGCGCGTCGCGCTGCGCAAGCGCCCGGTCGACGAGGACCGCATCGAACGCCTGGTCAATTCCATCCAGCGCCGCCTGGAAACCGAGGGCGAGACCGAGATCCCGTCCCGCAAGATCGGCGAATTGCTGATGGAATCGCTGCGGGAGCTCGACCAGGTCGCCTATGTCCGCTTCGCCAGCGTCTATCGCAATTTCAGCGAGGCGAAGGACTTCCAGGCGTTCCTCGGCGAACTCGGCCAGAAGGACTGACGGCGCCGCGCATGATCATCGCCGGTGGCGTGTTCCTGCTGCTGCTGGTCTTCGGCCCCATGGCCTATGTGAAATGGGCGATGGCCCGGCATGGCGACGAGCGGCCGGATCTGCCCGGCACCGGCGGCGAACTCGCCCGCCATCTGCTGGACGAGGCCGGGCTGCCCCATGTCGACGTGGAGCCGACCGACCAGGGCGACCACTACGATCCGGGCGCGCTCGCGGTGCGGCTGGCGCCCGAACATCTCGATGGCCGGTCGGTCACCGCCGTGGCGGTCGCGGCGCATGAGGTGGCGCACGCTGTCCAGCATCGCGACGGCGCCCGGCTGTTCAACCTGCGTCTCGCCCTCGCACGCATCGTCGCACCCATGCGCATGGTCGCCGTCGTGCTTTTCACGGTGCTGCCGCTGATGGGCGCCGTGGCGGGGGCGGGGCACCTGGTGCTGCCCTCGATGGTGCTGGCGCTGGCGGTGTTCGGGCTCTCGGTCGGGCTGCAGCTGGTCACGCTGCCGCTCGAATTCGATGCCAGTTTTGCCCGCGCATTGCCGGCGCTGAGGGCCGGCGGCTACCTGGCCGAACGCGACCTCGCGGCGGCAACGCGGGTGTTGCGGGCGGCCGCCATGACCTACGTGGCCGGCACCTTCCTCTCCCTGCTGCAGTTGGCGCACGTGATTCGCTGACCCGGCCGCTTGCCCGCTGCGCGCGGAAGGGTGACAAACCGCGGCCCCGATGTCCGACGACCTCCACCACATGCGCGCCGCCCTGGCCCTGGCCCGCCGGGGCCTCGGCAATGCCTGGCCGAACCCAGCCGTGGGCTGCGTGCTGGTGCGCCATGGCCAGGTCATCGGCCGCGGCTGGACCCAGCCCGGCGGCCGCCCCCATGCCGAGACCGAGGCAATCCGGCGCGCCGGTGCCAAGGCCCGCGGTGCGACGGCCTACGTCACCCTCGAACCCTGCTCCCACCACGGCCGCACGCCGCCCTGCTGCGATGCGCTGGAAGCCGCCGGCGTGGCGCGCGTGGTGATGGCCATGCGCGACCCCGACCCGCGGGTGAATGGCCGCGGCCTGGAACGGCTGCGCGCAGCCGGCATCCTGGTCGAGGAAGGCCTGCTCGCGGCCGAGGCCCGCGCGCTCAACGCCGGCTTCTTCCGCCGGATCGAGGCCGGGCTGCCCATCGTCACGCTGAAGCTCGCCAGCACGCTGGATGGCCGCATCGCCACCGCCAGCGGCGAATCCCGCTGGATCACCGGCCCCACGGCACGGCGAGAAGTCCACGCGCTCCGTGCCCGCCACGATGCCGTGCTGGTCGGCTCCGGCACGGTGCTGGCGGACGACCCCGACCTGACCTGTCGCATCCCGGGCATGGAGCGCGTGCCGATCCTGCGCGTGGTGGCCGATGCCCGCCTGCGCACGCCGCCCGGCGCGCGGCTGGTCGCCACGGCCACCGCCGCGCCGTCCTGCATCATCACCGCCCCCGGCCACCCGCCGGCCGCCCTCGCACCGTTCATCGCCGCCGGCGTCGCGGTGCAGACCGTGCCGGCGGCCGAACAGGCTGGCCTCGACCTGCACGCGCTGCTCGGCGCCTTGGCGCGGCGCGGCGTCACCCGCGTGCTGGCCGAGGGCGGTGCCGGCCTCGCCGCAGCCCTGTTGCGTGCGGGGCTGGTCGACCGCCTCGCCTGGTTCCACGCCCCCGGCGTGATGGGTGCGGAGGGCTGGCCGGCGGCCGAGGGCTTGCGCCTTGCCGCACTCGTCGCCATGCCACGCTTCCGGAGGGTGGCGGTCAGGCCCCTCGGCGACGACGTGCTGACCGAATTCGAGCGCATCGAGGAGGTGCCCTGATGTTCACCGGGATCGTGACGGCGCTCGGCAGCGTGCGCGACATCCAGCCGATCGGCGGAGGCCACGATCTGCGCCTGGTGATCGGCACCGCGCCGGATTTCCTGACGCAGCCGACCCCGGCCGTGCTCGGCGCCTCGATCGCCTGTTCGGGTGTATGCCTCACGGTGGTGCACCTCGCGGCCGATGCCTTCAACGTGGACTGCTCGGCCGAGACGGTGGCCAAGACCACGGCCGGGACATGGAGGCAGGGAGCACGGATCAATCTCGAACGGTCGCTCCGGGTAGGCGACGAACTCGGTGGGCATCTGGTCGCTGGCCACGTGGACGGGCTGGCGGAGGTGGTGTCCGCGACGCCCGAGAACGCCTCCGTGCGCTGGCGCTTCCGCGTGCCGCGCGCCATCGCGCCCTTCATCGCGCCCAAGGGCTCGGTCGCCATCGACGGCGTGTCGCTGACGGTCAACGAGGTTGACGGGGACGTCTTCGGGGTCAACATCATCCCCCATACCGCCTCGGTCACCACCTTCGGCACGCTGCAGCCCGGCGACAAGGTCAACATCGAGGTCGACATGATGGCGCGCTACGTCGCGCGGCTCCGGGAGTATGAGCGTTGAGCGCGACCACCGAGACCGTTCGCACGTCGTTTTCCGAATTCCTCTCCCCCACCGAGGAACTGCTCGAGGAAGCGCGGCGCGGGCGCATGTTCATCCTGGTCGATGACGAGGACCGCGAGAACGAGGGCGACCTGGTCATCCCCGCTCAGTTCGCGACACCCGACGCCATCAACTTCATGGCGCGCTTCGCCCGCGGGCTGATCTGCCTGGCCATGACGCGCAGCCGCGTCGACCAGCTCGGCCTGCCGCTGATGGCGCAGTCCAACGGCACGCGCCACCAGACCGCCTTCACGGTCAGCATCGAGGCGCGCGACGGCGTCACCACCGGCATCTCGGCGGCCGACCGCTCGCGCACCGTGGCGGTCGCGATCAATCCGGAACTCGGGCGCGAGCACATCGTCACCCCCGGCCATGTGTTTCCCCTGGTGGCGCGCGAGGGCGGCACGCTGGTGCGCGCCGGCCATACCGAGGCGGCGGTGGATTTCGCGCGCATGGCGGGGCTGAACCCGTCGGGCGTGATCTGCGAGATCATGAACGACGACGGCACCATGGCGCGCATGCCCGACCTGGTGGCCTTCGCGCAGCATCACGGCCTGAAGCTCGGCACCATCGCCGACCTGATCGGCCATCGCCGCCGCACCGAACGCCTGGTGCAGCGCGTCGAGGACAGCACGCTGCCGCAGGCGATCGGCGGCGACTGGCGCGCCGTGGTCTATGCCAGCACCGTGACGCCCGGCGAGCATCTCGCGCTGGTCAAGGGCGACATCTCGGGCGAGGAGCCCGTGCTGGTGCGCATGCACGCCGCCTCCCTGCTGAACGACCTGGTGGCCGGGCGCACGCTCGGCGAACTGCACGGCGCGATGCGCATGATCGCCGCAGCGGGCCGCGGCGTGGTGGTGCTGCTGCGCGATGGACGCGCCGATGGCCTGTCCGACCAGATCCGCCGGGGTCGCGGCCGCACCGTCGCGCCCGAACTGCGCGACTACGGCATCGGCGCACAGATCCTGGCCGACCTGGGACTGACCCGCATCATCCGGCTGTCCAACCATCCCCGCCCGATCGTCGGCCTCGAAGGCTATGGGCTCGAGGATGTCGAGACACGCCCCATCGCATCGGACCCTGCCTCTTGAGCACCCTCGATTCCCCCGAGCGCGGCGCGGCAAGCCTCGCCGGGCCGCCGCCGCGCATCCTGGTGATCGCCGCGCCCTACTACCGCGACGTGGTGGACGGGATGCTGCGCGGTGCGCAGGGCGTGCTGGCGGATGTGCAGGCCGTGACCGAGACCGTCGAGGTCGCCGGCGCCTATGAACTGCCGGCCGCGCTGGCCATGGCCCTGACATCCCCGCGCCGCTGGGATGGCTTCCTGCTGCTCGGCTGCGTCGTGCAGGGCGAGACCGACCACTACACCTTCATCTGCGATGCCATCTGCCACGGCGTCATGGACGTCTCGACGAAGCACGCGGCGGCGATCGGCTTCGGGCTGCTGACCGTGGATTCGCTCGCGCAGGCGGAGGCCCGTTCGCGCGACGACCACATGAACAAGGGGGCGGAGGCCGCGCACGCCGTGCTTGGCCAGGTCGCCATCGCGCGCGGCTGGGGCATCGCCGGATGAGCCAACGCCAGACGCCGCCCGGCCGCCCGCGCACCGGCGCGCGAGTCGCCGCCGTGCAGGCGCTGTTCCAGTCCGAGCAGACCGGCGAGAGCGCCGAGACCGTCGCCGACCAGTTCATCCGCCACCGCATCGGTGCGGGGGACGGGGCGGACGCCTTCGAGGATGGCGGCGTGCCGCTGGCCAATATCCCGCTGTTCCAGGCCATCCTGGGCGCCGCCGCGACCAGCGCCGAGGCGGGCGATGCCGAGATCCGCGCGCATCTGCAGAAGGACTGGACGCTGGAGCGCCTCGACCCGGTTCTGCGCGCCGTGCTGCGTGCGGCGGCGGCGGAGCTGTTGGCGGGCAAGGAACCCCCCGCGCGCGTGGTCATCAACGAATACCTCGATGTCGCGCGCGGCTTCCTCGATGAGGAGACCGCCCGCTTCGCCAATGGCGTGCTCGATGCCATGGCCCATGCGCTGCGCCCGCAGGAGTTCGGGGCCGCGCGGTGAACCTGCCGCCGGAATTCGCGCTGATCGCCCGGCACTTCCGGCCGCTGGCCGGGGAGGGGGCGCTCGACCTGTCCGACGACGCCGCGGTGCTGGACATCCCGGCAGGCCGCCGGCTGGTGATTGCCGCCGATGCGATGGTCGAGGGCGTGCACTACCTCCCGGACGATCCGCCCGAGACCATCGGGCGCAAGCTGCTGCGGGTGAACCTGTCGGACCTCGCGGCGATGGGGGCCGCGCCGCTCGGCTACCTGATGACCACGTCCTTCGGGCGCGGGGTGGCCGATGACTGGATCGCCGGCTTCGTGCGCGGCCTCGCGGAGGACCAGCGGGAATTCGGCCTGGCGCTGCTGGGCGGCGACACCACCGGGACCGCCGGGCCGGCCTGCCTGTCGTTGACCATCCTGGGCACGGTGGCGCCCGACGCGGTGCTGCGGCGTGCCGGCGCGCGGGCGGGCGATGATGTCTGGGTGTCGGGCAGCATCGGGGATGGGGCGCTCGGGCTGCGGGTTCTGCGCGGGGAGATCCCGGCCGATGCCGCTGGGCACCTGGCGCGCCGCTACCGCCTGCCGGAGCCGCGCCTCGCGCTGGGCCAGGCGATTGCGGGGCTGGCGCGGGCCGGCATGGATGTCTCCGACGGGCTGGTGCAGGACCTCGGCCATCTGTGCCGCGCCGGGGGCTGCGGGGCAGAGGTCGAGGCCGCGTCGGTGCCGCTGTCGCCGGCCGCGCGCGCTCTCGTCGCGGCCGATCCGGCGTTGCTGTCCTCGCTGCTGACCGGCGGGGACGACTACGAGCTGCTGTTCACCGCGGCGCCCGAGGCCGCGGCCACGGTGCAGGCGGCGGCCGCGCGCGCGGGCACGCCGGTGGCGCGCATCGGGCGGATGGTGGAAGGCCGGCCGGCGGTGGTGGTGCGTGACGCCACCGGTGCCGGCATCGCACTCGCGCAGGGTGGCTGGAGCCACTTCTGACCGGAGACTGCGGGCGGCTGGCCCGACTCGCCCGATACCGGCGCATGGCGCCGCACGTCCGCATCTCAGCGGCGATCGGCACCCTGCCTGGGAGCCGCGCAGACGCCTGGCACGCCGCCTGTCGCGGGGCAGGGTTGCTCAGCGCCCCCTTTCCGGCACCCGCGCCCTGCGGCATGTCTGCATGAAGTTGCATCCAGCACGGATGCCGCCCGAGGAAACACCGTGCCCGAATCCGTCGATACCGCGCGCATGAAGCGCAATGTCTGGCTGCTGTTCTGCTGCCAGGCGCTGATGGGTGCCAGCATGATCGGCCAGGTCGCCATGGGCGCGCTGATCGGCCATTCCCTGGCGGACGACAAATCCCTCGCGACCCTGCCGATGGCGCTGCAGATGCTGGCGACGATGTGCGCGTCGATCCCGGCCGGAATGGTGTTCGGCCGCTTCGGCCGGCGCGCCGGCTTCATGATGGGCGCGGTCGGCGCCATGGTGGGGTCGCTGGTGTTTGCCCTGGGCGTCTGGAAGGGCGACTTCCTGATCTATTGCCTCGGTGCCATTCCGGGCGGCCTCGGCTTCGGCATCTCGCAGCATTACCGCTTTGCCGCGGCCGAGGTCGCGACACCGGCGTATCGCCCGCGCGCCATCGCGCTGGTGATGGCGGGCGGCATCGCCTCCGCCGTGATCGGGCCGGAACTGGTCAAGCACAGCAAGGACATGCTGGCCCCCTTCCTGTTCCTGGGCACCTACCTGCTGCTGGCGTTGCTGCCACCGATCTGCATGGCGATCCTGGCCGTGGTCGACCTGCCGCCGGCGCCGGCACGCCAGAAGGTGGCGACGCCCGTCATCGACATCATGCGCCGCCCGGCCTTCATGACCGCGGCGCTGTCGGGCATGGTCGCCTATGGCACGATGAACCTGGTGATGACCTCGACGCCGCTCGAGATGATGCTCTGCGGCTTCGGCATCGGCGCCAGTGCCACCGTCATCCAGGCGCATGCGGTGGCGATGTTCGCGCCAGGCTTCGTGACCGGGCGGCTGATCGGGCGCTATGGCGTGCGCCGCGTGATCGTGGCGGGCGCGATCCTGACCGCCGGCTGTGCGCTGGTGGCGGTCACGGGCCGGTCCTTCGCGCATTTCACCGCGGCGCTGGTGCTGCTGGGTATCGGCTGGAATTTCATGTTCGTCGGCGCCACGCAGCTTCTGGCCACCGCCCATGCGCCGGAGGAAAGGGTGCGCGCCCAGGCGGCGAACGACGTGCTGGTCTTCGGCACCGTGGCCTGCACGGCCTTCGCCTCGGGCGCGGTGCATGATCGGGCTGGGTGGGAGGTCCTGAACCTCGGCCTGCTGCCCGCGCTGGCGATTGCTCTCGGTGTGCTGGCCTGGCAGGCCTGGCGGGGCCGTGTGGCCCGCCAGGCGATGGGCTGAGCCGCAGGCGCGTCAGTAGCGCCCGCCGGTACTGGCCGGGTTGGCCGCCCCACCGGTGCCGGCCAGGCCGGGCCGCCCGAGGTTGCCGAACAGCGCCTGCAGCAGGGTCCGCTCGTTGCCCGGCACCGGGGTTTCCCGGCTGACCACCGCGACGTTGCGGCCATCGGCCTCGCCCAGTTCGCGGATTCCGCTGACCACGCCCTGGCGGTTGAAGGAAATGGCGACCACGCGCCGGTCCTCCACTTCCAGGAAGCGGGCGGGCTGCAGGCGCGTGCGGGCGCTGATGTAGTACCAGTTGTCCTCGTCGAAGGTGCCGCGCGCGGTGGGCGAACCGAGCAACGCCTCGACGTCGTTGCGGGTCTGCACGCCGGGGGTGATCTGGCCGAGCCGTTCGGCATCGACGCGGTTGCCGCGTTCAACCGGCGCGGGGCCGAGCGTGTCGGTGACCCAGCCGCAGCCGCCCAACAGGACGACCAGGGCCAGGGGGGCGAGGCGGCGGGCCAAGCATGCGTTGACCGAACGGGGAGGGCGGGCCATGTCGCGGCAACCGATAGACAGCATGCCGCCCCCGGGTCAACGGGAATGGCGGCCGGAGGCTTACGCCACCATGGGCCTGCTCGCGATGTTCCGCCGCCGTCCGCATGAACGGGCCGGGTTCGAACTGTACGGCGCCGCCGTGGCGGCGGCGCGCGACCCGTGGTTGTTCGCGCAGCTGGGCGTGCCCGATACCGTGGAGGGCCGCTTCGACCTGGTCAGCCTGCATGTCGCCCTGCTGATTCGCCGGCTGCGCACCGATGCGGATGCACGCGGCCCCGGCCTCGCCCAGGCCGTGTTCGACGCCATGTTCGCCGACATGGACGTGAACCTGCGGGAAATGGGCGTGGGCGACCTGTCCGTGGGCAAGCGGGTCCGTCGGATGTGGGAGGCCTTCCACGGGCGTGCCCTGGCGTATGAGGCGGCGCTCGATTCGCCCGACGCAACCGCCCTTGCCGAGGCCCTGGCCCGCAACGTCTGGCGCGGCGATGCGCCGGAGGGCGCGCCGGCGGCGCTGGCCGGGCGCGCGCGCGACCAGGCGGCGCATCTGGCGGCGCAGGGCATGGCGGCGCTGGCGGCCGGCCAGGCGGCCTTCCTGCCGGCGGCGGGCCTGGCCGATGGCGCCTGAATTCTCCCGCCTGGTCGCACTTGCCCGCATCCCGGAGACCGGGCGCGAGGAAAGGCTGCGCGCGAGTCCCGCCGAATGTGCGGCCCTGGCGAAGCGCTTCGCGATCGAGGCGGTGGACCGGCTGGAGGCGACCCTGCTGCTGCGCCTCGAACCCGGTGGCGGCGTGTGGGTCACCGGGCGCCTGTCGGCCGCGGTGGTGCAGGCCTGCGTGGTGAGCCTGGAGCCCGTCGCGCAGCAGGTGGACGAGGCGGTGGAGCTGCGCCTGCTGCCGCCCGGGGCGGAGCTCTCCGACGACCCCGAGGGACCGGACGAGATCCCGATCGAGGGCGATGCCATCGACCTCGGCGAGGCGATCGCGGAGCAACTCGCCTTGGCCCTCGACCCCTATCCGCGGGCGGCCGGGGCCGTGCTGCCGCACGCCGAGGGCGCGCAGGGCACCGCCAGCGGAGCCTTCGGTGCGCTGGCGGCCCTGCGCCGCCGGGGCGACACGGACGGATGACGCCCTGCCGAGCCTTGCATCGGCCGGGGGCGGGTGGTAAGCACGTTGATTGATGAAAGAGGCTCGGCACCATGGCCGTTCCGAAGAAGAAGGTTTCGCCCTCCCGCCGCGGCATGCGCCGCAGCCATGAGGCGCTGAGCGTTCCCTCCTACCAGGAGTGCTCGAATTGCGGCGAGCTGAAGCGGCCGCATCATGTGTGTTCCCATTGCGGGCACTATGACGGGCGCGAGGTCGTGGCCGCCGAGCGCGTGGGCCAGACCATCCGCAGCTGACGCGCGGTGGCAACACCCGCGCGCGGAGAGAGTTGATCGTGCCGCAGGACGCGCCGCCCTTCTCGTTGGCGATCGATGCCATGGGCGGCGACCACGCGCCCGACGTGGTGCTCGACGGCCTTGAACTGGCGGCCGAGCGGCACCCGGATGCGCGCTTCCTGCTGGTGGGCGACGAGGCGCTGGTCGCAGGCGGCCTCGCACGGCGCAAGCGTGCGGCGCGCGCCTGCAGCCTGCGCCATGCGCCCGACCGGATTTCCTCCGACCTGAAGCCGACCGCGGCGCTGCGCATCCGCGGGTCGTCGATGCGCGTGGCGATCGACGCGGTGGCCTCGGGCGAGGCGGCGGGGGTCGTCTCGGCCGGCAATACCGGCGCGCTGATGGCGCTGTCGAAAATCGTCATCAAGACCATGCCCGAGATCGACCGGCCGGCGCTGGCCGCCATCGGGCCTTCTGCGCGCGGCGACGTGGTGTTGCTCGACCTCGGCGCCAACGTCCAGTGCGATGCACGCAACCTGGTCGAATTCGCCGTGATGGGCGATGCCTTCGCGCGCGCCGTGCTGGGCCTCACCAGCCCGTCGATCGGCCTGCTGAACGTGGGGTCCGAGGAACTGAAGGGCGACGACCGCGTGCGCCACGCCGCCGAGGTGCTGCGCGATTCGCATATCGGCGCCCAGTTCCGCGGCTTCGTGGAGGGCCACGACATCACCGCCGGTACCACGGACGTCATTGTCACCGATGGCTTCACCGGCAATGTCGCGCTCAAGACCGGGGAGGGCGCGCTGAAGCTGATGCGCGACCTGCTGCGCCAGGTCTTCACCAGCTCGGTGCCGGCGCGGCTGGGCTACCTGCTGGCGCGCCCGGCGCTGGACCGGCTGCGCGAATGGATGGACCCGCGGCGCTACAATGGCGCGATCCTGATCGGCCTGAACGGCGTGGTCGTGAAATCCCATGGCGGGGCGGATGCGCTGGGCTTCGCGCATGCCATCGATGTCGCGATGGACATGGTGACGCACGGCTTCAACGAGCGTATCCGTGAAGGCCTGACCCGCCTGTCCACGGCCGGCCCGCGGATCGCGGCCGCCCCTCGCTGAAAGCCCGACGCTCCATGGTCCTGCGCGCGACGATTGCCGGCTGTGGTGGCTATCTGCCGGAGCGCCGGCTGTCGAATGACGAGCTGGCGGCGGTGCATGGCCTCGATACGTCGGATTCCTGGATCCGCGAACGCACCGGCATCGGCTTCCGCCATGTGGCGGCGCCGGGGGAGACCGCGTCGGACATGGGTGCGGCCGCGGCGCGCGAGGCGCTGGCGCATGCCGGGATCGATGCGTCCGAGGTCGATGCCATCCTGGTGGCGACCTCCACACCCGATTCCGCCTTCCCGGCCACGGCTGTGCGCATCCAGGCCAGCATCGGCGCGACGCGCGGCTTCGCCTTCGACATGGCTGCCGCCTGCACCGGCTTCGTCTATGCGCTGGGTGTGGCGGACAGCCTGATGCGCACCGGCCAGGCGCGTTGCGTGCTGGTGATCGGCACCGAGGTCTATTCGCGCATCCTGGATTGGACCGACCGCGGCACCTGCGTGCTGTTCGGCGATGGCGCCGGCGCGGTGCTGCTGCGCGCCGCCGAGGGCGCGGGCACCACCGACGATCGTGGCATCCTGTCGTGCCACCTGCACTCGGATGGGCGCCATGGCGACATCCTGCACATCGAGGGCGGTGCCGGGTCCACCGGCGGCACGGGCCTGCTGCGCATGGCGGGCAAGGAAGTGTTCCGCCATGCGGTCACCAAGCTCGCGGCCGTGGTCGACGAAGCCCTGGCGGCGAACGGCATGACCCATGCCGACATCAGCTGGCTGGTGCCGCACCAGGCAAATGCCCGCATCATCGAGGCAATGGGGCGCAAGTTGCACCTGCCGCGCGAACGCGTGGTGATGACGGTGGAGCGGCACGCCAATACCTCGGCCGCGTCGATCCCGCTTGCGCTCAACGAGGCGCGGCGCGACGGGCGCATCGCGGATGGCGACCTGGTGGTGATGGAGGCGATCGGCGGCGGCCTGACCTGGGGCGCGGCGATCGCGCGGTTCTGAGGGCGGCGGCCGCGAGGCGCCCCCGCGGTTCGCCGGGCATCTGCGTCCTACCGTCGCCGCACCCGCGCATGCCGGATCGACATCGTACGTTCGGATCGTGCGCGGTAGCGCCCAGCGCAACCGCGCCCGGCACATCCGCTGCGTCCAGCGCGCCAGTGCAGGGCGCGCAAGCCAGGCCCGCGCATGCTGGCACCCGGCACTTGAGGGCAAAAACATTGACCTTCGCCCCGGTTCCCGGTTTTGTTGAAGGATCAAGGGACTGCGGGGCATCGGGGGCATGAATACGGTCACGCGCGCGCAGCTGGCGGAGGCGGTCTATGCCAGCGTCGGCCTGTCGCGCAACGAGAGTGCGGCGCTGCTGGAGACCGTGCTCGAACGCATGTCGGCCGCGCTCGAGGCCGGCGAGCCGGTGAAGATATCCGCCTTCGGCACCTTCCTGGTGCGGCAGAAGGGCCAGCGCGTGGGCCGCAACCCCAAGACCGGGATCGAGGTGCCGATCCTGCCGCGCAAGGTGTTGTCCTTCCGCCCGTCGCAGGTGCTCAAGGCGCGCATCAACAACGAACCGGTGGGCGACGAGGAATGAGCGAGGACCTGCCCGAGGCCGAGGCACGCGGCAAGACCCGCAAGGCGCCGACCGCCTTCCGCACGATCAGCGAGGTGGCCGACGACCTGCACATCCCGCAGCACGTGCTGCGCTTCTGGGAGACCAAGTTTCCGCAGCTCAAGCCGCTCAAGCGTGGCGGCGGGCGGCGGTACTATCGGCCTGAGGATATCGCGCTGCTGCGGCGGATCTCCGACCTGCTCTACACCCAGGGCTACACGATCAAGGGCGTGCAGCGGCTGCTGCGCGATGGCACCGACGAAGGGCCGCAGGCGGCGACCGCGGAACTGCCGCTGGGCGACCCGCCGCCGGCCGCCGAGGAACTGGAGACCGCCGCGCTGCGGGCGGCGCTTGCGGAACTCGAGCAGATCGCGCGGGATCTTCGCGCGCTGACCGGCTGAGGGGTTCCACCCCGCCGCTGCGGGTGCTACACGGCGCGCCTCGGTCGGGCAGTAGCGCAGCCTGGTAGCGCATCAGTCTGGGGGACTGGGGGTCGTGGGTTCGAATCCCGCCTGCCCGACCATCACCTCGTCGGACCTTTCGATGAGGCCGGGGCGTCAGTCGTCCCTTTCGGCATGGCCGAGCGTTGTGCGCACCGGGCACGGCACCTTTCGACCAAGTGCCTCGTAGGCAAGCGCAAGCCCTGCCCGATATTCTTCCGCAGGCTCGTCGGGGCCTTCGCATTCAATCCGCAAATGGTCAGGCGCGCGTTCGGCAGCGACCGCGAGGATCGCGGTGACGACCGTGGCATATGGTTTGTTGGCGGTCTTGCAGAAATCGAAGTCGCGGTTCATCGGCTTGATGACGAAGGGCTCATGGCCAAGATCGCCGGCCCCGTTCAGGCGGATCTGCTGCTCGCTGAGTTCGGGACCAGTCCCTGGTCGGTCGTAGTCCAACCAAACGACGATCCGGCGCCAGAAGCGGAGACGTCGGCGGCCGGCGACCGCGACGATCTTGCGTGCATCGGCAACGATTCCCGCCCAGACATCCCGAGGAATTGGGCCCTTTGACTGGTCGTGATACCAGTAGTGAACCCGGCCCAAGCGCGTCCCCTGCGGTTCTCTTGCCTCAGCCGCGGCGCACCGCCTGCGGCAGGAACGCGCCGTTGTAGTACGGCGTCACGCTCAGCGGCCTGCGCGCCGCATACACATAGGCCGGGTGGTAGACCATGTGGATGATCGCCTCCTCGCCGATCGCGATCTCCGCGGCCTCGGCGAACAGGCCGTTGCGCTTGGTCTCCTCCATCTCGACCAGCGCGCGCGCCACGATGGCATCCGCGCGCGGGCTTGCATGGCGCGTGCGGTTCGCAGTGCCCAGGCCGCGGTCCCGGTCGAAGGCATGGACCAGCGCGCGATAGGCGTAGGAGACGTTGTCCGCGCCATACTGCGCCGCCATCACCGTGAAGGCCTGGCGCGCGGCCTGCGGGAAATAGGCCGCGTTGGGCAGCGTCTGCACCTCCGTCCGCACGCCGATGCGCGTCCAGAACTGCGCGATCGCCTGGGCCACCTTCTCGTCGTTCGGATAGCGGTCGTTGGTGGCGTGGATGGTGATCTGGAAGCCGTTCGGATAGCCGGCCTCGGCCAGCAGGCGACGTCCGCGTTCGACATCCTGCGTGACCACGGGCAGCCGTTCCGACGTCCCGGGCGTGCCTGTCGGCAGCAGGTTGGAGGCGACGGTCGCCGCACCTTCCATGACACGCTCGACGATCGCCTGGCGGTTCAGCGCCAGCGACAGCGCCTGGCGCACCCGCGCATCCTTCAGCGGGTTGCGCGTCATGGGCTGGCCGGCGGCGTCGCGGATGAAGGGCGAGACATCGCGGTCGGTGTCCATCGCGATGTACATCACGCGCATGCCGGCGATCTGCGTGACATTCAGGTTCGCATCGCGCCGCAGCCGCGCGATGTCGGGCACCGCGACCTCGTCCACCGCCTGCACGTCGCCCGACAGAAGGGCCGCCATGCGGCTGGCGTCGGAGGCGATGACCTTGAAGTTCGCCACCTCGAAGGCCGGCGCGGCGCCGTACCAGTGCGGATTGCGCCGCATCTCGACGAATTCGCCGAAGCGGTAGTCGGCCAGCATGTAGGCGCCGGAAAACACGCGCACGGTCTTCGCGTTGAAATCCGCGGTGCGCAGGTCGGGGCCGAGGCTGCGCGAGAGCACCGCGATCTCGGTCATGTCCTCGACCATGAAGGGGTAGGGCTGCGCGGTGCGGATGTGCAGCGTGCGCGCGTCCTTCACCTCGGTCCCGGCGATGGCGCGCACGAAGATGTGGTAGGCGCCGGCGGAGCCCGTGATGGTCGGCACGCGGGCGATGGAATACGCCACGTCCGCCGCCGTGATCGGGCTGCCGTCGCTGAACTTCGCGTCGGCGCGCAGGCGGAATTCCCACACGGTGCCGTCGCCGATCGGCCGCCAGGATTCCGCGATGCCTGGTTCCGGCTTGCCGTCGGGCGTCATGCCGACGAAGCGCGCATGCAGCGCGCGGAGGATGGATTGTTCGCCCGAGAGGCGGAAATGCGGGTCCATCGAGGTCGGGCTGAGCTTGAGCCCGCAGCGCAGCACCTCGCTCTGCGCGCGCGCGACATGCGGCAGGGCGAAGGTGGCGGCCCCCACGGCCTTCAGGAAGTCGGAACGCTTCATGGTCGTTGCCTCCTCGGGTCGGGAAGGAAGCGCGCGACGCAAGCCTCAGCCGCGCGCATCCACCCCATAGTACAGCGCCACGGTATGCGTGGCTTCCGCGAACATCAGCCAGCGTTCGGCCAGCAGCCCGGCCAGCGCCAGCGTCGCCGCCAGCACCGCCAGCACGCCCGCGAGGGCACCACCGGAGACCATCGCCAGTGCCAGCAGCACGGCGGGCACCGCGAAGCCGCCGAGCGACGCGATCCGCCGCAGCCGCGCCGCATGCACGCGGCCGATGCGGAAGGCCATCTCGCGCAGCAGGTAGTTCGTCTCGGTATGCGGCGGGTCGAGCGGACGCACCGTGCCGATGAAGCCGAGGCCCGTGGCGGATTCCATCGTCGCGATGGGCGGCGCGGCATCGACCTGGGACCAATAGGCGCGCTTGAGCACGAAGCCGCCGGCGCCGAGCACCGCCGCGATCGCCGCCGGCACCGCCGCCTGGCCCCAGAAGCCGGCCAGCATCGCGAGCAGCGCCGCACCCGAAAACGCGCCGAACAGCATGTAGCCCGGCGCCACCAGCGGGTGGTGCCACTGCCGGATCGGCTTCAGGGAAGCGTAGATCATGCCGGTGCACCAGACCGTCGCGGCCGCGCCCACCGCGGAGGCGAGCCCGGCCGGCAGTGCCAGCCATTCCGTGTGTCCGATGACCGCGATGAAGAACAACCCGGCCGGCGGGAAGGTGAGCACGGCGGCCACGCCCTCGCGCGACAGCCAGGAGGACCGCCATTGGCTGAGCGCCCGCCAGGCACGTTCCGGCCGCCCGAGATGCGCGGTCGAGGACAGCAGCCCCAGCATGACCAGCACCAGCGCGAGCCCGATCGCGAGCACCCCGAATCCCGCGCTGCCCGGCACCAGGCCGAGCGGGCGCAGCAGCCCCATCCAGAACAGCAGGCCGTAGCCGGCGCCCGACGCCACGGTGAAGAAGACGATCGACGGCGCGGGGTTCATCGCGACAGCACCTTGTCCACCCAGCGCAGCAGCGGGTTGGTGATCTGCGAGGGCAGCGGCCCGGCATCGCGCGGCGGGCCGGCATCGGCCTTCGGCGCGCGGCGCGGCGGGAGGTAGCGGTTGACCGGCTTGTAGCCGAGCTCGGGCATCAGTTCGTAGCCGCCGCGTTCCGCCACCAGCTGCGACACCGCGCTGGACGGGTCGCCGAGGTCACCGAAATGCCGCGCATTCGCGGGGCAGGTGGTGACGCAGGCGGGCTGGCGCTGCGGTTCGGGAATCGTCTCGTTGTAGATGCGGTCCACGCACAGCGTGCACTTCTTCATCACGCCGGCATCATCGTCGAATTCCCGCGCGCCATAGGGGCAGGCCCAGGCACACAACTGGCAGCCGATGCAGATGTCGGTGTTGACCAGCACGATGCCGTCCTCGGCGCGCTTGTAGGACGCGCCGGTGGGGCAGACGGTGACGCAGGCGGGCGTCTCGCAATGCAGGCAGGACCGGGGGAAGTGGACGGTGCGGCCCTCCTCGCCGTCGCCGGCCTCATACGAATGCACGCGGTTGAACCACACGCCTTCCTGGCCCGCGGAATACGGGTTGTGGTCGGGCAGCGGCGCCATGTGGCCGCTCGTGTTCCATTCCTTGCAGTTGGTCGCGCAGGCCTGGCAGCCCACGCAGGTGTCGAGGTCGATGACCAGGCCGAGCTTCTTCGCGCCGGGCTGTGCTGCGGGCAGCGAGGTCATGGCTTCTGCCCCCCCTCATTGTAGCGGAGGATGTCGGGTGTTGCCGGCATGTCGGGCGGTGGGTCCAGCATGGTGGGGAAGGGGTCGGTGACACCTTCCTCGCCCGGCGCGCATTTGCTGACCTTCACGCGCAGATCGTACCAGGCGGCCTGGCCGGTGATCGGGTCGGCATTGGCCATGCGCGGGCCGGTCTGCGCGGGCAGCCATTCGCTGATGACGTGGTTCAGCAGGAAGCCGCGCTGCGCCTCCGCCGCGTCGGGTGTCAGCATCCACGCACCCGCGCGCTTGCCGATCGCGTTCCAGGTCCAGACGGTGTCGCGGTTGACGCCTTCCATCAGGCTCAGCTGCGCCTTTACGCGCCCGCTGCGGCTTTCCACCCAGACCCAGTCATCCTGCGCCAGGCCCTCGGCGATGGCGCGTTCGCGCGACATGTACAGCTTGTTGGAGCCATGAATCTGCCGCAGCCAGGCATTCATCGATCCCCAGGAATGGTACATCGCCATCGGCCGCTGCGTGACCGCCGAGAGCGGGAAGGGGTCGGTGTCGTGCTGCTGCTGTTCCAGCGGCGCGTACCAGAAGGGCAGCGGGTCGCAATAGGTGCGCACCCGTTCGCGCAGGTGTGCGGGCGGCTGCTTCGCGCCATGGCCCTCGGCGGCCAGGCGGAATTTCTGCAGCGGCTCGGACCAGATCTGCAGCACGATCTGGTTGGAATTGCCCATCATGCCCATCGCCTTGGCGTTCGCGAGGTACGTCGCGTTGGCGTGCTTGAAGTAGGATTCCTCGGGCGCGAGGTTGTGCCGCCAGAAGCAGCCATTGTCGATGTAGCGCTGCAGCTGGTCTTTGTTGGGCTCGCCGACACCTTTCTTCGTGCCGTCCTCGCCGCGCCAGCCCGCCAGCGGACCGACACCCGGCATGCGCTGGTGGTTCACGATGTAGTCCGGGTAATCCTTGAACTTCGGCGACCCACCTTCCTTCACGAAGGCCGGCAGGCCGAGCCGCGCGCCCAATTCGATCAGCACCTCCTGGAAGGGCCGCACGTCGCGGTCGGGCTTGATCACCGGCTGGCGGATCGCATCGCCCGGCCCATGCGAGGACCCGATCGGGCGATCAAGGATGCTGATCGCATCCCAGCGTTCCAGATACGTCGTGTCTGGCAGGATCAGGTCGGCGTAGGGCACGGTCTCGGAGAAATACGCATCCGAGTAGATCACGTGCGGGATGACGTAGTCGCCATTCGCATCCTGCGCCGTCAGGCAGCGGATGGTCTCCATGGGATTCATCGCGCTGTTCCACGCCATGTTCGCCATGAACATGAACAGCGTGTCGATCTTGTAGGGGTCGCCCTTCTCGGCATTGCCGATGACGGTGTGCATCATCCCGTGCAGGCCGAGCGGCGCCTCCCAGGAAAACGAATGGTCGATGCGCAGCGGCGTGCCGTCATCCTCGACCAGCAAATCATCCGGCCCATGCGTGAAGGACAGGATATTGCCGGTCAGCGGCGTGTTCGGCTTCGCGCCCTTGCCGGCCGGCCCCGGCCCCGGCGGGATCGGGCGCGGGAAAGGCGATTTGTAGCGCCAGGAGCCCGGCGTATCGACCGCGCCCAGCAGCATCTGCAGGATGTGCAGCGCGCGGCAGGTGTGGAAGCCGTTGGAATGCGCGCTGATGCCGCGCATCGCGTGGAACGCCACGGGGCGGCCGACCATCTTGTCGTGCTTGCGGCCCCAGACATCGGTCCAGGGGATGTCGAGCGTGAGGGGATGGTTGAAGGCGATGTCGGCGATCTCGGCCGCGAGGCGACGGATGCGCTCGGCCGTCATGCCGCAGCGTTCGGCCACCGCTTCCGGCGCGTAGTCGGCCGACAGATACCGCTCGGCCATCAGGTTGAAGACCGGCTGCACGCGGCGGCCATCCTCCAGCGTGAAGTCGCCGACCAGCACGGCGCTGAGCGTCACGTCATCGGCCGGGATCGCCCCGCGCGCGCGGTCCCAGGCGAGCGGCTTGCCATCGGCATCGCGCGCGAACAGCCCGTCATCCGCGCCGCCCGGATTGCGCACCACCAGCCACGGCGCATTGGTGTAGCGCACCAGGAATTCGCCATCGACGCGGTCGGTCAGGATCAATTCGCGGATCAACGACATCACGAACAGCCCGTCCGTGCCGGGGCGGATGCCGACCCATTCATCGGCGATCGCGGAGTAGCCCGTGCGCACCGGGTTCACCGAGACGATCTTCGACCCGCGCTGCTTCAGCGCCGCGAGGCCGGTCTTGATCGGGTTGGAATCATGGTCCTCGGCGACGCCGAAGATCATCAGGTATTTCGCGTGCTCCCAGTCCGGCTCGCCGAATTCCCAGAAGGACCCGCCGATGGTGTAGAGCCCGCCGGCCGCCATGTTGACGGAACAGAACCCACCATGCGCGGCGAAATTGGGTGTGCCGAACTGCGCCGCCCAGAAGCCGGTCAGCGATTGCGACTGGTCGCGCCCGGTGAAGAAGGCCAGCTTCTTCGGGTCGGTCTCGCGCACATGCTTGAGCCAGCCGGTGGCGGTCTCCATCGCCTCCTCCCAGCTGATCTCGGCATATTCGCCCGACCCGCGCGGGCCCACGCGCTTCAGCGGCGCCTGCAGGCGAGCCGGCGAATACTGCGTCATGATCCCGGCGCTGCCCTTGCCGCAGAGCACGCCCTTGTTCACCGGGTGGTCGGGATTGCCCTCGATGTAGCGGACGCGGCCATCCTTGAGGTGCACGCGGATGCCGCAGCGGCAGGCGCACATGTAGCAGGTGGTCGTCTTCACCTCGTCGCCGATCGGCGCCGAATAAACGATCCTGTCTGTCGAGCCGCCATCAGCCGGCATGGTCTGTCCCGTCCATCGCGTTCCGGGGATGGAGTAGCGCACGCGGCCCGACCTTCGCAAAGGGGGCCGGGACGCCATATGTCGCCGATGACCCGGAGTGCAGCCGCATGGCCGCCCGCCTGCCCGCCATCCTGTCGTCCCTGCTGCTAGGAGCCTGTTCCGTCGTGGGCATCCGCAGTGGCACCGAGGAACCGCGATACGAGACGGTCGAGACGATCGGCGCCGTTGAAATCCGCCGCTACGCGCCACGCATTGCCGCCCAGACCGAGGTGGCGGGCAGCGAGGAAGCCGCGCGCAACGAAGGCTTCCGGCGCCTGGCCGGCTATATCTTCGGCGGCAACGCGCGGCGCGACCGGATCGCCATGACCGCCCCGGTCGCGCAGGCGCCTGGCGAGCGCATCGCCATGACCGCCCCCGTCGCGCAGACCGGCGATTCGGGCGGCTGGCAGATCCGCTTCTTCATGCCCGCGCGCTACACGCTCGATACGCTGCCGGTGCCCGACGACCGGCGCGTGGTGCTGGTGGTGGTGCCGGAGGAAACCGTGGCGGTGCTGCGTTTCTCCGGCCTGCCGCGGGCGGATGCGGTGGCGCGGAACACGGCGGCCTTGTCCGCCGCGCTGGCCGGTTCGGCGTGGGCGCCCACCGGCCCTGTTCAGGCCTGGTTCTATGACCCGCCCTGGACCGTGCCGGCGCTGCGACGCAACGAGGTCGTGGCACCCGTGGCGCGCCGCTGATGGGCACGCCCGTCGCGCGGCGCTAATCCACCCGGCGCGCGGAGAAGGCCAGGGTCATCTCGTCTGTGCGCGCTTCGTACGTCACGCCGCGGCGCATCGCCCAGGTGTTGACCTGGAAATACAGCGGGATCAGCGCCGTCTCGTCGCGCAGCGCGCGCCGCGTGGCCTCCTGCGTCAGGCGCTCGCGCGCGGCATTGTCCATGGTGGCGCGGGCGCGCTGGATGATGCTGTCGATCTCCGCGCTGGAGAACCGCCCGCGATTGGCGGTGCCGAGGCCGAGCGTGGTGTTCCAGGAATGGATCTGCGTCTCAAGCATGCCGAGCACCTCGGGGTTCGGCGAGAAGCCGGCCAGGTTGACCGAATAGGCCAGTCGCGCCGCCTCGGTCAGCCAGACGCCGCGGGGCTTCACCTCGACCGTCGTGGTCAGGCCCGCGCGCGTCCACATCTGCGCGATCGCCTGAACCACCTGCTCGTCGTTCACGTAGCGGTCGTTCGGGCCGTTCACCTGCACGGTGAAGCCCCGCGGAAAGCCCGCCTCGGCGAGCAGCCGTCGCGCACCATCGAGGTCGAAGCCCGGCGGCGTGAGGTCGGGCGAGGTGCCGAAATACCCGGCGGGGCCGAGGTCCCCCGCCGCCACCGCCTGGCCCTGCAGGGTGCGGCTGACCAGCGCCTCGCGGTTGATCGCGATGGACAATGCGCGGCGCACGCGGGCGTCGCGCAACGGGTTGCGCAGCGGCGACCCGTCCGGCACGCGGATATGCGGACTCTCCTCGCGCCCGGAATCGAGCGTGAGGAAGATCAGCCGGTTCGATGCGCTCTGGGCGGTCGTGAATCGCGCATCGGCCTTGAAGCGGGCGAATTGCTCGGGCGGGATGATCTCGGCCAGGTCGAGGTCACCGGCCTGCAGCGCCGCCACGCGGGCGCCGGCATTGGCGATGGGGCGGAATTCCACCGTGGCGAAGGCCGGCGGCGTGCCGGCGAAGGCCTCGTTGCGCGCATAGCGTACCGGCTGCCCGGGCTGCCAGGACACCAGGCGATACGGCCCGCTGCCGATCATGGCCGAGCCATCATTGAAGGCCGCCGTGGTCAGGCCGTCGCGCCTGGGCACCACCATCACGAGAGCCAGCTGGTTCAGCAGCAGCGGGAAGGGGCCATTCGTGCGCAAGCGGAGGATGTGCGGACCGACCGACTCGACCGTCGCCACGGGCCGCGTGGCGTAGCGGAAGGAGGAGGGGCTGTTCGGGACATCGCCGGCGCGGGCGATGGTGAAGGCGACATCCTCCGCCGTGACGGGTCGGCCATCGGAGAATCGCGCAGCCGGGTCGAGTTCGAGTTCCCAGGTCGTGTCGTCCACCACGCGCCAGGACCGCGCGATGGCCGGGCGCAGCACCTGGCGCGCATCCTGTTCGACCAGCGGCTGGAAGACGTGCCGCGCGAAGGCGATGTTGGTGATCAGGCTGGCATAGTGCGGATCGAGGCTGGTGGGCCCCGCCTCCATGCCGATGCGCAGCGCGGCGCGCTCCTGCGCCGCGGCGGGCAGCGCAAGCGCGGTGAAGGCAGCGAGCAGCAGGCGCTTCATGCAGCATCCTTCCAGGTCAGGGTCTCGGCCGGCGCGCTGCCGGGGCGCGGCAGCCAGCCGCCCGGTGCGCGCATGAAGATCGGCGTGGCGAAGGCCGCGCGCACCGGGATGTCCGCCGGCCAGCCCGCGCGCCAGCGATCGCCCTGCGCCATGGCCAGCAGCAGCGCCACCGGGCGCACCCCCGCGCGTTCCAGCAACGCGACGCCCGCCAGTGCCGAGGACCCGGTCGAGATCACGTCATCCACCAGCAGCACGCGCCGCCCGGCCAGCCGATGCACGATGCGCGGGTCGATCCACAGCCGCCGTTCCGCCGGCGCGGTCGAGGACGACGCCGGCACCGACAGCGCTTCATCGTACCAACGCTTGCGCGACCATCCCGGCGCGACCCAGTTCGCGTGGCCGAGCGCCTCCGCAACCTGCGGTGCGAACACCTGCCCGAGCGTCGGCAGGCCCACCACCACCTCGGCGCCGATGTCGCGCGCGGCTGCCGCCATCCAGCTGCCGATGCGCCTGGCCACCGCAATCGCCGCCTGGTTCGCGATGAAGCCCGCCACCGCGATCTCGCCATAGTCGCGCAGCGGCAGGACCAGCCGCGTGCCATCGGGCATCGCCGCGGGGTAGCGGTCGGTGAAGGGGCCATCTCCGCCCGTCGAGGCGGCAAAGCCCTGCCAGAACTCCATGCTGCGGCCCGTGGAAGGATCGCGCGCAGCGTGGCATCTTCGCCGCAGCGCAGCAACGGAGGCCCGCGTGCCGACTCCCGATGACCTCGCCCCGCTCGCCGCCGACATGACCACCTGGCGGCGCGACTTCCACCGCCATCCCGAACTCGGCTTCGAGGAGACGCGCACGGCGGGCATCGTGGCCGACCTGCTGCGCGGCTGGGGCATCGCGGTGGAACAGGGCATCGGCGTGACCGGCGTGGTCGGTACGCTGGCCGGCACGCGCGGGCAGGGCGGCAACCGTGCCATTGGCCTGCGCGCCGACATGGATGCGCTGGCCATGCCGGAGATGACCGGCGCTTCCTATGCCAGCACCACACCGAACACGATGCATGCCTGCGGGCATGACGGGCATACCGCGATGCTGCTCGGCGCGGCGCGCTGGTTGGCGGCGAATCGCGATCGCTTCGGCGGCACCGTGCAGTTCATCTTCCAGCCGGCCGAGGAATCGCGCGGCGGCGCGGCACGCATGGTGAAGGACGGCCTGTTCGAGCGCTTCCCGGTCGATGCGGTGTACGGGATGCACAACCTGCCTGGCCTGCCGCTCGGCACCGTCGCGGTGCCCAAGGGGGCGGTGCTGGCCAGTTCAGACACCTGGGAGGTGACCTTCCGCGGCGCCGGCGTGCATGGCGCGCGCCCGCATCTGGGCACCGATGCGCCGCTCGCCGCCGCGCAGTTCATCGCGGCGCTGCCGATGATCGTGGCGCGCGAGGTCGACCCGCTGCAGGCGGCCGTGCTGTCGGTGGGCCACATGGCGGCCGGTGCGCCGAATGCGCCCAACGTCATCCCCTCCGAGGTGTTCCTGTGCGGCACCGCGCGCGCCTTTACCGAGGCGGTGCGCGCGCATCTGGAAGCGCGCCTCGCGGCCGTGGCGCAGGGCGTCGCCGCGACCTGCCGCGTGCAGGCGCAGCCGCGCTACATCCGCCGCATCTCCCCCACCATCAACCGCGCCGAGCAGGCGGCGGTCGCGGTGCGCGCCGCGCGCGCCGCGGTGGGCGATGCGTTGACGATGGACGACCATCCTCCGCTCACGCCGGGCGAGGATTTCTCCGAGTTCCTCGCGGTCCGCCCCGGCGCCTATGTCTGGCTCGGCACCGGTGAACCGGCGCATCCCGAGGGCTTCCACCACAATCCGCATTTCGACTTCAACGATGCCGCGCTGGCGCATGGCGCAGCGTTCTGGTGCGCGCTGGTGCAGCAGGAGCTGACATGACGCGCCGGGTCTGCATCATCGACACCGACCCCGGCACGGATGATGCGGTGGCGCTGTGGCTGGCCCTGGCCGCGCCAGCGCTGGACGTGCGCCTGGTGACGGTGGCCGGCGGCAATGTCGGGCTGGACCACACGCTGCGTAACGCGCGCGCCATCGTGGGGCTGGCGGGCCGTACGCCACCCGTGGTGGCGGGCGCCGAGGGGCCGCTGCTCGGCGCCTTCACCCCCGAGACGCGCGTGCACGGCGCCGACGGCCTGGCCGGCGTGGCCTTGCCCCACGGCCCGGCCGCTGCGCCGGGCATCGCCGCGGACGCGATCCGCGACCTGCTGCGCGCCGAGCCGCGCGTCACCCTGGTGGGCATCGGCCCCGCAACCAACCTGGCGCTGGCGCTGGCGACCGAGCCCGCGCTGGCGGGTCGCGTCGAGGAAATCGTGCTGATGACCGGCGCCTGGGCTGAGGGCAACATCACGCCGTCCGCCGAGTTCAACGCCTGGTCCGACCCGGAATCGCTGGCCGTGCTGCTGGCATGCGGGCGGCCGGTGACGCTCGCGACGCTGGAGCTGACGGCGCAGGCGCTGGTCACGCCGGATCGGCTGGCGGCGCTGCGCGCGCGGGGCGGCGGCGCGTGCCTCGATGCCGCGCTGCGCATCATGGGTGGCGTGCCGGCCTCGCGCCGCTTCGGCCATCGCGGCCACCCGCTGCACGACCCCTGCGCCGTGGCCTGGCTGCTGGCGCCACGGCTGTTCACCACGCGCGACGTGCATGTGCATGTCGATTGCGGTCCAGGTGCCGCGCGCGGGCGCACGGTGGTGGACCGGTGGGAGAGATCCGGCGCGCGGCCCAATGCGCGGCTGCTGGAGACGCTCGACGCCGATGGGTTCTTCGCGCTGCTGGGTGAATTCCTCTCCACCTTGCCGTGACTCGGCTGCGCTTCACCCTTCCTTAAGCTCCGTCTCCCCAAATGGTGGCGAGGGCCCGATCCGCTCCCCCTGTGCGCCACCGGCGCCGGCGGCGGCAAAGGACCGCTCTGCGGCTGGCAGGATGCCTGGCCTCCACCCCTTCGCGCGCCGCATGGCGCGCGTCCTCGGAGACCTATCATGGTGAAGACGTTCGTGGCGCGCCTGTCCGCGCTGAAGGCCGACACGCGTGGCGTGACGGCGATGGAATACGGCCTGATCGCCGCCTTCATCGCGGTGGCGATCATCGGTGGGTTGACGCTGCTCGGCGGCAACCTGGATGCGATGCTGAACGGCATCGCCGCGAAGTTCGTGGCGCCGACCTGAGGCGCGCGGGGCGGCGGGAGAAGGCCCCGCCGCCCCCTGCCGCCGGGCGCGCTGCGCAGCGTTAAACACTTCCTTCACGGGGGGCCGCGATGATGCTGTCGATGGTCCCGAACACCCTCCAGATCCTGCCCGATGCCGCGGCGCTGCTGGCGTTCGCGGCCCTTGGCGTCGCTGCCGCGCAGGACATCGCGCTGCGACGGATTCCCAATCGTATCGCGGCGACGGTCGCGCTGGCGGGGCTTGCCCGGCAGGCCGCGATCGGTGCGCCTGGCGTCGCGCTGGCCGCGGCGGGTTGCGTGCTGGTCGGCGCGACGCTGCTGTGGCTGCGCGGGCTGCTGGGCGGCGGGGACGTGAAACTGCTCGCCGCTGTCAGCCTGCTGGTGCCTGCCGCCAGCGTGCCCAGCCTGCTTCTGGCGACGGCGCTGGCGGGCGGCGTGCTGGCGGCGTTGCACATCGCGCTGCGCGCGCGGCTCGGGCCGCCGCGTCCCGTACGACCCCTCGGCGCCCTGCGCCGCATCCTGCGCTGCGAGGCCTGGCGCATCCGCCGCGGCGCGCCGTTGCCCTATGGCGTCGCGATCGCCGCCGGGACCGCCTTCGCGATGACCCAGCAGGGGGCCTGACCCGATGGCGATGCGGCTCATGCTGATCGTGGTGGTGATCATCGGCATCGCCGGGATGGGGCTGCTGGGCGTGATCGCGCTGGCCCCCACGCCGCCGTCGCCGGCTTCGGTGGCCGCGGCGCCGCCGGCGCGCATCAGCCTTCTGGTCGCCGCCCGCGCCGTGCAGGCCGGCACGCTGCTGAAGCCCGAGGACCTTGCGGCCCGCGAAATGCCGGCCGATGACCTGCCCGTCGGCGCGATGCGCGATGCGCCCGAGGCGCGCGTTGACATGATCGGCGCCATGGTGCGCCGGACCCTGGCGCAGGGCGACGTGCTGCGCCTCGACGCCGTGCTGCGCCCTGGCGAGAACGGATTCCTGGCCGCCGTGCTGGCGCCGGGCATGCGCGCGGTGACCGTCGGCGTCGATGCCGTGACGGGAACCGCGGGGTTGATCTGGCCGGGCGACCGCGTTGACGTGATCCTGACCCAGGCCTTCGACGAGAACGATATCGCCCCGGCCCGCCGCGTGGCCGGCGAGGCCGTGCTCACGGCCGCACGGGTCATCGCCGTCGACCGCCATTTGGTGCAGGGCATGCAGCCCGGCGCGGTCGGCGACAGCCTGCGCGAGACCAACCGTACCGTCACCATCGAGGTGACGCCCGAGCAGGCCACGCGCGTCGCCGTCGCCACGCGCCTCGGCCGGCTGTCGCTTGCGCTGCGCGCAGCCGGCACGGCGGTCGAGGAAAGCATCGCGCAACGCCCGGTGTGGGGTGGCGATGTGAGCGGCGCCTTCACGCCGGCCGGGTCGGCCTCTGCCGCATCGGCCGGGTCGGGCGCGCGTATCCGAGTCTTCGGGGGCCCAGGACGGGTCGAGGAGATCCAATTCCGATGAGGTTGCACCCGCTTCGCGCCGCGCTGGCCTGTGCGGTCGCTCTGGCCGCGCCTGGCGTCAGCGCACAGACCGACCCGCAGGGTTCCCTGCCCATCGTGCAGTCGCCGCCCGGGCTGCGCGTGGAGCGCATGTCGCTGGAAGCGGGGACGGGACGCGTCCTGGTGCTCTCCGCACCGGCCGCGAGCCTGTTCGCCGCCGATCCGCGCATCGCGGAGATGCGCCCGGCCAGCCCGACCAGCGTCTTCGTCTTCGGCGTGGCACCCGGGCGCACCACGCTCGCGGCCATGGATGGGGCGGGGCTGCCGCTGGTGCAATGGGAGGTCACGGTGCGGCCGTCCGCCTTCCTTCTTTCGGATCTGCAATCGGCGCTGCGCCGTGCCTTTCCGGGCAACCGCAGCCTGCGCGTGGAATCCGGACCCGGCGGCATCGTGGTGAGCGGCACCGTCGCCGCACCCGCTGATGCCGACCGCGCGCAGACGCTGATCCGCTCGCGCATCGAGGACCAGCGTCTGCCGATCGACAACCGGATCGCGGTGACCGGCGTCACGCAGGTGAATCTGCGCGTGCGCGTGGCCGAGGTCTCGCGCGAGGTGACGCGCCAGCTGGGCGTGAACTGGCAGGCGCTGGGCAATATCGGGCGCATCGGTACGGCGGTGGGCGGGCCGCTCGGCATCGCGGCCGAAACCTTCAACTTCGCCTTCGACCGCACGGCGCCGACGGACCGGATCGGCCTCGGCTTCCGCACCGGCAATGCGGAACTGCGCGACATCAACGCCATCATCGACGCGCTGGCACAGGACCGGCTGGTGACGATCCTGGCGGAGCCGAACCTGACGGCGACGTCGGGCGAGACGGCCTCCTTCCTCGCCGGTGGCGAATTCCCCATCCCGGTGAGCCAGCGCGAGAACCAGGTCACCATCGAATTCAAGCAGTTCGGCGTCGGGCTCGCCTTCGTGCCGACGGTGCTGTCGGACGGGCGCATCTCCTTCCGCGTCAGGTCCGAGGTCAGCGAGTTGTCCGACCAGGGCGCGGTGCGCCTGCTGTCGGGTAACAACAACACCATCACCGTGCCGGCGCTGACGGTGCGCCGCGCCGAGACGACAGTGGAACTCGGCTCCGGCCAGGCCTTCGCGATCGCCGGGCTGCTGCAGGATTCGTCGCGCCAGACAGGGCGCGCACTGCCCTATGCCGGCGAGGTGCCGATCCTCGGCGCGCTGTTCCGTTCCGACCGCTTCCAACGCAACGAGACGGAGCTCGTCATCATCATCACGCCGTATCTCGTGCGGCCCGCCGAAAGCCCGCGCGCGGTCACCGCGCCGACCGACGGCTACGTCCCACCCAATGACGTGGAGCGCATCCTGTTGCTGCGCCAGACCGGGCGGCCGCCCAGCCGCGCCACCCCGCCAGCCCCGGCGCGCAACCTGTCCGGCATCCCCGGCTTCGTGCTGGATTGAGGGGGCCATGATGCGCCGCGCGCTGATCCTGGTTCTGCTGCTCGGTGGCTGCGAGCAGATCGATCCCTTCACGCGGGAGGGCGCCTGGCGGCCGATGCGCGCCAACGAGGCCAATCTGCGCATCCATGTCGCCGATCCCGCAATGCTCGACCGCGGTGTCGACGATCGGCGCGCCGACGGGCAGGCGACGGCGGCGGCGGTGCATCGCTATCGGACCGATCGTGTGAAGCCGCTCGCGGCCTCGGGCGTGGCGCGCATCCAGGCAACGGGGGCGGGCGGCGCGGCCGCGCCCGGTGGTGGTGGCGATGGCGGGCGTTGACGGTCCCGACCGGCTCGCACCATCCACGGCGCAGGCCAGCGCGCCATCGGCCGACCGCGCGCCGCTGATCGCCTTTGTCACCGATGTCGAAAGCGATGCAATCCTGCGCGAGACCCTGCTCGCCGAGATGGGCGAGGGCGCCGAGGTGCGCCGCGGCGACATCGTGGCCGCGACAAAATCGTTGAAGCGCAGCAGCACGCCGCTGGCCCTGGTGGTGGATGTCTCGGGCGTGGAGCAGCCTTTGACGGCGCTCGAGGAACTGGCGCTGGTGGTGGAACCCGACGTGCGGGTGCTGGTGATCGGCGAACGCCAGGATGCCGCGTTCTACCGGCAACTGACGCGCGGCCTGGGCGTGCTGGAATACCTGTTCAAGCCGCTGACGCAGGAGATGGTGGCCCGCCACCTGCTGCCCTATCTGCGCCAGGGCGGCACGCAGCGGGACATGCACCTGCGCGGCGGGCGCGTGATTACCGTGACCGGCGTGCGCGGCGGGGTCGGGGCCACCACCATCGCCGCCAACCTGGCGTGGCACCTGGGCGAGGAGGCGCGCCGCCACACCGTCCTGTTCGACGCCGACCTGCATGCCGGCGCGGCGGCGCTGCTTCTGGGCGCACGCACCACCAATGGGCTGCGCGCCGCACTCGAACACCCCGAGCGCGTCGATGAACTGTTCGTCGAGCGCACCGCGCAGCCGGTCGGCGAACGGCTCCATGTGCTGGCCGCCGAGGAGAAGCCCGGCGAGGCGGTCATGGCGCAGCCAGGCGCCGCCGCGCGCCTGATCACCATGCTGCGCCGGCGCTACAATTTCGTGATCGTGGATCTACCAGCGCGCAGCGTGCCCGCCGCCCGCGAGGTGCTGGACATGGCGCACCAGCGCATCCTGGTCACTGACCCGTCGCTCGCCGGCGCGCGCGAGATGCTGCGCTACGGCGCCATTCCGAATGCGCCGACCCAGTCGCGCCGCGCCGTCAGCGTACTGAACTGCGTGGGCCAGCCTGGCCTGCTGACTACGGCGCAGATCAAGGAAGCGATGGGGGAGGAGCCCGACCTGGTGATCCCGTGGCTGCCCAAGGTCGTGCCCGCGGCGGCGGATCTTGGTGAGGCCGCCGGGGCCAAGCGTGGCCCGTTCCGCACGGCGCTGCTGAAGCTCGTGCAGGAAGTCGCCTCGATCCGCGCCGAGGGCGAGGAAGAACAGAAGCGGGGGCTGTTCGCACGATGGTTCCGCTAGAGGCGCCCGCGCCGGCCTTCGGCCGCCTGGTCCGCAAGGACCTGGCGCTGGCGGCGCAGCCCGCCGCGCCGGAAGCGCCGCCGCCCGAGGCGCCTGTCGCGCAGACCGCCGCGCTGACGCCGGTGCAGCGCCAGAAGCAGGAACTGCGCTCGCTGTGCCTGGCGCGCATCGATCCCGCCTCCGTAGCGGCACTGCCGCAGGAGGCGCTGTTCGCCGAGGTCGAGCGCATGATCGCCGAGATCGCCGACGGCCAGCGCATCGGCCTGTCGGCGCGCGAACAGCGTGAGGTCGCCGCCGAGCTGGTGGACGACATGCTTGGCCTCGGGCCGCTCGCGCCGCTGCTGGAGGACGAGACCGTCACCGACATCATGGTGAACGGACCCTTCCGCGTCTTCATCGAACAGAAGGGCAAGCTGACCCAGTCGAATGTACGCTTCCGCGACGGCACGCACCTGGCAGGCATCGCCCAGCGCATCGCGGCGCAGATCGGACGTCGCATCGACGAAAGCAGCCCGATGGTCGATGCGCGCCTGCCGGACGGCTCGCGCGTGAACATCATATTCCCGCCGCTGTCCCTGCTCGGCCCATGCCTGTCGATCCGCAAATTCGCCAAGCGCAAGATCGACTTCCAGCAGATGGTCAGGAACGGGTCGATCCCGCCGGCGATGGGGCGCGTGCTGGAGATCGCCTCGCGCGCACGGCTGAACATCATCGTCTCCGGCGGCACGGGGTCGGGCAAGACCACGATGCTGAATGCGCTGTCGCGGTTGATCGACCCGACCGAGCGGATCGTTACCTGCGAGGACGCGGCGGAGCTGCAACTGCAACAGCCGCATGTCATCCCGCTGGAGACCCGCCCGGCCAACCTGGAGGGCCGCGGCGAGGTCACGCAGCGTGATCTGGTGAAGAACGCGCTGCGCATGCGCCCCGACCGCATCATCCTGGGCGAGTGCCGTGGCGCCGAGGCCTTCGACATGCTCCAGGCGATGAACACCGGCCATGACGGGTCGATGTCGACCATCCATGCCAACACCACGCGCGATGCCGTCACCCGCATCGAGAACATGGTGCTGATGGGCCAGACCGCGCTGCCCGCGCGTGCCATCCGCCAGCAGATCGTCTCGGCCGTCGACCTGATCGTGCAGATCGAACGCATGCGCGACGGCGTGCGCCGCGTGACCCAGCTGACCGAGGTATGCGGCCTCGAAGGCGAGGTCGTCGTGCTCAACGACATCTTCCAGTGGGAATACGAGGGCGAGGACCCCGGCGGCAAGCTGCGCGGCATCTATCGCATGAGCCGCGCGCGACCGGGCTTCGCCCCGCGCCTCGCGTATTTCGGGCTGGAGCGCGCCTGGTACTCGGCACTCGAGGACGAGGAACCATGAGCGCCGCCGTCCCGCTTCTGCTCGCGCTGCTGGTGGGCATCGGCCTCGCGCTGTGGGGCCTGCACAGTACCGGCAGCAAGGGCCGCGGGCGCCGGCTCGCGGCGCGTTTCGCAGCCTATTCGCTGCCGCATGCACGGGTCCGCATGACCAGCCGGCTGGCGCAACGTGCCCCGCAGGCCAGCTGGATCCGCATGCCCGCACCGCTTGAGGCGCGGCTCTCCGCGCTGTTCGGCTGGGATTCGGAACGGCTCGACCAGTATCCGCTGGCGCCTGCACTGATGGTGCTGCTGGCCGCGCTGCCGGCGGTGGCGGGTGGCGCCTATGCGGCAAGCCTGGCCGGGTCGGCTGGCTGGTTATCAACCTTGTTGGTCTGGGTGCTGGTGGCGCGCTGGGTCTTTGCAGCCATCCATCGCAAGCGCGCCGATGCCCTGTACAAGCAGCTGCCCGATGCGCTGGGCATGGTGGTGCGCGCGGTGCGCGCCGGAATCCCCGTGGTGGAAGCGCTACGCACCGTGGGGCGCGAGGTGCCGGATCCGACGGGGGCAGAGTTCCGCCGCCTGTCCGACCAGCTCGCGATCGGCATCACCATGGAGGACGCGCTGAAGCGCCTGGCGCGTCGTTCGGGCCTGCCGGAATACCGCTTCTTCGCCGTCTCGCTCACCTTGCAGAACAGCGCCGGCGGCAACTTGACCGAGACGCTCGACAACCTGGCGGATGTCGTGCGCAAGCGGGTGGCGACGCGCCAGCGCGGCCATGCGCTCGCCTCCCAGGCGCGGGCCAGCGCCTATGTGCTTTCCGCTGTGCCCATCTTCGCGGCCTCCGCGCTGATGCTGATCAACCCGCGCTACGTGCTGGTGCTGTTCAACGACCCGCGCGGGAATGTCGTGCTGGCCTGCGCGATTGCGTCGCTGGCGACCGGGCTCGGCACCATGAAGGCGATCATCCGCAGGAGCCTGTCGTGAACCGCACGCTGCTTCTCCAGGCCGGCTTCGGGATTGTCGCGGCGATGCTGTTGTGCGTGGCGGTGCTGGTGCCCCGCATGCGCCGGGCGGAACGGATGCAGGCACGCCTCGGTACGCTGCGCGGCCTGGTGCGGCGCACGCAGCCCGACGAAGCGCCGCTGCCCCATCGCATCGCGCGGTCGGTCGGCCAGGCGGTCCTCGCCTCCGGGATCGTCAAGGGCGAGACGCTGGCGGAGCTGCAGCGCACCGTGGTTGCCGCCGGGTTTCGCGGCACCCGGCCGGTGGCGGTGTTCATCGGTGCCAAGGTCATGCTGATGGGCGCCCTGCCGGTGCTCATGCTGCCGCTGTCGACCGGCTTCGGGCCCATGGGGCGCAACCTCCTGGTGGCAGGGGCGGCGGTGGCGGGCCTGGTGCTGCCGGACATGATCCTGCGGCGGATGAAGGAAGCGCATGCGCGCCAGGTGGAACGCGGCCTGGCCGATGCGCTCGACCTGATGGTCATCTGCGCCGAAGCCGGCCTGCCGCTGGAAGCCGCGGTCGAGCGCGTCGCGACCGAGATGGTCGAGGCGAACCGCGCGCTGGCCGCCGAATTCGCCAATGTCGGCACCGAGCTTCGCATCCTGTCCGACCGCCGCCAGGCGTTGCAGAACATGGGCGAACGGACGGGGCTGGAATCGCTGCGCCGCCTCGGCGGCACCCTGGCGCAGACGTTGCAGTACGGCACGCCGCTGTCGCAGGCGCTGCGCACGCTGTCCACCGAATTGCGGCACGAGACGCTGATGCGCTTCGAAGCGCGCGCCGCGCGGCTGCCCGCGCTGCTCACGCTGCCCACCATCGCGTTCATCCTGCCCTGCATCTTCCTCATCGTCGGCGGGCCCGCCGTGCTGCGGGTGCTCGATATCGCCGCGCGTCCCTGAAGCCGAAGGAATTGGCATCATGCGCAAGACCCTGACACCCGTGTTCCTCGCCGCCATGCTCGGCGCCTGCGGCGCCACCGGCGGGGGTGAGGCCGACCAGCAGGCGCGCATCGCCTCGGCGGCGCTGGCCACGGGGAATCCATCCGCCGCGCTGGCCGCAAGTGCCGGCGCGGCGGCGGCGAACCCGCGCGACGGCGCGGCGCAGTTGCGCCATGCCGAGATGCTCGCCGCCGGCGCGCGTTGGGACGAGGCGGCGCAGGCCTATGCGCGCGCGGTGCAGGCCGATGGCGGCTCGCGCGCCGCCCGGCTGGGGCTGGGGCGCGCGCGGCTGCGCGGTGGTGACCTTGCCGGCGCCGAGGCCGCCTTTCGCGAGGCGATCGTTGCCCTGCCGCGCGACCCGGGCGCGCAGAGCGGGCTCGGGGTGGCCCTCGACCATCAGGGCCGCCATGCCGAGGCGCAGGCGGCCTACCGTTCGGCGCTCGAACTCGAACCCTCGCATGCCGGCGCGCGCACCAACCTCGCCTTGTCGCTCACGCTGTCGGGCCAGGGGGCGGAGGCGGTGCGCATGCTGGAGGGCGTGGCGCGTGCCCCGCAGGCCACGCCGCGGCAGCGCCACAACCTCGCGCTTGCTTATGCTGCCGCGGGCGATGCGCCCCGCGCGGCGGAAATGATGGCGCCCGAACTGGGCGAGAACAGCCGGGAGGCGGCGGCGGCCTGGCGCCTGGCGCTGGCGGGTCCATGACCGGGCGGCGATCCAACACGCGGGGCCGTCGCGGCTCCGTCCTGCTCGAATTCGCCCTGACCGGGCCGATGCTGTTCGCCCTGATGATGACCGTGCTGGAAGGCGCGTGGCAGGCGCTGACCGCCGCGACGCTCGACATCGGCGCGCGGGAGGCTTCGCGCTTCGGCTCCACCGGCCAGGCCATGCCGGATTGGCTGCCGCCACCCGCGCCAACCTCGCGCGAGGAAGCAGTGCGCCGCGTCGTGCTGCATTTCGGGCCCTATGTGCTGCACCAGGATCGCCTGAGCGTCACCGTGACCGCCTTCGCCGGCCCGCAGGACCTGGCCGCCCCGGGCGCGGCGCGCGCAGGGGCGGGTGGCGCCGGTGAGACCGTGCTCTACGACCTCGCCTACGAACAGCCCTTCCTCAGCCCTTTCCCGATGCTGGTGCTTGGGCGCGCCAGCCTCGAACACCGGTCGCGGATGATCGTGCGCAATGAACCCTTCCCGCCCTCCTGACCGCCGCCGCCGGCGGGGGTCGGTGGCGGTGGAATTCACGTTGCTCGCGCCGATCCTCGCATTGCTCGGGCTTGCCGTGCTCGACGTGGTGGATTTCCTGCGCATCGCGCTGCGGCTGGAGCGCACGGCGGGGGAAGTGGCGAATGTCGTCGCGCAGTACCAGGCGCTGCGCGAGCCTGATTTCGTCACCATCTTCGACCTGGCGGGGCGTGTCGCGGCGCCTTATCGCGTCACCTCCTCGGATGGCGCGGTGATCCTTTCGGGCCTCGCGAATACCGGCACCGGCACGATGGTGATGTGGCAGCGCCGCCAGGGTTCGGGGGGCTACGCCAGCGCCTTCGGCACCGAGGGTGGGGCCGCGACCATCCCGGCACGCTCGGCCGACCTCTCCCTTGCGGTCGGGCAGGGCGCACTGGTCGCCGAGATTTTCTACGCGCGCGAACCCTGGGTGCTGTCCGGGCGCTTCCTGTCGGCGGATCCGTTCTCCCGCCTGCAGGCCTTCGCGCTGCAGCGGCCGCGCATGGTGTCCATCCTGAGGATATCCTCGCCATGAAATCCGTGCGGACGATCCTGGCCAACCGCCGTGGCGCGGTGGCCATGCTGGCAGGCCTCGCCGCGCTTCCGCTGCTGGCGATCGCCGGCGCGGCGATCGACCTGACCAGGCTGTACCTGCTGCATTCGCGCCTGGTCACGTCGGTCGATGCAGCGGCGCTGGCCGGGGCGCGGGTGATCAACGACCTCGACCGGGATGCGCAGATCCAGCGCTGGTTCTGGGCCAACTTCACGCGCGAGAGCCAGCTCGGCCGCACCGGCTACCTGGGGGCGGAGATCACCAGCTTCGCGATCAGCGTGCAGGAATCGAACCGCGTCGTGCGCGTGCAGGTGCGCGCCTCGCTGCCCACCACGGTGCTGCGGCTGTTCGGGCAGGACGCGCTGGTCGCCACCGCCGACCACGCCGCGCGGCGGCAGGACCGCGGCATGGAGCTCGCGCTGGTGCTGGACGTGACGGGTTCCATGGCGGGCGCATCGATGACGGCGCTGCGGGATTCCGCGACGGACCTCGTCACCATCCTGTTCGGGCCGAACGAGACGGTGCCGAATTTCTACATGTCCCTGGTGCCCTACACCTCGACCGTGAACATCGGCCGCGGGCGCAGCAACTGGCTGGCCGCCGGCAGCCTCAATCCGGGCGCCTATGGCAGCACGGTCTGGCGCGGCTGCGTGCAGGCGCGCCACGAGAACGCGGAGGACGAGACCGACACGCCGCCCACCATCGTGCCCTACCGGCCGCATCTGTGGGCCTCGACCGTCGGGCGCTACAGCCCCAACCGCGGGGACAACGAATGGTCCAGCTGGTCGATCACCGAACCCAATCCGGAGAGCCCGCCATCGGATTCAGCGCAGAATGCGCTCGGCAACAATGCGGTCGGGCCGAACCTGGGGTGCGGCCGCGCCGTCACGCCGCTGATCCAGTCCCGCACCACCCTGCTGGGCGAGATCGCGAGCCTGCGCGCGACGCATCGCGGCGGCACCATGGCCAATCTCGGCCTGCAGATGGGCTGGGCGACGCTCTCGCCCCGCTGGCGCGGTCTGTGGGGTTCGCCGACGCTGCCGCTGGCCTACGACACGCCGTACATGGACAAGGTCCTGGTCCTGATGACCGACGGCAACAACGAATGGTACGACTGGCCCGATGGTGCGCCAGGGGCGTGCCGCACCAGCGGCAGCAACCCGCCCTGCCGCAGCGGCTACAGCAGCGACGGGGACGCCGACGTGACCGCCTATGGCCGGCTGCGGGAGAACCGGCTGGGGATTGCCGGCATCAACCATTCCCGCGCCCTGGCCGAGATCAACGCCCGCATGTCGCGCCTGTGCACGCGCATCAAGGCGAGCGGCGTGATCTTGTATGCCATCACCTTCAACGTGACCAACAGCACCACGCAGGACCTGTACCGCACCTGCGCCACGCGGCCGGAATACTACTTCAACAGCCCCGACGCGGCATCGCTGCGCGCGGCCTTCCGGGAAATCGGCGGCCAGCTGGCGAATCTCCGCCTGATCCGCTGAACCCTTGCCCGGCGCCGGCCGACGGAGTAGGCGCGGCCGAGGAAGCATCGGGAGCCGTCGAATGAACCGCAGGCATGCCATCGCGATCGCCGCCGCGTCCCTTGCCGCGCCGCTTGCCGCGCGCGCGCAGGACACCTGGCCCAGCCGGCCGGTCACGCTGCTGGTGCCGTTTGCCGCGGGCGGGTCGAACGACGTCGTCGCGCGGCTGATGGCGCCGGTGCTGGAAGCGCGGCTGGGCCAGCCCTTCGTGGTGGAGAACCGGCCTGGTGGCGGCGGGTCGCTGGGCATGGGCATGGTGGCGCGCGGGCGGCCGGACGGGTCGGTCTTCCTGATCTCCTCGGCGTCCAACCACGTGTTCCACCCGCTGGTCTCGGGCGACCTCGGCTACGACCCGCGCGAGGCGCTGCCGGCGATCGCCATGCTGGTCGACGTGCCCAACGTCATCGCCACCAACCCGGCCTTCGGCGTGACCAATGTGCAGGACCTCATCGCCAAGGTGCGCGCGACGCGCGGCGGGGCGTCCTTCGCGTCCTCCGGCGTCGGCACGTCGAACCACCTGGCGGGCGAGCTGTTCAGGCTGCGCACCGGGGTCGACCTGACGCATGTGCCCTATCGTGGCGGCGGGCCGGCCATCAACGACCTGATTTCCGGCACCGTGCCGATCGGCTTCATGAACCTGCCGACGGTGGCGCCGCCGGCCTCCGACGGGCGGGTGCGAATCATCGCGGTCTGCACCGCGCAGCGCGTGTCGATCCGCCCGGACCTGCCGACGGTGGCCGAGCAGGGGGTGGCCGACTACGCGGTGCGGTCCTGGACAGGGTTGTTCGCGCCGCGCGGCACGCCGGCGTCGATCGTCGCGCGCTTCACCACGGCGGTGCGCGAGGCGCTGGCCGCACCGCAGGTCGCCGGCCGCCTGGTCGCGATCGGCAGCGAGCCGCTGTACATGACGCCCGCCGAGACCGAGGCCTTCGTCCGCCAGGAATTCGACCGCTGGGGCCCGGTAGTGCGCGCGGCCGGCATCACCACGCAGGGCTGAGGATGGGCGGGCTCGCGGCGCTGCTGGCCGATGCGCGGCGCCGGCGCGGCTGCGGGTTGCCCGCCGGCGCGCTGGTCAGCACCGGCATGCTGCGGCCGCGCCCCGGTCAGCGCCTGCGCGCTGGCTTCGGCGAGGGCTGCGACATGCGGGACGACCCGCGTTGACGCGCGCCGGGTCCTGCCGCAGCGTCCGCGCGACATGCGGAGGGATGCAGGATGAAGATGCCGGGCCACGGACGCTACGCCCACAGCGCGATCCCGACGCGCCCCACCTATGAATGGCCGAACGGCGCGCGGCTTGCCGTCGTGGTGTGCAACAACATCGAAGCGTTCGCGTATCGCGCGGGCCTGGGTTCGGACAGCACGGGCGCGGCGCAGCCGCAGGGGCAGCGCAACTACGCCTGGCGCGACTACGGCAATCGCGTCGGGCTGTGGAACATGCTCGACATGCTGGACGAGCTGGAGATTCCCTGCGCGCACAATGTAAATGGCGCGGTGCTCGATGCCTGCCCGGAGATCGCGCCGGCGCTCAAGGCGCGCGGCGATGAGTTCATCGGTCATGGCCGTACCAACGCCGAACGCCAGGATATCCTGTGGGAGGAGGATGAGCGGCGGCTCATCGTCGAAAGCCGCGATGCGATCATCCGCCATGCGGGCAGCGCGCCGGCCGGCTGGCTCGGCCCCTACATCGCGCAATCGGCGGTGACGCTGGATTTGCTGAAGGAGGAAGGCTTCTCCTACGTCATGGATTGGCCGGCCGACGACCAGCCCTTCTGGATGACCACGCGCGCCGGGCCCATGCTGTCGGTGCCCTATTCCATCGAGCTGAACGACAGCCCGGCACAGATCTTCCGCCAGCATACCGGGCGGCAATTCGCCGAGATGATCATCGACCAGTTCGACGAGATGCTGGAGCAGTCCCGCAAGCGGCCCCTGGTCTGTTCGATCGTGCTGCACCCCTTCATCGTCGGCCAGCCCTTCCGGCTGCGCGCGCTGCGCGACGCGCTGCGTCACGTCATGTCGCATCGCGAACGCCTGTGGGTGGCGCGGCCGGGGGAGGTCGCGCGGTATGCGGCGTCGCTGCCGAAGGGCGTGGTGCCGGGGTCGGAGATGTTGCCGTGACGCGCGTGCTGCCGGCCTGGCGGTCGTTGCTGTACGTGCCCGCCAGCGCGGAGAAATTCGTGGCCAAGGCGCATGAGCGCGGCGCCGATGCGGTGATCCTGGACCTGGAAGACGGTGTCGCGCCCGACGCAAAGGATGCGGCGCGGGCCGGGCTGGCGGCGTCGATGCGCAGCGTGCGCCAGAACGGCGCCGATGTCGTGGTGCGCATCAACCGCCCGCTGCGCATGGCGGCGCGCGATATCGCCGCGGCGGTGGCGGCTGGCGCGGACGGCCTGGTCTGCACCAAGATGATGGGCGCGGATCATGTGCGGCTGCTGTCGGAACTCACCGCGGAATCCGAGGCGGAATCCGGCCGCACGGTCGGCTCCGTGCGGTTCATCGTGCTGATCGAGGATGCGGCGGCGCTGGCGCAGGCGCAGTCCATCGCATCCGCCGATCCGCGCGTGGTCGCGCTGGGCGTGGGTGGCGAGGATCTGGCGACCGACCTCGGCGCCGAACCGACGCCCGATGCGCTCGACCTGCCCAAGCGGATGGGCGTGGTGGCGGCGCGCGCGGCGGGCGTGCTGCCGCTGGGGTTCGTCGGCACGGTGGCGGGGCTGAAGGACCTGGATGGCTATCGCGCGATGCTGCGCCAGTCGCGCGCCATTGGCTTCGCCTGCGCGTCCTGCGTGCATCCCTCCCAGGTGCCGATCATCAACGAGGAATACGGCGCGCGGCCGGGGGAAGTGGCCCGCGCGCAGCGCCTGGTCGCGGCCTTCGAGGCAGCGCTGGCGGAGGGCAAGGGCGCGGTGGCCTTCGAGGGCGACATGATCGACAAGCCGATCGTGGACCGCGCGCGCAGGCTGATCGCGCGGGCGGGCTAGACCACCGCGGTCATCCCGCCATCCACGAACAGCAACTGCCCATGCACGAAGTCGGACGCCGGCGCGGCGAGGAACACCGCGGCGCCGACCAGCTCCTCCACCTTCCCCCAGCGCCCCGCCGGCACCCGCTTGCACAGCCAATCCGTGAAGGCCGCATCCTGCACCAGCGCGCTGGTCAGTTCCGTATCGTAGTAGCCTGGCGCCAGCCCGTTCACATTCACCCCGTGCTTCGCCCATTCGGCGCACAGCGTGCGCGTCAGCATCCGCAGCGCGCCCTTGCTGGCGGCATAGGGTGCGATGGTCGGGCGGCCCAGTTCGCTCTGCACCGAGCAGATGGTGATGATCTTGCCGCGCCCGCGCGCGACCATCCGCTTGCCCGCCGCCTGGCAGCAATACCAGACGCCGTCGACATTCACGTCCATCACGCGCCGCCAGGTCTCGGGCGGCATCTCCACCGACGGCGCGCGCAGGTTGATGCCGGCATTGGCTACCAGGATGGACAGCGGCCCGTGCGCGGCCTCGATGGCCGCAACGCCGGCTTCGACCGCCGCATGGTCCGTCACGTCGAAGGACGCCACCAGCGCGCCGGGAACGTGCGCGCGCGCCGCTTCCAGTCTCGCCGCGTCGCGCCCGTTCAGCACCACCTTCGCGCCGGCATCCGCCAGGCCCTTCGCCAGCGCCAGGCCGATCCCCTGGCTCGATCCGGTCACCAGGGCCAGCTTCCCCGTCAGGTCGAACAGCGCGCGCGACATCAGCGTTTCCCCGTGTAATCTGCGCAGCAAGGCTAGGGGGAGGGACCACGCATGGACAAGCCGGGACTGCTGGTGGTGGGCGTGCTGCCCGACTGGGACCTCGAGGCGCTGGCGCGCCGCTTCACCCTGCACCTGCTGTATGAAGCGCCCGACCGCGCCGGCTTTCTTGCGCAGCACGGCCCGTCCATCCGCGCCATCGCCACCAAGGGTGAACTCGGCGCCGACCCGGCCATGATGGATGCGTGTCCGAACGCGAAGATCATCGCCTGCTACGGCGTCGGCGTGGATGCCATCGACCTGCCCGCCGCCCGCGCGCGCGGCATCGCCGTGACCAACACGCCCGACGTGCTGACCGAGGACGTGGCCGACATGGCCTTTGCCCTGCTGCTGGCGACCGCGCGCGAGATCCGCGAATGCGACGCCTATGTGCGCTCCGGCACCTGGGCGAAGCAGGGACCGATGCGGCTGGCCACGCGCGTCTGGGGCAAGCGCATCGGCATCGTCGGCCTGGGGCGGATCGGGCGTGCCATCGCGCGGCGCGCAGAGGGCTTCGGCATGGCCATCGCCTATTCCGGCCGCACCAGGAAGGATCTGCCCTATACCTTCCACGCCTCACCGGCGGCGATGGCGCCGCATGTCGACATCTTCGTGGTCTCGGCCGCCGGTGGTGCTGCGACCGCGGGCCTGGTGGACCGCGCAGCGATCGAGGCGCTCAACCCCGGCGTCATCGTCGTCAACGTCTCGCGTGGGTCGGTGGTGGATGAGGCGGCGCTGGTCGAGGCGCTGAAGTCGGGCCGCATCGCACGCGCCGGCCTCGACGTGTTCCACAACGAACCCGCCATCGACCCGGTCTTCGCGACCTTCCCGAACGTCGTGCTCTCGCCCCACCAGGCCTCCGGCACGGTCGAGACGCGCAAGGCTATGGGCGCGCTGATGCTGGCGAACCTGGAAGCACATTTCGACGGGCGGCCGCTGCCCACGCCACTGCCATGAGCCGCGCCGTCGTCATCCACGCCGCGCACGACCTTCGTGTGGAACGGCGCGACGCCGGCGAACCCGGCCCCGGCCAGGTGCGCGTGCGAATCGCCGCCGGCGGCATCTGCGGGTCGGATCTGCACTACTTCCAGCATGGCGGCTTCGGCGCCATCCGCGTGAAGCACCCGATGGTGCTGGGGCACGAGGTCGCCGGCGTGATCGATGCGCTCGGCGCGGGCGTGACGGGTCTGGCCGCCGGCCAGGCGGTCGCGGTGAACCCGTCATTGCCGTGCGGGCGCTGCCGCTACTGCCTGGAGGGCGCCGCGCAGCATTGCCTCGACATGCGCTTCTACGGCAGCGCGATGCGCGACCCGCATGTCGATGGCGGCTTCCGCGAGGCGCTGGTCTGCGAGGCCGCGCAGGCGGTGCCCTTGCCCGATGGCCTCGACACCACCACCGCCGCCTTCGCCGAGCCGCTGGCCGTGTGCCTGCATGCCGCGCGGCAGGCCGGCCCGCTGCTCGGCCGCCGCGTGCTGGTCACGGGCTGCGGGCCGATCGGTGCGCTCGCCATCGCCGCGGCGCGGATGGGCGGTGCGCGGGAGATCATCGCCACCGACCTGTCGGACGCGCCGCGCGCGGTTGCGCTGAAGATGGGCGCCGACCGTTTCCACGCCGACCCCGATGCGCTGGCCGCCTATGGCGCCGACAAGGGCTTCTTCGACGTCGCGCTGGAGGCCTCCGGCAGTCCGCGCGCGCTGCTCGGCATCCTGCCGGTGGTCAGGCCCGGCGGGACCATCGTGCAGATCGGCATCGGCGGTGACGCGCCCGTGCCGATGTCGGTGCTGGCGGCGAAGGAGATCACCTGGCGCGGCACCTTCCGCTTCCACGCCGAATTCGCCATGGCGGTGGAAGCCCTGGCGACGCGCAGGATCGATGTCGTGCCCTTGCTGACCGAACGCTTTCCCATCGAGCGCGCCGCGGAAGCCTTCACGCTGGCCGCCGACCGGTCGCGCGCGATGAAGGTGCAGATCGCGTTCTGACGCGTGCTATCCGGCGTGGGTGCCGCGGATCGGGTAGTTCAGTTCCTGGATCCGCTTCGCTCCGCGCGCGATGGCAGCCAGGTCCGGCCGCGCGAAGGGCGCGTTGGAAACGTCCACGATCTGCACGGTGCCGGCCGGGTTGATCAGGAACAGGCCGGGTTCGGCGAAGGGCCGGTCGGTCTCCTGCGGGGATCGCGGGTCCGACACATAGAGGCCGAGTTGGCGCATCTGCGGGACGGACAGCCCATAGCCCAGTGGAAAGCGCCACTTGAATTCGGCCGCATCCGCGGCGGCCTTCTCCTGCGGGTCGGCCGAGATCGCCATGACCTGCACGCCGGCCTCGGCGAAGGTGTCGATCAACCCGTCCAGGCCTGTCAGATACGGCTTGCACAGCGGGCAGTGCTTGCCGCGATAGACGACGACCAGGCGCCAGCCTTCCATCGCCGCAGGTGCGACCTCGCCGCCGCCCAGGCGCGGCACGGCGACGGCGGGGAAGACGGCACCGGCGGCCAATGCGCTCATGTGGGTCATGGCAACTCTCCTCAGGCCCCCAGGCACGGCGCACGGCGCGCCATGCCGCCATGCAGGTCGAGCATCCGCTCGCGCCAGGCATGCACTGCATCCGAAGGCTCGAGCAGCGGCAGCGGGCTGACGCTGCGCGCCCACATGAAGCCGCCGAACACCGTGTAGTCGGCATAATCCGGCGCCGCACCGCCCAGGAAATCCCGCCCTCGCAGCGCCTGGCGCAACGGCAGCAGCGTGGCGCGGAAGGCGGGCAGGCGGTCCTCGCGCCCGGCGGTCACCTCGGCCAGCGGCTTGCTGTAGCGCGCCTCGCGGCTCTGCACGAAATACGCGCGGTCGGCTTCACCGAGCAGCGATGGAATGTCGGACACGATCAGCCCGGCAATGCCCGCATGCAGAACCGTATCCGTCCAGGCGCCGATGAAGGCGTAGGGCTCGGGGTTGCCCCGCATCAGTGACGGCGCCTCCGGGTACGCCGCATCGAGGTGCTTCGCGATGTCGAAGGAATCGACCACGACGCGCTCGTCATCCACCAGCACGGGCACCTTGTCGTGGCCGGCAAAGGCAAGCCGCGCGCCTTCGGTGAAGCGCCAGGGAACGCTGTCGAAATCCAGCCCCTTGTGCGCCAGCGCCATCCGGCTGCGCCAGCAGAAGGGGCTGAACACCCGCTGCGCATCCGTGCCGCAGAGTTCATAGAGTTGCCGTGCCATCATGCGTCTCCTGTCGTGGCCGTCCTGTGTCGGGTGCGTGGCGCGCCGCGCCCCGGCATCGATGCGCCGGGCGGATCCAGCAGCGCCAGCGCCTGGCGCGCCGCGCCGCGCAGCAGCGCCGGGTCGGGCCGCGCCCGCGCCAGGACGCGCAGCCCCATCACCGTGGTCAGCAGCAGCCGCGCCAAGTCGCGCGCGGCGCGCCCCCGCGCGATGCTCCCCGCCCGCTGCCCCGCCACCACGCAGCGGCGGAAGAAGCCTTCGAGTTCCGCGAGCCGGTCCGCCACGATGGCGCCGACCGCCGCGTCGTGCGGAGCCACCTCCAGCGCGGTGTTCACCAGCAGGCAGCCGCGCCGGTCGCACAGGGACCGCGCAACGACCTCCTGCAGGAAGGCCTCGATGGCTGCGCGCGGCGGGTGCATCGTCTCCAGCCGCGCGATGCGTTCGCGCATGTTGCCATCCAGGTAGCGATCCAGGCAGCGCGCGAACAGCGCATGCTTGTCGCCGAAGCTGTTGTACAGGCTGGCCGCCCCAAGCCCCATCGCCTGGCCCAGGTCGCGCACCGACGTCGCGGCATAGCCATGGTCCCAGAAGCGGAGCATGGCGGCATCGAGGGCGGTGTCCTCATCGAAGGCGCGGGGTCGGGCCAGGGTGGGCGGTCTCCACTGCGCGCGCAGGATATGGAACGACCGTTCCAATAACAAGCGGCGCTATTCGGCGGCCTGCCGCGCCGGCGTGTCCCGCACCACGCCGAGGCCGCGCAGGCGCGCCAGTTCCGCGGCGCCCAAGGCCGGCTCCAGCACCTCGTCATTGTGTTCGCCGATGCGCGGCGCGGGGCGCGCCAGCACGCCGGGCGTGCCGGACAGCCGCGGCACCATCCCGTGCATCGGCAGCCAGCCGCCGGGCATGTCGGCGTCCGGCACCTCGATCAGCGCCTCGCGCTCGATGGTGTAGGGGTCCTGCTCCAGCATGGCGGTGTCCATGATCGGACCGATGGTCACGCCGGCGCGGTCGAAATGCGCGACGTTGTCGGCCAGCGTGCGTTCACCGATCCAGCCGCCGATGATGGCGTCCAGCTCCTGCCAGTGCTGCAGCCGCGCCGGGTTGTTGGCGAAGCGCGGGTCGCTGACCAGATCCTCGCGATCAATCGACCGGAACAGCTTTTCCGTCATGCCCTGCGTGGAGGCCGACAGGCACACCCACCCGCCATCCCGCGTGCGGTACGCGTTGCGCGGCGACGTATTGGTGCTGCGGCTGCCCGTGCGAGGCTTGCGCTTGCCGGTGATGCGCCAATTCGCCACCTGCGGTTCCAGCACGCTGAACAGCGGTTCGAACAGCGAGACATCCAGCACCTGCCCAGCCCCGCCGGCCTCCGCATGGCGCAGCGCGATCATCGCCACCGATGCGCCATAGAGCCCGGCATAGGCATCGCCCATGAACATCGGCGGCAACACCGGCTCGCGGTCGTCGAAGCCGTTCACCGCGGCGAAGCCGGAATAGCCCTCGACCAGCGTGCCGAAGCCGGGCTTGTGGCGATACGGCCCGTCCTGCCCCCAGCCGGAGATGCGCACCACCACCAGCGCCGGGTTGATCGCGAGCAGCTCGGCGGGTGCCAGCCCCATCGCTTCCAGCACGCCCGGGCGGAAGGATTCCACGAACATCGCGGCGTCCTGCACCAGCGCCTTCACCGCCGCGATCCCCTCGGGTCGCTTGAGGTCCAGCGCGACGGACTTCTTGTTGCGGCAGATGGTCTTCCACGACGTCTCGACACCGCCCACGCGCCAGGCGCGCAGCGTGTCGCCCTCGGGCGGCTCCACCTTCACCACCTCGGCGCCGTGGTCGGAGAACACCTTGGTCAGCACATTGCCGGCGACCAGGCGCGACAGGTCCACCACCCGCACGCCGTCCATGGCGCCGCGCGCGGTGGGGTCGAAGGATTTGCGGTGGATGCCGGTCATGCCACTCCTCAGTCGATGCGAATGTTCGCGAGCTGCGCCACCTCGCGCCAGCGGGCGATGTCGGTGCGCAGCATGGCGACGAAGTCGGCCGGCGTGCCCGGCGATGGCCGCGCACCCTCGCCCTGGTACAGCCGCGCCATGTCCGGGTCGCGCAGCGCCGTATTGGCCTCCGCGTTCAATCGCTCGAGGATCGGCGCCGGCAGGCCGTGCGGCGCGAACAACCCCCACCAGATGGCGATGTCGTAGTCGAGCCCGCTTTCCTTCACCTGCGGCGCCGGCGGCGCACCCGCCGGGATGCCCTCGGCGCTGTAGGCGAGCAGCCGCACCCGTCCGTCGCGCACCACGCCGGCCGCACTCGGCAGCGTGGTGATCATCAGCTGGATATGGCCGGCGACGAGGTCCGTCACCGCCGGCCCGGTGCCGCGGTAGGGCACGTGGTTCATCTGCACGCCGGCGCGCTGTGCGAAAAACTCGGTGACGAAGTGGTTGATGCCGCCAGGGCCTGAGGTGCCGTAGTCGATCCGCCCGGGCCGTTCCTTCGCGAGCCGCACCAGGTCCTGGATGCTGCGCACCGGCAGGTCGTTGTTCACGATGACGATGAACGGGGACCGCGCCAGCAGCGCCACCGGCGTGAAGTTCTCCAGCACGCCCCACGGCACGCGCTGCGACACCGATGTCGTCGCGAAGGACGACGACGACACCATCAGCGTGTAGCCATCGGCCGGCGCCTGCGACACGGCGGTGGCGCCGATTGCGCCGCCCGCGCCGGCGCGGTTCTCGATGACGACCGGCTGGCCGAGCCGCTGTTGCAGGCGTTCCGCCAGCGGGCGCGCCACCACGTCGTTCGACCCGCCAGGCGGGAAGGGGACCACCAGGCGCACAGGCCGGCTGGGCCAGGCCGCCTGCGCGCGCACGTCCGGTGCCGCCAGCACGCCCGCCGCCGCCAGCAGCGCCCGCCGCCCCAACCCGTGGATCATCGCCATGTCGCGTTTCCTTTCCCGAACGCGCCCAGTCTCGCCCATCCGGGCGCCCGCCGAAAGGACCGGGGCCGCGCCATGAACGCCGCGTTCATCCACGCCGTGGCACACCGGACGAAGGGACCAGGAGGGTCGTTGCGCCATGCTGGAGGACAGGCCGTTCCGCGAATGGCCGATCGAACAACTGGCCGAGCAGGCGATCCTGCATGTCGCCAACCGCGCCGTTCTGGATGGCCTGGCGACCGAAGTCGCGCATCGCCCCGGCACCCGGGCCCGGGCGCTGCTGGCACGGCTGCAGCGGCTGCAGGAGGAAGCCGGCGCCGCGCCGCGCGGCATGGCCATGGCCGACCTGCGCGACCTGCTGGCCTCCGCGGCCGGGGAGATCGTGCGCCTGCGCGGCGCGCTCGCCACCGCCCAGGCGCGCCTTGCGGCCACCGCGCCGGACGGCCAAACGGGCCCGCATCGCCGCGTCTACCTCACCCCGGACGCGCCGGCCTGGCTGGTCGCCGAGGTGCGTCGCGCCTTCCGCCGGCGCTACCACCCCGACAGCCACGGCAATGCCGGCGGGCGCGGCCGTGCCGAGGAGGTCTTCAAGCGCGCCGAGGCGGTCTTCGCCGAGATCGAGGCGCGCGGCTGAACACGGCGGCGGCGGGGGCGCCCCAAGCGGGATTCCATCGTTGCGCGAACTGGGCCGGGCATTCCGCGCGCGAAAGCAGCCAAGGATTGCGCCAACCCAACCGCTGATGCGTAGAACGCCGCCAGCAAGCCTGCTAGGTCTCAAAAATAATGGAGGGACCTCTTCACAACTCGATGTCGGACACCTCGCCGCTCGCGAACAAGAAGGCCCTGACCAACTGGCCATCCTCGCGCCTGCTGGAGTTCGCCGAGGCGCATCCTCGCGACGTGGAGCTGCTTGCCTTCATCCTGGGCGAACTCGGGCGGCGCGATGTCGAGGTCGCGCATTCGGCCGCGCGGCGCGTGTCGCAGATGCTCAATCGCGCCGAGACCGGCGAAGCGCAGAACCCGACCGAGGCCGCCGCCGAGCGCGACGGGCGCGTCGAGAACCTGCGGGCGCGGCTGGAAGCCGCCGAGGCGCGGCTGCGCGAGGCCGAGCTGCGTGCCTCCGCCGCCGAGCGCGCCCTGGCCACCGAGGCCCTGCCGGCGCGCAGCAACGGCCTGCTCCGCCGCGTCCACCTGTCCGAGACGGCGCCGGTCTGGCTGGTCGAGGCGGCACAGCGCGCCTTCCGGCTGCGCTTCCACCCCGATCGCTTCGCCGACCCGGCGATGAAGGCGCGTGCCGAGGAAACCTTCAAGGAGGCGGAGGAAGTGTTCCGCCAGATCACCACGCACCACGGTGGGTGATCCCGCGGGACACGGCACGCGGATGCACCGGCCCACGCCGCCACCCGGCCATCCGTTTTCCACACTGACACCGGCGGCACGGTCGTGCGCCGGTGCGCTTCGCCCTACAGCGCCGCGGCTGCCTCGAGCACCTGCGCGGCATGCGCCTCCGGCTTCACCTTGCGCCAGATGCGCGCGATCCTGCCGTCGGCGCCGACGAGGAAGGATGTGCGCTCCATCCCCATGTAGGTGCGCCCGTACATCGACTTCTGCACCCACACGCCATAGGCCTCGGCGACCGTATGGTCCTCGTCCGATGCCAGCGGGAAGGCGAGGTTGTACTTCTTCGCGAACTTCTCGATCGGCGGCATGGCATCGGGGCTGACCCCGATCACCTCGAGGCCGATCCGGCCCAGCGCCGGCAGCGCTTCCTGCACGCCGCAGGCCTGCTTGGTGCAGCCCGGCGTATCGGCCTTCGGATAGAAATAGATGAGATAGGGCTTGCCCTGCAGCGCGTCGGAGGACACCTCGCGCCCCCCGCTCGCCTGCATCCTGAAGGCCGGCGCCTTCGTCCCCTCGGCCACGTCGCTCATGCCTGCTCCCCCTGCATGTCCGGGCGCCCCAGGCGGCGTTCGAAGATCGCGCGCACCGCCTTCGCCCGATCGGCGATCTGTGCCTGAAGGGCAGGAAGGTCAACGGGTGCGTCCTGCGGCCCCAGCGACCGGCAGGCACTGATGAGCGCGGCGGCGACGCTGTCGGGCAGCGCCTCCTCCCGCCAGCGCCCCACGGTCAGGCGCAGCGCGCCGCTGACGGTCCGCCACAGCCGCTCGGCGGCGACCAGCGTGGCGGCGTCCTCGGAATCCAGCACGCCGGCCTCGGTCAGCCGCGCGAGGACGCGGCGCGTGGTCTGCACCAGCACCTGCGGATGGGCGCGCGCATGGACCAGTTGCAGCGCCTGGGCGATGAATTCCACCTCGACCAGCCCGCCGCGGCCGAGCTTGACGTCCCAGGGGCCATCGGGCGGCAGGTCGCGCAGCATGCGGGCGCGCATCGCCACCGCATCCGGGATCGCCTTCTCGGACGCATCGGGGCGCAGCAGGGCGGCACGGATGGCGGCCTCCACGCGCCGGCGCAGCGCCGGTGGGCCGGCCACCACCCGCGCGCGGGTCAGCGCCATGCGCTCCCAGGTCCAGGCATCCTCGGCGTGGTAGCGCTGGAAGGCCGACAGCGAGACGGCGACCGGCCCCTTCGAGCCCGAGGGCCGCAGCCGCATGTCCACCTCGTACAGCTTGCCCTCCGCCCCCGGGGCGTTGATCGCCGCGATCATCTGGTGCGTCAGGCGGGTGAAATACTGGCTGACCGGCAGCAGCCGCAGCGGCGGGGCACCGCGCTTCGCGCGGCCCTCGCTGGTCTCCACCCCCTCGGCATGGTCGTAGATCAGGATCAGGTCGAGGTCCGACCCCGGCAGCATCTCCCGCCCGCCGAGCTTGCCCAGCGCCACGATCGCCAGTGCTCCCCCCTTGACCTTGCCGTGCCGCTCCGCGAAGGCGGCGGTGACATGGGGCAGCAGGGAGGACATCGCGGCATCGGCGAGCGCGGAGCGCGCCTCGCCCGCCGCATCGACATCGAGCGTGCCGTCCAGCGTCGCGGCGTCGATCTCGAACTTGCCCTCCTGGACCAGGCGCCGGGCGGCCTCCATGGCTTCCTCGATGTGGTGCGCCTGGTGCAGCAGGGCGGGCAGCGTGGCGGCGGCGCTGCCGACCGTCCCGCCGGCACCCATCAGCAGCCCCTCCAGCGCGGCGGTGTGGCGCGACAGGTGGTCTGCGAGCTGCGGCGCCGCGCCCAGCACGCCGGCGAGGCGATCGAGCAGCGGCGGATTGCGTGCCAGCAGGGACAGCACCTGCACGCCGGCGGCGAGGCGCCCGAACACGCCATCGAGGCGCTGGATCGCGGTATCCGGGTCGCGCTGCCGGGCGAAGGCGCCGAGCAGCGTGGGCATCAGCGCGGTGAGCAACTCGCGCGCGCGTTCGCTGCGGGTGGCCCGCGTGTGCCCATGGTGCCAGCCGCGCACCAGGGCGGCCACGCCCGACGGGTTCGCGTAGCCCATGGCGCGCAGCGTGGCGATGGTGCCGGGATCGTCCTCGACGCCGGTGAAGACCAGGCTGCCCTCCACCGCCTCGGCGCCCAGCGTCGGCTCGGCCTCGAACATCCGCCCGTAATGGCGTTCCACCTTGGCCATATGCGCCAGGAAGGCGCCGCGGAACGCCTCCGCATCGGCAAAGCCCAGGAAGGATGCGATGCGCGCCACGCCCTCGGCATCCTCGGGCATGCGGTGGGTCTGGCGGTCGGCCACCATCTGCAGCCGGTGCTCGAGGGTGCGCAGGAACACATAGGCGTCCGCGAGGTCGGCCGCCGCCTTGCGGTCGATCTTGCCGGCGGCGGCCAGCGCCACCAGGGCGCCGAGTGTCGTCGGGTCGCGCAGCCCGGGGTCGCGCCCGCCCCAGATCAGTTGCAGCACCTGGGCGGTGAATTCGATCTCGCGGATGCCGCCGCGGCCGAGCTTCACGTCGTGGCCTTCCACCTGCACGGTGGCGTTGGCACCCTTGCCGCCCTTGTGGGCATGGATCTGCCGCTTGATGGAATGAATATCGGCGACGGCGGCGAAATCCAGGTGGCGGCGCCACACGAAGGGGCGGATCTCGCGCAGGAAGGCCTCGCCCGCCGCACGGTCGGCGCCGACCGGGCGCGCCTTGATCATGGCGGCGCGTTCCCAGTTCTGGCCCATGCTCTCGTAATAGGTGATGGCGGCCGGGATCGACACCGCCAGCGGCGTCGCCGCCGGGTCCGGGCGCAATCGCAGATCCGTGCGGAAGACGTATCCCTCCGCCGTGCGTTCTTCCAGCAGCCGCACCAGGTCGCGGGCGATGCGGACATGGACCGCCTGCGCCCGGTCGGCGTGGTAGGCTGCCGTCGAGGGTTCATAGAGCACCATGAGGTCGACATCGGACGAGTAGTTCAGTTCCCGCCCGCCAAGCTTGCCCATGCCGAGCACCACGAGGCCGGAGTTCCGGCCGACGAGACGCGGGTCCGCCCGCGCCGCGCCGGAAAGCCTGAGCTCGCCCCGCGCCGCGGCATCGCGCAGCAGGTGTGCGCAGGCCGCGTCGATCGCCGCCTCCGCCAGGTCGGACAGGGCCCCGGTCACGCGGTCGAGCGCCCAGAGCCCGGTGATGTCCGCCACCGCGGCCGCCAGCGCGCCCTGCCGCTTGGCCTGCCGCAGGATGGTTGCCAGCGCCGGGCGCGGCGTCGCGGGGTCGATGCGCGAGAGCGGGTCGAGCGCCCGGTCGAAGGCAGCCTCCGGCCCGCGTTCGGCCAGCGCCAGCAGGGCGGTGGATTCGCGTACCGCGAGTTCGGCCAAATACGGGCTGTGCCCGCCCAGGGCGGCGACCAGCGCGGCGCCGGGCGGGCTCGCCACGAAGTCGCGCTCGGCCGCGCCGCGCTCGGCGAAATGCCCGGCGGCCAGCGCCGCGGCGGCGGGGTCGAAGGGGCGGGGCAGGCGTTCGGGGGTGAAACAGGCCGTCATGGCCGGGCAGGGAACAGGTGAGGCGGGCTGCGGGTCAAGCCGGGCACTTCCTGAACCGCCTGCTGCGATTGTGCCTGGCCGTGGTCGTGCTGACGGCGATCGGCGTGTCGGCGGTCGCCTGGCGGCTCGGACAGGGGCCGGTCGAGGTGCCCTGGCTTGCCCGCCAGGCCGAGGCCGCCTTCAACACGGCCGATGCGGCGGCGCGGCTGTCGATCGGCGATGCCGCCGTGTCGTGGGCCGGTTGGCGCGACGGCCACCGCTCGCCGCTGGAATTCACGCTGCGGCGGGTCCGCGCGGTCGACAAGGATGGCGCGGTGCGGGCCGAGCTGCCCGATGCGGTGGTGTCGCTGTCCTTCGGATGGCTGCTGCGCGGCATGGTGGCGCCGCGCGCGCTGGAGGTGCGCGGCCTCAGCCTGCGCGCGGTGCGCGGGCCGGAGGGCAGCTTGAGCCTGGGGCTGGGACTGGTGCCGCCGGGGGGCGATGCGGGTGCCGATGCCGCGGCGCCGCCCGGACCCACGGGTGCCGAGGAAGCGGTGCTGGCCATCCTGGCCGAACTCATGCATCCGCCATCCGACGATACACCGCTCTCGGCGCTGCGCCGGCTGCGGCTGCTGGATACGCAGCTCGTGGTGGCCGATGCGCAGCTCGACCGCACCTGGACGCTCGAGATCGCCGCGCTGTCATTGACGCGGCGCGAGCGTGGCGGGCTCGACCTGTCCGGCACCGGGGTCGCGGCGCTGGGGCCGGAACGCGTGCCGCTGCGGCTGTCGGGCATGATCGAGGGCGCGACGCGCGACGGGCAGGTCACGCTCAGCCTGCCGGCGATCCGCCCGGCGGCGCTGGCGCGCGCGGCGCCGGTGCTGCGCCCGCTCGGCGCGCTGGATGCGCAGGCCGCGCTGGCGCTGGATGTGCGCATCGAGGGGCTGCGCCTGCCCTCGCGCGCGGAGGCCCGGCTGCGGGTCGGGCCGGGGGCGATCGACCTCGGCCCCGGCGGGCGGGTGGCGCTGGCCGGGGCCGAGGTCGACCTGGCGCTCGATGGACGCCTGCTGCGCGTCGAGCGCGCCCTGCTGCGCCTGGCCGCGCCGCGCCCGGGGACCGCCGCACCCATCATCCAGGCCGATGCCGAGGCGCGGCTGCAGGGCGACGCCTGGTCGGGCGAGGCCCGCCTGCGGGTCGACCAGGTGCTGCTGGCCGACCTTGAGCACTACTGGCCGGCCGGGCTGGCGCCCGGCGCGCGCAGCTGGCTGGCGGAGAACCTGACCGGCGGCGTGGCGCGCGACGGCGCCTGGCGGATCGGCTTCGCCGGCGATGCCGCGACCGGCGCGGTGGCGGTGACCTCGGTCGAGGGCAGCGCCGAGGCCGAAGACGTGACGGTGCACTGGCTGCGCCCCATCCCGCCCGCCGAGGGCGCGCGCGGGCGGGCGCGCTTCGCGCTCGATGCCATCACGCTCGACATCGCCGGCGGGCGGCAGGCGGGCACCGGCATCGTGCTGCGCGAAGGCTCGGTGCGCATCGGCCTCGACAGCGACCCCGAGACCGCCGACATCTCCCTGGTCGCGGGCGGGCCGCTGGCGGATGTGTGGGCGCTGCTGCGCCATCCCCGGCTGCGCCTGTTCGACAGCCGGCCGCCGCCCATCACGACGATCAGCGGCACGCTGCGCGAGGCGCGCGTGCAGGTCAGCCTGCCGCTGCTGGAAGTGTTGCCGGTCGAGATGGTGCGCGTCACGGCATCCGGCCGGGGAACCGAGGTGCGCGTGCCGCGCGCCATCCTAGGGCGCGACATCGAGCGCGGCACCTTCGACTTCACGGCCACGACGGAAGGGTTGCGCGTGACCGGCAACGCGACGCTCGCGGGTATCCAGCTGCGCCTGGTGCAGGAGGCCGATTTCCGCCCTGGCCCGGCCGGCCAGGTGGTCTCGCGCGAGACCGCCACGGGGCGCGCGGATGCGGCGCAGATCGCCGGGCTGGGGCTCGACCCGCGACCCTTCGTGGAGGGCGTGGTCGGGCTCGACATCCGCGGCGAGACGCGGCGCAACGGTCAGGGGCGCATCCAGGTGCGCACCGACCTCACGCCTGCGCGGCTGTCTGTCGAGGCGCTGGCCTGGGCCAAGGCGCCGGGCGTGCGCGCCAGCGGCGAGGCGACGATCATGATGCTGAACGGCTCGCTCGCGTCGGTCGATGCCATCCGCGTCGAGGCGCCGGACGCGCTGCTGCGCGGGCGGGCGACCAACCCGCGCGACAATGTTCCGCAGCGCATCGAGATCCAGCAGGGCAATCTGGGGCGCAACCGCTTCACCGCCGAGATCGCCCCGCCGCGCGGCCGCGCCGATTCCTGGACCATCGGGCTGCGCGGGCCGGTGCTGGACCTGGCACCCGTGCTGGCGGCGCCGCATGCGCCGGTGACCGGCGCACAGGCGCCGAGCGGCCCGGGGACGGCGGTGGATGCCCGCTTCGACCGCATGCTGCTGGCCGGGGACCGTGCGCTGACCGGCGTGAGCGCCTCGGCGCGCGTCGATGGCCATGGCGTGATCCTGGCCGCCGAGGTGCGCGGCGGCGTCGCCGGCGGTGGGCCCTTCGACCTGCGCATCACGCCGCAGGGCGCGCAGCGGCGGATGCGGATCAATTCCGATGACGGCGGTGCGCTGCTGCGCGCGTTCGGGGTGCTGCGTACCGTGCAGGGCGGGCGGCTCGTGGTGGATGCGACCTATGCCAATGCGCGGCCCAATGCGCCGCTGACGGGCAGCGCGACGCTCGAGGAATTCGCCGTGCGCGACGCGCCGGCGCTGGCCAAGCTGCTGCAGGCCATGACGGTGTTCGGCGTGTTCGAGGCGCTGGATCAGCGCGGCCTGTCCTTCGCCAGCCTGACCGCGCCGTTCGTGCTCACGCGCGAAGCCCTGGTGCTGAACGATGCGCGTGCCTTCTCGGTCTCGCTGGGGGTCACCGCCAAGGGGCGCATCGACCGGCTGCGCGAGACGATCGACATGGAGGGCACCATCGTGCCCGCCTATGTGTTCAATTCGCTGCTCGGGCGCATCCCGATCCTGGGGCGCGTGTTCAGCCCCGAGCGCGGCGGCGGGCTGTTCGCCGCGACCTACCGGATGCGCGGGCCCCTGGCCGACCCGTCGGTCGCGGTGAATCCGCTGGCGGCGCTGACGCCGGGCTTCCTGCGCGGCATCTTCGGCATCGGGCAGGATGCGGCGGGGACGGTGCCGGAGCCACCGCGCTGACGTGACGGCGCGCGCGGCGCGTCCTAGCCTCCCGCCGACAGGCAAGGAGCACGACGATGGCCGGCATCACCAAGGGCCCCGAGGAACAGGCGCTGATCGAGGCGGCGCGCCGCGTGCTGCCCGGCGGCACCTTCGGCAACTTCGCCGCCGACATCGTGGTGGCGGAAGGCCGGGGCGGGCATGTGCGCGATGTCTCGGGCAATGACTACATCGACTACCTGCTCGGCTCCGGCCCGATGTTCATCGGCCATGGCCATCCCGCGGTGACCGAGGCGGTGCTGGCGCAGATCCCGAAGGGGACGACCTTCTTCGCCAACAGCGAGCCGGGCATCCGCCTGGCCGAGGCGATCGTCGACGCCGTCGCCTGCGCCGAGATGGTGCGCTACGTCTCCTCCGGCTCCGAGGCCGATGCCTATGCCATGCGCCTGGCGCGCGCGGTCAGCGGCCGCCCGAAGATCGTGAAGTTCGAGGGCGGCTACCACGGCATGTCCGACTGGGGCCTGATGTCGCTGGCGCCCAAGCGCCTGGCGAACTTCCCCGAGGCCGTGCCCGACAGCCCCGGCATCCCCGAGGCCGTGCGCTCCGAGGTGCTGGTCGCGCCGTTCAACGACATCGAGGCCGCGGTGCGGCTGATCGAGGCGCATCGGCACGAGGTCGGCGGCGTCATCCTGGAACCCTTCCAGCGGCTGATCCCGCCGCGGCCCGGCTTCCTGGAGGCGGTGCGCGAGGTGACGGCGCGGCTGGGCATCCCGCTGATCTTCGACGAGGTCGTGACCGGCTTCCGCTTCGCCTATGGCGGCGCGCAGGAATTCTACGGCGTGACGCCCGACATCTGCACGCTGGGCAAGATCATCGGCGGCGGCTTCGCCCTCGCGGCGGTGGCGGGGCGCGCGGACATGATGAAGCACTTCGACCGGGCGGCGGTCGGCGAGGACCGCTTCCTCACGCAGGTCGGCACGCTGTCGGGCAATCCGGTCGCGGCGGCGGCGGGGCTGGCGATGCTGGGGGTGCTGCGCGAGCCCGGCGCGTATGCGGGCGTGTTTGCCACCGGCCGGTCCCTGATGGATGGCCTGACCGGGCTGATCGCCGAGGCCGGCATCCCGGCGCAGGTGGTCGGCGAGGCGGTGATGTTCGACGTGGTCTATGCCGAGGGCGACATGCGCGACTACCGCGCCCTGGCCCGCCAGGACACCGCGATGCAGAAGCACGTGAACACCGTGCTGCGCGCGCGCGGCATCCTCAAGGGCGACAGCAAGTACTACCTGTCCACCGCCCACACCGCCGCGGACGTGGCGCAGACGCTGGATGCCTTCCGCGCCGCCCTGGCCAGCCTGCCGGCGACCCGCCGGGTGGCGTGAACGGCATCGAAAACCGATCGCGGTGTCGCTATATCCTCGCGCATGGATATCGACACCTGGTTGCCCCTGCTTGGATTCATCGGCGCGAACTTCGTCGTCGCGCTCTCCGGTGCGCTGTTCAAGCCGGGCGCCTGGTACGAGGGCCTGGCGAAGCCGTCGTGGAACCCGCCGAACTGGGCCTTCGCGCCGGCCTGGACGGTGCTCTACATCATGAATGCCGTTGCCGGATGGCTGGTGTGGCACCAGGCCGGCTTCTCGGGCGCCGGCGTGGCGATGGCCGTCTATGGCGTGCAACTTTTGTTCAACGCGGGCTGGTCGGCCGTGTTCTTCGGGCTGAAGCGGCCGGATTGGGCGTTTGCCGAAGTGATCGGGCTGTGGTTGTCGATCCTCGCCACCATCATCGTGTTCCTGCCGATCAGCCAGACCGCGGGGCTGCTGCTGCTGCCCTATTTGGCCTGGGTCAGCTTCGCGGCCTTCCTGAACCTCACGATATGGCGGCTGAACCCGGCGCGTGCCTGACGCGCCCCTGCGGAACGCCCGGCGCCGCTAGCGCGACTTCGCAAGGCGCAAGGCACGGCGTCCGGCCGGCCGCGGCCTGAGCGGCACGTATCAACGCGTGCCCCACATCCGGTCCCCTGCATCGCCCAGCCCGGGCCGGATATACCCGTGGTCGTCCAGCGCCCGGTCGATCGCCGCCGTCCACAGCGGCACATCCGGGTGCCGTTCGTGGAAATGCGCGATGCCCTCGGGGGCGGCCAGCAGGCAGACGAAGCGGATGTCGCGGCAGCCGCGCGCCTTGAAGCGGTCCACCGCCGCCACCGCCGAATGCGCCGTGGCCAGCATGGGGTCGAGCACCAGCACGGTGCGTTCCGCCACATCCGTCGGTGCCTTGAAGTAGTACTCCACCGCCGCCAGCGTCGCCGGGTCTCGGTACAGCCCGACATGGGCGACGCGCGCGGCGGGCACCAGCGCCAGCATGCCGTCCAGCATGCCCAGCCCCGCCCGCAGCACCGGCGCCAGCACCAGTTTCCGCCCGGCGATCCGCGGCGCCATCATGGGTTCCAGCGGTGTCGCGATCGGCACCTGTTCGACCGGCAGGTCGCGCGTCACCTCATAGCAGAGCAACCCCGCGATCTCGCCCAGAAGCCGCCGGAAATCGCTGGAGGCGCAGGTGTCCTCGCGCATCAGGGTCAGCTTGTGCTGCACCAGAGGGTGGGTGACGTGGTGCACTTGGCCGGTCATGCCGCGCTCCGCGCCGGCCCGATTCCGCGTGTCGCCCCGCCCATGCTGCCTCTCCCGGTCGCCGACGGGTGTTTCGCCCAATCCGCGCGGCAGGGCCAGGGTGGGCGCGCCGCGTATCATCTGCAGGTTGAATTACACCGGAAATTAATCGACTATTTAAACCGATGCCTGACACCGGATTGCGGCCCGACGCGCCACTCCCCGCCATCGCCCCGGCCGGCGAGGTGGTGGTGATCGGCCTTGGCTATGTCGGCCGCCCGCTGGCGCTGGAAGCCGCGGCCTCCGGCTTCGCGGTGACCGGCCATGATCTCTCGGCCGACGCCGGCGGCGTGACCGAGGCGGCCTGGCGCGCCACCAGCCAGCGCGGCGGTACGCTGCGCACCACCGCCGATCCTGCCGCGCTGCCGCCGGCCGCCATCTGGCTGGTCTGCGTGCCGACGCCGCTCGATGCCAGCGGGCGACCCGACCTGTCGGCCGTCGCGGCGGCCTTCGCCACCTGCCGCGCGCGCATGCCGCGTGGCGCGCTGGCCTGCCTGGTCTCGACCTGCCAGCCGGGCGCCACCAACGGGTTGTGCCGTGCCGCGCTGGAACAGGATGGCTGGCGTGTCGGGCGCGATGTGTTCCTCGCCGTCTCGCCCGAACGGGAGAATCCCGGCGATGCGCAGGGCGGGCCGCGGCGCATCCCGCGCCTGCTGGGTGCGCCCGATGCGCCCTCGATGGAGCGCGCCCGCGCGTTCTGGGAGCGTGTGACCGACACGGTGGTGCCGGTGGCGAGCCCCGAGGTCGCGGAATGCGCCAAGCTGCTCGAGAACACCTATCGCCTGGTGAATGTCGCGCTGATGGACCAGCTGCACGCCGCCTTCGCCGCCATGGGCGTGCCGACGCGCGACGTGGTGGCGGCGGCGGCGACCAAGCCCTTCGGCTTCGCGCCCTTCTGGCCGGGCCTTGGCGCCGGTGGCCACTGCATCCCGGTCGACCCGGCCTATCTGCAGATGGAGGCGCGGCGTGCCGGCGCGCCCTCGCGCCTGCTCGACCTGGCGCTGGCGGGCAACGCCGCGCGTCCGGGCCGCGTCGCCACCGCGATCGCCGAGGCTTTCGGCGGCAGCCTCGAGGGCCGGCGCATCCTGGTCGCCGGCGTCACCTACAAGCCGGATGTCGCGGACCTGCGCGGGGCCGCGCCGGTGGCGCTGCTGCATGGCCTGCGCGCGGCGGGGGCGGAGGCGCTGTGGTGCGACCCCGTGGTCGGTGTCCCGCCGCCCGACCTCGCCGAGATTCCGCGCGTGGACGACCCGGTCGCCGCGCAGGCGGAGGCGTTGGTGCTCGGCACGCCGCATGGCGCCTTCGACCTGGCGGCGTTGGCGGGGGCGGCAGGGCTGGTGTTCGATCCGTTCGGGCTGTTGCCGGCCGACCCGGGCGGACGCGTGCGCGCGGTATGAGTGCTGGGCTTGGACGTCCGGCACACGGCACCCGCGCCCGGCCACCTGACTTGGTGCCTTGTCGTTGTGCGGCCGGACGGGGTGCGGACCGGTGCCGGACCCGAAAAATGCCCCGACGCGACCGTCACGACAGACCTTGAGGGCGGCCGCGACCGACGTCACGCATGACGCGCGCCAAAGCCGGGTGACGGCGAAAAACGCCTCAGGGCGGACCCGCCTCAGCGCGCCGCGGCAAGGCGCTGCGGCAGCACCACCTGGTCGCCCACCGCGTACAGCGTGCAAGTCCCTGGCAGCCGTTCCCGCTGCGCCAGGGCGCGGCAGGCGGCCAGCGCGCGCTGCGCGGCGTCCTCCGGGCTGCGGGCACCGGCGGCGACCGCCACGCGCCCCTGCGGATGCAGCGCCATCGCCTTGGCGCCGGCCGCGCGCGCATAGCCCATCACCTCGGCCATCTCGGCCCGCCGCCGCGCGGCGATGCCGGGGACCAGCTCGGGGTCATAGGCACCCGCATGCTGGATGCGCGGCATGTCGCGGCGCCGCGCCGCCAGCGCCTCCGGCACGACGGTGTCGTTCACCGCGACGAGGATGCACGGCGTGCCGAAGGTGAGCTGGCAGCGTTCCAGCATGACCGTCTCGGCATCCTCGGCCGAGGAGAAGCCTTGGACGCGAAAACTGGTCTGCCGCTCCGGGTTCACCGCCAGCGCGCGGTTCGGGCCGGGTGCCGCCAGGTAGCCGTCGGCCGTGCTGCGCGCATGGGCAGCCGAGACATGGGGCACGCGCCGCGCGAGTTCGGCGGCGGTCGGGCGAACCGCGGCTGCGGCCGGCTGCGGCGGGGCAGGTGCCGGCGGTGCCTGCGGCACGGGCACCGGCGCCAGGGCGGCCAGCGCCGTCGGGGCCGGTTGCGGCGCGGCCAGACGCGCGCGCGCCAACGGCGCGAAGGTGCCGTTCGGGAAGCGTTCGAGATACGCGCGATAGTCGGCCTGGGTGCCGCTGGACCGCACGCTCTCCCAGAACAGGATCTCGGCGCGGTCGTCGCGCGGCGGTGCCGCGGTGGCGGCCGGCGGCGCGGCCGGCGCGTTGATCGCGGCGGGGATGAAGTAGAAGGCGCCCTCCATCGCCGAATGCCGGCCGCCGGTGGCCTCGCGCACCTCGCGCCGCACCTCGGCCATCATGGAGCGCAGTTCGAGCCCCGGCGTGGCGATCTTGCGCAGCAGCGCGGAGGTGAAGGGGCTGTGCACGCCGTTGCCGTCCTCGGCCACCTCGCCCGGCGCGGTGGCGAAGGCGATCAGCGTGCCGACCGCCGCGCGCACCGGCGACAGGCCCGGCGCGGTCGCGATGCCGCGCGTCGCGCTCGCCAGGCGCAGGCGGAACGGATTGTCGCGGCAGCCATCGAGCAGCACGATCGACACCCGTGCGGATTCCAGCTGCGCCAGCACACTGTCGAGGTCGAGCGCCTCGAATCGCAGGTCGCGGTCGTTGCGCACATCCGTGGTCACCGGCAGCAGCCAGTTGCGCCCGCCGAATTCCAGCGCATGGCCGGCATAGAAGAACAGCGCCGCCTCCGCGCCCACGGCCCGCTGGCCAAGCCGTCGTACCGCCTGTTCCATCGCGTTGCGGTCGGGGTCGAGCACCAGGTCGGTGTCGAAGCCCAGGCGCGTTAGCGTCTCCGCCAGCGCGCGGGCATCATTGGGTGGATTGGCCAGCGCCGGGATGGCGCGATAGGCGCCCACGCCCATCACCAGCGCCACCCGCGCGCCGGGCTGCGCCGCCGCCGGCAGCGCCGCCAGCAGCAGCACGGCGAAGGCGACGACAAGGGCGCGGAGCCGGTTCATGGCCTGCATTGCATACACGAAGACGCGACGGCGCGCAGCGTTCCGCGTCACGCGCTGCGAAGCGTTTCGCGGCCTTCAGGGCGCCTCGGCGATATCCCGCAACGCTGCGACCAGCGCCCGCAGCCGTGGCGCGAGCAGCAGCGATCGGCCAAGAGAGCGGCGTGCATCGGCACCCTCAGGCACATCCACCATCGTGGCGCCGGCTGGCGCCTGCCCGGCCAGCAGCGCCAGCACCGCGCGGTCGTGATCGGTCACCGCTTCGGGCGGTGCCGCGGCGGCCGGCGCCAGCGTGGCCAGGCCGCAGGGCGGCGCCAGCGCGGGCAACACCAGCGCCGCGTCCTGCAACAGCGCGCTGCGCCGCGCCTGGCGCGACGGGACCACGACATCCAGCACGCGCGCGATGTCCTGGTTGGCGGCGGGGTCGCGGTCATCCTCGATCAGCCAGCCGACCACCGGGCCCGCGAAGCCCGCCGCGCGCAGCGTGCCGACCCAATCCCCGCCGTCATGCGCGCGCAGCAGTCGCACCACCAGGTCGAGGCCGGTGGCATCGCCGGGCAGGCGCGTGGCGACCTCGATCACGACGCCCTCGGCCGCCAGGATGGCCTGGGCCTCGGCCAGCGCGCCGGGGACGATCGTCTCGGCGGCGCGGCGGTCGACCAGCAGCAGGCGCAGCGGCGCGCGCGCGAACGCCTTGCGCAGCGCGTCGCGGATGGCGGCGGCGCGGGCGGGCGGCGGGGCCGGCGCGGCGAAGCGGTCGCGCACCGCCACCTGCTCGGCCGCCAGGGCCGCGCGCCCGGCGGTGCGCTGCGCGGCATGCAGCCGATACAAGGCGACCGGCCAGGCCACCGAGACGATGCGCGGGCCGGCCGCCGCCGCGCGCAGCCACATCTCGTAGTCGAACACCGCCGACAGGCTGGTATCGAGCCGCCCGCCGATCCGCTCCCAGAAGCGCCGCGCGACCAGCGCCTCGGGCTGGAGGAAAAAATCGCCCGATGCCCAGCGGCCGAACACGTCAGCCAGCGCGGCGGTCGTGAAGCCCTGCGGCCCCGCCGCCAGGGCGCGATGCACGCCGAGGATCCGGCGCCCGCGATGCGGCAGCGCATAACCGTGCACGATGTCCGCCGCCGGGTCGGCGGCAAAGGCCGCGCCCAGGCGATGCAGCGCCCCCGGCGCCAGCAGGTCGTCGGCATTGATCCAGCCGAGCAGGTCGGCGTCGCTTCCGGCGAAGCCCTTCATGATGGCTTCCGCCGGGCCGCTGTCGGGCTCGCGGATCACGGCGTGCAGGCGGTCGCGGTGGCGCGCCAGGATGGCCGCCGTGCCGTCGGTCGAACAGGCATCGACGACGACATGTTCGACCGCCGGATAGCCCTGCGCGGCGACCGACAGGATCGTCTCCTCGAGCCAGGGCCCGGGGTTGAAGCAGGGAGTCACCAGGCGGATGCGCGGCCAGGCGGTGCGCGGGGGTGGTTCCACGGACGGCACGCCGACGGGCCAGGGCAATTCGCCGAAACGCGGCCAGGCTGCCTGGTCCATCGCGGCGGCGTCGCAGGCGGGCAGGGCGGCCAGCAGCACCGCGGCGCGCTGCGCATCGCCGGCCGCCAGCGCCGCCATGGCGGTGTTGAACAGCGCCGCGGGGTCGAGCGGCGCGGCGGCCAGCGCGGCCTCGAAGGCGATGCCGGCCTGCGCGGCGCGCCCGGTGGCCAGCAGCGCGAGCCCCGCCGTCATCGGCGCCAGGCCCGCGAAGCCGCCGATGCGCGCGGCGCGATCCGGCGCGCCGGCGGCCAGCGCCCCCAGGCCCAGGGCGCGCACCAGGTCGTCGCGCCCGGCATCGGCCGCGAGGCGCGCGAGCTCGGCCAGGTCGGCCTCGGGCAGGCTGGCGATGCCGGCCAGCGCGGCCTGCGCCATCTCATCCAGCAGCGAGGCGTCGGCGCCGTCGTTGAGGCTACGGCGAAACGCCGGCAGCCCGGCGGCGAGCAGCGCGCGCAGCATCACCGGCCGGGGGCTGCCGCGCCAGGCCGCGCGCAGCAGCATGCAGCCCTCGGCCACCGCGCCGTTGCGCGCCAGCGTGTCGCCCAGCATGCCGATGCGGTCGGCCAGCGCGCTGTCGGTCCGCGCGGCGGCGAGCAGCGGCGCGACGGTGGCGACCGCACTGTCCTGCGCGCCGATGCGCGCCTGCACCACGGCCATCGAGAGGCGCAATGCAGGGTCGTCCGGCGCGGCGGCGATGGCGGCGCGCGACAGCGCCAGCGTCTGCGCCGCATCGCCGCCATCCGCCGCCGCCTGCGCCAGCCGCCTGGCGTGCGGCAGCGCCGGGTCCGTCGCGTCGAGCCGCGCCTGCGCGCCGGGCGGCAGCGCGGCCATGGCGGGCTATTCCGCCGCGCGCATCGTGGCTGCCGGCAGCACGGCGGCCAGCGAGGTCCGCACCACGATCGCCGCCGGGCCCGGCGCGGCCAGCGCGGCGGCCAGCCCCGGCAGGTCGGCGGTGCTGTCGATGCGCGTGACGGGCACGCCGAAGCAGGCGCACCAGGCGGCGAAGTCCGGGTTCTCCAGCGTGGTGCCCGAGACGCGGCCCGGATGCGCCTTCTCCTGATGGATGCGGATGGACGCGTAGGACCCGTTATCCGACAGGATCATCTTGAGCGGCACGCCGCGCGCCACCGCGACGGCGAATTCGCCGCCGGTCATCAGCGCCCCGCCATCGCCCACCGCCGCGATCACCTGGCGGTCCGGGTAGCGCAGTGCCGCCGCGACGCCGGCCGGCACGCCGAAGCCCATCGCACCCGAGACCGGCGCGAGCAGCCGCTGCGGCGGCGTCCAGGGCACCTTGCGGTAGAAGGGCGCTCCGAAGGTGCCGGCATCGAGCGTGATGATCGCATCCGGCGCGGCGACCTCGCCGATGCGCCGCGCGACCTCGGCGAAGGCCACGCCATCGTCGTGCTGCGCGGGGCGGATACCGGTGTCGGCGACATGGATGGCGCGCAGCCGGGCGTTCCACGCCGTCCGTGCGGCGGGGCAGGCAGGCGCTTCACCCGCCAGGGCCGCGATCAGCGCCGTCGCATCGGACGCCAACGCCATCTCGGCGGGGAATTGCCAGCCGAGGAAGCGCGGTTCCGCACACACATGCACGAGCCGCTGCCCCGCCGCCGGCCAGCTCCAGCCCTGCGAGGTGATGTCGGTGAGCCGCGTGCCCAGCGCCAGCACCAGGTCGGCTTCGGCAAAGGCCGCGCGCTGCCCATCCGGGTTGCGCAGGCCAAGGTCGCCCGCATAGAGCGCGTGGTGGTTGGGGAACAGGTCCTGCCGCCGGAAGGAGACGGCGACCGGCAGGCTCCAGGCCTCCGCGAAGGCCAGCAGCGCCTCGCGCGCGCCGGGGCGGTCGAAGGCGTGGCCGGCCAGCAGGATCGGCCGTTCCGCCGCCCGCAGCATTGCCGCCAGCCGCGCGACATCGGCCGCTGCCGGGATCGCCGGGGCGGGCAGGGTGGCCGGCACGTCGACCGCGAAGCAGGGCTCGGCCAGCAGGTCCTCGGGCAGCGAGAGCACCACCGGCCCCGGAACGCCCTGCATCGCCATGGCATAGGCGCGGGCGATCAGTTCCGGCACCTGGCTGGCCTCGGTCGCCTCGCCCACCCACTTGGCGATGCCGCCGAACATCCGCGCGTAGTCGATCTCCTGGAAGGCGTTGCGGCGCAGGTCGCGCTTCTCCACCTGGCCGACCAGCAGGATCAGCGGCGTGGCATCCTGCTCCGCGGTATGAACGGCGATGGACGCGTTGCAGGCGCCGGGCCCGCGCGAGACCAGCACCACGCCGGGCCGCCCGGTCATCTTGGCATCGGCCACGGCCATGAAGCCGGCACCGCCCTCGCTGCGGCAGGTCACCAGGTCGATGGCGGGATGCGCGTGCAGCGCATCCAGCAGCGCGATGTAGGATTCGCCGGGCACGCAGAAGGCGCGGTCGATGCCCTGCTCAGCGAGGAAGTCGATCAGGCGTTGGGCGGCGGTCGGCATGCTGTGGCGGTTCCCCTGGACCTGCTTCCGATAGCGCGGCGCGGGCCGATGATCCATGCCGGGGGCTGGCGCATGCGGCCGTTCGCGCTAAGAAGTGCGGGTTCATCGAAGGCACGGACGGACATACCGGCCGGCCCGCAACCAGTTGCCAGGGAGATTTCGTCCATGACGCCGACCCGACGTTCCACGCTCGGCCTTGCCCTTGCCGGGCTCGCCGCGCCGGCCCTCGTGCAGGCGCAGGGCTCCGCCTGGCGGCCGACCCGCCCGGTCCGCCTGATCGTGCCCTTCGCGCCGGGCGGTTCGAACGACATCGTCGGCCGCATCATTTCCGAACCGGTCGGCCAGATCCTCGGCCAGCCGCTGGTGATCGAGAACCGCGCCGGCGCCGGCAGCGTGATCGGCAGCGAGGCGGCCGCCCGCGCCCCGGCCGACGGCTACACCGTGCTCATCAACAGCGCGCACGCCACGGTGCCGGCGATCGTCGCTCGCATGCCCTACAATGCCGTGACGGATTTCGAGGGCGTCGCGGTGGCCGGCTTCTCGCCCCACACGCTGGTGGTCAACCCGCGCGTCGAGGCGCGCACCGCAGCCGAACTGGTCGCGCTGCTGCGCGCCAATCCGGGCCGCTACAATTTCGCCTCGGCGGGCATCGGCTCGGGCGTGCACCTGGCGGGGCTCGTGTTCGTCAACAAGCTGAACCTGCAGGCCGAGATGGTGCACTACCGCGGCGGCGGGCCGGGCGTGGCGGCGCTGGTCTCGGGCGAATCGCAGTTCGGCACGCCGACCATGGCGTCCTCGCTGGGCCAGATCCGCGGCGGCGGCGTGCGGTGCCTCGCCGTGCTGTCCGAACAGCGCAGCCCGGCCCTGCCGGATGTGCCGAATGTGACGCAGGCCGGCATCCCGGGTGTGGTGCATGAGGAGTTCTTCCCCATCACCGCGCCGAAGGGCACGCCGCCCGAGATCGTCGCCGCACTCGGCGCCGCCTTCCGCCAGGGCATCACCCAGAGCGCGGCGCGGCTGACCGAGCTGGCCGGCGTGACCCCGCGCGCCGGCTTCGAGACGAATGCGCAGGTGATGACGCTCGTGCGCCAGGGCGTGGACGACTACACGCGCATCCTGCGCGCGGCTGGCGTCCAGCCGGAGTGATGCAGGCCCCCGGGCGGCCCGCGACGGGGCCGCCCGGGTGCTTCGCCTGCGCCAGGACCTTCGAAACGAGGCCGGCCGCCAGAAGCCGCGCCACAGGGAGACGACTGCCATGACCACCCGCCGCGCAGCGCTTGCGCTTGCCCTTGCCGCCCCCGCCATCGCCCACGCCCAGGCCGGCTGGCGGCCGACACGGCCGGTCCGGCTGATCGTGCCCGCCGCGCCCGGCGGGTCGAACGACATCGTGGGACGCATCATCGCCGAGCCGGCCGCGCAGATCCTCGGCCAGCCCATCATCATCGAGAACCGCGCCGGGGCGGGCAGCGTGATCGGCTCCGAGGCGGCCGCGCGCGCGCCGGCGGACGGCCACACGCTGCTGATCAACAGCTCGCTCGCGACCGTGCCGGCGATGGTCGCGCGCATGCCCTACAACACGCTGACGGACTTCGAGGGCGTGGCCGTGGCCGGCTTCTCGCCGCACCTGTTGGTGGTGTCCCCGCGCGTCGAGGCGCGCACCGCCCAGGAATTCGTGGCGCTGCTGCGCGCCCATCCGGGCCGCTACAACTATGCCTCGGCTGGCCTGGGCAGCGGCCCGCACATCGGCGGGCTGCTGTTCATGAGCCGCATGAACGTTGAGGCCGAGACGGTGCATTACCGCGGCGGCGGCCCCGGCGTCGCGGCGATGGTCTCGGGCGAGGCGCATTTCGGCACGCCCACGATGGCCTCCGCGATCGGCCAGGTGCGCGGCGGCGGGCTGCGGGCGCTGGCGGTGCTGTCCAGCCAGCGCAGCCCGGCGCTGCCCGACGTGCCCAACGCGACGGAAGCCGGCCTCCCCGGCGTGGTGCACGAGGAGTTCTTCCCCATCGTGGCGCCGAAGGGCACGCCGCCGGAGGCCGTCGCGGCACTGGGCGCGGCCTTCCGCCAGGCGATCCAGCAGAGCGCGGCGCGGCTGGCCGAGATGACCGGCGTCGCCCCGCGCGCCGGCTTCGAGACCAATGCGCAGGTGATGACGCTGGTGCGCGAGGGCATCGAGACCTACACGCGCATCCTGCGCGCCGCCGGCGTCCAGCCGGAGTGACGCAGCCGCCGGGGTGACGTGAGACACTGCAACAAGGCCGGCCGACAGACGCCGCGCCATAGGGAGAACACCACCATGACCACGCGCCGCGCAGCCCTTGCGCTTGCCCTCGCCACGCCCGCCATCGCCCGCGCCCAGGCGCCATGGCGCCCGGACCGCCCGGTGCGCCTGGTGGTGCCCTTCGCCCCCGGGGGCGCCACCGACGTCGTCGCGCGCGCCCTGTCCGAGACGGTGGGCGGCCTGCTCGGCCAGACCATCGTGGTCGAGAACCGCGCCGGCGGCGCCGCCGGGCTGATCGGCTCCGAGATGGTCGCCAAGTCCCCGCCGGATGGCCACACGGTGCTGCTGCATTCCAACGCCCATGTGATCGCGCCGAACCTGGTGGCGCGCATGCCCTACGACGTGTTGGGGGACTTCACGGCGGTGGCGCATCTGGGCCGCGTGCCGCAGGTGCTTGTGGTCAACAACCGCCTGCCGATCACCACCATGGCGGAACTGCTGGCCTGGCTGCGCGCCAATTCCGGCAAGGTGGACTTCGCTTCGGCCGGCATCGGCAGCGGCAACCACCTCGCCTCCGAGATGTTCCGCGCCGCGGTGCCCGGCGTGCAGATGGAGATGGTGCAGTTCCGCGGCGGCGGGCCCGCCATGGCGGCGGTGATCGCGGGCAATGCGCATATGTGCATCGACCCGATCGCCTCGGCGGTCGGACATATCCGCGGCGGCAGCGTGCGTGCCATCGCGGTGGCGGGACCCACGCGCGCGGCGATCCTGCCGGATGTGCCCTCGGCCAGCGAATCCGGCCTGCCGGCCTGGAACGCCGAGGCCTGGTTCGGCGCCTTCGTGCCGGCCCGCACGCCGCCGGCAGCGGTGGTGGCGCTGAACACCGCCTTCAATACCGGCATGCAGCGCCTGGCGCCGCGCCTGGCGGAGATCGGCGTCGAGGTGCAGCCGCAATACGCCACGACCGCGGCCTTCGACGCCTTCGTGCGGGCCGACTTCCCCCGGGTGGCGGCGGTCCTGCAGGCGGCGGGGGTGCGGCCGGAATAGGCCGCGCCATCACGCCGGGACTGCGCCGGGCGGCGCAATCCCGGCCGGTCGCTACGACCCGCGCTGGAGCAGTGCCACCACGCCGCGCTGCCAGGCTTCCCAGGCCTGGTCGGCGGCAGTGCCGGCGGCATCCGCCTCGCGGCTCGCCTGGTTGAGCCGGCGGCGCGCTTCCTGTTGCTCGGGGCCGGTGCGGTCCTCGGCGGCCTGGCGGGCGCGGGCAAGGGACTGGTCGGCGGAGCGGTAGGCGCGCGCGCGCAGCCGGGCCTCGTCGAGCTGGCGACGCAATTCCTGCATCGCCTCGATCACCGCCGCGAGGTCGGCGCGGCCGGGCACGGCCTCGGGCGTGCGCGTGAGGATCTCCTGCAGGCGTTCCATCGTGCCGGGGCCGCCGGGCAGGCGGCGCAGGTTCTGCTCGATGTCGAATTGCTGCCAGCGCAGCAGCATGGGTTCGCCCAGCGCGGTGTCCCACAGCGGCGTGTCCTGGCGGATCGTGCGCTCGAAGGGCAGGCGCAGCGTCTGCGCGGAGCCATCCATCACCGCCTCGTGGCGCAGGCCGAAATCGCCCTCGCTGACGATGGTGAAGCCCGGTGTCGCGCCGGCGCGGCGTGGCACGTCGATGACCAGCGTGCCGCGCGCGCCGCGCGGGTCGATGGCGATGGCGGTCTCCTCGCGGCGCAGCAGGTCGATGGCGAGGAAGCCGCGGCGCAGCGCGATGCGCGTGACGCGTTCGGTGGTGGTGCCGGCCTGCGAATACTGCACGTCGCGGTCACGCGCGAAGGCGAGGATGCGGCCATCGCCGGCCGGCATGGCGCGGATTTCCGCATCGCCCAGGAAGACGCCCGCTTCCGGCCCCTCGGCGCCATAGACCGTCGCGAGGCCATCGGGGAGCGTATGCGCCGAGGCATTGCGGATGCGCACCGCGCTCAGCGGGTGGCGCGCGTTCAGGTCCTGGATCCACCACACGCGCTCGGCCGGCAGGCGGACATCCAGGAAGGGGACATTCGCCGTTTCGCCGCTGCGGATGGTGACCGGTTCGGCCAGCACGAAGGCGACGCGCCCGGCCGAGGCCTCGGCCGTCGCGGCGGCGGCAGGCTGTGCGGGCGCGCCGCCGGCAATCGTGCCGGGCGCATCCGGGGCGCGCGCGCGCGCGGCCATCTGCGGCGCGGCGGCGCTCGATTCCAGCATGCGCCCGACCAGGGCGGCGGGCGCGGGGGCGGGGATCGGGACAGGCCGCCCGCCGGTGTCGGGGGTGACCATCACCGCGCCGGCGACGCGCACCGGCATCTCGGGCCGCGCCACGGTGATGGGCTGGTAGATGCGCTGGCGGAAGGCCGCGGCCTCGCCGGACACCAGGGCCAGGCGCACGCCGTCCCAGTCGGAGCCCGACGCGTTCTCGACCACCGCCCAGCCTTGCAGCCGCGCGTTGGTCGGCGTGGTGGCGGGCGCGCCGAGCGGCGGCACCAGCAGGCGATAGGATGGCTTCCACAGCGGCGCGCCGGCGACATACAGCACGGCCACCTGGCGCGCGCGGTCGGCGCGCAGGCGGATCTCGATGCGGCGTTCGTCGTTGGATCGCGCGGCGGCCAGCGCCTCGGCGGCGCGCGCGACGCGCCCGGCCAGCGCGCTGTCGGTCAGCGTGACCTCGTCGCCTTCGCGCAGGAGCACGGTGCGCAGGCCGGTCGGCGTGACGAGGGTGAGTCGCAGGCCGCCCGGCGTGCCGGCGACGGGCGGCACCTCGGCGGCATCGGCGATGCGCCCGCGCGCGCCGCCGGCCTCGGCTTCCTGGCCACGCAGGGCCGCCAGCAGGCGCACGCGGCTGTCGAAATCATCGGGGCGCACGGGCAGGCCGCGGAAGGCCTCGCCGGCCAGGTCGCGGGCGGGCAGGCGCAGGCCTTCGACCGTGCCGGCGGTATCCACCACGATCAGGCTGCGCAGCAGGTCGTCGACATCCTCGGTCGGCGCGCGGAAGGTGACGGAGCCATCGGCCGGGACCTCGCCCGCGCGTTCGACCTGCGCCAGGCCGGCGGAGGAGAGCGTCACGCTGCGCACCGGCAATTCGGTGGCAAGCGCGGTGGTCGCGCACAGCAGGAAGGCGAGTGTCAGGCGGCGCATGGCGTTGTCCTCTCCGCGGGGGGCGGAGGGTAGGCAAAGGCGGGGTGCGCGGTCCAGCGAGCCGGCGGTGACACCGTGAAGCGGTTCAGCCGGCCAGCACGATGTCGAACTGCGCGAGCAGCGCGCGGGGTTCGATGCGATCGGCCGGGAGGAACGGGATGATGACGGCATCGCGGGCGCGCGGGTCACGGATGGAATTCAGCAACCCGTCGCGGGCGTTGAGCGGTTCGCCCGCGACATACATCTGGGTGACCAGCGCCGCGCCGCCCGGGCGGGTGACCTGCACATGGATATGCGGCGTGCGGCCAGGATAGGGCGCGGGGCGCAGCGTGCGGAAGGCGTAGGCGCCGGCGGCATCGGTCAGCATGCGGCCATAGCCCTGGAAGTTCGCGTCGAAGCGGGCGGTGTCGGGGGCGCGCGGGTGGCGGTAGATGCCGGCGGCGTCGCACTGCCAGATCTCAACGAGCGCGCCGGGGATGGCGCCGCCGGCGGTGTCGGTCACGCGGCCGCGCAGATGCGCGACCGTGCCCATGGCCTGCGCGGCCGCGCCCTGCACGCGCACCAGGTCGGCATCGGTGTCGGCGGGGAAGGCGACCGGGTAGAAGGGGCCGCGGGTCTGGCGCGGGGTTTCGATGCGCGCCTGCGCGAGCGCCGGCAGGGGCAGCAGCAAGGCGGCGCCGAGCAGCGGGCGTCGCAGGATCCGGGGCTGGGTCATGGCATCATCATGCCGCGGTTCGTCGTCGCGCGGTGTGTCGAAGCGCAACGCCTCACAGCAACGCCGGGATCAGCGAGAGCACCAGCAGCACCGCCATCACGATGTTGAAGCCGCGCAGCGCATGGTCGGTGCGCAGGAGTCGCGACGCGCCGGCGCCCAGCACCGCCCAGACCAGGCAGCAGGGAAAGCAGACCAGCGCGAAGGCGGCGGCGATGAGCAGCGTCTCGGCCAGGATGTCGCCATCCGGCGTGGTGAAGGCGGGGATGGCGGCCAGCGCGATCATCCAGGCCTTCGGGTTGACCCATTGGAACAGCGCGGCGCCGACGAAGCCGAGCGGCGGGCGGGGCGGGCCTTCGCCCGGTGCGCCGGCGCGCGCGATCCGCCAGGCCAGCACCAGCAGCCAGGCCGCGCCACCCCATTTCAGCGCGGTGTGCAGCAGCGGTGCGGCCGCGAAGGGACCAGCCAGGCCGAGGCCCACGATCAGCAGCATGGCCGCGAAACCGAGCGTGATGCCGAGCATGTGCGGCACCGTGGCGCGCACACCCGCATTGGCGGCGCCGGCCGCGACCATCAGGACGTTCGGCCCCGGTGTGACGGACATGGCGATGGCGAAGCCGAGCAGGGCGAGGGTCTTGTCCATGGGGCGATGTTAGGTCAGTAATACTGACATACATCAGCGCTCTTGCCGGGGCGGCGTTGCGCGTGTCGCATGGCGGCGTCTGACCCGAGGAGGATGCGATGGCTGACGAGACCCCCGAGCAACGGCTGGCGGCGCTGGGCCTGACCTTGCCGCCGGTGCCCAAGCCGATGGGCAGCTACGTGCCCTGGCGGCGGGAGGGCGACATGATCTGGACGGCCGGGCAGGGGCCCCGGCGCGCGGATGGCGTGCCGGTGCGCGGCAAGGTGCCGACCGAGATGAGCGTGGAGGAAGCCTACGGCCATGCGCGCGGCGTCGGGCTGGGGTTGCTCGCAGCGGCGGCCGAGGCGGCGGGGGGCTTGTCCAGGCTGCGCTGCGTGAAGGTGCTGGGGATGGTGAATGCAACGCCGGAATTCGGCGATCATCCGAAGGTCATCAACGGGTGTTCGGACCTGTTCGTGGCCGTGTTGGGAGAAAATGGCCGGCACGCGCGCTCCGCGGTGGGGTTCGTGAGCCTGCCCAACCAGATCCCGGTCGAGATCGAGGCGATCTTCCGTGTCATCGACTGACGATGCCGACCCGGCGGCGCAGACGGAGGCGGTTGCCGCCGCGCTCGCGGTGCTCGACGCGCACATCACGGCGCTGAACGCGCGCGATGCGCCGGCGATCGCCGCGACGCTGCATTTCCCGCACTACCGGCTGTCGCCCACGGCGATGAAGATGTGGGAGACGCCGGCGAGCTACCTGGCGGATTTCCTGGCCCGCGCGGGCGCCGGCTGGGCCGCGAGCGCTTGGGAGTTCCGCCGCCCGGTCGCCGCCTCGGCCGACAAGGTACACCTGGATGTGCAGTTCGCGCGCCAGGATGCGGGCGGCGCGGTGACCGGGCGCTACCGCTCGCTGTGGGTGGTGACGCGGCGGGACGGGCGCTGGGCGGTCGCATTGCGATCGACCTTCGCGCCCTGACCATCAGACCCGGTTGCGGGTGACCAGGCGGCCGGGCTTCTCCCCGGTCGCCCCCTTGCCGGCGACGTAGGTGGGCGTGCCGTTCGCCCAGACCTCCTCGATCCCCTGGCTGACCTGCTTCGGTTCCTCGAAGGTCGCGCGGTCGATGACGGTGTCCGCATCGAACAGCACCAGGTCCGCATAGGCCCCCTCGCGAATCTCGCCGCGATCGAGCATCCCGAACAGCGACGCCGTGCGCCCCGTCATCTTGTGGATCGCCGTCTCCACGCTGAACAGACGCAGCTCGCGCGCATACAGGCCGAGTACGCGCGGAAACGTCCCCCACAGCCGCGGATGCGGATGCGCGTCGTGCGGAATGCCGTCCGACCCGATCACCGACATCGGATGCGCCATGATGCGGCGCACGTCTTCCTCGTCCATCTGCCAGGTCACCTGGCCGGCGGGCAGCAGGCGTTCGGCCGCCTGGCGGATGTCGGTGTTCCAGCCGCGCGCGATGTCGCTCAGGACCTTCCCCGCCATCTCCGGATGCGGGATCGACCAGGTGATCATCACCTTCACGTCGTCGCGCAGCCGGTCGGGCATCAGCACGGTGGACCCGGCCGGGTAGGGGTACATGTCGAAGAACATGTCCTGGGTCTGGTTGATCGCCTCGATCAACGGCAGCGTCTGCGTCGAGCGCCCGTAATTCTCGGGCATCGAGCATTTGTGGTGGCTCACCCACACGGGCACGCCCACGCGCTTGCCGATCTTCGCCGTCTCCTCGATCGAGGCCAGGACGCGGTCGGCCTCGTCGCGCATATGCGTGACATAGATGCCGCCCATGGCGCGCAGCGGTTCGGCGACGGCAATCACTTCCTCGGTCGTCGCGTGCATGTTGGGCGGGTAGTACAGGCCGGTCGAGAAGCCGGATGCCCCCTCGGCCAGCGAGTTCTTCACCCGCAGGCGCATGTGCTCGATCTCGGAATCCTTGGCCACGCGCATGACGTCGCCGTCCATGGCTTCGACGCGCATGGTCTGGTGGCCGACCAGGGCGTAGGTGTTCACCTCGCTCCCGCGCTTCTTCAGTTCATGCGCGTAGTCGCCGAAGGAATCGAAGCGCCACCAGCCCTCCTCGCCGATCAGGTCGAGCGGCGGCGGCGGACGCTTGGTGAAGCGCGCGGGCGAGAGCGACACGCCGCAATTGCCGACGACCACGGTGGTGACGCCCTGGCTGATCTTGCAGGTCATGCACTCCGGGCCGCACATCACCGCACGGTCGTCATGCGTGTGGGCGTCGATGAAACCCGGCGCGAGGGCACGGCCATTGGCCAGCACCTCGCGATCCGCCGACGCACCGCCGAGGTCGCCCACCGCAACGATGCGGTCTCCCGTTACGCCCACGTCGCCGCGCCGGCGCGGGCCGCCGGTGCCGTCGAAGATGGTGGCATCACGGATGATGAGGTCGCAGCGCAGCGCCATGATCGAGGGTCCCGCAGGAAGTTATCCGCGCATGATGGCGCGCGGCGGCCGCGGGCGGAAGGTCAGGGCGTGTCAGGCACCTCGCAGACGAAATCCTCGGCCTTGCCGGCGGCGCTGCGCGGCAGCTCGTCCAGGCCCTGCACCGTGACGGCGAAGCCGGCGCCGAATTTCGCGCGCGCCCAATCGGCGGCGGCGATCGCCTCGGCCTCGCTCAACGCCCGCGCCGCGGCAATCTCCAGCCGCAGCGCATCGACCGCGGTCTGCACGATGCGGTACTGCCGCAGCACCGGCACGGCGGCCACCAGCGCGCCAAGGTCGCCGGAGGACAGCAACGGCCAGCGCCGCCCGCCGCCCGGCAGCCGCAGCATGTTCTGCCGGCGCCCCAGGATTCGCGTGATCACCGGCAGCCCGCGCCCGCAGGGGCAGGGCGGGCCGACCTCCGCCGCGTCGCCGATGTCGTAGCGGATCAGCGGCATCGCCAGGTTGTGCAGCGGCGTGACCAGCACGCGGCCGGTCTCGCCCGGCGCGCAGGGGCGGCCATCGGGGTGCTCGACATCCACCCGCACGCCTTCGGACTGGATGTGGAAATGCTGCGGGTGGTCGGGGCATTGCAGCGCCAGGTAGCCGGCCTCGCGGGTGCTGTAGATGTCGATGACCGGCACGCCCCAGGCGGCCTCGATCGCCTCGCGCATCGCCGGGCGCAGGGTCTCGGCGATGGCGATGACCTGGCGCAGCCGCGGGAGGCGAAGCCCCGCCGCATGCGTCTCGGCCGCGAGGCGCATCAGGATGCTGGGGTGCGAGAGCAGGTAGTCCGGGTCCTGCCGCGCCAGCCATTCCGCCTGGCGATCCGCCGGCGTGGTGACGTTCAGGCTGACCAGCCGCCCGGACTCGAACAGCCCGGCGCTGGAGAACCCCCAGCCCTGCTGCGCATCGCCATCCGGATACGCCGCCTTGCCGTGCCCGCTCTCGCGGATGACGGCCATGGTGCCCGTCAGGTCGCGGCGGTGCCACAGGTGGTCGCGGACGGTGAAGGCGCTCCAGACCAGCTCCCAGACCTGGCTGCGCACCGCGCGCACCGGCCGGCCGGTGGAGCCCGAGGTGAAGACCTCGCGGTATTCGCCATGGCCGGGCGGCAACTGGTGGGCGAGCAGCGTCTCCCCGGCATCCGCCGCCTGGATTTCGTCGCGCGTCAGCACCGGGATGGTCCGCCAGGTGGCCTCCCAGGCTTCGGCATCAGCGGGGTCGGGCAGGCCGGCCGGCAGGCGGCCAGCGTAGAACGGCACCTCGGCACGCGCGTGGTCGAGCAGGGCGGCGAGTTGCCGACGCTGCGCCTGCATGATGCGGTCGGCCGGCCACCACTGCGTCTGCTGCAGTTGGAACAGGATGGCGAGGATCGCCGCGCCCGGCCCGCCCGGCAGTGCCGGCCAGGCGATGCCCGGCATGGCGGACACGATCCCGAGCGGCGGCTGGTCGCGATGCATCCCGTTTCATCTCCCGCTTTCGTGTCCGCCAGATGACATCGCTGCCACGACTCTGCCATGCCATGATGGGACCAAGGATGCGACGAATCCGATGTTCGGGTGGGAGACAGCGATGCGACCCGTGGCGATCAGTGCCGTTCTGCTCGGCGTGGCCCATGTCAGCTTCGGGGCCGCCGCGATGCCGGCGGCGGGCGCGATGCCGTTGGACGATAGTGGCAGCGTGACACTCGCGCGCGCCGGCGCCAGCACGTTCCTCGACCTGCCGGAGACCCGGCAATCCGCGCTGCTGCCGGTGGGCGAGGGCGGCGAAGGCGGCCGTGGTCGCTGGCGCCGGGGCCCGCCCGGCTACGCCTATGGCTGGGCCCCACCGCCGCGCGCCTACTACTATGCCCCGCCGCCGCCGCGGTACTACCGGCCGCCGCCGCGCGCCTATTACGCGCCGCCGCCGCCCGTCTACTACGCCCCGCCGCCGCCGATGTATTACGCGCCGCAGCCGGGGGTGAGCCTCAACTTCCGCTTCTGACGGTGCGCTTGCCCAGCGACGACGACGCCTTGCGTCCTGGTCGCATCCGCGACCGCAAGATCCACCCGCCTAATCGTTCGAGGTGAAGGCGCCGTCCGGAAGCCGCGTCCTGAGGGATTTCACCAAGCTGCGCGCGACAGTGCCGGCCGAGGATGCAGTCCACCCCAACGCCGGGGCGGCTGCCCGCTGCTCAGGACCTAGGAGACCTGTGCGCGGAAGGCTTGCGGCCTGGCGTGCTGACTGATTCTCTGTGCTGCGCGACGCGGGGAGCGGGCGGCATGGCACATCGCAC
>LNFM01000680.1_pt1 | contig 81798 bp, 81 predicted proteins | sample 596031 | NCBI WGS metagenome assembly LNFM01 (sample SAMN04254537, study PRJNA301005) | activated carbon metagenome | isolation source: dual media filters at the Ann Arbor, Michigan drinking water treatment plant | place: USA: Ann Arbor | reverse complement strand
CCACCGCTAGTGCTGCGATAGCTGGATCGTCTTGAGCGAGCGGGCTCCATGTTTGGGGCTCCCCATCGCCTTCAACGAAACGCGCCGGCGCCTCGACGTTGGCTGGCGCAGTCGTGGTGGAAAGATTGCAGGCGGCGACGGTTAGGCAGGCGGCGATCAGCACCGCGGAAAATGAAACACGACAGATCGACATTTGGCCCCCATCTCGCAACGTCGTAACTCGCTAAAGAACCACCCCACCAAACACAAGCCCAGGGCCGCCATGCCGCGACAAAGCTGATAGCGGCACGCTGTCCGCGTAAACGGCTCGAATTCGCCGGGAGCGGGCGCGCGCTGGGAAAGATGATGCGCCGCGACAAGGCTCATCCGCGCCGATTCTCAAGCGCGAAGCGTTGCATGCATGGCGCCGATTGCGTTGATCATCCTGTGCGCCAAGTTTCGCCCGCCTATGGCGGCGGCGGCGGTTGTAGCCGCCGGCGAAGATTATTCCGATCTAGCCGATGAGAAGGTCAATTACGGCGGCGCCGAGTTCGCGCGGCTTATCGGGCGCAAAGCCTGGCAAGGCTATGGGCGCGCCGGCCCCAAGCTTGAAGACATGGCGCTCGTGCGCGCCGCCTACCAAACCCAATATGGCTGAAGCCGCCGGCTCTGACGCGCGCATTCGACCGGTCTGACGACAGCGCACATTACCGCTCTGGTCCTTGGGTGCATTTAAAGCGACTGGCCAGCCAGCGCTGCGATGAGCATGCTTGCTTTTGCAGGGGCGCGGGCGCACGCCGCGTCCAATGACCGATGCTATCAACGCGATTGCGGCTAAGATCCACGCCCTTGAACTTGAACTGGAAGGCGAGTTCGCCAAGCAGCGCGCCGGTCTGCGCCACGGGTTAGAGCACGGCAAAATTGTCTTCGACGAACAGATCATTCGTCGCCGCCGTGAACTCAGGAAAAGCCTTGGCCGCTATCTTCTCGACGCTCGCCCCTTGGTGGCGTTGAGTGCGCCAGTTATTTATTCATTGATTATCCCGTTTGCACTCGTTGATGCATGGGTGTCGCTTTACCAGGCGATTTGCTTTCGCGTGTACGGCATTCCGCAAGTTCGGCGCAGCCGCTACCTCGTCTTCGATCGCGCCGAGCTTCCCTATCTGAACGTGCTTGAGAAACTGAACTGCGCTTACTGCTCATACGTAAATGGCGTCATCGCGTATGTGAGGGAGGTCGGCTCGCGCACTGAGCAGCATTGGTGTCCAATCAAGCACGCCAGACGCATCTTGGGCGCCCATTCCCGCTATCGCGATTTTGAAGCGTACGGCGAAGGCGAGCACTACCGCGCCAACCTGGAGACGTTACGGCGCAAACTCGCCTCTGAGGCGCAAGAGCCGCCCACGAGCAATGCAGCATGAGCCGGCGTCTCCTCGCGTGACGATAGGCTTTGGCGGGTGCGTAAGGGACGCGGGCCTCAGGCCCTCAACGGTAAGGCTCGTTTTCTCGGGCGATCAACGGCGTGAAGCCGAGACGTTTTGGCGAGCGCGGCGTCAAGCATGTGCGTCCGCGCGCTTGGCGCGCGCCGGGCTCTCGTCGCGGGCGCGACCAAGCCCGCCCTCGCTGCGCGAGGCCGCGTCTGGCCCCTGGCGGGCGTCGATCCCTGACGCGAGATGTCAGGCTTCAACCAAAGGCGCCACTGCTCAAAAGCTGCGTGCTCGCCGATGAAGCGCACCCAAGCTCGGGTGCGTCAGCGCTGCTTATGGCAGCCACCGCTACCACGGCTCCGCTTTGTCCCCGCTACGCCAAGCAGGACACGCTAAGTGGCGCGGGGCAGCCGACGCAAGACGCCGCAAGCCCTGATCATCATCGTCGCAATATAAGCGAAGTTCGATTTCGATTGGCGCACTTATGCCTCGCACATACGCGAACGACCCGCAGCACATCCGCCCCATCCGCCGCGCTGAGCTTTGCGCGAGCCCCAAGCCCGCGACATAATCGAGAGAGACTGGATCCCCGGGGCCGAGGTGCGCGCGCGGACAGGCTGCATGGGCGGCGCCTGCGCGGCCGCATCAGCGCTCGCAAATCCCACCGAAGATTGACGTGGACCGGTGGAGACGCTGCGAAGCGGAAGATCATCTCGCCGCAAAGCCAATGGAGCAAACCGCCACGGGTTGGACGGTCAATGAAGACGCGATCCGCCTTGTTGGGTTCGTACGTCGCGCCAAAACATTTGCGGCGCCGCGGGCACGGGGCTCATCCAATTCGGCGCGCTGGCGTGCTGGCGCCCAGACTTCTGGCGCGCAACCATCAATCTGCCGAGCCCGCGGGCGCCCGCAATGGCTCGGACAACGCTGTCGTCGCGCCCGCTCTCGCCGCGCCAGGCTTTCTGTAGTTCGAGGCGACACCCAGCGCCGCACCTCCCCACCGATGCGCAAACTTAAAGGCCAAGCCGCCGGCGCCATGGGCGCACTTTCAGTGCGAGAGGAAGAGAGGCAGCGGCGCGGTGCGCGTCAGGGCCCGGGTTACGCCGCCGAAGACGAACTCCCGAAGCCGCGACTGACCGTATCCGCCCATGACGATAAGATCCGCATCCATATGGCGCGCTTCAGCGATCAGGGCTTCTTCCGGCGATCGCCCGAGACCGTCGGCGTTGCGCAATTGCACATCGAGCCCCTTGCGCGCCAAGTGACGAGCGATATCGCGGCCGGGGCCGGCGCCATAAGCGTTCGGCTTGGCGTCAACCGTAACGATCACCACTTCGTCGGCGTCGTGCAGGAATGGCGCAGCGTCGGCCAAGGCGCGCGCCGCCTCGGGTTTCGACTTCCAGGCGACCATGATCCGCTTGCCAAGCGCACTCGCGCGCCACCGCGGAGGAACCAAGAGAATTGGCCGGCCAGAGCCGAACAGCGCCGCTTCGAAAGCCGCAAGCGCCACTTCATCTCCCGGACGCTGCATGAGCGTGAGATCGGTGTGAAGCGCCTGTCCGGTCACCGTGGATGCTACCGTCCCGAGGACGACTTCCGCCTGCCGCACTTCCATGTCGACGTGGAGGCGCGCCGCACGAGCCTTTATTTCCGTAAGATCCGCTGCAGCCGCCACGCGGGAATCTTCAATCAATTTGGTCCATAGATTGCCGGCGACATAGAGTTCGGCGCCCGGCGCTTCAGGCAGGTGGGCCAAGTGCAACGCGGCGATGTGCGGCTTCCAGCGCGCAGACAAAATCTCCGCCGCATTGAAAACCCCCTCCTCGTCCGGCGAGGTCAAGAGCGCAAGAATATCTAAGGGCGTCATGAGCCAACCTCCAAACCCCATGTCTTGCAGCACAAGCAATATCGGGGTTTGATCCAAAGCAACCCGCAGACACCAGATTGCGGGCGGCCTCAGGCGAAGGCGCGAATAAAGAGGAGGTGCTCCCGATCGCCCGAAGGCGCCGCCTGTTCGTCTAGAGCATACTCAGGCGATAGACCCGCCAGACCAGCATAGCATTGCCGCTGTCGATCACAGAGATTTCGATTTCTCATGATCGATTTGCGCATGCTCAAAGTCGCGATCGTTTTGGAAACCTCTTCTGAGAGCCACACCGCGCAGACGGCATGTGCCGACACGCGAAGCTGGGAGCATCGAAATGACACTGCGACGCGTAATGATATGGCTGCAGCCGTCAGCACCATTCGCGAACCGCTCAATCATCGCGGCCGGCGCCAAGATCGCGGCCGAGCATGGCGCCGAACTCAATGCCATCATCACCACGCCGAAGCTTTCACGGTCGGGCCACTGGGCCGTTGGCGGATTGGTCTCCAGCATGTCGGCCGAGGTGGAGGCAAGATCCGAAAGCACGGCGCAAGATCTGGTCCGTGCCCTCGATCACACACGCGCCGCAGCGGGACTGAAGGGCGTCTCGAAGGTGCAGACCATGGCGCCGCATCTGTTTGGCGACTTCCTCGCGGTGATAGGACGCACATCTGACCTCGTCATAGCAGGCGCAACAACCGACGAGGATGCGCGCGGTCAGATCGAGGCGATGATATTCGGTGTCGCGCGCCCGGTCTTGCTGCTTCCGGCTGGCGACGAAGGCGCCGGCGAGGCTGTCTTCAGTCCGACCCAGGTCGCCTTGGCCTGGGACGGGAGCCGCGCCGCCACACGCGCCGCTTTCGACGCCCTTCCTGTGCTGAAGCGCGCGCGCAAAGTGACTCTCATCCAGATCGCCGATGACAAAGACCTCAGCACGGCAGCGAGCATCGGCGAACTGCGCGCGCTTATGACAGCGCACGGCGTCGAGACCGACACGTTAGAAGTCCTTGGCCGGGGCAAACCCACTAACTTGGCGCTGCAGGATGCGTTCGAGCAGAGCCAAGCCGATGTTCTTGTCATGGGCGCATACGGGCACTCACGCGCCCGCGAGTTCGTCTTGGGCGGCGCGACGCGCGGGACGCTGCAAGCCAGCGCTTTTCCGGTTCTATTATCGCATTGAAAGCGCGCGCAGGCGCAGAAGCCTTGCAATTCATCTTAAACCTGTTGGGCCGCTCTGCCTGCGCGTCGAATTTGTCGAATGGCGGAGACGCTCATTTCGAGCCGCCGATCACAATCGCTCCGCCAAAACATGTCTTCGCGGCGACCACAGAAGGCCAATTCTGGATGACCGCCTCGCTTGCTGCGCCGTTTCCTCGCCGAAAAGCTCTCGCTCCGGATCGGTTCTGGAGAGGCAAACCGCTTTTTGTAGGCGCAAGTCGCGCAGCGCGATGGTCTGCCGCCGCGAAAATTGCTTTCGGACCTGCCGCCTCATGCGGCTCGACGGCGCGAGGCCCTCGCCCTTGGTCAGGACCTCACCAAGCGCTCGCGCCAACTACGAACCGCCATCACCAGCGCTCGCGCTGATCACGCTTTCGATGCGGCCGTCGCTCAGGCTGATACGGCGCGTGCAGCGTGCGGCGACGTGTTCGTCATGCGTGCAGATCAGGAACGTGGCTTTCTCCTCTCGATTGATCTCACGCATGAGATCAAGGACCTGATCCGCCGCGACACGATCAAGACTGCCCGTGGGTTCGTCGGCGAGCACAAGCTCTGGATTATTCATAAGCGCGCGCGCGATGGCGACGCGCTGCTTTTGCCCGCCGGAAAGACGGCTCGCGGGAAAGTCCATGCGATCAGACAAACCAACGCGCGCCAACAATTCCCGCGCACGTTGGCGCATCGCAACACTGATGCCGCCAGCAGGCGCCGCCGCCGGGAACGCCACGTTCTCTGTTGCAGTAAAATCCGGTAAAAGGTGATGAAACTGAAAAATAAAGCCTAAGCGCTGGTTGCGAAATGAGGCGCGCTGCGCATCAGACATGCCATCTACGCATTCACCGGCAATGGCGATCGTTCCGGCAGTTGGCCGAAGCAGAAGCCCAACAATCGATAGAAGCGTTGACTTACCCGATCCGGAGGCGCCGAGAAGCGCGGCCAGTTCTCCAGGTCCAAGCGTAAGATCGACGCCCTTCAGCACTTGTGTGAGTTCATCACCATTGCGGAAGCTCATGCCGATCGCGCGTGCCTCAAGAACGGCGCTCATTGCTGAATCGCCTCAAGCGGGTCGAGCCCCGCCGCAGACCGGGCCGGGATGACCGACGCCAGCACCGCGCCAAGCGTGGTGAGAGCGAAAACAGTGACATATCCCCCCTCAGCCGGCGCAATAGGAAGCGCCATCGTTCCATCGGGTTTGCTGAGCGTCGCAAGCCACGCGCACAGCGCATACCCGCTGATGCAACCGATCCCGGCGCCGACGACGCCAATGAGCAAGCCCTGCAACACGAACACCCCGCCAATAAAGCGCTTCGAGACGCCAAACGCGCGCATGATGCCGATTTCGCCCCGCCGCCTGTTGGCCGAAAGACTCAAAGCGCTGGCGATGCCGATGAGCACGGATATGAGCGAGAAGATCTGAATGAGCGTGCCAGTCTGCGCTTGAGCGACGAGTGCGCCTTCCAGGTTCGCATTCTTCTCTTGCCAAGACGTCGCCCGCAGACCCGTCGCGTCCGCCAAGAAGGCCGCCACATCGCGCGCGCGCGCCGGGTCCACGAGTTTCACTTCTATGTTCGTCACGCCCTCTGGAAGCAGAAAAAGCGGACGCGCGGTCTCTATCGATAGATAGGCCACTCTCTCGTCGAGGCTTTGCAGACCGGTCTGGAAAATACCGCGTACAATGAGCAGCCGATCCACACCTCGATCGGTGCGAAATAGCACGGGTTGGCCGGCGGACAGTCCGAGATTTTCCGCCAATCGAACGCCGATCAGAATGCCGTCGGCGCCGAGATTGGCGTCGCCGCTCACGATTTCTGTGCTGATCGGCGAGATAGCATCCAAACCGGCAGGATCGATCGCCGTCACCGCGACCGGCGCGACCGCCTCGCCTTTCACGAGAAAGGCGCTCCCTGAAATCTGGGGGCTAATGGCCGACACCGATGGCTGGCTGCGCAATAAGTCAACGGTCGGCGCCCAAGCGCGAATCTGGCGGCGCTGAAACGTCGAAACGATGGCGACAGATTCGACATCCGCATCCGGGCTAGGCAAAACACGCGCGACACGCGTTACGGGTTCTAACGAGACATGAGCGCTATTGGCCGTCACATCATCGGTCAGTCGCAGCGCCAATCCCTGAATAAGGGCGGTGATGAATACAAAGGCTGTCACGCCTAGAGCAACGCCCACAATCAACAAGGCGGTTTGAGACGGATTAGAGAAGAGATAGCGGCGGGCGACGGTGAAGGCGAACACGAGCGCTAACTCCCCGGCCCGGAGACGTGAGGCTGCACGCGGATGCGAACATGGGCCCCCGGTCTGGTTTCGGCCGGCGCGAGCACAATCCGATCACCCGAAGCGAGACCCGTTTCGATGATTGCGTTCAAAGATGGCCAATCGGCGATTTCGATCGAGCGCACGATTACGCGCCCATTGGCATCGACCACATAAACCTTTGGCGCCGTGCTGGCGTCGATGATTGCCTGGCGCGGCGCCGCGATTGCCGCCTCACGGCGAGCGACTACGATCGTCACATCGACTGAGCGTCCTGGAGGGATGCTGATAGCCTCGACGGGCGCGAGTTTAATCAAACGTCCCCCTGTTGTGGGATCCACCCGGGGCGACACTTCGGTGATGCGAGCTGCAAATATCTCGTCGGACCCCGAAAGCGCTGCGCGCGCCTCCATGCCGGTGCGCAGGACATCGGCGTACGCTTCGTCCACCTCCGCCTGGAGCTCGACGCCGTCGCGAGATCCGAGTTGAAATAAGGTTGTCTCCGGTGAAATGACTTGGCCGTTGTCGATAGGGCGCACCAGAACAACGCCCGCCATTGGCGCTCGTATTGTGAACTCTCGCGTTTGTGCAGCGGTGGCGCGCCGATCGGCCGATGCTGCAGCGAGGCCAGCTTGCGCTGAGCGCAGTGTTGCACGCGCTTCATCAAGCGCCGCAGCCGACGCAAACCCCCGATCCGCCAATGTGCGGGTGCGATTGAACGCCAGTTGCGCGCGGTCAAGCTCGGCGCGCGCGGCGTGTTCGCGTGCGCTATTGGCGTCTGTTTGCGCTTGCTCCACCGCCGAGCGGACGATGGCGAGAGGCGCGCCTGCCGCGACCAGATCACCGTCATCATGCAACAGACGAATGACCTGACCCGCGTTCGGCGAGCGCACATCAACGAGATTTTCAGGACGCACGCGCGCGACGACCGAGAGAACAATCTCAACCGGTCTTGGTTGGATTTCAACAACCTCGATCTCGGGAGGCCTTAGAAACCACCAGCCAAGTCCCGCAAAGATGAGAACGCCGGCCAGGAACCCAATAAGCACAACAAAACGCCGCTTAGGGTTTGAGAAAAGAGCCTCCGCGCGGCGGCGCAGAGCGTCCGCCACCTGCCGCACGCCAGTCTTCAGCGGCGGCTGCGCAGCGGCGTTTACGTCTTCCGTCATACGCACACTTTCCGCTCACCGCGCCGCACCGAGAAGCTTGTCATCTCGCCGCGTCGGCACTTGCTCGTTCGACCCTTAGGCGCATTCATCTGGGCGAGCACGCCGAGACGCTTTTAGCGCGAGCCCTGGCCCAATCTGGCCGTCCGCTCTCAACCGGCGTCCAGATCCCGTTTGCGTCGCATGACGGGTCATGGCCGTTCGGGAGCGGCGCTTGGCGCATCTGGCGGCGTACTTTCGGGCGACGGCGTCGCGTCGGCCGCGACAGGCGCGCATGCCGCATGCGATAGGCCCTTCAAAAACCCACGCCGCACCATGCCGGCGAAAATGGCCTCGCGTAGGACGCGCTCTCTTCCTGAGGCCCCGGACAATCTGCGCACAATACTGCGATAGGGTAGTCCAATTATGCTTCCTATCGCACCAGACAGAAGCCCTGAAGCGTCAAGATCAGATTCCTCTTCGTGCGCAATTGGGTCATCGAGGTCAGGACCAAGCACCAGATCAAGCGCCGCAATCTCATTGAGGATCGCGCTGCATTCGGCGTCGGTTGGCAATGCATAAGGCGCAGCAGCGGCGCGTATCAGCACCTCCGGCGGATTTTCACGCGTCCAGCCAGTATCGCGGAACGGCTCTCCGATGGCGTCGCCAACGCGATTGTCGCCCACCCGATGCGCGTACGTGGTGGCGGTGCAGCCGCCCGCAGCCACAAGCCAGACACTCAATGCCAATGCGCGGGCGCGGTGCATGACCAGTTAGGGCTGTGTATTTGGGTTATCGTCGGTTGCGTCATGGATCGCATCAGCAGCGTCATCGTTTTCACGCCCGGTCGCTTGATCTATAGCTTCACCTGCGTTTTCGAGGGCGCCATCGCCGCGATCGACCTCGCCTTGCGTGGCCTCTTCGAGGGCGGAATCCATGGTCTCGCCGGCCTTTTCAGAACTGCCTTCCTGACTGCAACCGGCAAGTCCGGCAAACGCCAGAACGGCCAGTGCGGCGAACATTGTCCTCACTTGCATTGGCGTCTCCAATTCTTCAAAGACGAAATGCTAGAGTGACAATGGCCAAAGCCGATTGATCTGCCGCAAGTTCGGCTTTACCGCGAGGACACGACAATTTTGACTCCGCCAGGGGTGCATTTAGGCATTCTCCCGCAAAGCGGTCGTGAAGCGCAACGCTGCGGCGACGCCGGGCGCGCCGCCTACGCCTCGTCAGGCGGCAAACAAAAACCTGGCCAGCACGAATAAATATACACGAAGGCGCCCGCGCAGTGTGCGATAGTGGACAGACGACGCCAAGCCTACGTGCGACGAGTTGCACACTGCGCAAGCATGCAACTCCGCAGGAGCTTTGCCAGCACGGGGCGCGGACCGGACCGCTTTGGGGCGCGGCCATACGCGTGCGCTTTTTGCAGTCGCCTCAAATTTCCCTGATCGATCGTCACACGTTGCTCGGGGCAAAAACGTGTTGGCCCGAAGGTCCATTGATCCGCATCAAGCGCTGGCGCTGATCCGGCGCCTATCATTTCGCTGTTCACAAAGGAGACAAAGATGGCTCACGTCGCGAAAGAACTCATGACTGAATTATCCGATGACTACGACGTCGTCGTAAAAGCGCTCGGACGCATGTCGAAAAACATTGGCGAGCATGGCGACGACGCTGTCGCGGAGTCGGCGCAGGCCTTTGTCCATTCGGCGTCCGCTCTTGCGGAAAAGATCAAGAAGCAGTCGCTTAACATCGCCAAAGCCGCTGGCGAAGAAGTTCGCGAACATCCGATCACCACCGCGGCGCTCGCGGCAGCGGCCGTGGGTTTGCTGGGCTATGCGGTGACCCACACCAGCAAGCGCCAATAGCCGACGGTTTTAGTTGCCCTTGACAGCCGAGCAGCGCCCACGCGGCGTTCATTCGGCGCCTAGCAATTGCATGCGCGTGGCGTTGACCGGAGCACAGTCAATCATGGGTGCGGGCGCCGCGCGAAGCGGCGCCCGCACCCTCGCCTTGCTTGTTGCAGTGTGTCTCGGCGCCTGCGGCACCATCGCTCGCGACCGTGAAACTGGCCTCCGCCTTTCGGACGTCAGCGTCGCGTTGCCAGCCGGCGCGCAAATCCGCGCCCGTCAGGCGCCGCAAGACTTAGCGCTCGCCGAACGCGTTCAAGCGCGCCCGCCGGCCGAGAGCCACGCCATCCTCGCGCTCTCTGGGGGCGGCGCCAACGGCGCGTATGGCGCGGGCGTCCTCGTCGGCTGGTCGCAGAGCGGAGACCGGCCACGCTTCGATGTCGTGACCGGAGTGAGCACTGGCGCTCTCGCCGCGCCCTTCGCTTTTCTCGGACCCGATTGGGACGACGAACTTCAGCAAGTCTATACAGACGGCGGCACGCAGAGCCTTGTCGGCTGGAGAAGCATGGCGGCGTTTGTAGCGCCCAGCCTTTTCAGCTCCCGAACCCTGCGCCAGCTGATCGACGATCACATCAGCCCTGAAATGCTGCGCCAGGTCGCAGCCGAACACGCCGCGGGGCGACGGCTGCTTGTCGTGACAACCAATCTCGACGCTGCCGAGCCCGACATTTGGGACATGGGCGTCATCGCGACGATCGGCGGCGAGCCAGGCCTCATGCTCTTTCGCCGGATATTGCTGGCGTCCGCCAGCCTGCCCGGCATTTTTCCGCCCGTCCTTATCCAAGGCGTCTCGCCTGCGGGGATCGCAGTCGAGGAGATGCATGTCGACGGAGGCGTCAATCTGCCTTTTCTTGGCGTGCCGGAAGCGCTGCCTTTACTGCACGCCGCCGCCCCTGATGGCGCACAGCGCGTGCTTTTCGTCATTGTGAACGGGCAGATCACCGCGCGCTACCAAGCGACACGGGGCAACCTCACTGGCATTCTTGGCAGAAGCTTTGATACTTGGAGTAATGCGGCATTGCGGACAGCGCTTGCCGAGAATGCGGCTTACGCCAATAGCGTGGGCGTCAGCGTCTTCATCACGACGATCCCCGTAAGCGTCGATGCTTCCAGTTTGGACTTTGATCCCGACGTCATGCGCTCGCTCTTCGAGCTTGGACGGGCGCGCGCCGCCTCTGGCGTGGTGTGGTCGCGCATCAGCGCGCCCGCAACAACTGACAGCGTGGAAACGCAAACGCAGGCGCCCGCGCCAGACTTGGAGATAGCGCAGCCCAGCCCTTGAGGCAGTCAGCACAAGTGGCCCCGCACGCTCGCCTTGAATAGTTCATGCCTTAGGGCTTGATTGACGTCGTCACGACTTAGAGCTTCTCGATGACATCGTGCACAAGCGCGCGAACCGGGCCGGCGACCTAGCCGAGGGCCGGATTGCGAACCGCTTGCATCGACGCTACGGAATCAACAGCCGTTATCTCGATTTTTCCCAGCGCTTCTTCGCGGACGATCACATTAGAGGGCGGCAGGGTTCTGATCTTGGATTTGGTCTGCAGCGCACGATGCGCATATTCGGGGTTGCAGGCGCGACAATGCCCCCCCCCAAAGCGTTTATTTCGCTCTCCAGTTCCATAAATGAGTTCGCCCGTCGGCTGGTCGTATCCCTCGCCCCCAGCCCTCCCACGCGACCGCGAATTACGATTGCGCGGATGCCGTCAAGACGCGTTTTGGCGTCAACACACCTTCCAGCCACCGGAAATACGGCGAGCAGCTGGGATTGAGAATAATCAAACTGGCGTATCGAAAGCGCGTCACGGTGAAAGTTGGTGTGTCCCGCGAGTTTCCAGATGTTGCATCGTGCGTTGGTTTTGTGCGTCGCCTTGGCCGCGGCCGCGTGCACCCTCACGCCGCCGCAGGGGCCGAACGCGCCTGCGGCACGTATCGTCCGGCCCGTGTGGTCGCCCGACGCCGTTACGGCCCTTATCGAGGTCTCGGCTTCTGGGCCGGCGGAGGGGCTCGCCTCATTCGAAGACGCCGCCTCGGAGCTTAGGGATCTTCAGGACCGTTCGACAACCAGCGCTGCGGGCGCGGCCGCATTCGACAGCGCCGCCGACGCGCTCTTTGTCGACCTCGCCCACACGTTTGCGCAAGGCGCACTCGATCCCGCGCGCGCCGACCCGCAATGGCGTATAGGCCGTGCAGCCGTCCCTGACGTGTCGTCCTTGCTTGCCGCCGCCCGCAGCGATGCATCAACGGTCAGAGCGCTCGCGACGCTGCTGCCTCAGTCCGATGAATATGCCGCGCTTCGCCGCGAGCTTGGACGGGTGCGCGCAGAGCCGCCAGGCGCGCTCGGGCCGGCTGGACCTGTGCGCGAAGAGCGCATCGCCAGCCTGCGGGCGAGCCTGGAGCGATGGCGCTGGCTGCCGCGCGATTGGCCAAGCCCCCGCATCGAAGTGCGGGTTGCCCAATTTCAGGCAATCTTGCATCAGACCGCCGCGGCGCCCCGCATACACACCGCGATTGTTGGCGCACGAACGCGCCAGACACCCTCCTTCGCGGCAGAGATCACCGCTGTGACCTTGAACCCGACTTGGACGCCGCCGCGCAGCATTGTGATCAACGAATTGCTGCCATTGTTCGCGCGCGATCCGGGGGCTGCTTCGCGCGGCGGCTATGACGCGATCGATAGGTCGGGCGCGATTGTCGCCCCAACGTCGGTCGATTGGGCGAGCCGGCCCTTTCCCTATCAGGTGCGCCAGCGCGCCGGCCCGCTGAATGCGCTGGGACGCGTGAAATTCGAGATGCCCAATCCTTTTGGCGTCTATCTTCACGACACCCCCAATCATGCTCTATTCGAACGAGAAGCGCGGGCGCTCAGCCATGGCTGCGTCCGCGTCGACGACGCGCTCGACCTCGCGGCTGCGATATTGGCGCCAGTTTTGCCAGCGCCCTCACTTCAGCAGCAGGTTGATGCCGGTCATACACGTTCGCTGCCGCTTGCCGCCCCGCTTCCAATCTATGCGTTCTACATCACCGCCTCCAGCGCCGACGGCGCCGTTGTCTATGCTGAGGATATTTATCGGCGCGACGCCGCCTTGATCGCCGCCCTCGACGCACCGACGACTGAGGCGGAGGCGGCGGTTTTTGCGCCATTGGTCAGGGCGTGCGCGGACGCCCAGTGAACGCTTGCGCCGCATTCCGGCCGCTCATCAGCGATCGGCTTTAAACGCCTCGCGCCTCGGCGCCGGCGACGTGGCGCTTTACAGTCACGAAACTATCCGGCGTCACAGATATGGAATCTATCCCGCAATCGACCAAGAACTCGGCAAACTCTGGATGGTCGCTCGGCGCCTGACCGCATAATCCAACCTTCGCGCCCGCTGCATGCGCCGCGGCGATCACCGTCTTGATCATCCATTTCACCGCTTCGTCCTGTTCGTCGAACAGATCGGCGAGCTCTGCGGAGTCGCGATCGACACCCAATACCAATTGGGTCAGATCGTTGCTGCCGATCGAGAAGCCGTCAAACCGCCGGGCGAACGCTTTGGCTAGAATGACATTGGAAGGGATCTCGCACATCACGTAGATTTCGAGCCGGTTTTCACCCCGGCATAGGCCGTTTGCCGCCATCACGGCGAGGACCCGGTCGGCTTCGGCCGGCGATCGGCAGAACGGGATCATGATGACGACATTGGAGAAACCCATGTCGTCCCGCAGCCTGCGCAAAGCCCTGCATTCCAGAGCGAAGCCATCGCGATAGCGCGGTGAGTAGTAACGTGAGGCGCCGCGCAATCCGAGCATCGGGTTTGCTTCTTCAGGCTCGAAGCCGCCGCCTCCGATCAGATGGGCATATTCGTTGCTCTTAAAATCGCTCGTCCTCACGATGACGGGCTTTGGCCACATGAGGGCGGCAATGCGCGCCAGCCCCCGAGACAATCTATCGACGAAATATTCCGCCTTGTCATCGTAGCCGCGCGTTAGATCTTGGATCGTTTGCTTTGCCGCCTCGTCTTTCAGATCATCGAAACCGAGCAGCGCCATCGGGTGGGCTTTGATCGAATTGCTGATGACAAATTCCATGCGCGCGAGCCCGACGCCATCGGCCGGCAGACGCCACCACCTGAAGGCCGCGGCGGGGTCGGCGAGGTTCAACATCACTTGGGTGCGCGTTGATGCAATGGTGCTGAGATCGACATCGACAACCTCGATCTCTGAGGCGCCCTCGTAGACAAGGCCTTCCCCGCCCTCCGCGCAGGAGACGGTCACGATCTGACCGTCGCGCAGCACCTGCGTGGCGTCGCTTGCGCCAATGATCGCCGGCAAGCCCAACTCCCGGCTGACAATGGCTGCGTGGGATGTACGCCCGCCATGGTCGGTGACGATCGCCGCCGCGCGCTTCATGATCGGCGCCCAGTCTGGATCGGTGGTGGTGGTGACGAGGACAGCGCCATCGACAAACCGGCCAATATCGGATGCGCTGTCGATGCGGCAGACCGGGCCCGAGGCCACCGCGTCGCCAATGCTCAGTCCCCTCACCAGCACTTTGCCTTTAGAAAGCAGGCGATAGCGCTTAAACGTGTCGGCGCCGCGGCGCGACTGCACCGTCTCGGGACGCGCCTGCACAATATAGATATCTTCAGTGTCTCCGTCCTTGGCCCATTCCATGTCCATAGCGCATCCATAGTGCCGCTCGATCGTGCAAGCCCACCGCGCCAGCAGAAGAATCTCCTCGTCTGTCAGCACGAACGCGGCGCGCTCGGCCGAGGACGTGGTCACAATGCTGGTCGAACAATCCCCGCCCTCGGCGTAGATCATCTTGATCTCTTTGCCGCCGCGTTTCTTTTCGACGATTGGCTTCAACGCGGCGTTCGCCAGCAACGGCTTGAACACTTGGTATGCGTCAGGATCGACGGCGCCCTGCACAACGGTTTCGCCGAGCCCCCACGCCGCGTCGATGATCACGATCTTGTCGAACCCAGTTTCGGTATCGATTGAAAACATGACGCCCGCGCCCGCCAAATCGGATCGCACCATGACTTGTACGCCAACCGAAAGCGCGACCTTAAGATCACCGAGGCCGTGTGCGATCCGATAACTGATGGCGCGGTCCGTAAACAACGACGCGAGGCATTTTCTGCAAGCGTCTAACAGATCCTGTGCGCCCTCTATATTGAGGAATGTCTCCAACTGACCAGCGAAGCTGGCGTTTGGGAGGTCTTCCGCCGTCGCGCTTGAGCGCACAGCGACATCGACATTCGCGCGTCCGGCGCGCACGCACAATATCTCGTAGGCGCATGTTATCGCCTCAGCGATCTCGCCCGGCCATTGTCCCTGCAGGAACGCAGCGCGGATGGTTTTGCCGGTCTCCTCCAGCGTCGCCCGGCCGGCGCCAAAGTCGCGGAGCGCAGCAACGATGATGGGCTCCAACCCGTTGGCCTCGACGAACGCTCTATAAGCATCGGTCGTCGTGGCGAAGCCGGGCGGCGTGCGCACGCCTTGGCCGCCGAGCCTTTGCACCATCTCACCGATCGAGGCGTTCTTGCCGCCGACCTTGGCGACATCGCCCCGTCCGACGCTCTCAAACCACGCCACGTGCTCTGACGCATCCGCCATCGGCCTTGCTCCCATACAGTCACCTTCAATCGCCCGGAGCAGGCGGTTGGCTCTTGCGCTGGCTCAAATCATGACGATCGCACGCGTCTAGATTGGACCCATTGGAGGTCCCTACATGGCCACACAGAACCAGACCCAAACCGACATCCGCACAGCGACGCGCGATGACATTCGCCATGTGCTTGGCGCCATTGACGACACTTTGGTGGTCAAAATCCTAGCCAAGAAGCCATCTGTCGCGGACCTCAGCGATGCGGCGATCTGGGTGCGCGGCGACGGCGACGCAGTCGCACGCGACCAGCTCGAACTCAGCGCCATAGCGCGTGCAATTGCCGAGGTGCTGGCGCGCGATGCAGAGAGTGAGCCCGCCGACGAGCCATGACATCAAAGGCGCGAACCGGCCGCCGCGAGAGCGCGCCGAGAGAAGATACGGCCGAGAGAAGATACGGCCGAGAGAAGTTAGGAGTGTGCAATGAGCCAAGCTGTGATCGATTTCTGTGAAGGTCTGAAGACCACGCTACTGGGTCTCGAAGACCGCCTTGGCAAGGCCAAGCGGAGCCTGGACAGCGGGGCCGCGCAATTGGGCGGCGAGGCCAAAAAGCATATCGACGAGGCCGCTGAACAACTTGAGGCCTTCAAGGCCCATGCTGGGCTGATGGCGCAGGCGATCCGCGCCGATCTTCCAGCCCAGACGTCCGCCATGCAAGATAAGCTGAAAGACTTTGGGCAAGAGGCCCAGGTGGCGATGAAACATGCGGTCGTCTTCCTTGCCGAGGCCGCTTCCAAGGGCGCGGAAGGCTCTGCTGAGGCGCTTCTCGCCGGGGCCAAGAAGGCCCACACCGTGGCCGAAGACCTGCGACGCGACACAGCGGTGAGCGTGGTTGAGCCTGCAAAGCCGCCAGCCTAAGCGATAATGGTGCGCGCGGCGCTCCAAAGTGATGAGGTGAGGTTCGACCATAGGCTCGAACCGTTCGTACGTGTGCATCATGCGATCCGGGGGCGCACTCGTCTGCGGCTTGATCCTTTGCGGGCCCGCCCAGATTTGCTCATCGCCCTTTCTCGCCGGCTTGCGGCGCGCAACGGCGTCAAAAATGTGCGAGAAAGCGCCTTATCTGGCGCGCTGCTCGTCGAACACGATGTGAGCCTCTCTGCTGAATCTATTGCTCAAATCACACGTGAGATTTGGCGAGGCGGCCTCTCGGCGCCCGCTCCGGCAGCGACGCCCGACGTCGCGGACAAGCCCTGGCACGCCATGCCAAGCGCAACGGTGCTCACTGCGTTCGCGAGCGGGAGCGACGGCATCACAGAGACCGAGGCCAGGGAAAGGCTCCATCGCATCGGTGAGAACCGTCTCGCTGAGCCAGCGCCGCCGCCGGTTCTGGCTCTGCTTGTTGACCAGTTCAAGTCTGTGCCAGTGGCGTTGCTCGGCGGCTCGGCATTTCTATCATTGGCGACGGGCGGCGTGATTGACGCGGCGCTGACACTCGGCGTCATCGCTCTCAACGCCGGCATCGGCGCATCGACCGAAAGCTGGACCGCCAACCTTATTCGCCGACTAGCGCGCCAAACCGACCTCGACGCTGTGGTCTTGCGCGATGGCGTTGAAGCTATTGTTCCAAGTTCGCGCATCGCGCCTGGCGATTGCATCGTGCTGAAGCCCGGCGCCGCTGTCCCAGCAGATGGCCGCCTGATCAGCGCTGAAGCGCTCATGATCGATGAATCGTCGCTGACAGGAGAGAGTTTTCCGGCCGAGAAGTCGGCAAAGACGGTTGTGACACCCAACGCTGCGCTCGCTTCGCGCCGGACGATGGTCCATCGCGGCGGCGTCGTCACCAATGGCGCGGGCGTTGCGGTCGTGACGGCCACAGGCGCCGCGACTGAGATTGGCCGCGTACGCCACATGTTGGAGCATACGCAGGCGCCGAAGCCGCCGATGGAACGTACGCTTGACGAACTCGGCGTTCGGCTGACGATCGCGTGCTTGGGGGCGTCGGGGCTGCTGGCCGCAATGCTGTTCATGCGCGGGGCGCCATGGTCGGCAGTCGCCAAGAGTGCGGTCGCACTCGCCGTCTCCGCGATTCCCGAAGGCCTGCCCGCCTTGGCGGCGTCCACCAAGGCGATGGCGGCGCGCGCGATGTCGCGCGAAGGCGCTTACGTGCGCAACGTTAACGTGCTCGAGACGGCCGCCAACGTGGACGTGATCTGTCTCGATAAGACCGGCACGCTGACGCAAAATCGCATGCATGCAGCCGTCGTGCAGACGCTGCTTAAGCGTCATGAGATATCCGAGAACGAACCCGCAGCGCGCAGCGTCCGTTTATTGGCCAGTATTGCAGCGCTCTGCAACGACGCCTCGCTTTCAGATGCGGAAGCTCCGTCGGCTGGTTCGGGTACTGAGCTTGCGCTGTTGCATCTCGCCAAAGCAGCGGGATTGAATATCGAGGCGCTACACATCGCTCACCCACGCCGTGGGGTGCTGTTGCGGTCGGAGACGCGCCTTTACATGGCCACCGAACACGCGACGGGGGACCGGACATTGCTGGCGGTCAAAGGCGCGCCGCACCAGGTGTTGGGCTTGTGCAGCTCGGTTCGAGTTGGGGCCAAACCTCAGCCGCTGGACGAGGCCATGCGCGCCGCAATCCGCGCGCAGAACGAAGCGCTGGCGCGCGAAGGCTTGCGTGTGTTGGGCGTGGCGCGCGGATTAAATCATGGTCTCGGCGAGGGCGCGCCGCGAGATTTAGAATGGCTCGGCCTCGTCGGATTACGGGACCCATTGCGACCGGGCGCGGCAAAGACCGTGCAGGCGCTGCAACGCGCCGGATTGCGCACACTCATCTTGACAGGAGATCAAGCCGGCACTGCGCGTAGACTGGCCGAGGAGCTCGGCTTTTCGAGTGACGGCGAGATCAGCGTCATCGACGCGAGCGCTCTGCGCGACATGGCCCCGGACGCGCTGCGCCATGCGGCGCGGTCGACGGAAGTGTTCGCGCGCGTTAGTCCCGCCGACAAGCTTGCGATCATCCGCGCGCTTCAAGCCGACGGGCGCACCGTCGCGATGACCGGCGACGGCGTCAATGACGGACCGGCGTTGCGCGCGGCTGACATCGGCATCGCTATGGGCAAATCCGGCGCCGATGTGGCGCGCGATGTCGCCGACATCGTCATTGCCGACGACGATCTCGCGAGTTTGACCACCGCCTTGGCGCGGGGACGGGCGGCTGACCAAAACCTGAGGCGCGCAGTACGCTTTCTGCTGGCGACCAATGCGAGTGAAGTCGCACTTCTGCTGGCCGAGGGTCTGCATGGCCCAGACGCGTTGGAGACGCCTGCGCAGCTCTTCTGGTTGAACCTCATGACAGATGTGTTTCCGGCCCTGGGTTTGGCAATGGCGCGGCCGGCGTCCGATATCCTTAGGAGGCCGCCGCGCAACCGCAGCGAGGACGCTTTTGGTCGTCGCGAGATCGGCGCCATTGCAGCCGACGCTTTGCGAATCGCGGCGCCAGCCGTCGTCACGCACGTACTCGGAACCGCGCGGCACGGGTCAGGCCCGCGCACGCGCGGGCTCACTTTCCTTTCGTTGGCCAGCCACCAACTCGCACACGCGTTGCGGCTGCGGCCGGGTCGCCCGGCGAGCGAGCTGTTCGATCAGCCGATCGAGGTGGGTGTCGCGGCATCCTATATTTTACTCGCAGCGCCCTTCGCCATCGCGCCGCTGCGGCGCATTCTGCGCATTACCCCGCCCAAACCGATCGAAGCTGCGATGATCATTGGCCTTTCATTCGTCCCGCTCGCAGCGCGCGTGCTTGCGCCAAGTGTGCGGATCAGGCCTTCTTAAGGTCAGCCACGCTTTCGTCAGCGGCTTGCGGGCGTTCACTCGTTTGCTCAGCCCGAACCTCGGCGACAAGGTCCTCAACATCGTCCACAAACTCCGCCGCTGCGGCGCGCGCTTGCTCATAGAGCCCAAGTCCGCGGCGCAAGCCTTCACGAACGAAAGGCCGCGTCGTGCGCAAAATGCGCGGGGCGGCCACTATTGCGGCGACCGCCAGGGCCCCGCCCCCCAAGAGCAACGCTGTCCCAAGCAGCCTGCCGCCGATCCCCATTTCACTCTCCGGACGCCTGCGTCACAGCCTTGTTAGCCGGCAAATCCGACAAGGCGCTTGCCTTGGATCAAGTCGTCGCAGCTCATTGGCGACGATGATGACACATGACCGACCACACCAACCAGGGCGCTCACGCGGCTGGCGCCTTGGACAAAGCTTTGTCTTTGCCCACGATGCGCCTCGTAGCTGGCGGTTTACTGGTATTGATGGGGCTGCTCTACCTTCTTGCGGTGTCGCAGTCTGGCCAGCACCCTGCCTGGGGCTATGGACGTGCGTTCGCGGAAGCGGCGCTTGTGGGCGGGCTCGCTGACTGGTTTGCCGTGACAGCGATTTTTCGCCATCCGCTTGGGCTGCCCATCCCCCACACTGCGATTATCCCCCGCAGCAAGGAGCGCATCGCCAGTACCCTCGGTGATTTCGTTTCGGTCAATTTCCTTGCCCCGGAAGTGATCAGCGCACGTTTGCGCAACCAAGACCTCGCCACCTCTCTCGGTCGCCAACTGGCCGATCCTGGCGCCGCGCGACGCATCGCCGATGGCGTGATGGATGCGCTGCCGGCGATCTCCGACCTGCTCGACGATGAGGTGGTGAGCGACTTCATGCGCCGACAGATCGGCGAATTCAGCCGCGATGACCGTCTATCGGTCGCTATTGGCCGCGGCCTCAAATTGCTTACCGAGCATGGCCGCCACCAAGGCGTGCTGGACGCCGCGTTGTCCGAAGGTTGGCGCGCCCTTGAGGAGAACGAAGCCGCTATCCGCGCGCAGGTGCGGGCCCGCACGTCCTGGGTGTGGCGGTTGATTTCGCTCGACGCGCGCGCCTCAGACGCCTTGATCTTGGCTATTGAAGACACCTTGCGCCAAATTACGACGCAGACCGATCACCCCGTTCGCAAGCGCATCACCGAGTTGCTGCAGAAATTCTCCGACGATCTGCAGACGTCGCCAGAACTGCGCCTACAGATCGAGCAAATGGTTGGCGACATCCTCGCACACCCGGCGGTGGCTGCTTACTTCGCGGATGTCTGGCGGGCGCTGAAGACGACGCTTCGTGCAGATGCTGAGAGGCCGCAATCTTCAGCGCGCCTCGCGCTTGCTGAAGGCATTGAACGCTTTGGCGCAGCTTTGCTGGACGATGAGGTGGTGCTTGAAGCATTGAACCGGCGCCTGCGCGCCCTGCTCACGGAAATATCCGGTCGTCACGGTCGCGACGTCGGCGCTCTGATCTCCGAGACGATCCGGAGCTGGGATACGCACACAGTGGTCGAAAAGCTCGAACAGAGCGTTGGCCCTGATCTTCAATACATAAGGATCAACGGAACCGTCATCGGCGGTCTCATTGGTCTGACCATCCACCAACTCACGCAATGGCTGACGTGACGGCCGAATGCGCCAGCCATGCCGGCGTGTTGGAGTCGGCGATCGGGTCGCGTGTCGCGCCGCTAAGCACCCTCGCGCGCGTGTGTCCGTAAGCGCCCATCACGACACGATCGACGTCGAAATTTAGCGCCGTGTCGGGGATCGAGCGTGCATTGCCTGCGACTGCGCCCCTCAAAGTTGAGCGGCTATCGGCCCTCACACACTGGTCGAACCTCCACCTTTGCGCCCGCAAGGCGCAGGTACAATCGTCGCCGCTGCGTCAGCGGCCACCAATCGTAGAGAAAGATCTCAATCGGACGCCAATTGGCGACCCAGCCCAGGATAATCAGCCCCTCGGCGAAAAAACTTGAGACATCGCCGGGCCCGAAGGCGTCGTTCACCAATCTCCCACCCAACAAGCAACCGCCCAAGACTGCGAGGCCGATGAGCAGGGAAAGTCGTCCGATGCGAAACAGCTCATGCAGATCGCCCGTCATGCGTTCGGCGCGATAGCTAAAGTGACGCCGCAGTGCGCCGGCAAGTTCCGCCGCTGCCGCACCCTTGGCCTCACCCGCGGACACGTGAACAACGATGCGCAACGCTTGGTCTCTCGGCAGCTCTCGCGCCCAACCCACGATGAACTCTTCTGCGCTCTTGGCCAGATCGCGCGTCGGGATCGGAAATGGGTCGAATGGATCGAAGAGCTGGCTGAGCTCCTCAAGTCGCAGTTCGATCGCGGCGCCGCCCTCAAGTTCAACACCCGACTCGCTCATGGCCATTGCCGCTGGCGCCTTCTTGATTGCCGCGTGCCCGAAGAGTTCACGCTAGGTCCCGATTCTCAATGTCAGATTCATGCACGCCTCCCGAAGGCGCCGAGGCGTCGCAACGGCCAATGCCAAGCGCCGCTCACCAAACCCGCGCTCACAGCCAAGAGCAGGTATTGAAAGCTGGGCGCCGCCAGATGAAATATCCCCGCCAACCAGGGGCTCGCGACCACCATCGCCAGCACCGCCACCAACGCCGCGGCGATGACCCAGTAAATGCGCCGCTCCGGATCGAGGATGCGTCCTTCCTCGCCAACAGCGTCAACCAGCGCCAGCGTGAGATTGGCGACAACCAGCGCAATGAACGCCGCCCCGCGCGCTTGTTCCACGGTTAGATTGGTCACCGCGTAGAGGTAGAGCGCCAAGACGCCGCCCAAGATGACGAGCCCCTGCAAAGCCGCAATGGACAATTGGCGTGGGCCAAACAAGGCTTCGTCCGGCTTGCGCGGCGGGCGTCTCATCGCTTCTTTGCTGCTGCGTTCGCCTTCAAAGGCGAGCGCACAAGTGGGGTCGATCGCAAGCTCCAGAAGCACGACATGCATCGGAAACAAAAACTGCGGCAAGCCTAGGAGGATCGGCAAAAGTGCAAGACCCGCAATCGGCACATGGATGGCGGTGATGTAAATTAAAGCTTTGCGCAAATTCGCAAAGATGCGCCGCCCCATGCGTACGCCGCCGACGATCGACGCAAAGCCGTCATCGAGAAGCACAAGGTCAGCTGCTTCGCGCGCGACATCCGTGCCCTTTCGCCCCATCGCGATGCCGATATGAGCCGCCTCTAGCGCGGGCGCATCATTGACGCCGTCGCCCGTCATCGCCACGACCTCGCCATTGGCTCTAAGCGCCTCGACGATGAGCAGTTTCTGATCGGGAGCGATACGCGCGAAGACACGGCCCTGCCGCAGGTGTTGGCGCAACGATGGGAAAGGAAGCTCAGCCAACGCAGCCCCCGTCATCACCCCGACCGCGACATCGATACCGGCTGCGGACGCAATCGCCAGCGCGGTGGCGGGATGGTCGCCGGTGATCATGATCACTTGAATGCCGGCGCTGCGCGCTTCTTCCAGCGCCCCCGGCACGTCTTCGCGCAGCGGGTCAAGAAATCCGATGAGCCCTACAAATTCAAACCTAGCGTTCTCGGGTGTCTCCGGAAACGTGGCGCCTCGCCACTTGGCGACGCCGAGGACACGCAAGCCATCTTTCGCAAAGACCTCGATCACCTCATGCAGTCGAGCGATCGCCGCTGCGCCCAACCCGCACAAACGAAACACGGCTTCCGGCGCGCCCTTCGCTGCCGCCACGCGCTCCTCGCCATTGCGCCAGAGCTGTGTCACCGCCATGGTTTCCGGGCGAAGCGGCCAGCTCTGCTCGATCTCGCCAGCGGCGACAGCAAGTCCGACGGCCGTCGCCGCTTCATGAATGCCGCGATCCATGGGATCTATTGGCCGCACGCTCGACGCGAGCGCGGCGCAGGCGACCAGCGCCCGCCCCTCATCACCCAACGCCGCGTCTACCTCGGCGACGCCGGTTTTTGTCCAAACACGAACGAGCCGCATGTGATTTTGGGTCAAGGTGCCGGTCTTATCGACACACAAGACCGTCGCCCCGCCGAGCGTCTCGATAACGGCGCTCCGCCGCACCAAGACTTTGTGGGTCGCGAGCCGCCAAGCGCCGAGCGCCAGAAAAACCGCGAGCACCATTGGAAATTCTTCTGGCACCAACGCAATCGCCGTCGTTATGCCCGCAAGCGCGCCGCCGACCCAGTCGCCGCGGATGATCCCGAAGGCAAGAACCACCACGGCGCAGAAGGCGAGCGCAAACAGCCCCAGCAAACCGACAAGCTTGCCTGCCGCCTGCTGCAGCGGCGTCGGTTGTTGATCAATCTCGCCAAGCGAGCGGCCAATCTGGCCAAGCGCCGAGCGCACGCCCGTGTGGGTAACGCGCGCCACGGCTTGGCCGCGCACCACAAGCGTACCAGAAAATAAAAGCGGCGACGCTTCGTGCGTAGGCGCGTGGGCTTTGGCAAAGACCTCGCCCCTTTGCGCCAAACGCTTTGAGACCGGGGCGGACTCTCCTGTAAGAGACGATTCATCAACGCTTAGAATGTCGCCCGCGATCAACACGGCGTCAGCGCAGATGCGGTCGCCTTCGCCGACGAGCATGATGTCGCCGGGTGCGACATCTCGCGACGCAAGCTTCTGCTGGACGCCATCACGCACGACGCGCGCATGCGGTTGCGCCAAGTCACGCAGCGCTGACAGCGCCCGCTCGCTGCGCGCCTCTTGAAACACCACAAGCGTAATTGTGGCGCATGCGCCCAAGAGCAGAAAGACACCCTCGCCAAGGCTGCCGAGAAAGAGATAAAGCCCCGCCGCTGCGAGCAACAGCATGAACATCGGCTCACGCAAGGTCTCAGCGGCGATCCTGGCGAGCCCACGACGCCCGGGGCTGGGCAGTTCGTTTGCGCCCCATTGAGCGAGCGCTCTTTGAGCTTCTTCTTCGCTTAGACCCGTGAGGGGTTCTTCAGTCACCGGCGCGGACTATGCCGCAGTCCCCCATCGAGAGCGGCTTTGAAGCCCGCATGCTTGAGCAGCTGCACAATAATGTCTCCCTTCAACCGCGACGGCCAAATGGCTGGACATCAGAGCAGCGAAGGACCCAAGCTCAGTTGAGCCCGATCAAGGACCGCTAGACTAAAGCGGGCATGAAACGCCATGACCAACGCTGCGCCGTCGCATCAGTCTGCGCCGCTTTTCGCTCTGCGCGGCATTTGCAGGACCTATGGCGAGGGCGAAACCGCCGTTCGGGCGCTCATTGACGTCGATCTGGACATCAGCGGCGGCGAACTCATCGTGCTTTTGGGCCCGTCGGGCTCCGGCAAGTCCACCCTCCTCAATATTCTGGGCGGACTAGATCGTCCGAGTTCGGGCGCCATCCATTTCCGCGGCGCTCCGCTCACTGGACAGAGCGAACATGCGCTGACGCACTATCGCCGCCGGCACGTCGGCTTCATTTTCCAATTCTACAATCTCATTCCGAGCCTCACCGCGCGTGAGAATGTCGACCTCGTTGGCGAGATTACCGACGATCCCCTGGACGCCGCAGAGGCGCTTGAGCTCGTCGGGCTTGGACAGCGGCTCGATCATTTTCCTTCACAATTGTCCGGCGGCGAACAGCAGCGTGTGGCGGTGGCGCGCGCCATTGCCAAAAGGCCGGCCGTGCTCTTGTGCGACGAACCGACGGGCGCGCTCGACGTCAAGACCGGCGTGCGGGTGCTGGAAGCATTGCAGGAAGTGAACGAGCGCTATGGTTCGACAACTTTGATCGTCACCCACAATGCCGATGTCGCCCGCATGGGCGCGCGCGTCATTCGCTTTGGCGACGGGCGCGTCAGGAGCGTTGAGACCAATACTGCCCGCGTTCCACCCTCAGCTCTGGTGTGGTGAAAGATGCGCGCGCTCGACAAAAAGCTCTTTCGTGATGTCTGGCGCATGCGCGTGCATGCGCTGGGTGTAGCGCTCGTACTCGGGTGCGGGCTTTCAGTCATGGTCATGGCTGTCGGCATGCGCGGCTCGATGGAGCGCACGCGTGCGGCCTATTACGCTGAGCGGCATATGGCCGACTTGGCCGTGTCAGCCGTACGCGCGCCAGAGCGGATAGCCAACGTCTTGGCCCAAGCGCCGGGCGTAGAGACGATCGAGACGCGGATCAGCGGCATTGCATTGCTCGATCTATCCGGTGTCTCTGAACCACCATCGGCGCGTCTTGTCTCGCTCCCAATCGAGGGACGGCCGCGCGTCAATGACCTGACGCTTGCCCGCGGCCGCTGGCCGGACGCTGCGCGCGCCGATGAGATTCTGCTGAGCCAAGCTTTCGCCGATGCGAACAACCTTGGCCTCAGCGACACGTTAAACGCCACTATTCATGGCCGGCGACAGACCTTGCGGATCGTCGGCATCGCCAACTCGCCCGAATTTGTCTTCGTCGCAGCGCCCGGCGAGCTCTTCCGGCAAGCCAAGCGCTTTGGCGTGATTTGGATGAACCGCGAGGCGTTGGCGCGCGCCTATGATCTCGACGGGGCCTTCAATGATGCTGTTTTTCTGCTTGGCCGCCACGCCAATCAATCTGAAACAATCGCCGCCATTGATCGCATTCTCGAACCCTATGGCGGCGTCGGCGCCTATGGGCGCGACCGCATGGTGTCAGACCGCTTCCTCAGCGAAGAACTCCGCCAGCTCTCTACTATGGCGATTTTTCTGCCGGCGTTGTTTTTGATCACGGCGGCGTTTTTAGTAAACATCGCACTCGGCCGCGTGATCGCGACCGAGCGTTCCAACATTGGGCTGCTCAAGGCGTTCGGCTATTCCAACACCGCTGTTGCGTGGCACTACGCCAAAAGCGCGCTCATCTTCGCCGCGATCGGCGCCTTCATTGGCTCAGCCGCCGGCATTGCGCTCGGGCGGTCGGTCGCTGACCTCTACCGCGACTATTACCATTTTCCTGCGCTTGAGTTCTCAGCCTCACCCGCGACCTTCATCGGCGCATGGGCCGCGGGTTTGGCCGCGGCTCTCACCGGGTGCGTCTTTTCGGTGCTGAAGGCGGCGCGACTGTCTCCGGCCGAAGCCCTGACGCCGCCACGGCCGACCACCTTCTTCTCGGCAGGGCCCTCGCTTTCCCGCTTTGAAGCCAGCCTCGACGCCAAGTCGCGGATCATTCTGCGGCGGATCGTGCGCTTTCCCCGACGCGCTGGGACCACCGCGCTGGGTGTCGCCTTCGCCATCGCGCTGCTTGTGGTCGCGCGCACTATGCCCGCAGAAATGGACTATCTGCTCGATGTCAATTTCGGCGTCGCCAATCGCCAAGACGTGACGCTGACCTTTACCGAGGCGCGCGACAGCGCCGTCCTGCATCAAGTCGAACGACTTGCGGGCGTGCTCTACGCCGAGCCCTTTCGGCTCGACGACGTTATCTTGCGCCACAATGGCAGGAGCGTGAACGAGGCCGTCTTCGGCGTGCCTGAACAAGCGCGCCTCAGCCAGATCGTCGGCGCACGCCAGAGGGTGATGGCCCCGCCGGCGAGCGGTATCGCCTTGGCGCGCGCCTTAGCCGAAAAGCTCGGCGCCGAGCTCGGCGATGAGATCCGCCTGGAACAGACGCGGGGCCGGCGCATTTCGACCAATGTGCGCGTGACGGCCATCGTCGAGCCGATGATCGGTTCATCGGCCTATATGGAAATCGCCGCGCTCTCGCGCCTCATGCGCGAACCCGGCCGTGTCAGCGGCGCACACCTGCGCATGGATACGGCGCGCTATGCGGCCTTCGATCGCCAGATCAAGCAGATCCCTGGCATTGCGGGCGTCAGTTTTGTCGGCCAAGCGGAAACCGCTATGCGTAGCGAGTTCGAGCAAGGCGTTGGCGTCATGAACCTCATCTATGCCGCGTTCGCCGCGATCATGGCGGGCGGCGTCGCCTTCTCAGCCGCGCGCATCACCTTGGCCGAACAGGAGCGCGATCTGGCGACGCTGCGCGTGCTTGGCTTCACGCGCCTTGAAGTCTCTTACATTCTGGTAGGTGAATTGATGGCGCTGGCGCTCATCGCCATCCCGGCGGGCTTGGCGCTCGGCGCCCTTCTGTCGATCTGGCTGATGCAGCTGTTTCAGACCGACATGTACGCCTTTCCCTTCGTGTTCAATCCGGCGGGCTACGCCTTCGCCGTCGCCTTCACGCTCGGATGCGTTGCAGTCGCCGCGTTGGTCGTACGCAGCAGCATCGACAAACTCGATATGATCGCCGTCCTTAAAGCTAGAGACTGACCCAATGCGCCTGCCCTCCCGCACGGATCTAATTGCATTGGCGAAAGCGCCACTCAATCTCACGGTTGCGCAACGCCTGTGGCTGGGCGCAGGCATTGTTGTCGCCGTTCTGCTGGTGTGGCTTGCGTGGCCTCGGCCAATGAATGTGGAAGTCGCCATTATCGACCGCGGCCTTGTACGCAGCGAGGTTGTCGACGAAGCGCGAACACGCATCCACGATGTCTTTGTAATCGCTGCTCCCGTCAGCGGCGAGCTACAGCGCATCGAACTTGAGCCAGGCGACGCGGTCGAGCGCGGACAGGTCATCGCCTCGATCCTGCCGGCGGATCCCGCATTACTCGACGCGCGTGTCGCGGCGGAGGCCAGCGCGGGCGTAGCGGCGGCGCAAGCGGCGCTCGCCGCGAGCGAAGCGGACCTGCAATTGGCGCAAAGTGACCAGAGGCGGGTGGCGACACTCTTTGCCCGCGAATTTGCCTCACAAGCCGCGCTTGACGCCGCCACTGCCGCGCTGCGCGCCGCACGCGCCGCGGTCAACGCACGTCGCGCCGAGCTCACACGCGCGCGCGCGGCGGCGGGCTCTCCATCGGCGCGGGCGCGCCGTGCGACGCCGGTGACCAGCCCAGCCGCTGGGCGCGTGCTGCGCGTGCTGCAACAAAGCCAAACCATTGCGCTTGCGGGCGCGCCCCTGATCGAGATCGGCGACACCAGCCAAATCGAGATCGCAGCGGAGTTCCTCTCTCAAGATGCGGTGCGCATGCAGGCGGGCGCCTCAGCGCAGATAGAAAATTGGGGCGGCGATACGCCAATCCCGGCCCGCGTCTTTCGCATTGAGCCTTATGCCCGAACCCGCATATCGGCGCTGGGCGTCGAAGAGCAGCGCGTCAACGTCATCTTGCACCTTGCTGATCCCCAATCAGCCCCACCCCTTGGCCACGGCTTTCGCGTCGATGCGCGTGTGGTCTTGAACGAGCAACGCGATCAGATCCGCGCGCCTACCGATGCATTGGTCCGCGATGGCGAGGGCTGGGCGGTGTTCGTGGTTCGAAACGGTCGGGCAAGGCTCACGCCTATTATTCTGGGCGATGGCGGAGACGCGTATCGGGCGGTGTCGTCCGGCCTGCGCGAAGGCGACCGCGTCATCGTTTTTCCGGGCGATGCGATGGCGGAGGGCGCCCGCGTTCAAGCCGCTCCGCATCGCAGATAGGCGCGCGGAGCCCCCTGCTCTGGGCTAGTCGGGCCTTTCGCGACAACCGTGCGAGCAATGGCGATATCGGCAAACGCGGTGACTTCATGGAGCCGCTGGCGAACTCAGTCTTCGACGCAGACAATGAGGACTGGGCGTCGCCCACGCCAAGGCGCGGGCCGCGCTCTTGTCGCGTAGCGCGACCGAGCCGGCGCTGAAGCGCTCGTCTCGGCCCTTCGGGCGGCGATCGCTGACGCCGAGGCAGCCACGTCGGCGACAAAGCTCCATGTTGCGCGTCGGAGCACGCCTCAACAAGGGCGCCAGATCCGCTGACGCGGATTAAGGCAAGCGCCGGGCGATGAACATGCCAATCGAGGCTTGGTCGTCATCGCCGCGCTGTTGCACCAGCGGACTATCGCCCGCATCGCCCGTGAGCCGATCATAGCCGGCGACCAGAACCAAGGCCCAACGTCGGTCGCTGGACAATGGCGCAATCAAACTCGCGCCTGCTCCGTAAGAATAAAGCCCGCCGGACGCGTCATAAACCGGCAAACCGGACGCGGCGGCTTGGCCTGCGTTCACGCCAAAATACGCCTCATTGTAGGCATCGCCGACGAAACGCGCGCGCGGCCCCGCTGACCAGGCGACGCTGCGCCCTAAGATGTCGCCGCGCCCTGACCATCGCGCGCCGAGATCGCCAACCCAGCCGTCGTGGCCCGACACGGCTTGGCGCAGCTCACCATTCAAGGTGACGCTCCCCAGTTCGTATTCGACAAACCCGCCTAATTCGATGCTGGAATCGACATCGCCGAGCCCGCGCAGATCGTCGCTGTCTTCGCCGCTAACCGCAAACGCCTGCTCGCCGTCTTCATTGCGCGAAAACTTGATCCTGGCGATCGGACCCGCCCGCAAAGTCGGCGTATTGATGAAGCGATAGCCGACGCCATTTTGCACCGACGCAAAGAAGACGTCGCTATAGGTCACCTCGATATTGGGCAAGAGCGAAAGCCGGTAATCATCGTCGCCGTCATAGGTCGGCGCATAGAGGGCGCCCGCGCCAAAAGTGACGCGCCAACCGTCATCGCTTGCATCCTGAGCGGCTGCGGTCCCGGTCACCGCCAGGGCGGCAAGAATAATGGCGGCAGTGCGAGTCATCGCATGATCCTCAGTGCATGTTGCGGTTGAGATTAAACCGGGCGCCCACGCCACTCTCGAGCAGGCAAATGGGGTACGCAGTTGATCAGTTGGCGGATCACAGCACAAGCGCGCAGGGGCGCCGCCTCGACCATCGCAGTCTTGTTTCGCGGCTCAGGGTCAAAACGCCCTCGTTTCGGGCCAGCCATCGGCTGAGATCTGCCCGCATGTTCTGAACCGAACCCGCGCTTTGATCTCGATCAAACACCGAGTTCCGCCATGACGATTGGATGGGCATGGGTGCGCAAAGCGACCATGAAATCGATCGAGGCGTAATTTGGCTGAAGTGAACACGATCAGTCTCGGCGCGCCGCTGCGCTGGCTGGCGCGAGGCTGGCGGGATCTGGACACGGCGTTTGCGCCGGCCCTCCTCTACGGCACAGCAATCGCGCTCGCCAGCTTTGCAATCTGGCGCGCGCTCATCGTATCCGATCTCGCCTTCTGGGCGCTGAGCTTAAGTTGTGGCTTTGTCTTTATTGCACCCATGCTCGCTATGGGTCTCTACGAAGCTGGTCGGCGCATCAGTCTTGGCGAGCGGCCGACGCTCGCGCACATGATCGTGGTGCGCAGTGCGTTACGCGCAGATGTCTTCTATCTCGGTCTTGCTCTGCTTTTGATCTATCTGTTTTGGGGACGCATCGCTCAGGTGGTCTATGGCTTGTCCACCTATCGGCTGCATACGAGTGTGGAAGAGTTGCTCGCCTTCAGCACGCAAACTCCCGAGGGCCTGACGATGCTCGTGACCGGCGCGATCGTCGGCGGCGCAATGGCCTTCTTCACCTTCGCCATCACCGTCGTCTCCGCGCCGATGCTTCTGGATCAACGAACCAACGTCTTCGAAGCGGTGTTCACCAGCATTCGGGCCGTCGCCAAAAACTTCATGCCCATGCTGTTATGGGCGGCGCTGATCACGCTGGCGCTGCTCGCCTGCGCCGCGACCTCCTGGCTTGCTCTCATCGTGATCTTTCCCTGGCTCGGGCTCGCCAGCTGGCGCGCTTATCTCGATATCGTCCGGGCTCCGATCGCCGATGCAGCGCATTAGCTCTTGTCTGGGCGTCGACGGGCTTGGCCCTTTGGCCATGCGGTTCTGGGTGAAAGCTCCGCTCGGCGCGTTGCAGAGCCCGCCTGTGTCGAGGCGTGTCGCATATTGTAACTATTGAGAGTCACAATTTGTTGTCGTCGTTGTTCTTGGGTCATTCGCCGCGGAGGCCCATTCTGCAACGCCGCGCTCGTCTTTCCGCGATTCAGGAAGCACCAATGACAAGTACGCTCCAGAAGCGGTCCATAACCATCGCCGGACGTCGCACATCGCTTGCGCTTGAGCCGCCCTTTTGGAAGGCGCTGGAGCGCTGGGCAAAGGTCGAGGACCGTTCGCTCGCGTCTTTGATCGCAGAGATAGACGCTCTAAGACGCCGCCGACGGCCCGAAGCGTCGCTCGCCGCCGCTGTACGCCTGTCGCTGCTCACCCGCGCGTGATGGTCCTCAGCACGACATCGACACCCTCAGATCTGTGCGCCAGGGTCTTCGTCCCTGCGCGCGCGCTGACGAACCCTCGAGCGCGCCCCTGCAGCATCTTATAAGGCTAAGGCAATTTCTGCTTCGTCCGGTCCCTTATTCTAGAGTCGCACCCCATGCCGACAGAAGCGCCGATCACGGCGCCACAGCCCTTCCGCACCAATGCAATAGACCGTCTGGTGATGCGCCGTGCCGATGATTGGCATGTCCATCTGCGCGACGGGGCAATGCTTGGGGCAGTCGCGCAATTCACAGCGCGCCAATTCGCACGCGCCATCGTGATGCCCAACCTTGATCCGCCGATCACATCGGTCGCCGCAGCCGCGGCCTACCGCTCGCGCATCTTGGCCGCACTCGCGCCGAGCGATGGCTTTACGCCCTTGATGACCTGTTATCTCACTGACGACAGCGATCCCGATGAGATCGAGCGCGGCTTCGAGGCTGGCGTTTTCGCCGCCTGCAAACTCTATCCCGCGCACGCCACGACCAATTCCCGGCTTGGCGTCACAGATATCCGTCGCATCTATCCAGCTCTGGAGGCCATGCAGCGCATTGGCATGCCGTTATTGCTGCACGGAGAGGTGACCGGCAAAGAGGTCGACATATTCGATCGCGAGGCGGTCTTCTTGGACCTCGTCTTGTCCAGACTTGTCGTGCGCTTCCCCGCGCTCAAGATCGTGCTTGAGCACATCACCACCGCCGACGCAGTCGCCTTTATTGAGAGCGGGCCCGCCACATTGGCCGCGACCATTACGCCGCATCACCTCGCGATCAATCGCAACGCCATGTTCGAGGGCGGCATACGACCTCACTTCTATTGCCTGCCCGTGGCCAAGCGCGAGCACCACCGCCTTGCCCTGCGCCGCGCCGCGACGTCCGGCGCCGCGAAGTTCTTTCTCGGCACCGATTCCGCCCCTCACGCCATTGGCGACAAACAAGCGGCTTGCGGCTGCGCCGGCATCTTTTGCGCGCCCTATGCGCTGGAAAGCTACGCCCAGACCTTCGAGGAAGAAGGCGCCCTCGATCGCCTGGAGGCCTTTGCCTCCGAACATGGGCCGCGTTTTTATGGGTTGGCGCTGAACACCGAGCGGATCGCGCTCGAGCGCACGCCGCACGTGGCGCCGCATCGTCTGGGCGCAGGCGCGACAGAGTTGGCGCCGTTCCATGCGGGGGCTTCGCTGAACTGGCGATTTGTCGGCGCGGCGGACGAACGCGACTGACAGCGCCAGTTTGCGTCCTGGGTCCGCTTTCATCAGCAGCGATCGGCGTCATTGCCGAATCTGATCGTGGGTATTGCGCTTGTTCATGGCAATGGGCGCAAGACTGGGCCTAGTCTTCGCCCAGTGGACGCTGGCCGCTGCGAGAACCCGATCCATGGCGGAGTATTGCGCCGCTGAGACCCCAGAACCGAGCGCGGGCAGCAGCTCTGGTCAGCGTCCGCGTCCGATCCTCTGGGCGATGCCCGCGCTCATGTTGATCTTTGCGCTCGCGCTGCTCACCGTTTCGCTTCCGCCCGCGCTCGCACACCTGCCCGATGCTATTTTCACTCTGGTGCGGCTCACGGTGAGCTTCTGCGCGGCGCTGCTTGCATACGCGACGTGGCGCAAAGGCGCGGCGTGGAGCTTGGCCTTCGGCGCGATTGGCCTCCTCTACAACCCCGTGCTGACGATCCATATGAGCGATGCCATTTGGTGGATCGTGCATTTGGGGGCGCTGCTTTTATTCACCCTGCACGGGGTCGTTCTGGGCTCGAAGCTAAGCCGCGGCGCGTAAGATTGCTCCCGCGCCAATGCAGGCCTTGTCGGCGAGCGTCTATTTCGCGGCGCAAAGGGCGGCGCCTGACAGGCGGCAACCGAGACAGTGAAGCTCGCGCCAATTCACCCTGGTCAGCCGAGCATTTATGGAACCCAGCACGCGGCTTGCAGAATGCCCAATGAGAGCGCGATGCCTGACTGTAAGATCGCCGCCGAAAATCTTCCGGCGACAATGTCGGTGGTCAAAGTTGGAAGGAGCAGACGCGCACAAAACTGGCCAATCGTTTGAACCAGAAGCGCCCCAGCGCCCCAGATCGTCATTTGCATCAATGAGCCGCTGACGCTGATGACGAGCGCGAGCGGGATGACAAAACCGACCATCGCACCGGTTAAGCCGAGGGCGGCCGCGCCATTGCCCTCGCGCATCAGTTTGAATTCATTGTGCGGCGTCGTCCAAACGTAGATGAAGACGAAGAGCGCCGTCATGACGATCGCGACGCCGAAATAAGCTGCAAATGCGAAGAAGGAACTCACCAAGCCGGGTTCGTACTCGATCATGTTATTTTCTCACAAAGTTGGCGGCGACCACGCACTTCACGCCTGTCCTCGATCCAACAAAACGCATCCGTCTTTTTGATCATCCGCCTTGTTGATCATCCGCCTTGGCGTAACTGGATGCTGTTCAGATAGGCGATCAAATGATCAATCTGTGCGGGCGCCAATTGGAACTCAGGCATGTCGGGATGGCCAACGAGAATGCCCTCCGCGAATGCTTCTTCCAGAGAGTTCAGCGGATAGATTTGCGATAAGATCCGAAATGGCGGCGCCATCGGATGTCGGCTCGCCGCCGTAGCTCCGATGGCATGACAGCTCGCGCAATGTATCTCGGCAATGCGTCGCCCTTCTTCAGCCGCGCCCAAAGCGGGTAAAGCGCCAGAGCGGCGCTCTTGCGACGGGGTTTCTTGGATCGATCGCAAATATGCGGTCAACGCCCCAGCTCCCTGTGGGTTGAACTGGAAATCGGGCATGGGGTGCGCGACGCGGATGCCGGCTATCAGTTCCTCTTCAAGCACCTCAGCGCGATAGCGCGAGAGGATCGTACGCAAATGCGGAGCCGCGGGATTTGGACTTTCGCCATAAAAGCCGACCGCGTGACATGCGGCGCATTGGGCCTCGGCGATGTCACGCCCATCATTGACGATGCTCTCGGGGGATGGCGCAAGCTCCGCGATAGGCGCCGCGCAACTGCTAAGAATCATCGCTAAAGCTGCGCCGAGCACGGTCCGGATCATCGAAACCTCCTGCGCCAAGCGAACAGGTCGCTCCCCGACTGCATCAGAACCGGTTCTTTAAAGCAATCACGCTCGAGACGCGCTCAACGCTCTGCCGATCGATCCCAAGGTAAAGAACGATCGAGTCCAAAAATTTTGCCTCTTGCGGCTTCAATTCACCGTCCGCAAGCACAAGATCCAAGGCATGCGCGAAAAGCGGCAGGCGCATCTCCTCTGGCAATGTTTTGCATGCCTCCTGCAGCGCCGTCTCGGCATCGCGAAGGCGAGCCACGATCTTTATATTGATTGCGGCCAGCTCACTGGTCGAAAGCGACTTCAGCGCGCGCGAGCGATGCGCCAACGCCAGCAATTCCTCATGCTCCACCGCCGCGAGTTCTCCGTCGCAGGTCGTGGCGGCGAACAAGACGGCTGCAAATGCTTCCGGAATCGTCCACCCCTCCTCCGCGCCTGCGTCTTGCGATGCAAGCAGCCGCGACCAGTCGAGCGGGTTTTCCGGACGCTCCCTCCGGGCCCCGAGTGTGGAAACGAAAAAGTCCGCCATAGGCCCCTCCGAGGTCAGCTGCGCTAGGCTCGGCGAGTTCGGGCTAAAGCGAGTTGACTGATATCAATTTTCTGGTCGCTCGATGCGCACCTAACCGTCGAATTGATCTGGCTCAAGGGCGGCCGAGCGCCCAGCGTCATAGCTGAATGCTTTGAACCCGCAGGCTAGCGGGGCGTCTCGCCTTTGTCGATGGACAGCACATGCAGGACCAAACACCCACGACCACAATGACGCCGCCCCCGGAAGATCTCCTCTCGCCCGTCCACGATCCAATCGCCGAGGAGATTGAGATCGAACAAGCGCAGCGCGCCGCAAGGAGTCTCACCGCGCTGCGCCACGATCGCGCCGCCATACGACGTCTCTTCGAAACCGGCGAGTACCCCTACAAATCGCGGATCTCCACCAAGGAATATGAGCTTCAAAAGGCGTCGCTGCAGGTTGAGCTGCTGAAGGTCCAAGATTGGGTCAAGGCCACGCAACAGCGGATCGTGATCCTGTTCGAAGGACGCGACGGCGCTGGCAAAGGCGGCGCGATCAAGCGTTTCACTGAGCATCTCAATCCACGCGGCGCCCGCGTGGTCGCGTTGGAAAAGCCTACCGACCGTGAGAAGACGCAATGGTACTTCCAGCGTTACATCGAAAAGCTGCCCGCCGGCGGTGAAATCGTATTCTTCGACCGCTCCTGGTACAATCGCGCCGGCGTCGAACGGGTGATGAACTTCTGCTCGCCAAACGAGTATTTGGAGTTCATGCGGCAAACGCCGGACCTAGAACGCATGCTGGTGCGCAGCGGCCTTCTGCTCTTCAAGTATTGGTTCTCGGTAACGCGCGAGGAGCAACTTCGCCGCTTCAATTCGCGTGAGAATGAACCGCTGAAGAAGTGGAAGCTCTCACCGATCGATCGCGAGAGTCTCGACAAATGGGACGATTACACCGAAGCCAAGGAGGCGATGTTCTTCCACACTGACACCGCCGACGCGCCTTGGACCATCATTAAATCCGATGACAAGAAGCGAGCGCGTCTGAACTGCATGCGCCACCTTCTTTCCTCGCTCGATTACCCCAACAAGGATGCGCGCGGGATCGGCGCACCCGATCCGCTAATCGTTGGCGCGAGCGCCCACGTGATCGGAAACAGCGAGCGTATACTCGGCAAGAGCCTGCATCCTGAGAAGCGGCGCGTGCGCTAAGCGGCCAAAGCGCTTTCCCAAAGCGCTTTCATAGCCAGCGCCATATCGCAATCGGCGCTATCACGCTTGTCAGACGAAGCCGAAAGTAGACTCTCGGCGGGGTCGATCGGTCCAACGAATTGTGCTCCACTTTGCACTCTCGTTGATCTTCACAGGACAGTCGCATGCGCCGACCGCACTCAAAGTTTTTCTTGGCTCACCTCACGGCCCTAGCGCTCTGCGCCTGCGCGCTCGCACCGCAACAAGATTTAGGAGCAAACCCATCCACAGCGGCGACTCTGAGTCGCCCAAATGAGCCAGATAGCGCAACGACCGGCCTGCGCCTCGCCGAGGTCCGTTGCTCGGGATGTCACGCCGTCACGCCAGGCCAAGTTTCGCCCAACTCGGATGCGCCTCCGTTCGCGTCGATCGCTCAACGGTCAGGCTTGACCCAGGCGTCCGCCAGCAGCTGGCTGCGCGAGTCCCACAACTTCCCTGATCAAATGAATTTCTATCTGGAGTCAGAGCAAGCCGAAGCGCTGGCGGGGTATCTGTTGACATTGCGCGAAGCGGAGTGAGCCGCAGCGATGCTATGGATCGCCATTGTGTTGCGAATGGCTGGGCCGATCCAATTGCGTCACCGCTAATGCTGCGGGCGTCTCGGCGCGTGTTCGCCGAAACCGCTCACTCGCCCTTGAACGCGTTGGTTGAACGCGCAGCCGCTTTCAAGTCTGCGCACTCAAAGGGCGTCCGAGGACCGTGCCCTGCCTCAAATGCCTTGCATCGGCGCGCCCACAAATCAGATTTAACCCGCAATCGCGCGCGCACGCTGGCCTTCACCAGCGTCAATTTCAAGCCGCAACGCCTGCACCGATGCCCCGCGCTGACCTTCATCCAGGGAAAATTCACAAACTGCACTGCGCCAGTGTGCATCAAGGTCGCCAGGCGCGCTAGCTTCGTCCCGGGCGCCGTGCGGCGAGCAAATCGTGAATACGCGCGAGTAGAGCGGGATCGGCGGGCGTAAGCTGCGCATTTGTCCGAATCCCCTGCGGGCGTGTTGAGGAGAATAGGACGATGCCGCCGCCAGCCTCCGCCAGCGCCGCGCGCAATAGGCTCTGTGCAAGCGCGGCGATATCGCCGGGCGCGATGCCCAGTTCGCGCGCAAGGCCCGGATCGGCTTCGATGCTGCTCGCGGTTTCGCGCAAACGCCGGCCGAGCACTGAGTGGAGGATGGGAAGGCCAGTGTGCGACCCAAGCGTAGCCAGCCCGCTGATAGGCACTTGGATGATATCGAAAGCATCGGGGAAGCGTTGAAGTATGTCCGCCGTGTGGGGCGCTGATGTCGCCAACCCCAAAGCGGCGGCCTTGCCGCTTTGCTTCAGCTGACGGATTTCCGCGATCAGTGCATCGGTGACGTCAGCCGGCGCCGGTTCGTGCAACAAGAACGCACCGACTTGATCGACCTGCAGGCGCTTCAGGCTTGTTTCAAGGCTGCGGCGCACCTGACCAGGCTTGAATTGACCGAAGGTGGGGCGCGCTGACCGCGCGCCTGGCGCCTTGGCGAAGAGCCTTGCTGCTTTTGACGGCGGCGCTATGCCCGCCTTAGTGACGATCGTGAGATCAGTCTTGCCCGCTGCGAATGCGCCTAGCACCGCCTCCGCCGCGCCCCAACTATAGAGCGGCGCAGTGTCGAAATGCCGGATGCCGCTATCATAGGCCGCCTCCAGCAACGCAAACGCCTCGTCATTGCTCATCGAGCCGGGAAGGAAGCTCGTGCCGAAGCCGAGTCTGGCTGGAGACGGGCGAGTAAGATCTGGAATAATGATTGACGCTTCTTTTTGCTAACGAGGCGAACATAAAGGCGTGATGGCGAAACCGGTCAACGAAGTTGCCTGGACGCACCGCCGGGTCCCTCCAGCCGCGCGCCGCCCGACAATTTACGCGGGCGGCCGACGCCGCCCCACTTCAGCTGCTCGCGCCCTCCCAGTCAATTCGTGCGGTCGCGCCGAAAGGCGCGATTGGGCGGATGCTTCATCGCCGCGACAGTGCGCGCTTGGGCATGATGCGTGCGTGCAGGACGCAGGACGCACGCTGGCGCACAGGCGTCTCGGCAAACAGGCTCTGCGAGCGCCTGAGCACTGCATAGAGCATGAGCGACATGCCAGCGATCTCGAGCGTCTCCTCGACGGTGAATAACACGATGTAGAGCGCGTCGGAAATGTCGCCCCCGACTAGGCGCCAGCGCCAGCCGCCCAACATTTCCATGCCGACAGCTCCGCTCACATAAATCGCGCCAGCGCCGACAATCCGAAGCCTAGACATCTGATCGAGCTGCCCCAGGAAACGCAAAGACAGCAAAAATACGATCAGCGCGAACGCCATGCCCGGGAGCACCCAGGCGAAGTAGAGCGGCCCGCTGGTGATATTCAGCGCTTGGCGGGTGACGCCGGTCAGGTGTTCATGGATGCCGACGGTCTCGTCTATGCTCAAATAGACGAACACTGCCGCCAGAAAACACCAAGACATCCAGCCATCGCGCCGTGCTTTGTGCAACCGCCAGCTCACCGCCGCGAGCGCGGCTGCATTGGTGAAAATGAGCGCCCCCGAATAGAGACTTGGCAGATTCCTTTCCCTGCTCATATCGACCAGAGGACGAAAACCGCGCTGATGGTCAAAGCCATACATGAGATAGAGGCTATGGGCGGCGACGTTCGCCGCCACCAGGATAAGTAGTGCCGCCGTCAGTAACGGCGCCGCCACGTTCAATATCATTGCCGCGACCCTAGCCTTGGGAGTGCAGTCCGGCCCGCCTCCCGTGTGGATGCCGCCCACCATGCGCTGCGGCGTTAGGCGGTATGAAAGACGCTCTGCGCACGGGCGCCAGAAATTTCGGCTCCAACGTGTAACGCCAGCGCGCTGGACGCGCGCATGGGGCGAACGCCCAGGGCGCCGCCATCAAACTGGCAACGGCTGGTGTCTTTACGCCCGCACGACGCACTTGCCATCGCACGCCACACCGCCGACCAGCGGCCAGCGTTCATGCTCGAAGAAGGCGCCGATCTCCCCTCGCGGCCGCAAAGCGCACCGCCATGTGGCGCAGGCCTGCCCGATCGACACACGCCAGACGGTCAAGGCACGGACGTGTGTTTGGTTGCCGCACGATTGGGTTGTCGCTCAGGAGCCGCCGCCAACCGTGTTGGTTTCCTTGCCGCGATGCCGCGCCAAACCCACTCCATGCCTAAGATCAATGCGCAAATGACCCGCGCGCGGTCCTTCAAACGGCCAGCGCGGAGGCGACGATGCCGGAGATTCGGGCATTCGTCACATCCATGTGATCGGTGATGCAATGGTCGCTATTGAGATTGTGCACTTTGCCGGGCGTCCAAACGATAGCATCGTCCATGCATGTCGGCGACGGCGCCGCAAGATCACGTGGAATGCCCTGCGCGCCATTGGCGCCAATAGCGCCAAATGGATCGTCCGCGCCGCCGAGGCGCCTCGAACTATCGTCGGAGAGGTGCGAAGCGATGGCATACGCCTGGAAGACGGCGCGGTCGTTATGCGTGCACGTGATCAGCGTCGGACCCGCGATCTTGCGATGCGCATTCACAAACGCTCCGCCCGGCGCCAGGGCGTTGTGCGAGAAGGCGCCCTGCAACATGGTGAGAGTCTGAAGTTTAGACGCGTCCGCCGCATGATACGCCGCCGAAGTGACGACGCGCGCGCCGAAACTGTGGCCGATCAGATGTATGCGCGCCGCGCCGGAGGCCTGCACCGGCGCCAGCACGTGAGCGGCAATCCCACGCCCGATCTCTCCGGCGCGATTCTTCATGCCCCAGAAGGTGGCTGAATTGAAGAGGAGCGACACGCCAATCCTCGGCCCCTGGTGGCGGCTGCGCTGTTCGCGCGCGCCGCCAAACCTGTATCGCCGGTCCCCGCTCAGGCCTCTCAGCAGAACGCCGGCGTTGTCGGGCGTGAAGCGCGCGGCGTCGGCCTCCAGCTCAGAGTCCAACGCCTGCCATCCAAGCGCGTCCCGCACATCATTCAACAAGGCGGCGCTGACATTTGGCTCAAACTGGCTTTCGATCGCCGCCTGCGCCCTCTCCATCAGCCGTCCCGGGTCGGCGCCTGCGAACGCGGCGAATTGCTCGACGAAATGGCCTAGCACGTCTTCGCTCACATCGGTCGCGCGTAGCGGGCTGCGGCTCGATACAGTCGCCGCCGCCGGCGCTTCCTGCGACGCGCCAAACTGTTTCGACGGCCACAGCACCAGCAGCGCCGCATACGTCCTGCCGCTCGGCGCGGCCAACAAGGCGCGGTTGACGCCGCTCAGAAGCGGCTCGTAGACGCGCAAAGCGCCCGGATAGTCCGAATTCCATCCGTGCGATAAGATGATGAAGTCAGTGATTGTCGGATCTTGAAGCAAAGTCGGCGGCGGGCTCGTAAGTTCACCGCTTGCCGAAAATGTGATCCACTCGAACGGCAGCCCTCCGAATGGTGTTGACTGACACGTCACGGCTGCGGCGCCGGACGGGAGCGCTACGCGCGGCGGCGCCGCGCAGCTCGCCGCCAAGGCGCCCATTGCCAACGAAAAGTGACGCCGATCCATCGCACCCTCCAGTCTGAGGGCATTACGGCTCGGCGCGCGCGCCGGTCCTTGATCTCGCTCAACCTTCAAACTGGCGCTGCGATAAATCGCCAACGTGACCATCGCCGCGCGTTTGGCGGAGCCGAGCGGCGACATTCAATTGTGACTGCGCTTGGCGCGCTTTCGCCGAAGACGAGCTTCGACCACAGGCGTCACATCGGCCCTGATTTGCGAAAGTCTTGAGGCTTGCGAGTCATTCTTCGAGTTGCGGGCGCAGCCAGACCCATCGCGTACCTTGGCCGCTGGCGAAAAGACCGCTCAATCGCTCGATGACGACCCGACGTCCCGCTTCGCGAACGGCGCGTTGAGTGTCGGCGATGCATGTGCGCCTCGCACCCTCAACGTCGGTGACATCCCGAACGCCGCGAATTGGGCCGTCGCGCAGAGCGTCGGCGCAATCCACGATCATGATCACCCTTAGTTCATGAACGGGATACTCACCGACCGGCACAATGACTGCGTATTGCGGTCGGCTCCTTCGCTGCACCTCTAAGGGTAGATACTCGGCAATGTAGAGAGGCGCGTAGTCGTTCCCCAAACGACGCTCGGTCGCGGGTGAAATAATAAAGCGCCACTCGCTTGGCCATTCGTCGCCAGCCGCTTCAAGCGGCGGCGTTTGGGGCTCAGCTCTCGTACGATAGAGCCAGGCCCCGTCGTCAAGGCGCGAAAGCTCTACGGGCAAGCAGGCATCGGGAATGGGCCCTTGGCTCTCTCTGTCGTAGGCGCACCCAGGCCCGACTTGTATCCACAGTCCCTCCGCGAGCGGCGGCGAACCTGCTTGATCGGAGGGTGAAAACAACGGTCTTTCGGCCGTAAGCGGCACGCACGCGGAGACAACACACAGTGCAAGGATTGGGACAAGACAACGCGCACGCATGAGGCGCCACCCCTCTTGGTTTAAAGCCGTCACAACTTCTTCGAAGAGACCAATCGTTCATTGACGCCAATCAAACACATCTCGCTCGCGCGCAGAGCGCCCCGCTTTAGAGAAAGAGCCCCGCTGATCGAGAAGTTGGCGCTCGTCGTCCGCGTACTTGCGCAGAATCAATGCGCGCCTCGAACACTCCCGCGACCGTGCCGCCCTCGCGCTGAAGGGAGGCTCTTAAATGAACGCCAACACTCGTGCCGCGCTCTCTTTGACGAGCGCGTTGGCAATTGCGGGTTTGCTGAGCGCATGCAGCACAAGCACCGCCTTCAGCGCCTCCGGCGCCGCTGCATGTTACGCTCCGACCCTCGCAATCGGCGCGGCGAACGCCGATGACATCGCTACAGCATGCACCCAAGCCTCGCAGCAGACGCGTCCTAGCGTATCTGCAATTACAAACGCGACATTTCACGCTGGTGTGGCCGAGCGCCTGCTCGGTGAACGCTATCGTGATGCGGGCGACGCAATGGAAGCCAACCGCCACTTCGAAGCGGCGGCGCAATTGCTACAGCGCGCCATTTCGCTTGCGCCTGCGACGACAACCGGTCGGCCGCGTCCGCCAGCCAAGTCCGACGGCATGCTGGAACTGGCGCGGGTCCGCTACGGCCAACGCAATTATCAAGCCGCGCTGGCGCAAATCGATGACGTGTTGCGTCTGCAAGCCAACCCGGAGAGCGCCATTCACGCGAGCGCGCACTACTTGCGCGGCCTCACGCTGGATGCCGATGGTCACTCGTTTGCCGCCCTTACAGATTGGGGCGTCCTCGTTGACGATGGACTTGATCGCCACCCTGACGCGGTGGACGCGCGCTGGCGGATAATAGGTGTCGCCACAAAACTTGGCGTTGAGGCGCTCAATCGCAACAACCGCGCCGATGCTCAGTCCGCGATCGATCTGTTTGTCCGGGCCCAGGACGCCGCCCAAGCCGACGATGGAAATCTTCAGTGGCCGGTCCGATACGACGCCAATAGCCCCGTCGAAGAAGCCGACATTTTTATAAACCTAGGTCGCGCGCGTATGGCCTTGGCCGGCTTCAATGGCAGCGACGGCTTCGCTGACTTCGCGTGCGCAGCGGACGTCGCCGCCCCCGAACTACTCACCCTCGCGCGCGCCGATTTTGTCAGCGCAACGGACCAAGCTCGCAACAATCACCGCGCATGGCGTTGGCGATCCTGCGCCGAACTTGCGCTTGGCCAAACCAACGCAGCAATTGCCTCCGCCGAAAGCGCCTCTCATTATGCTCCAACGACAGGCGCCGAACGCGCCGAGGTCTATCGGATGCTCGGCAGGGCGCAAAGAAGGGCTGACGCGCTCGCCAGCGCCGCCGAAGCTTATGAGGAGGCGCGCCGTCACGCCCCGCAAGGCACAAGCTTGCTTGGCGGTATTCTCCTTGAAATCGCCGAGGTCTATGAAGCTTCGCATCAAAGCTCATCGGCGCGCGGACATTTGCTTGAAGCGGTCCATGGCGATCCAAGCAACGCTCTTGCGAACCTCAGGCTCGGCGTCAACTATTTCGCCCCAGACGAAAATCAGCACGACTATCCAAACGCCCAAACCTACCTTTTGGCGGCCGAACGGCTCACCAATCCGCGCGATACGATGCGTGACACCGATCCACACGAACGCGATCGCACCATACGGGCGCTGGCGCTCTACTATCTAAGTCGTCTTAGCATTGAGTGGCCAGGGCACTACAATGGCCAAGCCGCTGTCAGCTACGCCGATGAAGCGTTTCAGCTCGACGGCACTGTCGAGAACCGCGCTCAGGCCTGTCTTGCCCGTGTCCGCGCCGGCAATGTGGGCGCGAGCACGCCAACGCAAGGCTATTGCTCGGCCATTGGACAGGCGGCGCCATCGGCGGACGCTTATCTTTATGAGGGCGTCTATTACTTACGTCGGGCCCAGTACCTTCGCGGCGGCGACAACAATCGCATGCTTGAGGCCGCGTATCGCGCGTTCACCGAAGGGTTGCGGGTTCTTCGCCCAGGCAGCGACAGACTGATGCAGGCAAAACTGCTGCAGGGACAAGCCACCGCTCAGTACTGCATTGGCTTTGCCCAAGTAGGCCATGATCTTGAAGAGAGTATCGCCCGCATTATCGGCGGCGAAGATCCAGAACGCGACGCAGAGCAGGCTCACAAATTCTACGACGACTACCGCGTAATGACCTGTGACGGCAGTGAGCACGCGCACTGATAGGCGCCGCTAAATTGGGAGAACAGAGATGACGACCAGTACACGCCCACGGCTGATATCAAGCGCCATTTTCGGAATCTTGATCGGCGCCCTCTACATCGCGGTCCTTGGCGGCATCTTGTACTACACCGAGATGCGCGATCGTCACAATGACAGCCTCGCACTCCAGCTTGAAACTCAAAGCATGCAGCGCGAGCGGCTGCGCGGTCTCGTCAACGAGATCGTCCAAGACAACAAAGACTTGGCCGCGATCGCAGGCCGCCGCCTGGCGCCGCAGAGCTATCCACTTTCACCCGACCCCTCAGTCGACCCGCGCGACACTCGGCGCTGATATCAGCCGCATCAAGGAGTCACTGCTATGAACGAGCAATCAAACACCACCAACGCCGCTCCGCTCTGGAACGGATGGGCGATGGGCATGTTTGCGGGCCTAATCGCGCTTTGTGGAATCTTCTTTGGCTGGACGAAGACCATACATTTAGACAATCGCTGGGCTCACTTATCGAGCGAGTTTCAGGCCACGTGCAGAGATCAGGAAGTCCTGGGGGCCGTGATTGACGATCTCATCGAAGGTGATGGCGGCAATCGCGAACTGCGCGCGGAGTTCCGCCAGCTTGAGCCGCGCGCATATCCTCCGGCGGAAGTCGACGTTTCCGACATAGCTCCACCAACGTATGACGCTGACAGCGTCACGCGCGTCTTCCCCGAACTTGTCGCCCTGCGGCAATATTCCTGCGAAACACTACCGGCGCCGCACGCACCGAGCGTCTTCTCTAACCAAGGATGATCGCAAAGCGGGTTCCTGCAAGCTAGTCTCCACTGAACTTTGGTTCACGCCCCTCGAGAAAGGACGCCACCCCTTCAGCGAAATCGTCGGAGCGCTCCATCAACGCAAATGCTTCAAGATCGCGGTGTGCAGTCGCCTGACTGAGCGCCAAGGCCGCCACGTTCACGTCACGTTTGACCATCTTGAGAGCAGTTGGCGGTAGCGCTGCGGCGGCGTTTGCGAACGCCATCGCGCGCGCCAGCGCTTGGCCGTCTTCTGAGACGGCGTCTGCTAAGCCCCAAGCGAGCGCGGTCGCCGCATCGACCTTTTCGCACAAGGCTGCGAGACGCTTTGCCCGCGCCGGGCCCACGAGGGCGGTCATGCGCGGGATCGAGCCCCAGCTCATAGTCATGCCGCGGGCTACTTCAGGCACATACACAGTCGCCGATTTCGCCATCACGCGAAGATCGCACGCAACGGCAAGCGCTGCGCCCCCGCCAACGCACCAGCCCTCGATCGCCACGATGGTGAGCGCGTCAATCTTCTCGAACGCTTCGCACATCTCCGGCCCCATGCGCAGAGAGATTCGGCGATTGGCAAGTTTGTGAGCGCGCTGCTCGATGCGAGCGGGATCCCTGAGATCGGCGCCAAGTGTGAAATTCTGCGCTTGGCCTGCAAGTATGACAGCGGAGATATCGGGGCGCGCATGAAAGCTGCGTGCTGCGTCGGTCAGCTGGCGCATCGCGTCCGTTGAAAGGGCGTTGGCCTTGTCGCCTCGATCAAACCGCACAATGGCGATGCGGCCGCCAATTTCGATACTGACCGCGGGTTCTGACATGGCGTTGTGTTTCCCATCGGCGCCGCAACACGGGACATACGAGCGCCAAAGCTCGGACATTAGACGTAGCCGAACTCGGGGCCGTCAAGATCAATCGCCGGCAGCTCATCCTTCTCGCGCCAATAATCTTGGGTGTGCTGCCACTCATACTTGGCGCCGCGTTTGGGCATGAGCTGCATGCGGCGCATCAAATAGCCGGGGTTGAAGTTCTCCGGATCGATCCATGGCAAGATCTCCATGTTCTTATCGCCGTCCGGGATCGCGACTTCGACGCGGCGCGCGCCGTTTTCATCCATGTGCTTCAACAACCGGCAAACAAAACCGCCAAGCAGATCGACGCGCAGCGTCCAGCTGGCGCGGAAGTAGCCGAACACCCAGACCATGTTCGGCACGCCGGTGAACATCATGCCGCGATAGGTGACCGTATCGGCGAAATCGATCGGCGCCCCATCGACAAAGAATGGAATGGCGCCAAGGACACTCAGATTAAAACCGGTGGCCGTTATCACCACATCGGCCTTTAGCTCTTCGCCTGATTTCAAAAGCACGCCCGCTTCTGTGAAGCGCAAGATCTCGTCGGTCACCATCGTGGCTTTGCCGGCCGCGATGCCCTGAAAGAGATCGCCATCGGGCACAAAAGCGATACGCTGGCGCCATGGTCGATAATGCGGCGTAAAGTGCTTCATATCGTAATCGGCGCCGAGAAACAGGCGCACGCCAGAAAGCAATTCTTCACGCAGCGGTTCTGGATCTTCGAACGAACGGCGCGTGAATTGATCCTGATCGTAGAGGATCTTCTTGCGTGCAACATCGTGGATCGTCATTTCATCCACCCCGATCGAGCGCAGCATTTCGACCAATTCGTTGATGTTGCGGCCTGGGATGAAATAGGTCGGTGATCGTTGCAGCACGGTGACGTGCTTTGCGACGGCGGCGATCGCGGGAACGATTGTGGCTGCGGTGGCGCCCGAACCAATGACGAGCAGCTCCTTGTCTTTAAGATCGATGTCTTTCGGCCACGTCTGCGGGTGAACGATGCGGCCTTTATAATCTCCCATGCCCGGCCAATCGGGCGTGTAACCCTCTCGATGCTCGTAATAGCCCTGGCACATCCAAAGGAAGTTGCAGGTGAAGACCAATCGCTCTGGCGTATCGGCGCGCGCGGCTTCCAGCGTCCAAAGATTGGTGTCGCGTGAGAACGCGGCCGAACTGATCTTGTGCTTATAACGAATGTGCGGCGCGAGAGCGTTTTCTTCGATCACCTCGCCTAAATAGTCCAGAATTTCCGCAGCTTTGGCGATGGGCGCGCCCAGCCACGGCTTGAAGCGATAGCCAAAGGTGTAAAGGTCGCTGTCAGAGCGGATGCCAGGATAGGTGTGCGTCAGCCAGGTGCCGCCGAAACTCTCAAGCGCGTCAAGGACGAGGAACGACTTCTCCGGGCATTGCTGCTTCAGGTGATAGGCCGAACCGATGCCTGAGATGCCGGCGCCCACGATCAGCACGTCGAAATGTTCGCTCATGGACATGTCTCGCAAGGGTCAAACTGAGCTTCAAGCTCCTTAGCACACGATGCAGCAACCGGCGGTTCGCACACTTGCGCGCAATCAATGCCGCAATGGCGCCCGCGAGCGGCAGACCGGGAGGATTGCGCGCATGTGTTGGTCAATTGCTTGGCGCCAATCATGGCCCAATCTCGCAAATGGCGCCGAAAGGCTCCATCGACATGCTCGTGAGAGCGCCGCCTTCCGTGCTGACGCTTGGTATTTCGTAGATCAGCTCTTGATCTGGCTCAATGCGCCAAAAGCCGCGACCGCGAAGTTAAATGCGCTCCTGCGCATATGCGGTTTTCCCATGATTCGACTCCCCTCAATTATCGCGGCCCTGGCCGAACCCACGCGCCTTAGCGCCACGCGTCTGCTCTGGGATGGCGAGGAGCACTGCGTGTGCGAACTCATGGAGCTCTTGGGCGCCACCCAATCGCGCATGTCACGTCACATGAGCGTGCTTAAAGCGGCGGGCCTCGTGCTCGACAGGCGCGACGCCCAATGGGTCCGCTATCGGCGCAATCCAAAACTTGATCCGGCTGTCACGCGCATGGTCGCGGCCATCGTGCGCGCGGCGGACGCCTTGGATGAGCCCTTGGGCGCCAGAGACGCCGCATGAGCAGCCATGCGCCCGCCAATCCGACGCCCCAGGCGTTTGATCGACAGAATCTGCGCTGGGTTGCAGGCGCGGCGTGCTTCATCCTTGTGTGGTTTGCGACTTACGGCCAGCTTGTCGCCTTTTCCGAATGGGCGACCTCGCATCTACCGCTCACGCCTGACAGCCGCGCCTACGAAGCGGTGAAGTTCTTCATCTACGACACGCCCAAAGTGCTGATGCTGCTGACGCTCGTGGTTTTCGCAATGGGCGTTATCCGCAGCTTCTTCTCGCCTGAGCGCACGCGCGCGCTGTTGGCGGGTAAGGCCGAGGGCGTAGGCAATGTCGCCGCGGCGGGGCTGGGCATTGTCACGCCCTTCTGTTCTTGCTCGGCCGTGCCGCTCTTTATCGGTTTCGTATCGGCGGGCGTGCCGCTTGGCGTCACCTTCTCGTTCCTGATAGCGGCGCCCATGGTCAATGAAGTGGCGCTTGGGCTCTTGTTCGCGCTGCTGGGCTGGAAAGTTGCGCTCACCTATCTGGCTTTCGGGTTGGGCGTCGCCATCGTCGCCGGCTGGGTGATCGGCCGGCTTCATCTGGAGGGATGGCTCGAAGAGTGGGTGCGCAATGTGCGCGCCGGCGCGGTCGACTTGCCCACTGAGAACACGACGATCGTTGATCGCATCAAAGCCGGCATCGAGGCGGTCAAGGACATTCTCGGCAAAGTTTGGATTTGGATCATTGCAGGCATCGCCGCCGGCGCGTTCATTCACGGCTATGCGCCGGAGGAACTGCTGGCGTCGATCATGGGCCGCGACGCCTGGTGGTCAGTGCCAGCCGCCGTGGTGCTCGGCATTCCCATGTATTCCAACGCCGCTGGGATCATTCCTGTGGTCGAGGCGTTGCTCGGAAAGGGCGCTGCTCTCGGCACGACTCTCGCCTTCATGATGAGCGTGATCGCACTGTCGTTGCCTGAGATGATCATCCTGCGCAAAGTGCTGAGCTTGAAGCTCATCGCCGTTTTCGTCGCCGTCGTAGGTCTTGGCATTCTGACGGTGGGCTTTCTGTTCAATTTCCTCTTCCCTTGAAGAAAGGCGCTCCCCATGCGTGACGTCAAAGTTCTCGGTCCCGGCTGCAAACGCTGCGACACCACGATCGACATGGTCAAGGCCGAGGCCGCGCGGCTTGGCGTTGACGTAAACGTCGAGAAAGTCACGGACTACGCGCAGATCGCGAGCCATGGCGTCGTCTCTACACCCGGCATCGTGATCGACGGCAAACTGGTGCATGCGGGGGGCCTGCCGAAGTCCGAAGATTTGGCGAAATGGCTGAAAAGCTGATGCTCGAATATCAGGTGAGCGCGCGGCGCGTCGATGCGCATGGCGGCATAGCGCAAACCAAAGCCGCGTCGATCACGCTCGACACCGATGTCGCCGGGCGGACGGACGCCTTCAATCCCGCCGAATTGCTGCTCGCATCGATCGCCGCTTGCATGATCAAGGGCGCTGAGCGCGTGGCGCCAATGATCAAGTTTGAGCTGCGCGGCATGGACGTGCGCCTGCATGGCGTCCGCCAGGATGCGCCGCCGAAGATGATGCGAATTGATTATGAGATCATCGTCGATACGCCGGAGAGCGATCAACGCCTCGACCTGCTGCACAAGAACATTCGCAAGTACGGCACTGTATCCAACACTATCGCCGCCGCCACTGAACTCAATGGCGTGATCCGTCGCGCGCATGCGGAGACCTGATCTCATGATGGGCGAACACGCCCGCGCGGCCGCCAACCAGCTCAATCGAGAATGCTTCTGTGTCACGCTCGATCAAGAGGCCCTCGCCAGCGCGCTGCACAATGAAGTCGGCGATGGCGATTTTTACGCCATGCTCACGCGAACGCGCCCTCACCTCTTTTCGCAGGCGCCGGTCTTTCTGCCCAACGCAGATCGCGACGCCATGCAGGCGATCGTCAATGCCGTCGAAGCGGCCGCGCGCCTGCCCGCCTATCAGAAGACGGTGCTGGCCTGGGCGCCCCCAATCGCCCGCCTCGATCATGGCCCGGCCGGCGCCTTTATGGGCTATGACTTTCATCTGACGCCGGAGGGTGCGAAACTCATCGAGATCAACACCAATGCCGGCGGCGCTTTTCTGAACGCGTTCCTCGCCCGCGCCCAGGTCGCCTGCTGCGCTGAAGTCGAGCGCGCGCTTGCTCTCTCGTCGCTGGCGGCCTTCGATGACGCGGTCATCGCTATGTTCAATGAAGAATGGCGCCGCCAGGGCCGCGCCGATCCGCTGCGGCGTATCGCTATCGTCGATCGACAGCCGCAAGAGCAATATCTCTATCCTGAGTTCTTGCTGGCCAAGCGCCTGTTCGAACGAAACGGCATTGAAGTGGTGATCGCCGATCCATCGCAACTGCGCTTCGAGTGCGACCTGCTTTGCCATAGCGGGCGCCCGATTGACCTTATCTACAACCGCCTGGTCGACTTCGCCCTTGAAGCGCCTGAACACGCTGCGATCAGAACGGCCTATGAGGGCGGCGCCGTCGTCGTCACGCCGAACCCGCGCAACCACGCTTTGCTTGCCGACAAACGCAACCTCGTTCTGCTCTGCGACCGCGGGCAACTTGCCGACTGGGGGCTGTCACACCAACACCTCGCAGCGCTTAAGGGCGTGCCCGCGACGCTACGCATAAACAGCGCGAACGCCGATGAACTTTGGGCAGAGCGCAAAGGTTATTTTTTCAAACCTGCGGCCGGCCATGGCGGCAAGGCCGTGTATCGCGGCGACAAACTGACCAAGGGCGTTTGGACCAACATCCTCGCCGGTGACTACATCGCGCAAACCATCGCACCGCCGAGCGAGCGGACGATAAAACTGGACGGCGAGCGGGTGCAGAGGAAAGTGGATGTGCGCCTCTATACCTATGACGGCGCAATCGTGATCTCGGCGGCTCGGCTCTATCAGGGCCAGACCACGAACTTCCGCACGCCGGGCGGCGGCTTCGCGCCGGTCTTCTTTGTCTAAGCCTCTCGCTGGCGCACCGATCGGGCCCGCCAGATCCAAAATCCGTCTCTCGCTATGCTGGAAAGCGCGTGCTTGGCCGCAAGCCGACATTTTAGGTCCCCGAGACGATCGCGACCCTTTTCCCAGTTTGACATGACGCAAAATCGCCAGGCGACCGGCAACGGAATATAGTCGATAGGGCCAGGTCAAACTGCGCGCAGATCGTCGTCAGCGAACGAATGCCGTGAGCTCGACCCCCGAAAACAGCGCCACCACACCAGGACTCCCAAACCGCACAACCAGTGTCGTTGTGACCAAGATGGCGCTCACCAGGCACACAATAGCCAGAGCTTCGACCGGGCTCGTGCGCGACGTCTGACGATCCATTTCGCTGCCTCCCTACGCGCTGGGGCTCTGGCCTCTTCTTAAGTCCGCATGAGCTCCGCGCTTCTGCTCAGCGCGGTTGAGCAGCATATGCGACGCCCGACAAAATCGAACATGGCCTCGCCCCTTGGTCAAGATCGAACCACAAATCGACTGGGCCCGCACCAGGATGTCTATCGGCTGGATTGCTGCAGTGCGGTGCCTTGGACGAGCGTTGCGCGTAGCGGCAATTTCACGAGCAGCGGCCTCACCCAATCAAGCCGTTCGCTTAAAGGCCTGGGCTCGCCCGCACGCCAACGCGTTGGCGGACATTCGGCATTCGCCAACTTGGTGCTCACGCCACTCGATCGCGGCCTTGCGGACAATCAATGCCCGCGCTCCCATCGCGCTTAGCGTGCGTCCATGATCAAAGACATTCTACTCATTGCAGTTGCGGATGATCCAGGAGAAGCGGGTCTCGACTTGGCCGCGGCCGTCACTGCCAACGCTGGCGCTTGTCTGCGCTGCATTGGTCTTGGCGTCCTGCCGGACGGCTATCTCGGTTTTTCCGAAAACGCCGAGACCGTGGAAGTTGCGCAAGCGCGCCGTGAGCAGCGCGCGCAATTTGATGAATTTGATCGGCTGCTTAAAAGGCGCAGCCCCCCGATCCCGTCCGTCTTCGTTGCAGCCTATCCCAAGACCATCGTCCAAACGATTGCAAGCGCGGCGCACCAAAGCGACGCCATTGTGGTCCGAGCGCCCGCCCTCAGCCACGACCAGCCCCACGGCTCAATTATCGAAGCTGCGCTGTTTGAAGGCGGTGCGCCGGTGTTTGTGGCGCCACGGCACTGGCGTGCGAGCGCCCTGGGCCAGCGCGTATTGGTTTGCTGGGACAACAGCGCCTCGGCTGCGCGCGCCGCCCACGCTGCGCTAAACTTTGTTGCGCCGGACGCGCAACTCGTCGTCGTTCAGGTCGCAGACGCGGCGCATAAAGATGACGCGTCAGGACGCGCGTTTGCAGCGCATCTGGCGCGCGCGACCATCCGCGCCGAGTGGCGCAGCTACGACCGCACGGAGGCCGACATTGCCAGCACCTTAGACCACATAGCCCGTGAGATCAGCGCAGATCTGATCATCATGGGCGGCTACCGGCATTCACCGGCACGGCAATCCCTGTTTGGCGGCGTCACCAGAGCATTGCTGCACGCGCCACGCTTGCCGCTCTTGTTGAGCCATTAAAGCCGCGCGGTCGCAATTGCCTCCCTAAAGCGCCCTTGCATTGGCGGGCCGATGGTCGCCAGCGAATAGCCAAGCCCCGCAACTCTTCATCGACGCGATCTAGCGTCGACATTGAGCTCTATCAAAGTCTGTGAGCGACGGGCGCTTACGCTTGCGCGTCCTTCGTCAGCGCCTGAACGGGCGCTTTTGGTCTGACACATGAGGCTCCTATGCGGCGCGCAACGTCCCTGCCCTGTCTCGCTCTCCTCACTCTGGCGGCGTTAGGCCTGTCAAGTTGCGGCTCGTCTGCTCAAGGCGAGCTGCCCGATGAGCTCGGCGGTTCATGGGTGGTCCAGCAGATCGCCGGCGCATCCCTGGGAGAGAACGTGGACGTCTACATACATATCGACGCAAGCACCGGCGCGCTCACCGGCTTCACCGGGTGCAATCCATTCTCATCGTCGATGACGGCGTTCTCTGAGGCCCTTGCCGTAGGACCGATCCAAGAGGAGCCAGGTGAATGCCCGAGCCCCGAGGCCGCCACCGACGAAGCCCGCTTCCTCGGCGTGCTGCCCTCGGTGCATCGCTTCCGGCGGCGGGGCAAGGCGCTTGAGCTCTTGCCTCAAGAGCAGGGCGAAGCCTTGTTGAACTTGCGTCTCGATGAGTTTGCCACGCTCACCCGCCCGACGACGACTACGCCATCTCCCTGAAGCGAATTGCTGGTTATGGGATGCGCCTGTGAATACTACGCCACCCACGGACTTCGCGTCACTTGATGTAGCCGCCTACGTATTGAGCGGCTTCTTCCTCGGAGAGAATGTCAAGCGCCTCTGCCGGCAGCATGCGGGCTTGGATCGCTTCGATCTCGCCGGCGGGCGCGGTCAGCCATTCTTGTCGCTCGGCTTCGGAGACAAGAACAAGCGGCATGGCTTTGGCATGGATGGGACGGACAAGATCGTTGGCGTCGGTGGTGAGGAAACTGAAGAGCGTGTGGGCGCCGATATTGGGCGCGGTCTTGGTTCCGACGTCGCCGTAATACTCGCTCGCTATGCCGGCAAAGCAGAGCATGGCGCGGTCGGGCGGTGCAAACCAGCGGATCTGTTTTTTGCCCTTCGGGGAAGCGTCTTCGTATTCGCTGAAGGCGGTGAATGGGACGAGGCAGCGATGTTGGGGGCCCAAAAGTGGGCGCCAATGCGGGCTCTTGATGTTGCGGATATTGGTGATCGGCGCGCCGCCAAATTTTGGCGGGCCGGGTAAGCCCCAACGCATCTTCGTCCATTGAAGCTCGTCTTTGGAATTGAGCTTGAGGATCGGCGCAAAGCTTTTGGGAAAAACTTCCAAGACCGCATTGCCGAGAATGGGATTGATGCGGGTCTCGCTCCATTCGTCGAAGCCATAATAGTCTTTTTCGATGCCGGCTTTGCGGATGTCGGAGGCGTAGCGATTGCACATGAGATGAGAGCTTAAAGGTTTGGGCGCCGCCGGGCTATGCGCGGGCCGGGCTCTTGGCGCTTCGCGCCGAGCCGCGCATGGCGCGTCTCGGCCCTTCGGGCTTCGATCCCTGGCGCGATCTTCGCGGGCCGTCGCACTTCGATGTGCAAGTATCCACAAAACCGCCGAGCCAAAAGCGCGCCCGCATGGCGCAAAAGTTAGAGCTCAAAGGAAGTCACCATCACCTGCCCGTTGCGCTGGGCGATAAAGGCTTTGGCGCGCTCGAGCGCTGCGGCCTGCTCTTGCTTCGATGCTGCAAGGAAACGCGGCAGCGCTGTGCGCGCGATGATATAGGCGCCGTGACGCGCGCATTCGAAAGCGATCCCACCGGAAGCGGTCGCTCTGCCGTCCTGAAGCTGTCCACCGCACAGCATGCACACGCCTAAGGTGTAGCACGTGCAGGCGCGAACTTAAACTGCTGCCGAAAGCTTTTACGGGCGCTCAAAAACCCAAATTCAGCGTCAGGTTCTGACGCCAGTCTTCCCCGCTGCGCGCGTCGATGAGCGCCCGCGCGACCTCCAGTTCCAGCGATACGCGGTCCCAGACCTCGACCCTGACGCCGCCGCCCCAGGACGCGAGATCGTCTTCGCGGGCCGCGCCCAGATAGCCGTTGAACATGCGGGCGCCGTCAATGAAGAGATAGGGCTGCGGTCGTCCGAATATTTGCATGTCCGGCGCGCCGACATAGCGCGCCTCAATCGCGCCGGCGACGCCGGAATCGCCGCGGGCGCTGCCTTGCAGGTAGCCGCGCCCGAAGAGGCGCCCGCCGACCGACATTTCTTCCGAGCGCGGTAGTGGACCATCGGCGAGCTGCGCCGCCCATCGCATGATGAAGGTCACATCATCGCCGAGCCTCTGACGATGCGAGAGCGACAGGTTCAGGCGCGCATACTGATCGTCAGCATCGGCCCGCGAGCGTAAATTTTCAGCCGGCGAATGGGCTCGGCCGAGAAGCATTTGGGTGTAATAGGTCGTGGCGCCACCGCCGCGCCGCCAGCGTCCCGTAACGCCAAGTGCAAGACTAACGAGGGTCTCGTCGGTCGTCATAAAAGCGGGCGTCCGTTCTTCGACCAAGAGCGCCGCCGCTTCGATAAATATGTTGTGCTCAGACTCCCTCGATGCACGCATCGGGGTCTGATATCGCGCCGACGCCGAGCGGAAGTCACGCACCTCGTCATCGTCGTCGATAAAGCGTCCCGCCCCCGCTTCGACCCGCACGAAGGCGCCCTCGGCGCCGACTGGCGTCGCGTAGCTGACTTCGAAGGCGCGCATGCGCTCGGGCTCAGCCGGGGCGGTGACGACGCGCACTTGGCTCTCGTCTCCGGGGCGCAGCCAATTATAAGCTTCGCCGTTGGCGGTGATGCGCCAGCCGCCATAATCGTCCGATCCGCGATTGTCCGCGCGCAGGTAGCCGCCGCTTTGCGCCTGCCCCAGTTCAAGCACCAGAATGTGCGCGCTTGGATCGTCGACATCGGGTTGAAGTTCAGCCCGCTCGACCCGAAGCCCCGGCGTTTGCCGCAGCAAAGTCAGCTTTCGATCAAGCGCGTGCAAATTGATCGGACGCTGACCGACGACGTCTGACAAAAGCTCAGCTGCACGCGGCGGCACAGGGCCCTCAAAGCGGACCTCGGCGATATAGCCTTCATAGACGACCACGCGCGCAACGCCGTCGCTTAATGCAGCCGGCGGGACTACGGCGCGCGATAGAAAATAACCGTCCTCGCGATAGCGGGCGGTGATCTCTTCGGCCAAGGTTTGCAGGGCGGCCAAGTCAGCCGCACGTCCAAGCCGGTCGGCGTAGAGCGACGCGAGTTGCTCGGCATTGTAAACCGTAGCGCCTTCCACGAACACGGCGACCAATGGCGATGCTTCGCTGCGCAGATCCAGCGCCTGCGCGCGACCATCATCGTCGAGCGTGCCACGAAGATCGTCGCCTGCACTCTGGCCGTGCGCAAACGCTGGCGCGAGCGCTGCGCCGATCGCGACCAAAGATGCCGTCCAGCCGCGCCTCACGCTTGGCCCTCCCGCGAGGGTTTCTAAGTGATGATGATTAATGATCGCCAAAGTTGCGGTTAAGCACACGCCTTCACGAAGTCTTACCGGCGCCTGATGCAGAATGTGAACTTGCCTATCTTCGCCAAGGCTTGATGCTCACATGCGCTTTTTTTTGTTCGCTTTAGCTTTTGTTAGCGTCGGCATTGGCGCTGCATCCGCTCAAGAGTGGCGCGCGCTTGAAGTTGCGGGCGTGGTTCGTGTCATGGAACCTGGACAAACGGCGCGTGCGGTCAACGCGCGCGACGTGTTGCCGGCGGGGGCGATCGTCACCACCGGACGCGACAGCCGCGCGGTGTTTAGCAACGGCGCCGCGCGCGCGAGCTTGAGCGCCAACAGCCGCCTGACGCTGGCTTCGTCTGAAAACGGACTGACGCGCTTTGTCCAAGATGTCGGCACGGCGCTCTTTCAGGTCGATCGCAGACGCGACCCGCATTTTGAAGTGCGCACCTCGCTTTTGGCGGCTGTGGTCAAGGGCACGACCTTTACTGTGACGGTCGAACCTGACCAGCACCGTGTTTTTGTCGCCGAGGGCACGGTGGAGGTCTCACCTGCCGAGGGCGGCGAGGCTGAACTTGTCTCCAACGGCGCCATGGCCGAGGTCGCTCGTGCGCACCCAGGACGCGTCGAGCGGCCGCAAATGCCTGCGCAACAAGGCGCCGTTATAGCCCCTGCGCTCAATTATGCGGCGCTGACCGGCGGGATCATCCGCAACGGTGACGCGGCGCCCTTGCAGGACGCCGAAGGCGAGCCCGGCCATTTCGATGCGAGCGCCGACACGAGCCAGCCCAGCGAGCAAGCGACGCTTGCCACCGATCACAGCGGTGACGCCGACACGTCGGGCGACACCGATGTCGTCGACAGCGATGGTCAAGGCGACGCCGGCGGCGACACGGACGAAGACGTCGACCAGGTCGATGCTGACACCGGCGACGCCGGCGACACTGAGCCCAGCGACCCCGTTGGCGATGACACCGATGTGGTCAGCGAGGGCGACGACGACGCCGCGACCGACGATGACGGCAATAATGGTCATGGCAACGATGACGACGGCGAAGATGACAGCAATCCCGGCCGCGGCGGCGGCGGCGGCCGCTTTGGCGGCGACGACGACGACAACAACCACACGCGTGACGGCTTTGGCTAAGCCGTGACACACGCGAGGGGGCAGACGCGTCCAAAGGGCGCTTGGCGCGGCGGACGTGCGCGCCTGGCGCATGGCGTCTTATTGGCGGCCTTTCTGGTGCTGCTCGCCGTAAGCGGCGTAACGCGCGCTTTAGATGAGCGGCTCAGAGACCTCCGATTTAGTGCGCTCGAGCGCACCGCGAGCAGCAGCCTCGTCATCGTTGAAATCGATGCGGCGAGTCTGCGGGCGATCGACACTTGGCCCTGGCCGCGTGCACGCTACGCCGAACTCATCGAAAATCTGCGGGCCGCCGGCGCCGAAGTCATCGCCTTTGACGTCGACTTCAGTTCCCCGTCGAGCAGCGGGGACGATGATCGACTGAGCGCTGCAATTCGTGCAGCGCCTGGCGATGTCATCTTGCCGGCGCTGCTGCAGCAACAGCGCAATGACGATCCAACTCTCTATGAGAGCGCGCCCAGCGCCGCCTTGGGCGCTGATGCGGTCATTGCCAATGTAAATCTCCTTCCGGAAACCAATGGCCGGGTGCGGCGCGGCCTCTATGAAATCGCTTCCGAAAGCGGCGCCCGCGCCTCAATGGCCGCCGCCTTAGCGGGCGCCGAACCCAACGCCAGTTTTCATATCGATTTCGGGATTGACCCATCGAGTTTCGAACGCCTGTCGTTCGTCGACGTGCTCACGGGCAATTTCGATCCGGCATCGGTGCGCGGAAAGCGTGTGCTGGTCGGGGCGACGGCGCTTGAACTCGGCGACGAATTAGCAGTGCCGGTGCATGGCATATTGCCCGGCGTCATCGTGCACGCTCTCAGTTACGAGAGCATGGTGCAAGGACGGACGATCACCGCCCTTGCGCCCGGGTTTGGGCTTTTGCTTGCGCTTGCAATCTTGGTGGCGCGGCTCCGGCGCCCGCGCACGCCCCTCTCGTATCGCAATTTCATTCCGAGCTTGACGGTCGCCGCCGGCGCTTTGGCGCTGAGCTGGGCGACCCACCTTGTTTTTCCTTTTAGCCTCGATCTTGGGATCGTTCTCGCTGGCGAAGCTATTTGGATCTTTTATCTGCTGCTCAGCGAGATGCAGCGGCGCGCAGACGCCCTGATCGAACAACGCGAAGCTCTGCTGCGCCACCAAGCACATCACGATCCCGACACCGAGTTGCCCAACCGGCGTGCTTTGGCCGTCAGCGTTGAGGAGCTGATCGCGGCGCACCCCGATCGCCGCATCTGTATCATCGTCGCCGGCATTGATCGTCTGCAAGGCATCCGCACCGCCATCGGGCATCAAGGGGCAAATACTGTTATCACATCGATCGCCGCGCGCATTGCGCGCCGGGTTGAAGACTGCAAACCCGCGCGCCTGGACAGCTCGCTTATCGGATTTGCCCGCGTTTGCGGCGACAATGAAGATATTGAGGCGTGGGCGCACGCCATGCTCAGAACCATCGGCGACACAGCGGCGATCGACGGGGCCAATGTCGATGTCTCCCTAAAGCTTGGCGTCGCGACCCGCGATCAAGGGCAGTCGGCCGGCGCACTCATTGACGAAGCCTGCGCGGCCCTTCATGCCGGGCGGCGCGGACGCGCGAGCGTGACGCTTTTTGCGCCCAGTCACAGCGAAGAGCCGCAACAGCGTCTGTCGCTGATGACAGATTTGCTTTCAGGCATGGACAACGGCGAACTGAGCCTCGTCTACCAGCCAAAGCAGCGACTTGCCGACGGCGCCATGTGCGGCGCCGAGGCGCTCGTGCGCTGGCGGCACAGCGAGCGCGGTCAAGTCAGCCCCGACCTCTTTGTCGCGGCGGCCGAAGAAACCGGTCACATCCGTCAACTCACCAAATGGGTGCTTACAAGAGTTGTCGCCGACAGCGTCGCTTTTTCCAGAGCCGGCGTTGAGATCCCTCTCTCCTTCAATCTTTCAGCGGCGCTGCTGTGCATCGACGCAGCAATCGATGAGGTGCTGGCGGTCGCCGCGCGCAGCGCCTTGCCGCTCATTGCAGAGATTACCGAGACCAGCCGGATCGAGGATTCGGATCATGCCGCGCAGTCGCTGGCGCGGCTGCGGAGCGCCGGCGTATTGCTCTCCATCGATGATTACGGGATGGGGCTTTCCTCACTCTCCTACCTTCGCCTCATCGAGGCCGATGAGGTCAAGCTCGACAAGAGCTTTGTCAGCGTCATCATGTCGAGTGACCGTGATCGTGTGCTGACCAAATCGACCATTGATCTGGCGCACGCACTCGGGATGAAAATCGCGGCCGAAGGCGTGGAAGAAGAGCATGTCCGCGAGATGCTGCACCTCATGGGTTGCGACACCATCCAAGGCTATCTCTATGGCAAGCCGATGAGCGCAGCGGCGCTGGTTCGCAAATACGATCGTGAGCACCAAAGCAAAGCCAATATTGTGCGCTCCGCTTAAAGTTGGCCGAGACGCCTTCTCAAGCCGGCAATGCGGTTGGCCTGATGAACAGAGGCCGGCGGCCACTAGCGCAGGGCAAATACCACCGTGACCGCAGCGTCAGTATCGAGTTGTCCCGGATTGATCGGCGCCACCGGCGCCGCCGCAGATTGTTCGAGCACCGCTGCAAAGGCGCCGTCGCGGCGCATGTCAGGCGGCGCAAAGGTGCTGCCGGGTTCAACAATCGAACGGATTGCAACCACTTCGAGACCCGCAGCTTCGGCGTAGACGTTGGCGCGCCGGCGCGCGGTTTCCAACGCTTGCGCTCGCGCCGCTTCGCGCACGCGCTCCTCGTCGTCGAACGTAAAGGTAATGCCATGAAGCTCGTTTGCGCCTTGCGCCACCGCCGCGTCGATGAGCCCGCTTATACGATTGAGATCACGCAGCCGCAACGAGACGGTGTTGCGGCTTATATAGCCGCTGACCCTCGGGGCCTGGCCGCGGACGTAAACGTATTGCGGCTCCAAAGAAAAGCCGACGGTCTGAATATCAGCGTCCTCGGCGCCTGCTTCTCTGGCCGCGTCCAGGACGGTCTGCATGCGATTGGTCTGCGCCTGTTGGGCGGCGACAGCGGTGTCGCCGCGAGCCACCACGCCAAGCGTGACAATGGCGAGATCGGGCGTGCTGCGGGTGCTCGCGCTTGCGTGCACGGCGAGTAGCGTTTCCTCAGCGCCGCACCCGATAAGTGCGATCGCGGTGAAGAGCGGCGCCAGTGTGCGTGCGCCGCGCGCTATGATGTGGAACATGAAATCTGCCCTTGTGCCAAGCGAGGAAAAGCCTGCACTTCAGCGGCGCCTGGGCACAAGCGGGCGCCTCACATGGCTGGATCACAATTCAGGCGCCATCGATGAGAGCATGCCCTCACCTAAAGCAGCGCATGAAGAGGAACGTGCGCTGCGAGCGATATCCCTGAACACCGCCTAGATGAACCAGCTCCATCCGCGTGCGCCGACAGCGCGCGTCGCCGGCGAAAGCGGCGTCGCCACCACCGCCCAGGTGGGACCGAGTGCAAAGCCGCCGCCGGGATCTTCGTCGATCTTCCACGACGGGCGCGGGTCGGCGATCACGTGCGCAGACGCGGCGCGAGCGCCGCAGCGGCTGCAGCGCAGATCACGAGCGATGTCGCGGGCAAAGGCGCGCTCGCCCCAGAGCCGGAGCGCGGTGTCCAATCTGATGCGGGCGCCATGGCTGCATCTTGCGCACGAGATGAAAAGACCGAGCGTCGTCGTCGCGCCAAGGCGCAGACCGCGGTTCTTGTCATTGTGCCAGACCATGGATCAAAGTCAGGCGAGCGCCGCCGCGAACGGGGCCCAGGCTGCGATCTCGTCCACCTTTTGGCATTCGCCATCGCGGGTGATGATCACCCAACCCTCCTCCTCGCGCATGGCGATGAGCTGACGCACTGAATTGGGTTCTCGCGCAAACACTGGCTTTGAAAGCGGCGCGTTCTCCGTGTCGAGACGCCAAGCGGTGCGGTGCGGACGCAAAAGATGCGCCTCAGTGAGCGCGATCTCCATTTCATCGTCGCAGTCTAGAGTTTGATCGGCGTCATCCCTTTCAACGTGGAAGTCTTCGCTCATGGCCGGCTCAATTGTTTCGCCCGGCCAACATGTTCCCTTTTTGTTCTCGACTGTCAAGGCCGCTGACTAGGGCCAGATCCGGTTCAGTGTGGATGAAAGGCGCAAGCTCGCTTTGGCGATTTGGCTGTGCACGACGGGGATAGCGGCATCGGCATGGAGACGGTCGATTTCGACACGCGCTTGCGGGGCCTCTGTGCACGCGGAGGCTGCCGGGTTGCGCTCATATATGATGTCGCGGGCGATTGCGTTGGATTGGCGCGCCCAAACAAGCGCATCGCCATCAGACCAACGGGCGCGGTTGTTGCGCATTAAGGCCTCAACGCCCGCGCGCGCGTTCGGCTGTGCAAGCGCGTAGGCAAAGAGATCGTCGTCCCAGACGGCGTGAAGGTTTGTACGATGATCGGCGCCGCTTGCCGTGAAGCGCACACGCACATCATTGCCGCCGCGATCAGCGTTGTCAGCGGCGTGCAGCGGCTGATGGATGTCGCCGATCATGTGAACGAGACGGGCAAGCGCACGCAGGCGATCGCGGTCGCTAGCCCTTCTGTCTTGCAGGCGCCGGATCGCGCGCTCGATCGCGACGGTCGCGCAATTGCCATTGGCGCACCAGCTCTCGCGCGCTGGGACGGCGCCGCACACCGGGATGTTGTCGTAGTGCCAAGACGATTGATTGCGGAAAGATGGGATCCGGCGCACGCAATCGGACCAGACGCTCGCATCGCCAACAGAGTTGATCGCGCACCCCGCTACTGGATTGGCTGCGTCGGTTGCGATCAAACGCTCGACCTCGGCGCGAGCGCGCGGGTTAAGCTCATCATAGCTGAGCTCGGCGATCAAACGATGGCCGGCTTCGCTCCAGGCATAGGCTGGGGCCGGCGCCAGTGTCAGCGCGGCCAGCAGAAGCGAAACGAGCGCCGCGAGCCGGCGCGTCACGCCGCGCGCTCGGCTTCAGTCCCAAGCAAGGCGCGCAAGCGTTCAATGTCCTCAGCCGATAGCCACACAGCCGGCGCGCCGAACCCGCCTGGGCGAAACAGAAACACCCGTCCCGCATGCGCCGCAACGTCATAAAGCGCCGCGCGGAGCGTGCGCATTGCATCGCGCGCCCCGTCCGGGCCCATCCACCAATCGGGCGTGTCGGCGATCTCCAGGGCTTCAGCTTCGGTCATGAACTCGACTCAGATTTTGTTTCGCTATGATGCTCTGACGCTGATGTTTACCTGTTCGTTGACGAAGGCGACGTCGATCTTGTTGCGGCGACGCACTAATACGGAAAAAGCCGATGAATCGCGACGAAGCCCTGCGCCTCCTCGAAGCTGATCGTGACGTTCGGCTGCTCCGGCGCGTGCCTGGGGTCGCGTCTTGGCCGCTTGCCCCCACCAGCGACAATCTCCGGCGCGCTATCTTCGTCGACACCGAGACGACCGGGCTTGATGCGGACGACGACGAAGTCATCGAACTTGCCATGCTGCCGTTCGATTATGACCGCGACAGCGGCGCCATTGTCGCCGTCCATGTCGATGCGGCGCTCACCGCTTTGCGCCAACCCTCGAAACCTATTCCCCCCGAGAGCGCCGCCATTCACGGCATTCGCGATGAGGATGTTGCGGGCAAGACGATTGATCCTGCGCATATCAGCGCCCTCCTCGATGAGGCGCAGCTCGTCATCGCCCACAATGCCGCCTTCGATCGGCCGATGGTGGAAAAACTCTGGCCGGTGTTTGAAACCAAACACTGGGCCTGCTCGCTGGCCGACATCGATTGGCGCGGTGAGGGCTTAGGCTCCTCGAAATTGGATTATCTTTTGATGCGTCAGGGCTGGTTCTTCGACGATCACCGCGCGCTCGCCGATGCGCTGGCGGCGACGTTCCTTTTGACCCTGCCGCTGCCGCGCTCAGGCAAGCCTGCTTTTGCCGACCTGCTTGAATGCGCGCGCCGGCCGCTGCGCGCCGTGCGCGCGATCGACACCGCCTTCGAACAGCGCGCAGCTTTAAAAGCGCGCGGCTATCGCTGGGATGCGGGCGATGGAGCGCGCGCCAAAGCCTGGTGGACATTGACCGACAATCCGCAGGCTGAGATCGATTGGCTGAATGCGGAAATCTACGCGGCGCCGCGCGAGATTCCGGTGATCAATGTGCCGGCGACACGCCGCTATTCGGCACGGCTTTGGCCGTCGGACTGAGTGCGAGGCGCCGGTCAGGCGCACAGTGCCAAAAGCCCAATGCCATCTCGCCCCGCGCGCGTCCAAGGGCGCTTTGGCCCTTGACCCGCGCGGCGCGAGACGGCGCGTCGAACGCGTCGGGACGCGGGGGCGTCCCTTTCTTTTCAACCTCGCCTCCGGCGGGTCGAACACGAGGGCTGCGTTTCATGTCGCAGATTGTGCGCGCCATTGGGCGTAGATCGGCAGAAGCTCTGGCGGCAGACTGGCTTCGAAAGCGGCATCCAGCGGAAAGTGCGGCATCGCCTCGCCGATGGCGTCCAGCAGAGCCTCACCCTGCTTGATGTCTTTGGGGCGCTTCAAAGCATTGCGCTTGGGCTGACGGCCCAACCACATTTTCTGCAAGGCAAAGTAACGTGGGTCGGGCGCGACGATCCGCGCCGGCGTGCCATCGCGGCAGATGACGACGCGGTCGACAGTTCGACCGAGCAACAGCCATTCTTGCTCTAACAATGGCACGGGGCGCGGTTGATCGGCGCGGAACATCGTCCCGGCGCGCGATGGCGCGACCAGGATCTCAACGTCATAGGCTTTGGAATTGCGCGCCTGAAAGGTGCGCTCAAGATTGATTGTGTAGGTGTCGTCGACGGCTTTCAGCATATCCCAAAGCACACGCTCATTTTGCGTTGGCGTGCGCGCAGACCAAGCAAGATCAAAATCGTCAGTCTCATCGGGCGCGCCGCGGATAAAGCCGCCAGCCTCGACCGCATAAGCCGCCATTGCGTTGGCGCCGACCACCAGAAGATGGCTGCCCAGGAGTTGGCGGCGATCGGCTTCGCGCAGGATCGGGCCTGCGGCGCTCGCGAGCATCGGCAAACGCAGCGCCCGCGCCAGGCGGCCGCTTTCATCCAAGGCGGCGCGGGCCCCGTCGCGGCGCGCCTTCGCTTCGGCCTTTTGGGCGCGATAACGCGTCAGTTGCGCCTCGAGCGCGGCGGACCAGGGTCCAAGACTCTTGCCCAGGCCGCTGCGGTCTCGGATCTCGTAGAGATAGGCGCGCCCACCCACTTGCTTGCGGCGCAGGTCATAAGGCAGCGCCGCCAGCGCCCGCTCGGCAGCGATCCAGACTTCGTAACGCTGCTCAAGATTGACCAGCGTCCGAGCCTGCTCATCGGTGAAAACTACAACCGGCACGGGCGAATTATCCCACATTTTCTGGTTTTATGGAAATGTGGGATAATTCCATTACAATCAGCCACTTGGGCCGCCCATTCCGAGTGGCCGCCAAGAAAAGAGCGGACCCTCAAAGAGGGCCCGCTCGAAGGCATTGGGTATGGTGGGGTGTCTCAAGGGAGACGGCGTCAATATGGCGTTAATCCTTTAAGCATTCGTTAGCGAAATGAGGCCGGGCCCGGCGCCTGCTCTATGGATGCGCGCGGCGCCTGACGCGGGCTCGATCGCACCGCACTCAGCTGGCGCACGCCCCATTCGTGGAGCTTGCGCTTTGGATAACGCGGGTAGCGGCCATGATGAATGCAAGGTGGGCCGTCATCGCGGGTTGAATAAATCTTCGCTAGCGTTTTGGGCGTGCGCCGGACGCCAATGCTGGCGAGATAAGCTGACGCTTCGCGGCGATCGAGAAGCCCATCGGTGAAATCTGCCGGCAGTGCGTCTTCGGGATGCTCTGACACTTCGGCCTCCTCAGTCTCGATAGGGTCGCAAGACGATGTCGCGCGTCACCAGCACCCGAACCGGTGCGCCGGCGCGCACGCGCAAGGTCGGGCGAACCGCAAGCTCGCGATCGACGATGCGCCCGCCCGTCGCCGCCGCTTGCTGGGCGGCGGCGTCGCCAACGCTCTGCGTCAACGTCTCAGATTCATTGTCTTCAGCTTCATTGGCGACAACGCTGATGATGGCTGAGAGCGCAATTGCAGCCGCGAGGCGATCGAAATGGTTGTCCACGCGATCACTGATGCCAGATGCGCCGGATGCGTCGCTCGCTTCCATGCCTTGTAGATTGATCGACCAACCATTCGGCAAGATGAGACGCTGCCACACGAGCAATAGCCGGCGGTCGCCGTAGGTGGTCGCATTGTCATAAGCGCCAATGAGACGCGCGCCTTGCGGGATGAGAAGATACTGGCCGGTGACACTATCGAAGACCGGCGCCGTCACTTGCGCTATCACCCGGCCCGGAAGATCGGAATTGAGCTCTGTCTGCAGCGCAGCTGGGATGATCGCGCCTGCAAGCAGTTCAAAGCGCGAGCGCGGCGGAGAAAGTCGCGCGGGCGAGCGATCTGCATCTGTCGTTGTTGCGCCTGCCTCAGCTCTGAGGGCGGTGAAGAGAATGGGCGCGCCGCGCGCGACTGCCTCAGGATCGGGCGCGCTTTGCGCTTGACGCGCCGGCGCCGCGGCTTGCGCGCCGCTCCAGATTTCGCCTTCCGGCGGCTCGAGCTCAACAACGTCGGGCGACGCTTCGGCCTGAAACGCGCCCAGATCGGCGGCGCCGTAGGATTGCGGCGCAAGGCGAATGGAGTCCGGCGGACCTGCTAAAGCTGCGCTTTGCGCATCCGCGACGCGGCGCCGGTCGGGGCGTTCGCTGAGGCCATAGACTAATGCAAAGGCGATAATGGCCGCCATAGTGAGGGCGCCGCCGAGCAGGACTTTGCGCGAGAGCCGCCGCGGCGATGGCGGCTTAGCGCGGATGGCGATGTCGGGTGGCTCGCCTGTTGACGAAGGCGTTGTCTCTGGGCTCATCGGCGCCCTCCCATCCGGCGCGGCCGCGCACGCGGCGGCGCATCCCCCCGCTCGATACGCACGATAATTGGCGCGCGCGCGCCAAGGCGAAGCTCGGCTCTATCAATGAGACGATCGATCATCAGACGTCGTCCATCGACGCGGGTGTTGGCGAGCTCGGCGCCTTCCGGCGTGATGACGAAGACGGGCGGCATGTCGGCCGCTTCCACTTCTGGCGGAAATTCGATCCAGGTGCGCCGCCCATCATCGAAGACGCGCGCCGGCAGCCAACGCGGCAATGCTCCGCGCACTGTGCGAATGCGATACTCGAAATTAAGAGGCGCGCTCGCTTGCGGCGCAACAAGGCGATCGAGACTTGGATAGGTCCAGGCGATCTCAGCCGAATAGCGCGCCTCGCTTATCGCGCGCGCCTCAACCAGATAGGTGCGCCGATCGGTGGCGATCACGATATTGGTGGCGAGGCCAACGCTCTGCGGCTTCACCAAGACGATGGTGCGCGGGTCTTGCTGCGCCTCGACTTCAACTTCGGTCACCATCCAACGCGAGGTGTCGCCGGCCGCGATGCCAGTGATGATCTCGCCAGGCTCTAAAAGAATGACCGAGATGTGCGTTGGGCTCGCATAGAGTTCATAAAGCGCCCCAGGTTCGTAGGGATAAATTTGCCGCGCTGCCGAGAACGCTTCAAACGAGGGCCGCTGGCGCGCTGCATCATTGGCGCTGGAGACGATCTCGATCGGCGTCGGGCAACGCACTTGGCGCGTCGGCGTGCACGCATCTGCAGTCTGCGCGTGCACAAGCAATGGTGAGAGGACGAGCGCCAACACGCACAATGACAGGACACGGCTCATCGTTCGCGACTCCACGAAAAGTCCTCGATCAAGAGCCCGAGCGGATTAGCGGCAATGTCGTCGGCGCTGCGCGGCGGCCGCACGGTCACCGTGAAAACGCCGCTATAGGTTTGCGGCTCGGACGAGCCGACCGCATTGGCGGCGCGCTCGATCCAGCTGACTTCCCAGGATTGATCCGAGCGGGCGACGACTGAGCGCACATGAATTGTGCGGCCGACGCGGCCGAGCGACAGAAACGGATCGTCCGCCCGCGCCATCTCGTTCAATTGCGCCGCCGCCTGCGGGGTCAGGAATTTATAAGCGTTCAACCAATTTTCGCGCAGCACCACGCCATCGGTGGGCAATGACCGCACCAGCACCACAAAGCGCGAAAGATGATGCGCGATCTGCGCCTCTGTCGGCGTCCAGCGCGCGCCTGTGGCGCGCACCGCCATCACCTGCCCTTCGGGGCTGACTTCGACGACATGGACAAAGGTGCGCTTCTGCAATGCGACAGCGGTGAGCCCAATGCCGGCGAGAGCGGCGACCGCCAGCGCCGCGAACGCGGTGGCGCGCCAGGCGCGTGCGCTCAAGACCGCGCTTCCCATGCGCGCGTCCCATTCCTGGCGTGCGCGGGCATAGGGCGTCTCCGCCGCCTCGCCCGCAAACGATTTGGCCGGCGCACGAAATGGAAAGCTCATGACCTTGTCCTTTGGCTGGACGGCGCCGGCCGCGGCGGCTGAAAGGCGCTGTGATTGACAGCGGGCGGCGGACGCGATGCGCCGCCATGGTGACGAGCGCCGCCGGCGCGGCCCGCGCGCATGGCGTTCGAGACAAAGCGGGAAGTGTTGCGCACGCCGCCGGCGACCAGCATGGCGCCGCCGATCGTCACGGCGCTTGCACCGACCGTGGTGCGCACTGCATCGCTGCCTGAGAGGTGCGGTTGGCCTTGGACAACTTCAGAGGCGAGCTGCGGGGCGAACCAAGCGAGCGCGAGGATGGTCAGGCCGAACAAGAGCACATTGAGCACGCCGCCATCATCGAGCGAAAAGGCGCCCGGCAAGGTGGCGACAAAATTGATCGCAACGCTCGCAACCAAGGCCAGAACAAAAAGCCGCATGGCAGAGCCCACCACCCAGCCCAACGGACGTTCGGCCACCCACGAGGTGCCGGCAAACACACCCCACGGCAGCGCCACGAAAGCGACGAGCGATCCGATCTTGAAGGCGATCAGCGCAACGAAGATTTGCAACGCCAGAATGAAGAAGGCGAGCAGCACCAGAAGCGCCGCGATGAGGATAGTTGTGAGCGTCAGAAAGTCGGTGAAGATGTTCATGCCTTCACCGAGTTCTATCGTCTGGCCGAAAAGCTCAGAGCCGATCTCGGCGATGCGCCCGGGATTGTGCAGATCCGGCAGCGACAGGCCCCCGCCGCCGGCGCGCAAGCCAAGCTCAGCGCCTGAGCGATTGATGGCGGTGGCGAGCGCGTTCCAATTATTGATGAGGAAAGCAAAAAAGCCGACGAACAGGACTTTGCGGAAGAAGGGCGCTATCGGCGCCTCCTGCGCCAAGGCCCATTGTGCGCCAGCGAGCACAATCGAGATCACGATCAGCGCATTCAGCACATAGCCGACATCGCCCTGGATCAAACCGAAGCCGGTATCGGCGACGGCGATGAAGCGATCGAGGAAGCTATTGACGGTCGTCGGATCCATGGCGGCGCGTCCTAAAACGCCGAGCGCGCGGGATCGACATTGCGCCGACGCGCCGGAAATGCGCGCCGACGGATTTCGCTGGCGCGCTCTTCGCGCGCGAGGCGCTCCATACGTTCGGTCTGCAACGCCCGCCCCTGCGCGGCCAGCAGCGCTTGGGTTTCAGCGAGCTGGGTCGCCATCACGCCAAGCAATTGATTGCCCGCCTGTACGGCGCCGGTCTGGCCTTGCGCGTCCGAGGACGCATTGAGCGCTGTCTCGACATTGGAGCGGGCGCGCGCGACCGCCGACGCTGCGCGCGCTTCAGCTTCCATGGCGCGCTCAAGGCTTGCGCGGCTTTCCGCCATCCATTGCTCTGAGCGCGCCAGCACGCTTTCAAGCTCGAAGCTTTCATAGGTCTCCGGGTAGAGCTCGCGCAGCGTCCCGCCGACGCGATTGATCTCGAATGACACGCCTGCGGCTACGTCAAATACGGCGCGGGCATCCTCGATTGCACTTGAGAGCTCGGGCGACAATTGCAGCGGCGACCGCGCCAGCATCAGGGCCTGCTGCTCGATCTGGCGAATCTGGTTGTCAATCTGCTCCAAGGCGCGCGCCGCCTGCATCACGTTTTGCGCCAGATTGGTCGGGTCGATGACGCGCATCTGCGCCGCAGCGTTCTGCGGTCCAAGGCACGCGAGACTCGCCGCTGCGGCGATCAAGAAGCTTCGCCGTTTGAGTTCGCCAATCATGATGCGGCCTCCAAGTTTGCGTAGTCGATGATGAGCGGCTCGGCCCGGGCGGCGCCCACGGACGCTTCGAACCTGCGAATGGCGTCGCCAGCTTCACTAAGTCCCTTGGCGTCAAGCCAGGCGGCGGCGAAAGCATGAGCGCCATGCGCCGCCAGAACTTGATCAATGAGGATCTGATCTTCGGGGTGCGATGCGGCGGCGAAGGCTAAGGCTGCGGGGCCTAATCCCAATTCAAAGAGCCGCCGCCCTTGGCGCGAGGCGAGATAATAATCGCGCTTAGGGGACGCTTGCGCGATGAGATCGATCTGCCGATTGTTGAGCCCTAGAGCTTCGTAGAAGGCGCGCGACCTCGGCTCGCGCGCGCGATCGTTGGGCAAAAAGATGCGGGTGTGGCAGGCCTCGATGATGGTCGAGGCAATCGCGCTCGCTTCGACATCGGCGAGTTCCTGGCTTGCAAACACCACGGCGACATTGCGCTTGCGCAGGGTCTTCAACCAATCCTGGATTTGCGCCGCGAAAGTCGCGTCTTTCAAGAAGAGCCAAGCTTCATCCAGAATGAGAAGCGTCGGTCGGCCATCGAAGCGCCGCTCCAATTCATGAAACAGCACACCCAAGACGGCCCCTATCGCCGCGGGCCGGCGCATCAGATCGTCCATCTCGAACGCCTGCACTTTGGCGCGCCGAAGCGACGACGCGTCGTGATCGAGCAATCGCCCGTATGGCCCAGCTTGGGTGAAGGGTTCGAGCGCCGCCCGCACGTCGCGGTTCTGAATGAGCGCGCTCAGCAATGTGAGCGTTCGATCCTCCAGCGTCCGGCTCGCGAGTACGCCAAGCGCCGTCCAAAGCTCAATCTTGAGTTCAGGATCGATCGCAATCCCGGCGCCTCTCAGCACGCCGACCAACCAATCGAGCGCCCAAGCGCGCTCTCGCTGATCATCGATGTCGCACAAGGGCTGAAGCCCGAGGCCGTGCTCGTCGCCGAGGTCATAGAAATCGCCGCCGAGCGCCAGGATCATCGCCCGCGCCGAGCGGCCCTTGTCGAAGACATAGACTTGCGCGCCGTCCGGATGGCTATGGTCATAACGCAGCCATTGCGCCGCCAAGGCAGCGAGCAACACCGACTTGCCGGCGCCGGTGGGCCCCACCACCATGGTGTGACCGACATCGCCGACATGAAGATCAAGCCGGAAGGGCGTCGCCCCATCTGTTGCTGTCAACATCAGCGGCGGCGCATCAAGATGGGCGTTGCGGCGAGACCCTGCCCACACCGCGCTCAGCGGCAAAAGATGCGAGAGCGACGGCGAGGTCAAAAGCGGGCGCCGCACATCGGCATAAGCCTGGCCTGGAAGCGAGCCGAGCCACGCCTCGACCGCATTGACGGTTTCGACCTCGGTGACAAAGCCCATGCCATCGGTGATCTGCTGAATCTGGCGCACTGCGTCGTGGGCGGCCTCCTCACTTGGCTCAGCGACCACGATGACAAGCGTCGCATAGCCGGCCGATACGCCTTCGGCGCCTAAGTCTTGCAAAGCGAGATCGGAATCTTCGGCCTGATTGGCCGCATCATTGTCGACGAGCAGCGCCTCTTCGCGAAACAGCGCCTCGCGCAATAAGGTCAGGAGGCCCTTTCGTTTAGAGAACCAACGCTTGCGAATCTTTTCGATCTCGCGGCGCGCCTCCTCACGATCGAGCGGCAAAAATCTCGTCACCCAGCGATAGGCGATCGGGGTGCGGTTTAGGGCGTCGAGAAGACCAGGCTCGGTCTCGGTCACGAAGCTGCGCACCGATATGATCTTAAGATGACAGGCGCCGAGGCGCGGCGCGAGCCCGCCGAGCAAAGGCGTATCGCAGAGCAAGGCGTCCAAGTGAAACGGCGTCGCCGGCCGCGAGACCCGATGGACGCGATCGGAAACGCAATCGTGGAGATAGGTCAGCGTCGCGTCGTCATCGAGCCAAACGGCCTGAGGCAGCATAGCCTCGAGAAGCGCCGCCACCACATCTGTCGCCTCGATGAAGCGGGCGAGCGCCGCGCGGTAATCGACGCTTGCGTCTTTGGCCGACGTCCCGCCTTCGAACAGAAGGCTTTCAAGTTTTCCCTGTCGCTCAGCTGGCGGCAACCACGTGAACGTCAGAAAGTATCGGCTCTCGAAGCGGTGTCCGGCGCTTTCAAAGACGGCGCGCCGCTCTTCATCGATGAGCCAGGCTGCGCCATTTTTCCATTTGGCGTCAGGATAACCGGGGGCGGGATCGCGCCGCGCTTCGACATGAAGACACCAGCCCGAACCGAAGCGGCGGAGCGCATTGTTGAGGCGCGTCGCCGCGCCCATGAGTTCGGCGTCGCTCGACGAATCCAGATCTTGACCGCGAAATTCGAGCGTCCGTTGAAAGGCGCCGTCCTTGTTGAGCACGATGCCAGGGGCGACGAGCGCCGCCCACGGCAGATAATCGCTGAGCCGTGCAGAACGTTTTTGGAAGGGACGCAGATCAAACATCGCTTCTGTTCCTCAGCTCGCGAAATAGACCGGCTTGGCGAGATGGCGCGGCCAGGTTTCGATGAACCAGGGATCGCGCGTCGCCGCCCAGACGGCAGCGCCTTGCAGCACCAACCAGAGCGGCAGCCCGATCAGCGGCTGCTGCAGACCAAGGCCGATGGCGGCGCCCAAAGTGGCGTTTAAAATTGCGAACGCTCGCGGGGCGCCGCCGATCAGGATCGGCCTGGTCAGCGACGTGCGCAGCGGCAGTGTAAAGGCCTCCAAATCTTCGCTTCGCGTGAGACTCTGATCGCCGGCCTTCACAACAGGGCTCCGCCAGCAAAACCGAAGAAGTCGAGAAAGAAGCTGACGGCGGCGAACATGACCGCGATGCCAAGGCCAACGAAGGCAAGCTTGCGTACGCCGCCGCCGCCTTCGGAAAAGATGATGGTGACGCCGGCGATCACGATCGCGATGACGGCGGCGGCGCGCGCGACCGGGCCCGTAATTGAGTCGACGATCTGCTCAAGCGGCCCTTCCCAGGGCATACCTGAACCTGCCGCGCATGCGGGCCCGGCGATAAAAAGCGCCGCAATCGCCAGCGCAGCCGCCGGAAGCCTTTGCGATTTAGAGCGGTCGAACATCATAGCAGTCTCCGGTGCTGTCCTTGATTTCGATGATCTCGGTGATGGCGCGCCCTATCGGAGTTCGCGCGATGAAGACGATGATGTCGACGGCGCGCCCGATCATACGCTGCGGTGCGCTGCCTACGGCCTCAATGCACAAATCTTCGAGGCGAAGAATTGCGTCGGCCGCAGAATTGGCGTGCAGGCTCAACAGCCCGCCGAGATGGCCGGTATTCCAGGCCTTCAACACTTCAAGCGCCGCACCATCGCGCACTTCGCCAATGACGATGCGATCGGGTCTGAGGCGCAGCGTGATCTGCACCAGATCGCGCATAGCGACGACGGGGGCGCTGCGCCGTGTCAGCAATTGGACGGCGTTTGGGCTCGAGCATTGAAGCTCAGCGGTGTCTTCTAAGATGACGACGCGCGCCGCCTGAAAACATGGCTCGGCGAGGAGCGCATTGAGAAGCGTGGTCTTGCCCGACCCTGTGCCGCCGGCGACAACGATGTTACGACGCGAGGCGACCGCATCGCGCAAAAGCTTCGCTTGACGCTCCGAGGCGATGCCATCGGCAACATAATCATCCAAAGTAAAGCGCCGCTGCGGGCGTTTGCGGATGGTGATCAACGGTGCGGCGGCGAGCGGCGGCAAAACCGCCTGCACCCGCGCCAGAGAACCTGGCAACACAGTCGCAAGCGATGGGTTTGTCTCTCCGACGACTTCACCCGCCTCGTGTGCGATCAAGCGGATGGCGGCGTCGCGATCCTTAGCGCTCAGAACGATTTCGGAGGCGACAAGACCTTCACCGACGACATCGAGCCAGAGCGCCCCATCGGCATTGATCATCGCTTCGACGACATCGCCCCGGGCGAGCGCATCGGCGACCGCCGAGCCCAAGGCGCGCTCAAGCGCCGAACGGCGACGCACCTCAGCAAGGGAGAGCGCATCGTGTCTCATGACGAGGCGCCTTGCCTGGGTGCGTCGCCGCCGCCGGGGGCGGAGGCGAAAAATTCAATCGAACGCCCAGCGTCGATGGCGCTCGCGACATAATCCAAGAACCGCTCAAACCGGGCCGCTGCGCTTGCGGCGGCGCTGTCTTCGAGGTTTTCGTCGAGCGGCGGATTATGCTCGAGCCAGACGCGGACGAAGAGGAGCAAACTCTCCTTCAACATCGCCCCATCGCGTATGGCTTTGTCGAGCCGCTGCTCCAAGCGCGCCATGCGATGGGCGAGCGCCACGTCGCCGCCCGCCTCGGCGCTGGCAAGTTTCTGGCGCACCGCATCGACAATGACGCCCGAGGCCGAGCGGCCCTGCGCATCGGCCAGCCGATCGACCTTGGCGCGAAGCTCAGCTGGCAGATAGACGCTTGTGGGCAGACCCGACATGGCGCTCAGATCCCCGTGCCGGATGGGGCGTTGCTTGGCGCCGGCGCTTCCAATGCTGCCGGAGGCTTGGCCGGCGCCCGTTTAGGCGCAGCGCGCTTCGGCGCGAGCGCCCCGCTCGCCGCCTTTGGCGCGAGCGGACGCACGCTGAGCCAGTCGTGGCCGGTCGAAAGCACAGCAGAGGTCAAAGCTGCGGGCTGCAGGCGCGACTGAAAGATTGGCTCGGCGTCAAAGCGCAGCTTCTTGGCGCGTATAGGCTTTGCACCGGCGACGAAAACGATTTGCTCGTCAGCCGGCAATTGGCGGACATCGCCCGGCAACATGAGCGGGCGCTTTTCTTCGCGATAGGTTGTGCCGCCGCGGCGAACGCCGAGGAGCGGACGCGGCCGGTCGATGCTTTCGTGCTCGACCGTTTGCCACGTTTCGCCCGCCAGAGCGGCCACGGTTCGGGCGGTGTCGAGATCCGCGGCCGCGAACGCCGTCAAGACATGCACGTTGTCTAGGATCACATTATCGCGGCCATAAGCGCGCGCGATGTGATTGAGACTCTGACAAACCAGGTAGGCTTTGAGCCCATAGCCGGCGAAAGCGCCCATCGCGGTCTCGAAGAATGGCAGCCTGCCGAGTTGCGGAAATTCATCCAGCAACAACAAGAGATCGTGGCGCTTTGGCCGCCCGCTCGCATCCTCCGTCTGACTTTCCATGAGCGCGCGGGTGATTTGATTGAGCACAAGACGCATGAGCGGCATGAGACGCTGCGCGTCCGACGGCGGCGGTTGCAAGAAGAGCGTGACCGCACGCTCGTGACACATGAGATCGCCAACGCGAAAATCCGAGGCGCTGGTGTTTGCGGCCACCAACGGATCCGCAAAAACTCCGAAGAAACTCTCGGCCGTTGCTTTGACGCCTGAGCGCACTCTTTCTTCGCTGGCGAGATAAGAATCCGCCGCGTGCAACACTTCCGGATGCACTTGCGGCGTCTGCGTCACTGGGCAGCGGCGGTGCAGCAGCTGGCGCATCTGTTCGGCGCACGTATCGAGATCGCGCAACTTTTCGCGCACCACAGCCAGCGTCTTGCGCTCATCCGGCTCGCTATAGAGCACATGCAAAATGAGCCCGGTTAGAATTTGCTTGGCGCTGCGATCCCAGAAATCGGCTTGGCGGCCATCGCCGGCCGGATCGACGATGATCTCAACCACATTTTGAACGTCGCGGACTTCGTTCTCGCCTTTGCGCACTTCGAAGAGCGGATTAAAGCGCGCGCTCGCGGCTTTCGTCGGCGCAAAGCGCAGGACGGGCCCGAGGCGCTCGCGAAATCCTGCAACGCCAACAAAGCCGTGACGTCCATCGCCGTCGGCCAATTCGCCTTTAACGTCGAGCACCAGCGCCGAGCGCGGCCACGACAGAAGCGTCGGCACAACGTGCCCGCGCCCTTTGCCCGAGCGCGAGGCGCCGACGAGCAAGACATGCCCAGGCCCGTCATAGGCCATGATCTCACCCTCGAATTTGCCGAGCGTCGCCCCTTGGCTTGCGAAGAGCTGCGCCGCCGCGACATCCGCGAAGCGCGCCCAGCCGCTTTGGCCATGGCGCCGAAGGATTGGCGCGCCCGCGCCGGTCGCAGCGACGCCGATCAGCACGACGCCTGCAGCGCTCACCAGCGCGACCACCTCAGCGACAACGAAAGGCTTAGGATGGACATCGCCCCAGCGCGCCGACCAAACAAGAATGGAGAACGGCCAATAGAGCGGCGCCCCAGCAATGCGAAGAGCGGGACCGCCAAGCGCAGGTTGATGCTGAAAAAGCGCGGCGACGGTTTGGGTGGCGGCGCCAAGACTGGCGATCGCCGCGATCACACAAAGCGATAAAGCTGTCGCCAGACGCATAGGTGTCTCGGTCCATACGAGGCCAGTTCGGCGCCATGCCGCTAGCTTCGAGGACGATGATGGCTTCAGCTTTGGAGACGGTCGATCAGCACGAACGTGCCTATTGCGCTTCCTTGGCAACGTGATCGTTGAAAGGTGCGAACGACTGGGCCACCTGCCGCTGGCGGGTGTTGCGCAGAACGATGTTCGCAAGGGCTTGAGGCTGACCTTCTTGCGCAGGCGCGTCGCCATCGCCTACGCGGCGATCTCACGGACAGTCACACTGCTCGGGATTTTCTCCGGCGAGCAGGACCATGAGAGCCTTTTGCGCGACGACCAAACGAGACGTCCACCTCAGTCTCATGAGCGAATATCGTCTTCGGCGCCCGGGTGACAGCCTGGTGCACGAAACGGCCGCGCCGAAAGTGACCGATGCAGCGGCCCACCCACCACCTTATGATAAAGGAACGGCATGCCAATAACGCACCCTTCTCAGCCCACGGCGTCGACGGAAACCACGACGCCTCCCCGCTTTCGACCGGTGTCCACATAGCGGTGGGCGTCCGCAATTTCTTGCAACAAATAGGTCCGATCAATCACTGGTCTGATCGCGCCCGTGTCGATCAGGCGCTTGATCAACAACAAGTCGTCTTTGGAATCGCCGCCGGAAAAACCAACGATGACGCGCCTGCCGCGGCGCATTGAAGTCCAGAGCGCCTGCACAAGCTGCGTCAGCGTCTGCACGACAAAGACGTGGCGCCCGTGCGGAGCAAGCACGCGTTTGCTGCGCGAAAATGACGTGCCCCCAACGGTGTCAAGGATCGCATCATAGACGTCCGACCCTTGCGTGAAATCGTCCTTGGAATAGTCGATCACCTGATCGGCGCCGAGCGAGGTGACGAGGTCAAGATTGGCCGTGCTGCAAACGCCCGTGACGTGAGCGCCAAAATGCTTGGCAAGCTGAACGGCGAATAGACCCACTGCGCCGCTGGCGCCATGGATGAGAATCTTCTGTCCGGGCTCGATCCGCACAAAGTCTCGCAGGAACTCCAAGGCGGAGAGAGCCCCGAACGGCACGACGGCCGCCTCTTCGAACGTCAGTCCTTCCGGCTTGGCGACGATCGCGCGTGCTTCGCGTACAGCGAGAAACTCAGCATTGGCGCCGCCGATCTTCATACCGAATACGGCGTCGCCGACAGCAAACTCGCGCGTACCTTTACCGACAGCCGCAATTGTTCCCGCAAATTCCATACCTGTGATTGGGTTGCGCGGACGCAACACGCCAAACAGCAGCCGCATCGGCAGCCAAAAAATCCCAGCCCCCGTAAAGGCTCGCATGCGCACATCGCCAGACGTCACGCTGCTGGCTCGGACCTGTACGAGAATCTCATCGGCCTTGGGCGTAGGGCGGGCGACCCCTTCGATCTTCAAGACCTCGGGGGCGCCGTAGCGACGGCAAGTTGCGGCAAGCATGGCCGATCCTTTCTATCGGCCTGAATAGTTCAGGCTACGAGAGAAGAAGGACACAACCTCTGCGTTGAAGGTGCGATGAAACGCTTCACGATCAAAGCCACGCGAGTCAGCGCACACCATTGCGGGCATCAGCACAGCTGTGACGCCGCACGGCGCCAGAAAGGATGCATGACCAGCGCGTTCGACAACATGAACGCTCGGATGCGTTGGCAAACGCTGGGCGATGGCGGCGGCGTTCGTGCTCAACGGCGTGTTGACATCCTCTGCGCCAACCCAAACGTCGACAGGAACAGTAACGCGCTCTAGCCCGTCGGCTGTGAACGCCATGCCAAATCCTGGCGCGGCGATCAACGCGGCCTTGATGCGAAGGTCTTGCACATCCTCCATGCGAGGGTTGGCAAGTTCAGCACCGGGCGCCAGCAACTGACACACAAACTCGGGTTGCGCCTGGCAAGCTTGTGCAACACGGGCGAAGTCCGTCGCTGCGCCAATATTTGTAAGCGCCGTCACGGCGCCTGCAGAAAATCCAAACAGACCGACGCGCTCTGGATCGATGGAGGAACGCTGACCCCACTCGCCCAGCATGTAATCAGTTACGCGGACGACCTCACGCGCGCGATTGCTTATCCAGTTGCGCGCGCCGACCCCCGATTGATCCCGATAATTGTCACCATTGTGAACCAGAGCGGCGACGATGAACCCCTGCTCAGCTAACGCCAGCGCCGTATCGAGATGGCTGGTCGGCGAGCCGGCGGTTCCGTGCGAAATCAGGATCAGGGGATGTTGACCCACATCGACCGGGGCGTCGCGCGCAAGCATGGCGGGGGTAAGGCCGAGCCACGTCAGCTTCGCTTCGCCCCGAGCGGGATAATAGATCACTGCTGAGATCGGCCGCATTTCACCGTCAGTTGCGCTCACCACCTGCACGCCGAGCGTTCTCGCTGGTGTGATGGCGCTCTGCACCAGCGCCGCCCCAAGCCCAATGACCGACACGACAATTAGCGCACCTAAGCCCAACAGAGCTCTTAAGAGCATTTTCATTGACCTTCCTCTCTGAAGTTCAGTTGAGCCATTGCCGGGGCGAGCGGGCGACGTCGATAAGCTCGGCGAGATCGTCAGGTATCGGCATCGGCATGAACGCGCTCACATTGGCGCCGCCGGTGTTTCCTGGTGGGATAAGCCCGAGCCAAGTCTTGGTCGCTGCGCCGATCAAACGTGTGATCTGTCCGATGATTTCGCGAGTGTTGTGCTGGCGTAGGCTCCAGACGAGCATCGCCAAGTGCACGCGAACATGTTGCACCGTGGATCTTTGGCCCAAGACGTGCGCGCGCTCGAGATGACGAAAGGCCGCGAATGGATCGCCTCCTCGCTCAGCTGCTTGCGCGGCGTTGAGTTCGAGTCCGACATATGCACGAATGCGATTGCCAAAGGTCAGGCGATTGTGCTCGTCGATCCGTCTCGAGAGAAGTCGCCACGCGAGATAGAAGGCGGCGAAGCCATCAATACTTGCACAGAACATGGGCCACCAGGCCGGGACCCCCGCATTCGTCACCAACTGACTGTGAACCAGATCAAGGCCAGCGTGCCCAAGCAAGGCCGCTGCAACGAGCCACAGACTGGTCCTGAAGCCAATGACCGCCAAGCAAACGAACACCATGGAGATCGCGATTTCGGCTCCGAGGGCGCGTCCACCGCCGCCGACGACGGCAAACAAGGCATAATAGGAGGCGATCACGATCATCATGACCGGATAGAAGGCCCGGTCTCGCTCGAACCCCGCCATCGTTCCAAGTCCGCAAGCAGCGAGTCCGAGACCAACACCAAAGATGTATTCCACGATCATTCGCTCTCGATGGGGGTAAGTTTTGGCAAGAACGGAGCGGCGGGCGGCCCGAACTTCTCGGGTGCGAGAAGTCCGGGCCGCAGCGTTTAGGACGAGCAGGCGCAGTCGGAGCTGCAAGCGCTCGTGTTGCAGCGGCAGTCGTCGCCACAGCTGCAGCTTGGGCTGCAGGCGCAGCCGGCGGCGCCGGATGTAGCGAAGAGAGAAGCGGCGGCGTCATTCATTGTCATCTCCATGGGTTTAGGCATTTGAGTGGTCCGTGAGGACACGCCCTACCTAGATCCAGGAACGCCCGCGCGCTTGAACGAAACGGCTACGACATTTCGAGCGCAGCGGCGGGTAAGCCGAACATCCGCTTGAAGGTGCGACTGAGATGCGCTGAATCGGAAAAGCCAGCCTCCTGGGCCGCTTCCGTGAGGGTTCTCCCGGCAATGCGTGCGTCGACGGCGCGCACGAGGCGCAGCCAAAGCACGTAAGTGCGAAATGGCAGACCGGTTTCCTCGACAAAAAGGTGGCTTGCGCGGCTGGGAGATAGGCCAACGCCTCGTGCCGCCTCGTCGATGCCGAGAGCGCTATCGAGATTCTCGCTCGCCCATTTGATGATCTGGCGCACCCGACGATCCGGTTCGACAACGCGCGCATGGCCGGCGATACGGTCGGTGATCTTCATCCCCACTTCGCGCAGCGCCCCGCTTGGATCGTGTGGGTGGTGAAATGCGTCCCGGATGAGGTGGGGCGAATCTTGCGCCTGGGCCGTGGTCATGGTTGCAACCGCTCGCCCTTGCATCAATTGCTGAAGCGTGCGCCCTGCGCGACTTTCGGGCTCGACAAACAGATGTGACACCAAACCACGAGCCTCGAAAGCATGGAGCGTATCCGGCGCCACGATCGCGAAAGGACCTGGCGCGACGTCGTCCTCGACACTGAAATTGAAGCTGCCGCCAAGCGAGAACGTAAGCTGAAACGCATGGTGAGCGTGCATCTCAGTGCGGCTGGGCGCCCCGGCTGCACCCGGCACGTCGAACACCCAAAGGCTGCCGCCTTCCCAAAAGGCTATACGACCAGATGCAATAGTCTCCATTGGCGCATCTTAGGTCAGTCTCGCGTTTGCCGCAGCGCAAAAACATCAAGGCCGCGGACTTCGCACCCCGCTCCACTCCCGCTGAAGCAGGAGGGCAGCTGTTACGTTCAAGCGATCGCTTCGTTACCGGCTTAGAACCTCACCCGACAGAACCAGTGAGGCCCCATATGAGTCCCCGCCCAAAGCAGCCACGCGCACCCCTAGCCGCCATAATCGTGCGCGCATTGCAAAACGCCGCCAGACTAGTGCTGGCTCTTGGAATGCTGCTCAGCGCGACATCGTGCGCAACTGCGCCGCGCGACGTGCGGTTCGCCGAAGTCGATGGCAATGCCGTTGCCTATCGGGTGCTTGGCGCGGGCGGGCCTACGATCGTGATGATCGCCGGATTGGGCGATAGCATGGACACTTTTCGGGATGTCGCTCCCGAACTCGCTAAGACAGCGACCGTTATCCTCTACGATCGGGCCGGTTATGGTAACAGTGACGCGACAAGGGGCGCACGTGATGCGCAGGCCGCTGAACGAGAGTTGTCCGCCGTGTTGGAGCAATCCGGCGCCGCCGGCCCTTATGTCTTGATCGGCCATTCGTTGGGCGGACTTTACGCGGAGTATTTCACGGCCCAGCATCCTGATCAGGTTTTGGCCGTTGTCCTGGAGGACTCCAGACCCGCGGATTTCACCCGCCGCTGCGAGGACGCCGGGATATCCTCTTGCACGCTGCCTGCATCGATGGCCTGGACCCTGCCCGATGGCGGCCAAGCCGAACTCGCGGCGCTGCCGATGACAATCAGAAAGGTCGAGCGCCTCGATCCGGCGCACGGAACACCTGTGCTGGTTTTATCTCGACCGACGCCGGCGAACTCAAACGCCTTCGAAATTTTGTGGTCAACGGCTCAGCGCGGCCTCACGGCGCGCTATCCTGGCGCTCGCCAACGCATTGCCGAGAGCGGCGGACACTACCTCCATCTAGATCAACCAGCATGGTTTGTTGAGTCAGTGCGCGCGTTCATCAATGAAGCTCGCGACCAAGGATGACGGCCATATGTGGCCCCCGCCCTACAACCCACGTCACACCTTGACCGAGTTCAAACGCAGGGAGTTCGCAATCACCGAAACCGACGATAACGCCATCGCCGCCGCCGCGATCATCGGCGACAGGAGATCGCCGGTGATTGGATAGAGCACGCCAGCGGCGATAGGCACGCCGGCTACGTTGTAGGCGAAGGCGAAGAACAGGTTCTGACGGATGTTGTTCATGGTCGCCCGCGAAATCGCGCGAGCGCGTACGATGCCAGTAAGATCGCCATAAAGGAGCGTCACACCAGCGCTTTCGATGGCGACATCAGTCCCGGAACCCATCGCAATGCCGACATCGGCTGCGGCAAGGGCGGGCGCGTCATTCACACCGTCACCCGCCATCGCCACGATCCGGCCTTCGCCCTTCAACCGCGCCACGATGCGCGACTTGTCCTCGGGGAGAACTTCCGCCTCCACGGTGTCGATGCCGAGCGTGCGCCCCACCGCCTCCGCCGTGGTTCGATTGTCGCCGGTCAACATCACTAGCCGGATACCTTGTGCTTTGAGGGCAGCGAGTGCATTCGGAGTCGTCTCTTTGATCCGATCAGCGATGCCGAAGACCGCCGCAGCAACACCATCGACGCTCAAGAAAATTGCGGTCGCGCCATCGCGTCGTAGCTCTTCCGCCTTCGAGCGTAGACCGGCCGTGTCCACACTCAATTCTGCCAGATATTTTTCCGCACCCAACGCCACCTTGCGCCCTTCCACGACACCAACAACGCCCTTTCCAGTTGGAGAGTCGAAATCAGAAGCCTCGGCGAGCGCTAGACCACGCTCCTTTGCGGCTGCGACGATCGCCTGCGCCAATGGATGTTCGCTTTGGTTTTCTAGGC
>LNFM01000678.1_pt1 | contig 81854 bp, 72 predicted proteins | sample 596031 | NCBI WGS metagenome assembly LNFM01 (sample SAMN04254537, study PRJNA301005) | activated carbon metagenome | isolation source: dual media filters at the Ann Arbor, Michigan drinking water treatment plant | place: USA: Ann Arbor | reverse complement strand
AGAAGATCGCGGACATCATCTCGGTGATCGACGGGATCGCATTCCAGACGAACATTCTGGCGCTGAACGCGGCGGTGGAAGCGGCGCGTGCGGGTGAGCAGGGTCGCGGGTTCGCGGTGGTGGCGACGGAGGTGCGGAACCTCGCGCAGCGCAGTGCGGCGGCGGCGAAGGAGATCAAGGAACTGATCTCGGACTCGGTGGGGAAGGTGGACTCGGGTTCGAAGCTGGTGGACGAAGCTGGCCGGACGATGGAAGAGATCGTCGCGTCGGTGAAGCGCGTGACGGACATCATGGCGGAGATCGCGGCGGCGTCCGTGGAGCAGACATCGGGGATCGAGCAGGTCAACGGCGCGATCACGCAGATGGACGAGGTGACGCAGCAGAACGCGGCGCTGGTGGAAGAGGCGGCCGCGGCAGCTGAGAGTCTTGAAGAACAGGCGCAGGTGCTCTCCGGCGCCGTCGCCGTGTTCAAGGTGTCAGACAGCGGGGCGTCCGATCGGAAGGCGGCTGTCGAGCGTCGAGCACCGGATCGTCCGAAGAACGTGGCCCGGCTGCCGGCGGCACCGGCATCTCGCGTGAAGGACGACAGCCGCAAGGCAACAGTGCAGCGCTCGAAGGTGGTCGGGGGCAACGCCGCCGAGAGCGAATGGGAGGACTTTTGAACGAAGTGATGATGCTCCATGACCGGCAGGCAGACACCACTGCCTGGCGCAGTGGCCAAGCAAAGTCCTCCTGACACCCCGATGCAAGGGAGCAGGCACCCATAGCAACGCTGCCTGGTTCCCCTCAACTTCCCGCCCCGGTCGTCGATAAGCCGTCCGGGCCCCAATTGGCAAGGAATGGAGAGAGCGGACATGACGCAAGAGAACCAGAGTACGTCCACTGCCGACACCGGACGCGCCGGTGCAGGTGAGTTCCTTACGTTCTGTCTCGGCGCCGAGGAGTACGGCATCGAGATCCTGAAGGTGCAGGAGATCCGCGGCTACGATGCCGTGACGACGATCGCCAACGCGCCCGAGTTCATCAAGGGCGTGATCAATCTGCGCGGAGTGATCGTTCCGATCGTCGACCTCCGAATCAAGTTCGGGCTTGGTCGTGCGGAGTACAACCAGTTCACTGTCGTGATCGTGTTGAACCTGGGATCGCGGGTCGTGGGCATCGTCGTGGACAGCGTGTCGGACGTGCTGACGCTCGAGGCATCCCGCATCAAGGATGCTCCCGAGTTCGCGTCCAGCTTCGACACGCGCTATCTGATGGGAATCGGATCGGTCGACGAGCGGATGCTGATCCTCGTGGATATCCAGAGACTCATGCTGTCCTCGGACATGGCACTCGTCGACGAAGTGATCGAATGAGCGGCGTCTCGCTGAAGCAGCGCGATGCCGTCCCGGCTGTCTCTGCGGCCGAGGCGTCCCGCGAGTTCGCATTCACGTCAGCCGACTTCGAGACCGTCCGGGATCTCATCTATCGGCGGGCTGGCATCACGCTCTCGCCGGTCAAGCGCGACATGGTCTACAGCCGGCTCGCAAGACGGCTGCGGGTGCTCGGCCTGGACAGTTTCAGCGACTACCTGACGTTTCTCAAGTCTGGTCAGGACGAGTCCGAATGGGAGGCGTTCACCAATGCTCTCACGACGAATCTCACTTCGTTCTTCCGCGAGGCGCATCACTTCCCCTTGCTGGCGGAGCATATGGCCCAGCGGCGGGGGCGTCCCCTGTCGATCTGGTGTTGTGCCTCGTCGACAGGCGAGGAGCCGTATTCCATCGCGATCACCGTTGCCGAGACGTTCGGCACGGCGGATGTGCCGGTCAAGATCATCGCGTCCGACCTCGATACGAACGTCCTGGAGAAGGCCCGTGCAGGCGTCTATCCGATGGAGCGGATCGAGAAGCTGTCGCCTGAACGCGTGCGGCGCTTTTTCATGCGTGGCACGGGAGCGCAGGAGGGGCACGTTCGCGTGCGCCCCGAGATCGCGCGCATGGTCACGTTCGAGCAGGTGAATCTGCTGAAGGATCCGCTTCCCGTGAAAGGACCATTCGATGCGGTGTTCTGTCGGAATGTGATGATCTACTTCGACAAGCCGACCCAGGCGGACGTGGTGCGGCGTCTCGCGAAGGTGATGAAGCCCGATGCACTGATGTTCGTGGGTCACTCCGAGAGCCTTTTCCACGTGGCCGATACCCTCAAGCTTCGCGGCAAGACCGTTTATCAACTGGCCGGCGCCGGGGTATCCGATGGCGCTTGATGTCGTCGTCGAGTCCCTCGCCACGAACCACTACCACGACCGTCAGTTCGACATCGATGCGGTGAAGATCCTGCCGGGCGAGTACTACGTCACCAATGCTGACCTGCTGCTGTCGACCACGCTGGGCTCGTGTATCGCCGCGTGCATCCGTGACAAGGTTTCGGGTATCGGTGGCATCAATCATTTCATGCTGCCCGACATGGGTACGGACAACACGGTGCCGGCGTCGGCATCGGCCCGGTACGGGTCGTACGCAATGGAGTTGCTGATCAACGAGCTTCTCAAGCTGGGTGCACGACGCGTGAATCTCGAAGCGAAGGTGTTCGGTGGTGGGAACGTACTCGCGAACATGACGGTCACGCGGGTGGGATCGCGCAATACGGCGTTCGCACTGGACTACCTCGCCACCGAAGGCATCCGGATCGTCGGGAAGGACGTGCTGGACGAGTTCCCCCGCAAGGTCTATTTCTTTCCCAAGACCGGCCGCGCCCTCGTGAAGAAGCTTCGCGCCACGCGGAACGACACGCTGTTCGTTCGCGAGGTCGACTACGCGAAGCGCATCAGCAGCGTGAAGCAGGTCAGTGGCGAAGTGGAGTTGTTCTGATGAGCAGATCGAACGCGTCGAGTGCATCGAGCACATGGCACCCGGGCTCGGGTCGGCGGATCCGGGTCGTGATCGTCGACGACTCCGCCCTCGTGCGGTCACTGCTCTCGCAATTGCTGGCGGCTGCGGGCGACATCGAGGTGGTCGGCGTCGCTGCCGATCCGATCGCCGCGCGCGAGATCATCCGTGCCACCAGTCCGGATGTGATCACGCTCGATGTCGAGATGCCGCGCATGGACGGACTCGAGTTCCTGTCCCGACTGATGCGCCTGAAGCCGACGCCGGTCGTCATGGTGTCGTCCCTGACGCAGCGGGGGTCCGAGGTGGCGTTGCGCGCGCTCGAACTCGGCGCGGTGGACTTCGTCGCGAAGCCGCGCCTCGGCATCCAGGAAGGGCTCCAGGGTTCCGCCGATGAATTGATCGACAAGATCCGGGCAGCCGCGGGCGCGAAGGTGCGTCGATCGTCGTTCGAAATGACGCCTGCCCTCGGCGCGGATGCGGTGCTACCCGCCGCTGGTCTTTCGCGGATTGCGGCCACCGAAAAGCTGATCATCGTGGGAGCGAGCACGGGCGGAACCGAGGCCATCAAGGCGTTCCTCACGCAGCTTCCGCCGGCCTGTCCAGGGGTGCTGATCACCCAACACATGCCAGGTGCGTTCACGCGGTCGTTCGCCCAGCGACTCGACAGCCTGTGCCGTATTTCGGTGAAGGAAGCCGAAGGTGGGGAGCGTGTCCTCCCCGGGCATGCGTACATCGCGCCCGGCGATTTCCACCTGCTCCTTGCCCGAAGCGGTGCGAACTACGTCACCGAGATATCCGACGCGCCGCCGGTGAATCGTCACCGGCCTTCGGTCGATGTCCTGTTCCGCTCGGCCGCGAACGTGGCCGGCAAGAACGCAATCGGCGTCATCCTTACGGGTATGGGCAAGGACGGCGCGGCCGGAATGCTGGAGATGAAGCAAGCTGGAGCACACACGTTTGCGCAGGACGAGGCGTCCTGCGTCGTATTCGGGATGCCACGCGAAGCCATTGCGGTGGGGGGCGTCGACGAAGTGGTGACGCTGAAGGACATGGCAGCGCGGGTGATGGCACGGGCCGGCGCTGATCGAGCAGTCCGGGTGTGACTGCCGTTGGCGCATGCCGTAACCTTGTACTGGAAATCGTCGAAAGGAAGCAAAAATGCAGACTCAGGTCATGACTTCGGGGAAGACGGCGACGATCAAGTTGAGCGGACGCTTCGACTTCAATGCGCACCGGAGCTTTCGGGATGCCTACGAGTCCCAGCTCGCAGCGTCCGAGGTGAAGGAATTCGAGATCGACTTCGGGCAGGTCGAGTACGTCGACAGTTCGGCACTGGGAATGCTGCTGATGCTTCGTGAAAAGGCCCAGGCGTCGGCGAAAGGCGTCGCGCTGGTCAATTGCCGGGGAACCGTCAAGCAGGTGCTCGATATTGCCAACTTCGGGAAGCTGTTCCAGATGCGTTGATGCACGCCGGGCGCTTCCGGGCCTTCAACCGGAGCGAGCTTTCCGCTAGACTCCGCTTTCCTTAGGCGCGTAGCTCAGCTGGTTAGAGCACCACCTTGACATGGTGGGGGTCGTTGGTTCGAGTCCAATCGCGCCTACCAAATAAAGACAGGAGTCGATGCAGGGCACGAGGCGTTGGCCTCGGCCGGCCTCGACTCCTGTCGCATTTTCGGGTCTTCGTCCGCGATGCCAACAGTACGCCTGCCCGATGGGGCAACGAGGGAATTCCCGGGCCCCGTGACGGTGGCCGAGATTGCGGCAGCGATCGGCCCAGGCCTTGCGAAGGCTGCCCTTGCCGGCAAGGTCGATGGCACTCTGGTCGATACGTCGTTCACGGTGACGGCCGATGCGGATGTCGCGATCGTCACCGGCAAGGATGCCGAAGGCGTCGAGGTCATCCGACACTCGACTGCCCACCTTCTCGCCTATGCCGTCAAGGAGCTGTTCCCCGACGCCCAGGTGACCATCGGGCCCGTCATCGAGCACGGCTTCTACTACGACTTCGCCTACAAGCGCCCCTTCACGCCCGACGATCTCGTTTTGATCGAGAAACGCATGGCGGAGCTGGCTGCCCGCAATCTCCCCGTGACCCGGGAGGTGTGGGCCCGCGACGATGCCGTGGCCTTCTTCGAGTCGGTCGGCGAGAAGTACAAGGCTGAATTGATCGGTGCCATCCCCGCTGGCGAGCAGGTCTCCCTCTACCGCGAGGGTGATTTCATCGATCTGTGCCGTGGCCCGCATGTTCCGTCGACCGGACACCTGAAGGTGTTCAAGCTCATGAAGCTTGCGGGAGCTTACTGGCGGGGTGATTCCCGCAACGAGATGCTGCAACGGATTTACGGGACGGCTTGGGCGACCAAGGCGGATCAGGACGCCCACCTCCACATGCTCGAGGAGGCCGAAAAGCGCGATCACCGCAAGCTCGGGCGCCAATTGGACCTCTTCCATGTGCAGGAGGAGGCGCCCGGAATGGTGTTCTGGCATCCGAATGGCTGGACCGTCTGGCAGCAGGTCGAGCAGTACATGCGCCGCACGCTCGGGCTGAATGGCTACCGCGAAGTGCGCACGCCGCAGGTGATGGATCGCGCGCTCTGGGAGCGCTCGGGGCACTGGGAGAACTACCGGGAGCACATGTTCACCACGGCGTCCGAGAATCGGGACTACGCCGTGAAGCCCATGAACTGCCCGGGGCACATCCAAATATTCAATCAGGGGCTGAAAAGCTATCGCGATCTTCCCCTGAGGCTCGCCGAGTTCGGTGCCTGCCACCGCAACGAGCCGTCGGGCGCCCTGCACGGAATCATGCGCGTTCGCGCGTTCACCCAGGACGACGCCCACATCTTCTGCCGCGAAGATCAGGTGCAGGAGGAGGCCGCTGCCTTCATCGATCTACTGCGCCGGATCTACGCCGACTTCGGGTTCCACGACATCCTGATCAAGCTGTCGACGCGGCCTGAGAAGCGCATCGGTGCCGATGACGCGTGGGATCGCGCCGAGTCGGCGCTCATGGCAGCGCTCGACGCGAAGCAGCTGAAATGGGATCTCAACCCTGGCGAGGGGGCGTTCTACGGGCCGAAGATCGAGTTCTCGTTGCAGGACTCCATCGGTCGCGTTTGGCAGTGCGGGACGTTGCAGCTCGATTTCGCTCTGCCCGGGCGCCTGGGGGCCGAATACGTTGACGAGGACAACACGCGCAAGGTGCCCGTGATGCTCCATAGAGCCATCCTCGGGTCGCTCGAGCGTTTCATCGGCATCCTGATCGAGAACCACGCGGGCGCGTTGCCGGTCTGGCTCGCTCCTGTTCAAGCGGTCGTGCTCAATATCTCCGAAGGTCAGGCCGATTACGCAACCCGCGTCACCTCAGAATTGCGGGCCGCGGGGTTGCGCGTGGAGTCAGACTTGAGGAACGACAAGATTACCTTTAAGATTCGGGAACATAGCTTGATGAAGCTGCCGTACCAGCTGGTCGTCGGAGATAAAGAAGTGGCGGCTGGGATGGTGGCAGTGCGCGTGCGCGGAGGTCAGGACCTCGGGCAGATGACAGTGGCGGAGTTCGTCCGTCGTGTTCGCTCGGAGCTCCCGGCCGGCGTTTAACCCTTTGCGGAGGTTACTTCCATCCTTCAAGAACGTGAACTGCGGATCAACGGCGAAATCAATTCTCCCGAGATCCGGCTGGTGGGCCCGGACAGCGAGCAACTGGGTGTCGTCACCTTGGCAGAAGCATTTCAGGCAGCGGAAGCCTTGGAGCTCGATCTCGTCGAGATCGCGCCGACGGCCAAGCCCCCTGTCTGCCGCATCATGGACTTCGGTAAGTTCAAGTACAGCGAAGCCAAGAAGCGCCACGACGCCAAGCTCAAGCAGAAGCAGATCCAGGTCAAGGAAATCAAGTTCCGACCCGGGACGGATGACGGTGATTACCAGATCAAGCTGCGTAATCTGATCCGATTCCTGGAGGAGGGCGACAAGACCAAGATCACTCTGCGATTCCGCGGCCGGGAAATGGCCCACCAGGAGTTCGGCATCAAGCTGCTGGAGCGGGTCCGACAGGACCTGGAGGCAGTGGGTGTCGTCGAGCAGTTCCCGAAGCTGGAAGGGCGGCAGATGGTGATGGTGCTGTCGCCGAAGAAGAAAACCTGAGGGGCGCAGGCCGCAACTGCCGCTCATGCAGGATCAGCAGTTGTAGCGCAGTTGTTTTGTGTCTTTCGACGAATCGTAGTGAGCAGCAGCGCGGGACCCCAGGCGAAGCCTGAGTGGGCCCGTGATCGCCCCCGGTGCCGTGTCGGGCTGGGGCGCACCAGAAGCACGGTCATGGCAATCGAAGGGCCCTCTGTCGAAGGAGAGCCGCCATGTCGTGCAGCCAACCAGGAGCGGTAAATGCCGAAGATGAAGACCAAGCGGGGCGCTGCAAAGCGCTTCAAGGCGCAGGGAAGTGGTGGCATCAAGCGCGGGAAGGCCTTCCTGCGACACATCCTTACGAAGAAGTCGACCAAGCGTAAGCGCAATCTGCGCGGGACGACCCAGGTGCACGAATCCAATGAGCGCGGGGTCCGCGCCATGATGCCCTACGCGTAAGGAGGACAGGAGATGCCACGAGTCAAACGCGGAGTAACCGCACACGCCCGTCACAAGAAGGTTCTCGATCGCGCCAAGGGATACCGCGGCCGTCGCAGTACCGTCTATCGGATCGCAAAGCAGGCGGTCATGCGCGCAGGCCAATATGCCTACCGCGACCGTCGCAACCGCAAGCGCGATTTCCGCGCCCTGTGGATCACCCGGATCAACGCAGCAGCGCGGGAAGTTGGTCTGACCTACAGCACGTTCATGAACGGGCTGAAGAAGGCGGCAATCGAGGTGGACCGCAAGGTGCTCGCCGACATCGCCGTGTTCGACAAGCCGGCATTCGAGCAGTTGGCGAATCAGGCAAAGGCAAGCCTGGGTCGTTGACCCGGGCAAGGCTGATCGAAGAAAGGAGGCCATCCGGCCTCCTTTTTTGTTGTGACCAGGGGATGTCATGGATGATCTCGACGGCGTCGTGGCCGAGGCACTGGAAGTGTTCGCGGCCGCGGGAGATCCGGCCTCGCTGGAACAGAGCAAGGCGCGGTATCTCGGCAAGGCCGGGCGCCTCACGGAGGCGCTGAAGTCTCTCGGGAAGCTCGATCCGGCGGAGCGCCGAGAAGCGGGTGCCCGGATCAACGCGGCGAAGGAGCAAATCGAAGGCGCCCTCGCTGCGCGACGCGATGCCCTCATGGAGGCCGAACTCGAGGCACGCCTTCGTGGCGAGGCTGTGGATGTGACCCTGCCCGGGCGGATGCGCGCGCGGGGCAGCGTGCACCCGGTCATCCGGACTTGGCGCCGGGTCGAGGACATCTTTCGTTCGATCGGGTTCGCTGTCGCCGATGGTCCTGAGATCGAGACCGACTGGTACAACTTCACCGCGCTGAATCAGCCCGAGAACCATCCCGCTCGCTCGATGCATGACACCTTCTACGTCGAGGGCGGTCTTCTTCTCAGGACCCACACGAGTCCGATGCAGGTGCGCTACGCCCGTACGCACGAGCCGCCCATCAAGGTGATCGCGCCGGGGCGTACCTATCGCGTCGACTCGGATGCCACGCACTCGCCGATGTTCCATCAGGTGGAGGGTCTCTGGATCGACGAGAACATCAGCTTCGCTGATCTGAAAGGCGTCTACACCGATTTCCTGCGGCGGTTTTTCGAAACCGATCAGCTCGACGTGCGGTTCCGACCATCATTCTTCCCGTTCACCGAACCATCGGCGGAGATCGACATGGCGTTCTCATCCGGGCCTCTCAAGGGTCGCTGGCTGGAGATCTCCGGATCGGGGCAGGTACACCCGCAGGTGATCCGCAACTTCGGCCTCGACCCGGAACGCCACATTGGATTTGCGTTCGGTTCCGGTCTCGAGCGTCTCACCATGCTGCGCTACGGCGTCGGCGACCTGCGCCTGTTCTTCGAGGGCGACGTGCGCTTCCTCGAACAGTTCGCCTGAGGCCCCCATGCAATTTTCCGAGCGCTGGCTGCGCAGCATTGTCGATCCGAAGTTGAGCACCGCGGAGCTCGCCCACCTGCTCACCATGTCGGGCTTGGAGGTCGAAGCCTGTGATCCGGTGGCCCCGGACTTCGCGGGTGTCGTGGTCGCCCAGGTCCTCGATTTCGAGAAGCATCCCAATGCCGACCGCCTGAAGGTGTGTCGCGTGGATGCCGGCGGCGAGATCGTGAAGATCGTCTGCGGAGCGCCGAACGTCGTCGAAGGCATGAAGGTGCCGCTCGCGCGGGTGGGGGCGGCGCTGCCTGGCGCAGATGGGGCTGTCGTGTCGATCCAGCGCGCGACGATGCGCGGTGTCGACAGCGAAGGGATGCTCTGCTCGGCACGGGAGCTGGGCTTGTCGGACGATCACGGTGGTCTGCTCGTGCTTCGCGACGACGCGACGGTCGGTACGGACGTGAGGGACGCTCTCGCCCTGGACGATCACGTCTTCACGGTGAAGCTCACGCCCAATCGAGCGGACTGCCTGTCAGTGCTCGGTATCGCGCGGGAAGTGGCTGCACTGACGGGGGCCGCGCTCGTGCCGCCTTCGTTGGCTCCCGTTGTGGCGACCGCCGATGTGACGCACCCGGTGCGCATCGATTCGCCGGCGGGCTGCGGTCGTTTCACCGGGCGCATCATCCGCAACGTGAATGCGAGCGCTGCGACGCCTGACTGGATGCGCGAGCGCCTCGAGCGGGCGGGGCAGCGGTGCATATCGATCCTGGTCGACGTGACCAACTACGTGATGCTCGAGCTGGGGCGGCCGCTGCACGTGTACGACGCCGATAAGCTCCGTGGCCCCGTCGTCGTGCGTTTCGGGCGGGCGGGGGAGTCCGTCGAGTTGCTGAATGGTCAGACCGTGCCGCTCGCCGACGACGTCCTCGCCATCACCGATGACAGCGGTCCCATCGGTCTCGCAGGGATCATGGGCGGCGAGAGCACGAAGGCCGATCTCGATACGCGCCACTGCTTTCTGGAGGCGGCCTTCTTCTTCCCCGATGCCATCGCCGGACGTGCGCGTCGCTACAACTTCGGCAGCGATGCATCCCACAGATTCGAGCGCGGTGTCGATTTCGACAACAACCTTGCCGGTATCGAGCGTGCCACGCGCCTCATCGTCGACATCTGCGGTGGGGAGCCCGGACCCGTGACAGATGTCGTGGCCGCGCTGCCCGCGCGCCCGCCGGTGAGCATGCGGATTGCGCGCGCCCAGAAGATCATTGGCGTGCCGATTCCTGCCGACGAGATGGCAGAGATCTTCTCCCGTCTCGGGTTGGTCGCCACGCGTACCGGGAGCGGTGTGGACGAAGCTTTTGTCGTGACGCCGCCGAGCTACCGGTTCGACCTCGTGATCGAAGAGGATCTCATCGAGGAGGTCGCCCGGGTGCATGGGTTCGAGCGGATCCCGACGGTGCCTCCGCGAGCGCCAGCGTCGATGCAAGCCCTGCCCGAGGCTATTCGGTCTCTCCACGAGATCCGGGATCGCATGGCCGATCTCGGATACCACGAGACGATCAACTTCAGTTTCGTGGACGCCGCCTGGGAGGCCGATCTTGCGGGGTCGTCCAATCCGATCCGGGTGCTCAATCCGATCGCGAGTCAGATGTCGGTGATGCGCACGACTCTGCTCGGTGGATTGCTGTCGGCGATCCGCTACAACGCGAACCGCAAGCTCCCGCGCGTGCGGGTGTTCGAGGTCGGGCGCGTTTTCCTGCGGGACCCTTCTGCGCAGGACGGTCCTTTGAGCGTTGCCGGACTGACGCAGCCGATGCGCGTCGCAGGCGCTGCCTGGGGGGCGGTTGTCGATGAGCAGTGGGGCGTGCCTGCCCGCCACGTGGACTTCCACGACGCCAAGGGCGACGTGGAGTCGTTGCTCGCACCGATTTCCGCCAGATTCGAAGCGGCGGTACATCCCGCGTTGCACCCTGGACGTTCAGCGCGGATCGTCATCGCCGGCCGGTCGGCGGGGTGGATCGGCGAACTGCATCCGCGTTGGCAGCAGTCGTTCGGCATTCCATCGCCTGTCGTCCTGTTCGAACTCGATGCGGAGCCACTGCAGGCGCGCGGACTTCCTGCGTTGGAGGAGATCTCCAAACTGCCGGGTCTGCGCCGCGACGTCGCGGTCCTCGTGGACGAGCACATCCCGGCCGGTGCGATGCTGGACAGGCTTCGCGAAGGCCTTCCGGCAATCGTCGAGACCGTCGAGGTTTTTGACGTATATCGCGGAAAAGGCGTGGAAAATGGGAAACGCAGTCTTGCCTTCCGGGTGCTGATGCAAGATACTCGGCGCACGCTTACCGATGCGGATGCAGACGAAGTTGTCGCCACCGCGCTGTCTTTGCTCGAACAGTCGTTCGGCGCCAAGTTGAGGACGTAGAGGCCGCAGCATGACCCTTACCAAGGCGGAGCTCGCCGACCTGTTGTTCGAGAAAGTCGGGCTTAACAAGCGTGAAGCGAAGGACATGGTGGAGACCTTCTTCGAGGAAGTACGTATCGCACTCGAGAACGGAGATGGCGTGAAACTGTCCGGCTTCGGAAATTTCCAGTTGCGAGACAAGCCGCAACGTCCCGGACGCAATCCCAAGACCGGCGAAGAGATTCCGATCACCGCCCGCCGTGTGGTCACATTCCACGCGAGCCAGAAGCTGAAGGCCATGGTTGAGAAGAACTACCATGGAAACGCCGAGTAACGACTCCCGCATCGTCCTCCCGCCCATCCCCGCCAAGCGCTATTTCACCATTGGTGAAGTGAGCGAGTTGTGCGGGGTGAAGCCCCATGTGCTTCGGTACTGGGAGCAGGAGTTCACCCAGCTGAAACCGGTTAAGCGGCGGGGAAATCGGCGCTACTACCAGCACCATGAAGTCCTGCTGATTCGTCGCATCCGCGAGCTGCTGTACGAGGAGGGCTTCACGATCAGCGGTGCTCGACATCGTCTTGATCTGGGGCTGGGCGAGCCGGCTCGAAACGAGGCGCCCGCCTCGACGGCTGCGCCTTCCGGCGTGGATACCGCAGACCTTCGCCGCGCGATCGGCGACATCATCGCCATCCTCGACGCCTGACAATCTGTAGGTTCGCAATTGCGATCGTCGCAGGGTCCATTCCGAGTCGGCATGCCGCGTGTTCCGACGTCGCAGTGAATCTGGCATCGCATCGAACTGGCGAGTCGCCGTGTCCCTGCCTAGAGCGTGCGGTTGAGTACGACGTTCGAATGCGCACAACGATCGGCCCCGTTTTCACTCTCGCAATGCCTCGTTGCACGCCGCTTCTCGTTGCCCGGGGCGGGGTCGCTCCGATATACTTCGAGACTTCGGGGCGTAGCGCAGCCTGGTAGCGTACCTGCATGGGGTGCAGGTGGTCGGAGGTTCAAATCCTCTCGCCCCGACCACGGTTTTGAGATCTTGGTTTCGAGATCACAGTTTCGAAATCTTGATTTTTCTGATCTTAGTTTTTCAGATTCGAAGATTCGAAGTTTCCGAGATCCGAATCATTCCAGGAAAGTCCAACAACGCGCGCTTCGCATCCAGTCCGGTAGCCGCTGGTTGCATCAGCGTCGACTGCCCGGCGGACAGGCCCTGGAGCAACGCGTTGCCGCGCACGAGCGATGTGATGCGCCCGTCACGCGGTGCCCACTGGCTGGCTGTCGAGCGTAGTGCTTCGATCGTGGGTCACCCCAATGCGGATTCTGCTGAGTAACGATGACGGGTACTTCGCGCCAGGCCTGCAGGCACTGGCCGATGCGCTGGCCCTGCTCGGGGAGGTGATCGTCGTCGCACCCGAACGCGATCGCTCGGGCGCCAGCAACTCCCTCACTCTCGACCGCCCACTCACCGTCAGGCGGTCCCATCTCGGTTATCACTACGTGAACGGCACGCCCACGGACTGTGTGCACCTCGCCGTCACGGGGCTTCTCGATCAGCTTCCGGACATTGTCGTCTCAGGCATCAATCACGGGGCGAACATGGGCGACGACACCATCTATTCGGGTACGGTCGCCGCCGCCACCGAAGGTTTTCTCCTCGGTATCCCGTCGATCGCGGTCTCCCTCGCGGGGCGCCGGGATGGAAACTTCGCCGCGGCCGGCCGCGTGGCAGCGCACTTGGTGCAACGTTGCATCGAAAGTCCTCCGGCCGGGCCGTTCCTGTTGAACGTGAATGTGCCGGACATGCCTTTCGATCAGATCAGCGGCACGGAGATCACGCGCTTGGGCAAGCGCCACAAGGCGGAGGGTGTGGTGCGGACCACGAATCCGCGAGGCGACACCGTCTACTGGGTGGGTGCTGCCGGGGATGCTGCCGAGGCCGGGCCTGGTACCGACTTCCATGCAGTGGCGCAGGGGCGCGTGTCGATCACGCCGCTCCAGATGGATCTCACGCACTTCGAGCAGCTCGATCTCGTTCGAGCCTGGCTCGGCGCCTGAGTCTCCGCGACGTGATGGACTCCCGTCACATCGGTATCGGCATGACGTCGCAGCGCACGCGGATGCGCATGGTGGAGCGTCTGCGCGAGCAGGGCATCCGGGACGAGACCGTGCTCGCGGCGATGGGTGAGGTACCCCGTCACATCTTCATCGATGAAGCCCTCGCGAGCCGCGCCTACGAGGATCTCTCGTTGCCGATCGGATTCGGGCAGACGATCTCTGCACCGCTCACTGTCGCGCGCATGCTCGAACTGGCACGCGGCGGGCGCACGCCGATGAAGGCCCTCGAGATCGGGACGGGCTGTGGCTACCAGGCTGCCGTCCTCGCGCGCATCGCCAAGGAGGTCTTCTCCGTCGAGCGAATCGCCGCATTGCTCGGACGCGCGCGCCGCAGCCTTCGCGAGCTGCGGACCGGCAACGTCAAGCTGAAGCACGCCGACGGCAACTTCGGACTCCCGGATCTGGCGCCCTTCGATCTCATCGTGATGGCGGCGGCCGCGCCGGAAGTACCCGAAGCACTCACCGCGCAACTCGACGTGGGGGGGCGTCTGGTGATGCCCATCGGGACGCGGGAGCAACGGCTGGTGCTGATCGAGCGTACCGACAAGGGTCTGGTGGAAACGCGCCTGGAGGACGTCCATTTCGTGCCGCTCCTGCCAGGCACCCGGGTGTGAGGCGGCGTTTCCCGATCCGTGGCGTCCTTGCGGCGCTGCTCCTGACCATCGGCGGCTGTGCGTTCATCGAACAGCAACCCGTCGCTGTCACGACGGCAGAGGGTGCAAAAGCCCTGGATCCATCTTCTACAAGGATCACCCGTCGGCGTGGGGATGAGCGTCCCGATGCCTACGTGGTCCAGCGTGGCGACACCCTCTATGCGATCGCCCTGGATTTCGGTTTCGACTATCGCGAGCTCGCCGCCTGGAACGAATTGGCGGATCCCTCGCGGATCCTTGTCGGGCAGAGGCTTCGCTTCACGCCGCCGCAGAAGGATGTCGCGCCGGAAGTGAAGGCGTTGCCCGCGGCAGCGGTCGTCGCAGCCGAGCCGCTCGGGCAGCCGGCCACCCCGGGGGAGCCGACGGCCGAAGGTGGCGCGCCGACCGGCAAGGTGCCGGTGCTGTCGGAGCCCCGCGCAACAACTGTCCCCTACACCGACCAGGCGCTGGCCAAGGCATCACCGGTCGTGGCGGCGCCAGCCACGACCAAGACTCCGCAGGTGCCAGTGCCTTCCGTGGCGTCGCCAGTCTCGCCCTCGGCGCCGGACAAGCAAGCCCCCGAGGACGACGAAGCCCTCGAGTGGGGCTGGCCTGTCCGGGGAGATCTTCTTTATCGCTTCGGTGATACCGGACGTCTCAAGGGCATCGGGATCGGTGGTCGCATGGGACAGCCGGTGTCCGCCGCGGCTACCGGCAAGGTGGTCTACAGCGGCACCGGACTGCGTGGCTACGGCAGGCTGGTCATCGTGAAACACAATGAGACCTACCTGTCGGTGTATGCCCACAACAGCGCGTTGGCGGTGAAGGAGGGCGACCTCGTGAAGCGCGGGCAGCGCATTGCGGACATGGGAGACACCGATGCCTCGCGGGTCTCGCTGCACTTCGAGGTCCGCCGGTTCGGCCGACCCATCGATCCGCTCGGACGCCTGCCGTCGCCCTGAATCGCATCAAGCGTCCCGCGGCGTGTGCTCAGTCGAGTCGCAGCTCCCGCACGGCCCGCTTGAGATTCGAGAGATCGTCCGGACGCGAACCTTCCTCGTAGCGCAGTCGCGCGTAGAGGGCTGCAATTGCGCGGATCGATGTCGCATGACGCGGCAGTGCTGCCGATGCCCGGATGGCGAAGGCCCGCGGCCCTTCGTTCGATGCGCGGGCGACACCGTGCTTCGCCAGCTTCTGCGAGAACGCCTGCCATAGCAGCCAGGCAGGGTCCGCCGGGGCAGATCGTGTGTGGCGCAGCGCGATCAACGCAAGTATCGCGACGACAATGCCGGTCGCCGCGACGAGCGCGGTCGAGATGCCTCTCCATGAGACATGGCCACCGGCGAACCGAGACATCATGTTCATCTGTCGCTCGGGCGAGTAGTCGAGCACCCACTGGTTCCAGCCATTCGCCACCATGTCCATGGCAAATCTCAGATCCTTGATCCAGTCGTTGTCCACCTGACCGAGCAGTGGGACGGCGCCAACACCCGGGAGCGCCGCCGCGGCACCGCGCTCGATACGCAGGGGCGAGACGGCTGCGGTGGGATCGACGCGGATCCATCCTCGACCCTCGAACCAGACCTCGGCCCACGCGTGAGCGTCCGACTGACGGACGATGAGGTACTTGCCGACCGGATTCAGCGTGCCTCCCTGATAACCCGTGACGACTCGCGTCGGGACACCCGCGGCGCGCATGAGGAACGCGAAGGCGGCCGCATAGTGTTCGCAGAAGCCGCGGCGCGTGACGAAGAGAAAGTCGTCGACGGCGTGCCCGGCGGCCGCAGGCGGCGTGAGCGTGTAGACGAAGGGTTGCTCACGGAACATCGTGAGGGCCCGCTGCACCAGTTGCTCCGGCGTGAGGCCCTCCTGGCGCCATGTTTCGGCGAGCTGTCGGCTGCGTGGGTTGAAGCTGGCCGGTAGCTGGAGTGCCCGTTCGAGCAGGCCCGGAACTTCATATCGTCCGAGCCGATAGCTCGGGAAGGAAGTCACTTCGTAGCGCATGCGTTCCCGCACCGGTCGGGCTGCGCGCAACTGTAGATCGAGCGTCAGGTAGCTGGAAGTCGGTGCGCCGCCGGGCATGTCGAGCGCGAACAGCCAGCGCATGTCGTGGGCTTCGAGCGTGATCGTCTGGCGGATCGGCGTGCCACCGATCTCCAGCTCTGCCTGACCCACGAGATCGGTGCCGGGGGCCCGCCAGGTACGGCCATCGAAATCCCAAAGCACCGGTCCACGCCAGTACAGCGTGTCCGCCTTCGGAGGCGTCGCGCCGAACTCCACGCGGAAGGCCACCGCGTCCGAGAGGCTCAGGCTCGACAGGCTCCCCGGCGACATCGCGTCCGAGAGTCCGGAAAGACCTCCCGCGCCGGCTTGCGGAAGCGCCCAGAGCGGTCCCTGGACGCGCGGAAAGAGCAGGAACAGGACGAGCATCAGCGGGGCCGCCTGCGCGAGCAGCAGGGCGGACTCGCGCAGGAGTCCGGTCACCCGCGGTTGGCCCGCGCGCTGGATGGCGAGGAGGTTCGCCGTGATGGCCCAGACGCATCCGAGGAGGTACGCGCCCATCGGGATCGACTGCGAATACAGGAAGTTGGTGATGACGGTGAAGTACGCGAGGAACACGAGCACCATCGCGTCCCGGGTGTCGCGCATCTCCATCAGTTTCAGGCACAGCATCAGGATGAGCAGCGCCACCGCGGCATCCCGTCCGAAGATCACGCCGTAGGACATCCACGTCCCGAGAGCCGCGAAGAGCGTCAGGACCGCCAGCATCCACGTCCGCGGGAGCCGTTGGCCGCGCCACGCGATCCACGTCCGGAGGATCATCGCGGCGGCGGCCAGTATCACCATCCAGAGCGGGATCCGGACGGCATGCGGTGCGAGGACGAGCGAAAGGCTCGCCGTCAGCCCGGTGATCCGGTCAGGCGACAGCGTGACGACGCGATCGCGTCCGGCGCGCTTAGCGCTGGCCATGGAGGGCAAGCGCCTCGAGGCACCGGCTGCGGTGCGCAGGCCCGATACCGGGCGGGATGTCCCGGCCTGGCAGGCTGACCGCGTAGCGCACCCGTGCCTCTTCCGCAGCGGTCACCCAGGCCGTGAGGCGGGACAGCGCGCGCTCGAGGCCGAGTTCGTGCGGTACGGCAGCGAGATCGAGATGGATCGTCGCCCCGCCTTCTCCGCCCGAGAACTGCTTTGTCAGCACCGCGTCGGCACGTGCCATGGCCTTCCAGGCGATCCGGGCGGGTGCGTCCCCCGGCTGATAGTCGCGGACGCCGGAGAACTCGTCCTCGCCGATCCGGGTGCGGCCACCGTTCCCGGGCCGCCCTGGGGATGCGGGGAGCGGCGGTGGCGAGGCCTCGGGTTTCGGATACACCACGGTGTTCATGTCGAGCACCGCGTAGGACCAGGCGCGGAAGAGTCCGAGCGGATAGATCGTTGCGATCCGTACCCGCGCGGCGCGGACCCGGCCCCTTGCCGAGACCGGGACGTCCAGGGTCGCGACCACCTCGTCGCGTGCTGGCACATCGAGATGCAGCGGCGTTGCACCCTCCATCCAGAGGCCCACGCTGCCACGGGTGAGCGTGCTCGAGTTGGCGATCCGGATGCGCCACGTGATCTGGCCACCGGCGAACGCGGGGCTGGCGCGGCCCGGCGTCACCTCGAGCCCCGCGAGGTTGCGCCACGTGTGGAGCATGCCTACCACGCCGAGCCCGGCGAGCAGGAACGTCAGCACGTAGCCGAGACCGAGGTTGTAGTTGATGGAACCGGCCAGCATCAGCGCCAGCGTGGCACCCAGGGCGAGGCCGGCACGCGTCGGCACGATGTAGATGCTGCGCCGGGTGAGCGTGACCCGCGTGTGCGGTGTGCTGCGGGACGCCGTGCGCGGGGAGCGGGTGAACAGGGCGCGCGCCCGGAGCGTGGCCACCTCAGGGAACGGCAACGTCGTCGACGAGGCGTCGGACCAGGGCGTCGCCGCCGCTCATGGAGCCGTCCGGGGGCATGAGCCGATGGCCCGCAACACCTGGCAGGACAGCCTGGATGTCTTCGGGCAGCACGGCGTTGCGGCCTTCGATGAATGCCCACGCGCGGGCCGCGGCGAGGAGCGACAGGCCCGCTCGCGGGCTCAGCCCGCTCCCGAAGGCGGGGGACTGGCGGGAATGGGTCAGCAGCGCCTGCACGTAGTCGAGCAGAGCCGGGGCCGCGTGCACGCCGCGGGCGGCGGTCTGCAGCGCGAGCAGGCGTTCCGTGTCGAGTACCGGCGTCGTGGCCTCGATGACGGAGCGCCGTGTCTCGCCGCCCAGCAGGGCGCGTTCCGCCTTGGCATCGGGGTAGCCCAGGTGGATCCGCATCAGGAACCGATCGAGCTGCGACTCGGGCAGCGGATAGGTACCTACCTGGTTCGACGGGTTCTGCGTGGCGATCACGAAGAAGGGCGCGGGCAGGGCGCGCGTCTGGCCGTCGACCGTCACCTGCTGTTCCTCCATGGCTTCGAGCAGCGCGCTCTGGGCCTTGGGGGTGGCGCGGTTCACCTCGTCGGCGAGCACCACCTGCGAGAAGACCGGCCCCGGATGGAAATCGAAGCGCCCCTGCTCGCGGTCGTACACCGAGACGCCGATGATGTCGGCCGGCAGGAGGTCGCTCGTGAACTGGATCCTCTGGAAGGCGAGCCCGAGCACCCGCGCGAATGCGTGGGCGAGCGTCGTCTTGCCGACGCCAGGGACGTCCTCGATCAGGAGATGGCCGCGGGCGAGGACACAGGCGAGGGTGAGGCGCACCTCGCGGGGCTTGCCGAGGAGGATGCCGTCGATGGCGGCGAGGACGGACTGGATGTCTGGGTTCATGGGGTCGGTTTTCGTCGCCGCAGGGATGCCCTTGAGTGTGTGTTGGGGGGCGAGAGTTCGCGAGGGTATGTTCGAGGCGCTGCGTCAGCCCGCCATCAGGCCGCGAGGCGCTTCACGACGATGCGCATGGTGGCGTCGTCCGGATCGGTCATCGCGTCGAAGCCGAGGCGGCTCATCAGGTGCAGCATCTTGGTGTTGTGGGCGAGCACGTAGCCGATCATCGTGCGCAGGCCGCGCGCGCGCGCCACCTCGATGAGCTGCCCCAGCAGCCGGGTGCCGATGCCCTTGCCGTGCCAGTCGTCGGCCACCGCGAGGGCGAACTCGCAACTCGCGCCGTCGGGGTCAATCACGTACCGCGCGACGGCGATCTGATGGTCGATGCCCGCCTCCGATAACACGGCGACCAGGGCAAGTTCCCGGTCGTAGTCGATCTGCGTGAAGCGTACGAGCATCCGCTCCGACAGTTCGTGCAGGGCGTTCGCGAACCGGAAGTAGCGCGACTCTTCCGAGAGTGCCCGGACGAACGCCTGCTCCATCTCGGCATCCTCGGGCCGGATCGGTCGCACGAAGACTTCGCGACCGTCGTCCAGCACCCAGCTTCTCGCGAGATGTCCCGGGTAGGGGCAGATGGCCATGTGGGCGTAGCGGTCCGCCGCGGTGTCGTCGACGATCGGGCCCACCACCATGCGCGCGTCGGCGGCCACGGCACCGTTCTCGTCGAGGATGAGCGGGTTGATGTCCAACTCCGCGAGCCAGGGCAGCTCGCACACCATCTCGGACACCCGGAGCAGGACCTGCTCGAGGCTGACCAGGCTGGCCGGTGGCATGCCGCGCCAGGATCGAAGCGTCGCCGCGACGCGCGTGCGATCGATGAGATTCCGGGCAAGCACCTCATTGAGTGGCGGCAAAGCGACCGCCCGATCGGCGATCAGCTCCACCTGTGTGCCACCCGCCCCGAGCGCGATGACGGGGCCGAACACGGGATCCCGCGACACCCCGACCATGATCTCGCGCCCGTGCGGCTTGTGGACCATGGGTTCGATCACGATGCCTTCGATCCGCGCCTCGGGCAGCGCCGCGCGGACGTTCGTCTCGATCTGCAGGTAGGCGGTGCGCACCTCCTGCGTCGTCCCGATGTCGAGGCGCACGCCACCCACGTCGGACTTGTGCGCGAGATCCGGCGAATGCACCTTCATCGCGACCGGGAACCCCATCTGTTGTGCGAGCGCGATGGCTTCCGGCACGGACCGCGCGATGGCAGTTGCCGCCACGGGGATCCGGAAGGCCGCGAGAACCCCCTTCGATTCGCTCTCCGTGAGCCCGGTCCGACCGGCGGCGAGCGCTGCCTCGATCAGGGCGCGCGCACCCTCCAGGTCGGGCGCCTGATGGTCTTGCGCGAGGGGCCCTGGCACCTGCATGAGCAGCCGCTGGTTGCTGTAGAACGCGACGATGTTCGCGAACGCCTCGACCGCGGGCTCGGGCGCGCTGAAGGCGGGAAGCCCTGCAGCCTGCAGCGTCCGCAGCGGTGACGCTGTGCTCGTCTCGCCCATGAAGCACGCGATCACGGGCTTGCCGGGCGCGGCGGAAGCTTCCGCGATGCTCCGGGCGACATCGTCCGGATCGCTCATCGCCTGCGGCGTCACGATAGCGACGACGCCATCGACCCCCTCGTCCGCGAGGCAAGCGGCGATCGCCAGTCGGTAGCGTTCCGGCGAGGCGTCCTCCAATACGTCGACCGGGTTGCCACCGGACCAGCTGGCCGGCAAGGCGGCGTCCAGTGCGCGATGCGTCGCCGGGGCAAGTTCGGACAACACCAGCCCGACGTCCGTTGCGCGGTCGACGGCCATCACGCCGGGCCCGCCGCCGTTGGTGACGATGGCGAGGTGCCGGCCGACCGGGCGGTAACGCGACGACAGGTACTTCGCCGCCGCGAAGAGTTGCGTGTAGCTCGACACACGGACCGCGCCGGCGCGGCGCAGGGCGGCGTCGAAGGCTTCGTCGGGACCCGCCATCGCACCGGTGTGCGTCGTCGCGGCGCGGGAGCCCGCCGGGCCTCGTCCGCTCTTCAGCACCACCACCGGCTTGATCCGCGCAGCCGCCCGGAGCGCGCTCATGAAACGGCGGGCGCCACGCACGCCTTCGATGTACAGCACGATGCTGTCGGTGAGCGGGTCTGCGGTCAGGAAATCGAGCACTTCGGAGAAGTCGATGTCGAGCTGGTTGCCCAGCGACACGACGCTCGAGAAGCCGAGCCCATCCGCGCGGGCCCAGTCGAGCATCGCGCTGGCGAGCCCGCCGGATTGCGAGACGAGGGCCATGGCGCCGGCCTTTGCGCCGGTCCGGGCGAACGATGCGTTCAGTCCCGCCGACGGCCGCAACAGACCCAGGGAGTTGGGACCGAGCACCCGAACACGCGCCTCGCGGGCGGTCCGGGCCACTTCGTCGAGGAGGCGGGCGTCAGCCGGCGTGCGGTCGTTGAGTCCGGACGTCAGGATCGCGACCCCCCCAGCACCGCGTTCGCCCGCCGCAGCCAACAGGGCGGGGAGGGTGGCCGCCTGCGTTGCAAGCACGACGAGATCCGGTGCCGATGGCAGCGCCGCGAGACTGCGGAAGGCGGGACGTCCCAGGACGGACGCGTGGCGCGGATGGACCGGGTAGAGCGCCCCCTGGAACCCGCTCTCGGCGAGATTGCGCATGACGGCAGCACCGACGGACCCCGGGTCCTCGCCAGCCCCGACGATGGCGACACTGGCGGGGCTGAAGAGGCGGTGCAGCGGATGGGCGGACATGGTGACCGGACGCGGGCGACGACGTGGCAGGGAATTCCATGGGCATTCTAGCGGCGGGTGGTCCCGGGCCGTCGATCCGGTGGAGGTTTTCTCGCAGCCGAATGCTCCGGCCCTGTCTGCGCCGCGCCGCGGGCGCTACCATCGTTGGACGAAACCCGCTTTCCCGACTACGCGATTCCGCCGCCATGACCACTGCGTTCATCCGCCACACAGACTGCGTCCGCCACGACATGGGGCACCATCACCCGGAGTGTCCGGCACGGCTCGGTGCCGTCGAGGATCAGCTCATCGCCTCGGGTCTGATGCAGGCCCTCGATGTACACGATGCCCCGCTGGCGACCCGCGAACAGCTCCTCCTGGTGCATTCGGAGGCCCATCTCGATGCCCTCGATCGGATGGCGCCGGACCAGGGCATCGCGCACGTGGACCCCGACACGGCGATGAACCCGTACACGCTGAAGGCGGCGTACCGCGCGGCCGGCGCGGCCGTGCTGGCCACGGATCTCGTGATCGGGGGGCGGGCCGACAACGCGTTCTGCAACGTCCGTCCGCCCGGGCATCACGCCGAACGGCGCCGGGCCATGGGGTTCTGCTTCTTCAACAACGTCGCGGTCGCTGCCGCCCATGCGCTGACGGTCCACGGACTGGAGCGGGTCGCGGTGATCGATTTCGATGTGCACCACGGCAATGGCACCGAGGACATCTTCGCCGAGGACGGACGCGTGGTGATGGTGTCGATCTTCCAGCACCCCTTCTACCCGTACAGCGGTACCGAACCGCGTGGTGAGCACATGGTGAACGTGCCCCTGCCGGCCTACAGCGCCGGGCGCCAGTTCCGGGAGGCCGTCGACCGTCACTGGTGGCCGGCGCTAGAGCGGTTCGACCCGCAGATGCTGTTCGTGTCGGCGGGGTTCGACGCCCACCGGGACGACGACATGGCGTCGATGGGGCTGGTGGAGGCCGACTACGCCTGGATCACCGGCAGCCTGATGGAGTTCGCGGCGCGCCGATGCGCCGGCCGCATCGTCTCGACACTGGAGGGTGGATACGAGCTCCATGCGCTCGGCCGCAGTGTCGCGGCGCACGTACGGGTGCTTGCCGGGTTGTGATCCGCCGTCGCGACACGAAGATTGCGCTCAAGTCTGCGCCGACCGATCCGACAAGCCATCAACCTCCGGGTCGCCTGGCGTCCAGTCCGGGCTGGGCGCGCGTTCCGGAGGGGTGCCTCCTGGTGGGGGAGGCGCCGGCACACGGAGAGGCGGAACATGGATGGTGCAACGGATAACCGGGTGGACGACGGATCCCGCGAGTGGTTGCTGTCGCTCGCATTGATCCAGGCCGTGGTGGTGACCGCAATCCTCTGGGGCGGGCAGGGGGCGGCCTGGGCGCTGGCGGGGCTGTAGGCCGCGATCGAGAAGTCCTTCCCGGTCCGCCGGCAAGGTGGCCCGGGCGAGAACCATCTCCCGCCGGGGACTCTCCGATTCTCTTCAGAGCATCAGGGCTGCGGCGACCTTCCGCCCTTCCGCGAGCAGTATGTTGTACGTTCGACAAGCGGCTGGCGTGTCCATGACCTCCACCCCGATCCGGGCGGCCGACAGGGGCGCGTAGATCCGCGGGTGGACGAGGTGCATGCGGGGGCCGGTGCCGAGCAGCACGATCTCCAGCGGGAGCGCCGCCAGGAACGTCAGATCCGCCGCCGCGAGACGGTCAGCCGGCCCCGCCTCCCAGGGTTCGATCAGGCGGTCTGCGAACACCACGACGCTGGTCGCGACGCGTCTTCCATTGATGACGACATGACCGTCACCGTAGCCGGTGAAGGCGTTCATGCCTTCGAATCGGTCGAGATGCAACTTCAAGCGGGATCTCCCGGTTTGCCGAACGGGTGTGCGGACTCTACCATTGGCGCTTTTCCCGGCCCGCCGGCCCCTTCCGGAGTCCCCTCGTGCACGAGTTTCCCCGCATCAAGCGCCTGCCGCCGTACGTCTTCAACATCACCGGCGAGCTGAAGGCGGCGGCTCGCAAGCGCGGAGAGGACATCATCGACTTCGGCATGGGCAATCCGGACCAGCCCACGCCCCGGCACATCGTCGACAAGCTGGTCGAGACGGCCCAGCGCGGTGACACGCACCGCTACTCGGTTTCCAAGGGCATCCCCAGGCTGCGCCGCGCCATCACCAACTGGTACAAGACCCGGTACGCCGTCGACCTCGACCCCGATACCGAGGCCATCGCCACCATCGGATCGAAGGAAGGCATCGCGCACCTCGCCCTCGCGACGCTCGACCGCGGGGACATCGTCCTCGTCCCGAATCCGAGCTACCCCATCCACATCTACGGGCCGGTGATCGCCGGTGCCGACATCCGCCACGTGGCGCTGGTGCCTGGTCGCGACTTCTTCGAGGAACTCGAGAAGGCCATCCGGGATTCGTATCCGAAGCCCAAGATGCTGATCCTGAACTTCCCGGCGAATCCGACGGCGCAGTGCGTCGAGCTGCCGTTCTTCGAACGGATCATCAAGCTCGCCCGCGAACACGACATCTTCGTCGTGCACGATCTGGCCTATGCCGACATCGTCTACGACGGATGGAAAGCACCGTCGATCCTCCAGGTGCCCGGTGCCAAGGACGTCGCGGTGGAGTTCTTCACGCTGTCGAAGAGCTACAACATGGCAGGCTGGCGCGTGGGCTTTATGGTCGGCAATCGTGAACTCGTCGGTGCGCTCGCCCGGATGAAGAGCTATCACGACTACGGCACGTTCACCCCGATCCAGGTGGCTGCCATCGTGGCACTGGAAGGGCCGCAGGACTGCGTGCACACCATCGCCCAGACCTATCAGAAGCGTCGCGACGTACTCGTCGCAGGCCTCCATGCCCTCGACTGGATGGTCGAGATTCCCAAGGCCACGATGTACATCTGGGCGCAGATCCCGGAGGCCTATCGCGCCATGGGATCGCTCGAGTTCTCGAAGAAGCTGCTGGCGGACGCGAAGGTCGCGGTCTCGCCCGGCATCGGCTTCGGCGACTACGGCGACGACCACGTCCGCTTCTCGCTGATCGAGAACGAGGCCCGGACCCGTCAGGCGATCCGCGGCATCCGGGACATGTTCCGGAAGGACGGCCTGCTTTCGCCGTCGCAGATCGCGAAGGTCGGATGACGGGGTTCCGGGTGGTGCGGGTGAGCAGCCCCGCAGGCGAACTGCTCGAGCCCGACTGGCTGCCGCGGGCGGAGTCCGTGCACCGGCAGTTGCGGCCTGATCTCGAGGCCGACTACCCGGCGCAGATGCGTCGGATCCTGGCCGGTGGCGGCGAGATGGCGGTGGTGGCGGACGGTGATGTCGTGCGGTGCGTGACGGTCTTCCGCAGCTTCGAGAACACCCATCTGGGCACGCGCTTCTACGTCGATGACCTGGTGACGGACGAGGCGGCACGCTCCACCGGCGCCGGTGCGACGATGCTGCGCTGGCTGGAGGACGAGGCACGCGCCCGCGGTTGCGGTTCGATCGATCTCGAATCCGGCGTTCAGCGCGCAGGCGCGCATCGCTTCTACTTTCGCGAAGGTTTTTCAATCCCGAGTTACAGCTTCAGGAAACCGATTCGATGAAACCCATCAACGTGGGCCTGCTGGGCATCGGCACCGTGGGCGGCGGCACGTTCAACGTGCTGAAACGCAACCAGAGCGAGATCCAGCGCCGTGCCGGGCGGGGCATCCAGATCACCGCCGTGGCCGACAAGGATCTCGCCCGCGCGAAGTCGGTCGTGGGCGAGGGCGTGCGCGTCACCGACGATGCCTTCACCGTCGTACGCGACCCCGACATCGACATCGTCGTCGAACTGATCGGTGGCTACACCATCGCGAAGACTCTCATCCTGGAGGCCATCGCGAACGGCAAGCACGTGGTGACGGCCAACAAGGCGCTGCTCGCCACGCACGGCAACGAGATCTTCGCGCGCGCCCGGGAGAAGGGCGTGATGGTCGCCTTCGAGGCTGCGGTGGCCGGCGGCATCCCGATCATCAAGGCGCTGCGGGAAGGCCTCACCGCCAATCGCATCGAATGGATCGCCGGGATCATCAACGGCACGAGCAACTTCATCCTGTCGGAGATGCGTGACAAGGGCCTCGCCTTCGACACCGTGCTGGCCGAGGCCCAGCGTCTGGGGTACGCGGAGGCCGACCCGACGTTCGACATCCAGGGGATCGACGCCGCACACAAGCTGACGATCATGTCGGCCATCGCGTTCGGCATCCCCATGCAGTTCGAGAAGGCCTACACCGAAGGCATCGCAGCCCTCACGAAGGACGACATCCGCTACGCCGAGCAACTCGGCTACCGCATCAAGCTGCTCGGCATCACGCGGCGCACGCCGGCAGGCATCGAGCTGCGCGTGCATCCGACGCTCATCCCCGCGCGCCGTCTCATTGCCAACGTCGAGGGCGTGATGAACGCGGTGCTCGTGAAGGGCGATGCGGTCGGGGCGACCCTCTACTACGGTGCCGGCGCCGGTGCGGAGCCGACGGCGTCGGCCGTGGTGGCCGATCTGGTCGACGTGACGCGCATGCAGACGGCCGATCCGGAGAACCGGGTCCCGCACCTCGCGTTCCAGCCCGATCAGCTCTCCGACACGCCGATCCTGCCGATGGAGGAGGTCGAGACCTCGTACTACCTCCGGCTCCGCGTGTACGACCGTCCCGGGGTGCTCGCCGACGTGGCGCGCATCCTCGCCGACCACACCATCTCGATCGATGCGATGGTGCAGAAGGAACCCGCGGAGGGCGAGGACCAGGCCGACATCGTTCTGCTCACCCACCGCACGATCGAGAAGCATACGAACGCGGCCATCGCACGGATCGAGGCGCTGCCCACCGTGTCGGGCAAGATCACCCGGATCCGGCTCGAAGAGCTGGGTCGCCACTGACAGCGGGCCACGGAGCATTCCATGCGTTACGTTTCCACCCGCGGCGGCATGCCGCCGACGCCGTTCACCGGGATCCTCCTGGAGGGCCTCGCGCCCGACGGCGGGCTCTCGATGCCGGAGACCTATCCGCAGGTGAGCCGCGCGGACCTCGATGCGTGGCGACCGCTCGGTTATCGGGATCTCGCCTTCGAGATCTTCTCGCGGTTCATGGACGACATCCCGTCAGCCGACCTGCGCGACATCGTCGACCGTACGTACACGGCTGCGGCGTTCGGGTCCGACGACATCACGCCGCTGTCGACGTTGGAGCCTGGCGTGCATCTGCTGCACCTCTCGAACGGCCCGACGCTTGCGTTCAAGGACGTCGCGATGCAGTTGCTCGGCAACCTGTTCGAGTACGTGCTTGCGAAGCGCGGCGAGGAACTGAACATCCTCGGCGCGACCTCCGGCGACACGGGCTCCGCCGCCGAGTACGCCATGCGCGGCAAGCAGGGTGTCCGCGTCTTCATGCTCTCGCCCGACGGCAAGATGAGTCCGTTCCAGACGGCGCAGATGTACTCGCTCCAGGACGCCAACATCTTCAACATCGCCGTGAAGGGTGTGTTCGACGACTGCCAGGACATGGTGAAGGCCGTGTCCAACGATCTCGCGTTCAAGGCGAAGTACCGCATCGGCACCGTGAACTCGATCAACTGGGCGCGCCTCGTCGCGCAGGTCGTCTACTACTTCAAGGGCTACTTCGCCGCCACGAAGGGCAACGACGAGCAGGTCACCTTCTCGGTGCCGTCGGGCAATTTCGGCAATGTCTGCGCGGGGCACGTGGCGCGCATGATGGGCCTGCCCGTCCGCCGTCTCGTCGTCGCGACGAACGAGAACGACGTCCTCGACGAATTCTTCCGGACCGGGCGCTATCGCGTCAGGCCGTCGTCCGCCGTCGCGCAGACGTCCAGCCCGTCGATGGACATCTCCAAGGCCTCGAATTTCGAACGATTCGTGTTCGACCTGGTGGGGCGTGATCCGAAGATCGTCTCGGATCTCTGGAAGCAGGTCGACACCACCGGCGAGTTCGATCTCTCGGCCACGCCTTACTTCGCGCGCCTCGCGGATTTCGGGTTCGTGTCCGGCCGAAGCAGCCACGCCGATCGCCTGACGACCATCCGCCGGGTCCATGCGACGTACGGGGTGACCGTCGACACGCATACGGCCGACGGCATCAAGGCGGGGCTCGAACAACGCGAGGCGGGCGTCCCGCTGCTGTGCCTGGAAACCGCGCTGCCTGCCAAGTTCTCGGCGACCATCGTCGAGGCGCTCGGCCACGAACCTGCGCGGCCCGCCGGGTTCGACCGGATCGAGGCGCTGCCGCTGCGCTACGACGTGATGTCGGCCGACGCAGAGGCGGTGAAGCGGTACATCGAAGCGCGTTGCTGAGCGCGCGACCCATCGGTCGGCAAGGCACGCGCCGTCATCGCGTCGGGGGCTGAATGCCATCCCTCGGTCCTGATCTCGAAGCGGTCTTCTCTCCGGAGGGGCCCCTCGCGCGGAGCATCCCGGGGTTCCGCAGCCGGCCGTCGCAGGTCGCCATGGCGCAGGCCATCGGACGCGCCATCGAGGACCGCGAGGTGCTTGTCGCCGAGGCAGGGACCGGCACCGGCAAGACTTTCGCGTATCTCGTCCCGGCGCTCCTCTACGGAGGCAAGGTGATCGTCTCGACGGGCACCAAGACGCTCCAGGACCAACTCTTCGGGCGGGATCTCCCGGTGGTACGCGAGGCCCTCGGGGCGTCGGTCACCACCGCGCTGCTGAAGGGCCGCGCGAACTACGTCTGCCACTATCACCTCGAGCGCGCGCGCGCCGACGGCCGCTTCCAGAATCGCGCGGACGTGGGTTACCTCGAACGCATCGCGAGCTACGCGCGCACCAGCGACAGCGGCGACAAGAGCGGTCTCGCGGACGTCCCCGAGGACGCCACGGTCTGGCCGCTCGTGACCTCGACCCGCGAGAACTGCCTCGGGGCCGACTGCACCCACTTCCGCGAATGCTTCGTGATGAAGGCGCGGAAACAGGCGCTGGAGGCCGACGTCGTCGTGGTGAACCACCATCTCTTCTTCGCGGATGTCGTGCTGCGCGACGAGGGTGTGGCCGAACTGCTGCCCAACTGCAACACGGTGATCCTCGACGAGGCGCATCAGTTGCCCGACACCGCGAGCCTCTTCTTCGGCGAGAGTCTTTCCACGACGCAACTCGTCGAACTCGCACGCGATACCCGACTCGAGGCCGCGGCCGGTGCACGCGACTTCGCGCCGTTGCCCGAAGCCGCACAGCAGCTGGAGAAAGCCGCGAAGGATCTCCGGCTCGCGTGGGGTGAGGGCGATATGGGCCGGGCGCCGGCACGCGACGCGCTGCAGAAGCCGAAGCTCGTGCCGGCCATCGAGAACGTGGAGACCTGCCTCGCGAAGCTCGACGAGCTACTCGATCTGCAGGCCGAGCGCAGCGAAGGGCTGGGGCGATGTCGCGAGCGCAGCGCACTTCTCGTGACGACCTTGAGGCGGTGGTATCGCGAGCCCGACGCGGCATACGTGCGATGGGTGGAAGTGTTCGCGGGTTCACTGCAACTGCATGCGACGCCGCTCGATGTCGGCGCGATCTTCCAGCGTCAGGTGGGCGGCGGCACGCGCGCATGGATCCTCACGTCGGCGACCCTGTCGGTTCGCGGCGACTTCTCGCACTACGTCGCGCAGCTCGGCCTCACGTCGGCGCGCACCGAATGCTGGGACAGCCCGTTCGACTATCCACAGCAGGCCGTGCTCTACGTGCCCGAGGGTTTGCCCGAACCCAACACGCCGTACTACACCGAGGCGGTGGTCGAGGCGGCGCTTCCCGCGATCGAGGCGGCCGGAGGTCGCACCTTCCTGCTCTTCACCAGCCTGCGTGCGATGCGCGAGGCGCGCGATCTCGTGGAGGCAGGATTGCGTCGGCTGGGTCGCGACTATCCGATCCTGTTGCAGGGCGAGGGGTCACGAACCGAGCTGCTCGAGCGCTTCCGTCGCCTCGGCAACGCGGTGCTGGTCGGCAGCCAGTCGTTCTGGGAGGGCGTGGACGTCCGTGGACCGACGTTGTCGTTGGTGGTGATCGACCGCGTGCCGTTCGCGCCGCCGGACGATCCCGTGCTGACGGCGCGCATCGAGCGCATCAACGCGGCCGGCGGCAATGCCTTCATGGACTATCAGCTGCCGCATGCGGTGATCCTCCTGAAGCAGGGGGCCGGGCGTTTGATTCGCGATGAAGCCGATCGCGGCGTGCTGATGATCTGCGATCCGAGGCTCATCTCGAAGTCGTACGGGAAACGCGTCTGGCGCAGCCTGCCGCCGATGCGCCGGACGCGGGACATCGATGATGTGGTCGCGTTTCTGTCGGGCACGGGAACATTGATCGAAGCATCCTGATCTTCGGTCAGTCGACCCAGAGGCGCCACGCGAGGAGCAGGATCGCGATCCACACGACACCGACGATGGCGGCACCCGCCAGGCTGACCGGCTTGCCCTTGCGATCCGCGAACCATTGATCCGCCTGGTCACGGCATTGACTCCTGACGGCGGGTGGCAGCAGGCGGAGGCAGAGCCAGATGGCCCCGGGGAGCAGGATCACTTCATCGAGGTATCCCAGGATCGGGATGAAATCGGGGATGAGATCGATGGGGCTCAGTGCATAGGCCGCGACGCAGACCGCCAGCACCTTCGCGACGAGCGGCGTGTCGGGATGCCGCGTCGCGAACCAGACCGTCAGAGCATCCCTGCGCAGGGCCTTGGCCCAGGCGACGATGCGGGCCCACACGCGGGTGCGTCCTACGGAAGGGCGATGGCGTGCAGGTCGTGCGTGTCCGAGCGCTCCACGCGCACCTTCACGAAATCGCCGACCTTCACGCCCTGCGCGCCGGACACGTGGACGACACCGTCGATCTCGGGGGCGTCGGCGGCGCTCCGTGCCAACAGAGTGTCGCCATCGACCTGGTCGACGAGGACGGTGATTTCCCGACCGACACGCGCGGCGAGCCGGCGCGCGGAGATGCCCGCCTGCAGCGTCATGAACCGCTCCCGGCGCTCCTGCTTCACTGGCTCGGGGACGGGGTCGGGAAGAGCATTCGCGGTCGCCCCCTCGACCGGGGAGTACGCGAAACAGCCGACCCGATCGAGTTCGGCCTCTTCGAGGAACTCGAGCAGCGATTCGAACTCGGCCTCGGTCTCGCCCGGAAATCCGACGATGAAGGTGGATCGCAGGGTGATGTCGGGGCACACCGATCGCCATGCACGGATGCGTGCAAGGTTGTTCTCGGCGCTCGCCGGACGCTTCATCAATTTCAGGAGTCGCGGACTGGCGTGCTGGAACGGGATGTCGAGGTACGGCAGGACGCGCCCCTCCGCCATCAGCGGGATCACTTCGTCCACGTGCGGATACGGGTAGACGTAGTGGAGGCGGGTCCAGACGCCGAGCTCACCGAGGGCTGTGACCAGGTCGGTCATCCGGGTCTTCACTGGCCGCCCTTTGTGGAAGCCCGTGCGGTACTTCACATCGACGCCGTACGCGCTGGTGTCCTGCGAGATCACCAGGAGTTCCTTCACGCCGGCGCGGACGAGATGCTCGGCTTCCTGCAGAACTTCGCCCACGGGCCGGCTGACGAGGTCGCCGCGCATCGAGGGGATGATGCAGAACGTGCATCGGTGATTGCAGCCTTCCGAGATCTTCAGGTAGGCGTAGTGCTTCGGCGTAAGCCGGATCCCCTGGGGCGGGACGAGGTCCGAGAACGGATCGTGGGGCTTCGGCAGGTGCTGGTGGATGGCCGCCATGACCTCCTCGGTCGCGTGGGGGCCGGTCACGGCGAGCACGCTCGGATGGGTCTCGCGGACCACTGCACCCTTGGCGCCGAGGCATCCTGTGACGATCACCTTGCCGTTCTCCCGCACGGCCTCGCCGATGGCGTCCAGCGACTCCTCGACCGCCGAATCGATGAAGCCGCAGGTGTTGACGACCACGAGGTCGGCGGATTCGTAGGAGGGGGCGATCCGGTAACCCTCCGCCCGGAGGCGTGTGAGGATCTGCTCGGAGTCGACCAATGCCTTCGGACATCCAAGCGAGACGAAACCCACCTTGGGCGCGGGCTCGGGCCGTGCGCGAACTTTCGACTGCATGCGAGTGAACCTCAGCCTTTGCGATCGGGGTCGGACGGGTCGTCTTGCGAGGCCCCGGTGGCGAAAGGTGAGAACGGGAACGTGGAGAACATGTTCCGCGCCTGTTTCTGCAGCTGCTGCTGCATTTCGACGAACGTATTGGCGCTTTGCTCGAGGTAGCTGCCCATGAGGCCCTGGATGGCGGGGCCCTGCATCTTCACGAACTGGTTCCAGGCATCGGACCCCACCACAGGGTTCTCGCCGAACTTGGCCAGCGACTGCTGCTGCAGCTTCCGCTGGATCTCCATGAATGTCTGAATGTTCTTCTCGAGGTACGAACCCATCATGCCCTGCATGGCATTACCGTAGAACCGGATGATCTGCGAGAGCATGTCGCTGGAGAACATCGGTGCGCCCGCGGTTTCCTCCTCCAGAATGATCTGCAAAAGGATGCTTCGGGTGAGATCGTCGCCCGACTTCGCGTCGAGGACCTTGAACTGCACCTGCTCCAGTACCAGCGCCTTCACGTCTGCCAGCGTGATGTAGCTGCTCGTTGCCGTGTCGTACAGCCGGCGGTTCGGATACTTCTTGATCAGTCGAAGTTCTTCAGCCATGGATCCCTCGTAGCGGCGACATTGTGGAGGAGGCCTGCCGCGAGCCGGATGACGAGCGGTTCCCGCCTCGATGTTATGGGGTCGCTCGCGGACTCTAGCGGAATCATGGTGCGACGCGCAAAAAAATCGTTGACAGTGAATTCGGGCACGCCTAGCATCTAAGTTATGCGTTGCAACAAGACGCGCTCGATACGCTAGATGTAAGGAAAGATTACTTCGGTGTATCATTGGTTTGTGTGGGAAAGCTTGATTCGGTCTCAATGGCGCAGCGAACAAGATTGCTGCGCGGGTCTCGAGGTGGACCCCGCGGGAGGGCAGGCGACTCCCAGTGGTTTGAGGCGCAATTTCGGACACTGCAGGAATGGCCGCCAGTAATAAATGCGGCACAGAATTCGGCCAGACGAAGACTCGAGGTCTTCGCGAGATGGGTGGCCCGGTGGGTTGCTGACGCAGCCTCCAGAAGGGTCTCCCGGCCAGACGGCTCCTCCCCCTTTATCGCAAGATAAAGGTTCAACCCCGGCGGGTTCACCCACCGGGGTTTTTTTTTGTGCCGGCGGAATGTCGATCGTGCTGCGCCCGCGCCTTGGCCAGTCGTGCTCCCATCGGGAACACGAAGGCCGGGTTCGTCAGGACATGTGCTGACCACCGTTGATCGAGATGTTCGCCCCGGTCAGGAAGGCCGCTTCATCCGATGCCAGATAGATGATCAGGCCGGCGACTTCCTCCGGTTTCCCAAGGCGACCAACCGGGATCTGCGGGATGATCTTCGTGTCGAGAATGTCCTTCGGAATGGCCGTCACCATCTTGGTACCGATGTAGCCGGGCGAGATCGTGTTGACGGTCACCCCCTTCTTGGCCACTTCGAGGGCGAGAGCCTTCGTGAAGCCATGCATGCCAGCCTTCGCCGCCGAGTAGTTGGTCTGACCGAAGGCACCCTTCTGGCCGTTCACCGACGAGATGTTGATGACGCGACCCCAGCCGCGATCGACCATGCCGTCCATGACCTGCTTAGTCATGTTGAAGCAGCTGTCGAGGTTCGTGCGGATCACGGCATCCCAGTCCGCCTTGCCCATCTTCTTGAAGGTCATGTCGCGCGTGATGCCGGCGTTGTTCACGAGCACATCGACCGCGCCGACCTCCGCCGTCACCTTCGCGACCGCGGCTGCGGCCGAATCGAAATCCGTCACGTCGCAAGGCACCGCGTGGAAGTCGTAGCCCTTGGCCTTCATGGCCGTGACCCACGCATCGGCGGTCTTGTTGCTCGGTGAGTAGGTGGCGACCACGGTGTATCCCTGATCCGCCATGCCCGTGCAGATGGGTTCTCCAAGTCCGCCCATTCCTCCCGTCACGAGTACCACGCGCTTTGGCATGTTCTGCTCCTTGTTCATTGAGTTCCTGGATCGTGTCCGGCGCCTCCGGCCGGTTCGCTGTGCTCGAGCACATAGCGACCGGGCGATGGTTCGATGACCGGATGCCGCGCGTTGCCCGGACCGGCTGACGCGGTGCGCCAGCGGCCCGCGTGCCGCGCCTGCCATCCGGCCCAATCCTGCCACCAACTTCCGCTGGCGTGTTGTGCCGCGTCCATCCATTCGTCTGCCGTGGCTATCGGGGGCGGACCGCTCCAATAGCCGCGCCGCCGACCCCCGGCCGGATTGACGATGCCGGCCACATGGCCGCTCTCCGTCAGGACGAACCGCTCGACGCGGGCCAGCAGCGAAGCGCTCGCGTAGGCGCTGCGCCATGGAACGATGTGGTCTTCCCTTGCCGCCAACAGGTACACGGGGGCGTCGATCGCGCGCAGGTCGATGGCGCCATGCGACGTGTCGATCCCGCCCGGATCTCGCAGGCGGTTCTCCAGGTAGAGCAGGCGCAGCAGTTGGCAGTACAGGCGCCCCGGCAGGTTCGCGCTGTCGCCGTTCCAGTGGAGCAGGTCGAAGGGCGGTGGAGTCTCGCCGAGGAAGTAGTTGTGCTGGATGAAGTGCCATACGAGTTCGCGGGCGCGAAGACTCGAGAAGGCGGCGGTGAGGCGTTGCCCGGGTACGACGGCCCCACGACCGAACTCGCGCTCGCACTGTTCGACGAACGCAGCGTCGATGTAATGGCCGATGTCGCCGGGGTTGCCGAAGTCGAGCAAAGTGGCCAGAAGTGTCAGCGAAGCAACGCGGGATTTTCCCGCTGCCGCATCGAGTGCGGCCGCCGCAGCGGCGAGCGTGCCGCCGATGCAGAACCCAAGAACGGCCGCACGCTTGGCGCCCGAAAGCTGCAGGGCGACGGTGAGCGTGTCGAGCACGCCCTCTTGCAGGTAGTCGTCCCAGCCGGCGTCCGCCTGCGCCCCGCCGGCATCGCGCCAGGAGACGACGAACACGTCGAACCCCTGCGCCACGGCGTATCGGACGAACGAGTTCTCCGGGCGGAGATCGAGGATGTAGTACCGGTTGATGAAGGGAGGGACGATGAGCAGCGGACGCCCGCGCACCTTGTCGCCGGCGGGCGCGTAACGGATCAACTGCACGAGCGGCGATTCGTGGATCACGTGGCCCGGCGTCACGGCCAGGTTGACGCCGACCTGGAATGCCTCCGGGTCGCTCATGGTGATCCGGCCGCGGGCGAGGTCCGCGGCCAGTTGCCCGGTACCCCTGGCGACGGAAGCGCCCTCGCTCGCGAAGGCGCGGCGCAGAGCGGCCGGGTTCGAGGCGAGCTGGTTGCCCGGGGACATCGCGTCGACCCATTGCTGCAGAAAGAACGCGAGGCGCCGCCGCTCGTCCTCGGACAACTCGAGCACGCCGGGCAGTGCGGATGCGAACGCCTGCCATAGCGCGTGCTGTTGCCGCAGGTAGGCGAACCACGGGATGTCGTCCCAGGCGGGATCGCGGAATCGCGGGTCCTGTGTAACAGTCTCCTCGCGCTCACCCGATGCCGTCGGGGTGCCCAGCACCGATTGCCAGAGGGCGAACTGCCTTTCGTAGACATCGTCGAGGAACGCGCGCAGGCGTCCGGGGTCTCTCGCGAGCGTCGCAGCCAGACCCGCGAAGAGGAGGCGCGACTGCTCGGCGCCGGCCACCGTGATGGACAGCAGGGCGCCACCACCAGGGGCCAGCAGGGCAGTGAACAAGGCGTCGCCACTCGGTGGCAGCGCGGACGTGTGGGATGTCGGCATCGTGGGGGCGGCGCGCAACGCAAGCGCCGCGGAGCATTCTCGAAGGGGCGGGCAAGGGCGGTCAAGCATGTATCTCGTGGCAATCGCGTGGCTCTACGTCACGCTCCTCATGGCGGCGGCCGAGCGCAACGTCGTTTCGGGTGTGATGACCTTTCTGATCTACGGTCTCGCCCCCCTCGCGCTCTTCCTCTGGCTGTTCGGAACGCCGCAGCGCGCCCGCTTTCGCGCACTCCGCGAACAGCAGCGCGCGCGCCGGGACGCACAGGCGGCTGGAGAAAAGGAGCCGCCGCCCTGACGGCGACAGCGCAGGCTGGGATCAGGGGTCCAGCCAGATGGTTGCGGCCATCCTGCCGCTGACGCGGTCCCGCCGATGCGAGAAGAATCGCTTCGAATCGCTGACGGTGCACAGGCCGCCGCCGTGGATCGCGCCGACACCCAGCGCGGCGAGTCGCTGCCTGGCGAGGAGGAAGAGATCCGCGAGCCACTTCCCCGGCCCGTGCGGCACGAACGCGGCGCCCGCTTCCACGGCGTGGCCGAGGAAGGCGTCCCGCACGTCGTCGCCCACCTCGAATGCGGACGGACCGATGGCCGGGCCCATCCACGCGAGGAGCGTCGCCGGATCCGTGTCGAGTGCGCGTACCGCATTGCCCAGGACATCGCCCGCCAGGCCGCGCCAGCCCGCGTGCGCGGCAGCGACCCGGGTTCCCGCCCGGTCGGCTAGCAGCACCGGCATGCAGTCGGCCATCTGCACCACGCACACGACGCCTGCCTGGGTGGTGAAGCTTCCGTCGGCCTCGACGAGTGTCGTCACCGTGGCTGCGTCGACCACCTGGTTGCCGTGCACCTGCCGCAACCACCGGGGATCGGCCGGGAGGCACGCCCGCAGGCGCGCGCGGTTCTCGCGCACCGATTCCGGATCGTCGCCGACCGCGATGCCCAGATTCAGGGAGTCGTAAGGCGGAAGGCTCACGCCGCCTGACCGCGTCGTGACGAGCGATCGCACCGCGGGGGGCGCGGACCAGTCGGGTACCAGCAGATCGTCGTTGGTGAGCGTCATCGGACGGGCAGCCTGTCGAGGAGTGCGGCGAAGTCCGCGGGCAGCGTGGATTCCCATCGCATCGGGGCTTCGGTTCGCGGATGGACGAGGGCCAGTGCCGTCGCGTGGAGCGCCTGGCGGTCGAAGCCCGACACCGCCAGGGCGAGGGTCCGCGGGGCGTGCTTCAAGCCGTAGACCGGATCGCCGATCAGCGGATGTCCGAGCGATTGCATGTGCACCCGGATCTGGTGCGTGCGGCCCGTCTCGAGGCGGCATTCGACGAGGGTCCATCCGTCGCCGGCGCGCAACGGTGTGTAGTGGGTTCGCGCGGGCTTGCCTTGGGTCGTCACGGCCATGCGGGTCCGGTGGACGGGATGCCGGCCCACGGGCGCGTCGACGGTGCCTGCCCCGCGTACCACGCCGTGGACCACGGCGTGGTAGGTCCGCGAGACGGTCCTTGCCTGGAGCTGGCGCACGAGGGAGGTCTGCGCCTCCAGCGTTTTCGCCACCACCATCAGTCCGCTGGTGTCCTTGTCGAGCCGGTGCACGATGCCTGCTCGGGGGAGGTCGGCACAGCCGGCGTGATGGGCGACCAGGCCGTTCAGCAGGGTGCCGCCGCGGTGGCCGGCACCCGGGTGAACCACGAGGCCGGCAGGCTTGTCGATCACGATGATGTCGAGATCCTCGTGCACGATGACCAGCGGCATGGGTTCTGGAAGAAACATCGACCCGTCGTGCGAGGGGCCGGGTTCCAGATGCAGCCGTTCTCCGCCGCGTGCCTTGCGTGTTGCCGCGGTGGCGCTGCCATCCACGAGCAGGCGACCATCCTCCAACCATTGCCGCAGCTGGCTGCGCGAGAAGTCGGTGAACACGCGCGCCAGCGCGAGGTCCATCCGCAGTCCTGCGCAAGCCTGCGGCATGACCGCTTCGCGCGGATCGACGCCAGTGTGCAGGCTATAATCGAGGTCTTCTTCGTCGGTGACTTCCATGCTCCGAAGTTTAGCTTTGATCGCAGTGGTGCTCGTGCTCAGCGCATGTGGTGGTGGAGACAGCGCCCTCAAGAAAGACGAGACGCAGGGGTGGAGCGTCGAGAAGCTCTACGCCGAGGCGAGGGCTGAAGCGGCAGCGGGCAACTACCGGCGGGCCATCAGCTACTACGAACGTCTGTCGTCACGCTATCCGTATGGCAGGTACGCCCAGCAGTCACAGCTCGATCTCGCGTACGCGTACTTCAAGGACCGTGAGCCGGCCTCGGCGATCGCTACGTGCGATCGGTTCCTGAAGCTCTATCCCAATCATCCCAACGCCGACTACGCGTACTTCCTGAAGGGCCTCATCTCCTTCAACGAGGACCTCGGCATTGCGGCGAAGGTCACCGACCAGGACATGACCGATCGCGATCCGCAGGCGATGCGCGAGTCGTTCTACGCATTGCAGGAACTCGTGACGCGGTACCCCGAGAGCAGATACACGCCCGATGCGCTGCGACGCATGCAGTATCTGGTCAACGCGCTCGCGTCGGCCGAGGTCAAGGTGGCTGACTACTACCTGCGCCGCAAGGCCTACGTCGCCGCCGTGAACCGGGCGCAGTTCGCGATCGACAACTATCCGCAGGCGCCGGCACTGGAACGTGCCCTGCAGATCCTGGCGGACGCCTACCGCGCGATGGGCCTGACCGATCTTCAGAAAGACGCCGAACGGATGCTCGACATCAACTTCCCGAAGTCTCGCGAGCTTGCGGAGGCAAGGCAGAAACCCTGGTGGAATCCGTTCTGACGCGCCGGGCCCGACCTTCTCCGCGCCGACGCTTTCGCGAAGTTCAGGTGCCGGACACCAGCGCCGGCAGGACCTTCGGTGGCTCCTGGTCACCCCATAGCACCGCCTGATTGCGGCCCCGGCGCTTGGCTTCATAGAGCGCCCGATCGGCCGCCAGCACCAGTTCCCGGGCCGAAGGCACGGCGCTCATCGTTGCGACGCCGGCACTGAAGCTCACCGAGATGCGCGTGCCTTCGGCGTCGTGCTCCACCATCGCGAAATCGCTGCACAGCTTCTCGAGAACGGCCAGGGCATCCGGGCCATCGGTGTCGGTAAGCACGACTGCGAACTCCTCCCCACCGTACCGTCCGACGATGTCGCTCTTCCGGAGGTTCTGGCGCAGGAATCGCGCGAGGTTCTTCAGTACGCGGTCCCCGACGGGATGCCCGAACTGGTCGTTCACCGACTTGAAGTGATCGATGTCGATCATCGCGAAGGAAAGCGGGTGGTTCTGCCGCAGCGCCCGCAGCGATTCGATCTCCACGTACTGGTGGAGACGGGAGTGGTTGAGGAGGCCCGTGAGGCTGTCGTGCTGCATGAGCGCCGAGAGCGTTCGATAGCGCTCCACCCTGGCGATGACCGTGGCGATCAGTTGCGACGCCTGCAGGGGCAGGGGAAGCAGCGCGTCGCCGCCCACGTTCATCAGCCCGATCTGGCGATCGAGGTTCCAGTGCTCCGACAGGAACACGACCGGCAGACTGACGTACGAAGGAATCTGGTGCACGACCTGGGCGATCTCGTCGCCGCCGCACTCCGGAAGCTTCAGCGCGATCAGCAGAAGCTCCGGATTGAAGTCGCCCAGCATCGTGACGAGCTGCATAGGGTCCAGGACGAGCGAGACTTCCATCCCCACCTCGTGCAGCACGGCGCGACACAGATCGGCCCGCGCGGCCTCGCCGTCGACGATCATCACCCGGTAGGGCTCGGGAAACTCCCGCTGCGACAGGGCGTCGAGCTTGTCCACCAGGTCGGTGACCCGCAGCGGTTTCGGGAAGTAGGCGACAGCGCCGGCGCGCACGCTTTCCAGCCGTGCGTCGATGTCGCTGCGGTCCGAGACGAAGATCACGGGTGCCCGGCTGCTGATCGAACCGCGCGGCGACGCGATGGCACGGGCCGTCGCGAGTCCGACCCCCGGAGTATCCGGATCCAGAATGACGGCGTATGGCGCGGCGCCGACGAGCGCCTCGACCAGGGCCTCCGAGGTGTCGCGCGTCTCGATGGAATAGCCGAAGGGCGCGAGCTGCGTCGCGAGCATCTTCGCCACGTGCGGGTCCTTCTCGAGGACGTACAGCATCCGTGGCGGCGTGGTGTCGGTCGGTGCCGGAGGGGCGACGGGCGGCGGCGTCGCTTCCCGGACCTCGCGGGGCAGATCGGGTGTCCCGGTCGGTTCGGTCGGCGATTGCTCCACGGGAGGATCGCCCTGCCATCCGGCGGTGGTCCGTGCGGCGACCCGGAGTTCGGCGATCAGCGCTTCGATGCGCTGGATATTCGTGGGGATCAGCGGCTCGTTGCAGGCCAGAAGCGAAGCCAGGGAGGCCGCGAGCCTGCGGGCAGGTGCCGCCAGTTGGGGAAGGCCCAGCACACTGGATGCCGCGTCGAACCCGTGCGCCATGCGCTGCAAGCCCGAAACGATGTTTCGTTCGCCGCCGGCAGCGAGGGCGCGATCCCATTCCTGCTCGATCTCCGAGAGCTTGCGAGGCAGCTCGTGCGTGTGCCGGTCCGACAGCTCTCTCAGGGCTTTTCGGTAGACATCCAGCGCGTTCATCGACGACATGGCCGGTCCCTGATCTCCCTCGACGGCCGGACATTCTATCGGCCGTCGCAGGCGGCCCCACCGGGGCGACGCAAAAAAAATGGCTGGCCGGGCGGATCCGGCTGCCCGGTCAGCGCACGGTGAATCCGGCGTCCTCGATAGCCGAGCGCAGCGCCGGTACCGGAGCAGTGGTCGGATCGTGCTCGACCACGGCCTGCGACTTCTCGAGGGACACCTGGGCGCTGGTGACGCCGGGCAACCCCGTGAGGACGCGGGTCACGCTCGCGACACAGCCGCCGCAGGTCATGCCCGCGATTTCCAGGGTGGTATGGGTCATGGGAGTTCCTCCTCAAGGATGTCGAAAAAATCGGGAAGCCATCCGGATCGGTCGAACCTTCACGGATTGGTCACGCGACGGGCCTAGGCTCAATGCTTCACCGTTGTACACGATCACGCCCCCCGGATCGTCGGGCGTGGGCAGGCTCTCAATCCACACCATGGACCGCCGATAAGCCCGTGATGATCACCTCGACAGCCGCCCCCACCCGGGAACACCCTCCCGGGACGCGCCCTGACCGCCAACGCCGTCGCAGGAGTGTGCTCCTGGCGCTGCTCGGTGTGGTCATTGCGGCATTCGTCGGCCACGTGCTCCTCGATCGGATCGTCCACTCCCGTGGCACCGTCGCGTCCCGGCCGGTCCACTTCGAAGTGGGGGCCCTCGACCCCTCCGTGATCCGCGGCTACCTCCTTGAAAATGGCATGGCAGGCCGCGTCCGGGCAGTCGTCGTGCATTTCCGCGACGGCAGCTGTCCGTGCTCCACCCTGGGCGATGCGCGATTCCTCGCATTGCGCACCCGCCATATCGGCGAGGACGTCATCTTCGCCACCGCGGAATCTCCGGGCGGAAGCAGCGATCCGGTGCGAGGGCTGGAGCGCCTCCCGAGGTTGCCGCCGGAGGCATCCGCCCGGCTCTGGTCGACGCTGCCCGCAGCCCCGGCCGTGGCCGTCTTCGATGGTCAGGGCACCCCGCTCTTCGTGGGTCCGTATGCGGAGGGCGAGCATTGCAGTGCCGCCCATGGCGGTCGTGCGGAAGCTGCGCTGGCGAGCATCGGCAGCGATCCCCAAGCGCCGATGCCATCGGAGGAGGCGGCGGGATGCGTCTGCGATACCCCCGCCGACCGAGCGAGTCACAGTCTCCCCAGACCCTAGACCCTAGCGCCCCAGCTCGGGCAGGTCGCGATACAGGTCCAGCGCCTCCGGATTCGCGAGTGCCTCACGATTCTTCACGGTGCGTCCGTGCACGACATCCCGCACGGCCAGTTCCACGATCTTGCCGCTCTTGGTGCGCGGGATGTCGGCGACTGCGATCACCTTGTCGGGGACGTGCCGCGGCGTGGTGTTCGCCCGCACCTTCTCCTTGATCCGCTTCACCAGCGCGTCGTCCAGCATCGCGCCTTCGCGCAGGCGGACGAACAGCACGACGCGGACGTCGTTGTTCCAGTCCTGACCGATCACCAGGCTCTCCACCACCTCGTCGAGCTGTTCGACCTGCCGGTAGATCTCGGCCGTCCCGATGCGCACGCCGCCCGGATTCAGCACGGCGTCCGAGCGCCCGTAGATCACGCAGCTGCCGTGGTCGGTGATCTCCATCCAGTCGCCGTGGCACCACACGTTCGGAAAGCGCTCGAAGTAGGCCGCGTGGTACTTGGCGCCGTCCGGGTCGTTCCAGAACGCGACGGGCATGCAGGGGAACGGCTTCGAACACACCAGCTCGCCCTTCGTGCCGATCAGGGGCTTGCCGTCGTCGTCGTAGACCTCGACGGCGAGACCCAACCCCCGGCACTGGATCTCACCGCGCCACACCGGCAGCCATGGGCTGCCCAGCACGAAGCACGACACGATGTCGGTACCGCCCGAGATCGACGAGAGCAGCAGGTCGGACTTCACGTTCGCGTAGACGTAGTCGAAACCCTCGGCGACCAGCGGGCTGCCGGTGGAGGTCATCGTCTTCAGCGCCGAAAGGTCGTGGGTCTCCGCGGGCTTCAGCTTCAGCTTGTTCAGGGCATCGATGTACTTCGCGGACGTCCCGAAGACGGTCATCCGTTCCTGCGCCGCGAAGTCCCAGAGGGTGTTCGCCCCCGGATAGAACGGTGAGCCGTCGTACAGCAGCAGCGTCGCCCCCGTGGCGAGGCCGGACGCCAGCCAGTTCCACATCATCCAGCCGCAGGTCGTGAAGTAGAAGAGACGGTCGTCGCGCTTCAGGTCGGTCTGGAGCTGATGCTCCTTCATGTGCTGCAGGAGAGACCCGCCCTGGCCGTGGACGATGCATTTCGGCACCCCCGTGGTGCCCGACGAGTACAGGATGTACAGCGGGTGCGAGAAGGGCAGCCGGGCGAACGGAATGTCGCCGGCCGAGAAGGGGCCGACGAATGTCGGGAACGTCACCGCCCGGTCGACGCCTGACACGTCGGGCGATTCGTCGAGGTACGGGACGACGACCACGCGCCGCACCGAAGGCAGCGCCTTAACGATTTCGGCGAGGCGCGGCAACACCTCGAGCCGCTTCCCGCCATACCAGTAACCGTCCACGGACAGCAGGACCACGGGCTCGATCTGGCCGAAGCGGTCGAGCACGCCCTGCACGCCGAAATCGGGCGAGCAGGACGACCAGATGGCGCCGATGCTGTTGGCCGCGAGCAATCCGATGATGGCCTCGGGCATGTTCGACACGATCGCAGCCACGCGGTCACCGGGCTTCACGCCCTCTGCGAGCAGCGCCTGGGCGAGGCGCGAGACGGTGTCGTACACGTCCGCGAACGAGAGCGTCCGGCGCACCTTGTTCTCGCCGCGGAAGATCATCGCCGGGGCATCGTCCCGCCGGCGCAGCATGTTCTCCGCGTAGCTGAGGCGCGCATCGGGGAACCACTGCGCCCCGGGCATCCGGTGGCCGTCGACGAGGATGCGCCCGCCCTTCGTCTCGGAGATCACGCCGCAGAAGTCCCACAGGGCGGACCAGAACTGTTCGGGTTCCCGGACCGACCACGCGTACAGGTCCGGATAGTTGTCGTACCGGTCGCCGTGACGGTCGGCGACCAGTTTCGCGAAGGCGGTGAGATTGGCTTCCGCCCGTCGTGCGGGGGAAGGGGTCCACAGGGGAGTGGTCACGGCGGGACTCCGGAATCGGTGCGGTGCTGGAGGGGCGGCATGTTAGCGCAGGGGCCTCTCCCGTGGTGCGTTGCAGCGTGATCCCCTTTGCGGATCCCTCGCCGGAAACGGCCATCCGTGCACTACCATCTGCCCCGGGGATGCGCTTCATCGGAAGGGCACGCATTGGGAGAGAGGGGATGCACGATCTGGTGATTCGCGGCGCGACGCTCGTGGACGGGACCGGTGCCGCGGCCCGGACCGCTGACCTCGCCGTGGACGGCGCGACGGTGACAGCGGTGGGCGAGCGCCTTGGCGCGGGTCGCCGGGAGATCGCGGCGGACGGCCTTCTGCTCGCGCCGGGATGGGTCGACATCCACACGCACTACGACGGGCAGGCCACGTGGGACCCGTACATCACGCCGTCGTCGTGGCACGGCGTCACCACCACCGTGTTCGGCAACTGCGGCGTCGGTTTCGCGCCGGTTCGGCCCGGGTCGGAGCGCTATCTCATCAACCTGATGGAGGGCGTCGAGGACATCCCGGAGACCGTCCTCGCCGAGGGCATCGATTTTCGCTGGGAGACCTTCGAGCAGTACCTCGACACGCTCGACGCCGGCCGGCGCGTCATCGACATCGGGGCCCAGGTGCCGCACGCGGCGTTGCGCTTCTACGCGATGGGCGATCGCGGCGCCGATCACGCCGCGCGCCCCGAAGCCCAGGAGATCGAAGCCATGGGCGCGATGCTCGAATCCGCCCTCCGCGCCGGGGCCCTCGGCCTCACCACATCCCGCACGATCAAGCATCGCGCCAAGGACGGCCGCTACACACCGGGCCTCACCGCCGCCGACCCGGAACTGACCGGTCTCGCGCAGGCCATGCGCCGCGCCGGCGCTGGCGTGATCGAGGTGAACTCCGACTTCGGCGAGGGTGACTTCGAGCACCTCCGGGCGGCGGCGCAGATCGCCGGCCGGCCGCTCTCGGTGCTGCTCCTGCAGGTGCACAACGCCCCCGACCTCTGGCGCGACACCCGGGCACGCATCCACGCCGCGCGGGCGCAGGGCATGGACGTGACCGGGCAGGTCGGCTCGCGACCCATCGGCGTGATGATGGCGCTGGAGGGCAGCATCCATCCCTTCACCACGCATCCGCTGTGGCAGTCGATGGAGCACCTCGCGCCGGCCGAGCGCTACGCGCGCCTCGTGGCCGATGCCGATCTCCGTAGGCGCCTCGTCACGGAACGTCCGGACGACACGCACGTGCGCTGGATCTCCGGCCTGCTCGCGAAGACGTTCCGGCTGGGGCACCCGATCGATTTCGAACCCGAGGTCTCCCGCGGCATCGCGGCAGTGGCCGCCGCCGAGGGGCGCGATCCCTTCGCAGTGGCCCTCGACTGGTTGATGGAGGAGGGCGGCAAGGCTGTGCTCTTCCACACGTTCGAGAACTATTTCGACGGTAATCTCGACGTGGTTCGCGAACTCCTGACGGACCCCGCCACCGTGGCAGGCATCGCGGATGGCGGTGCCCACGTGGGCTTCATTTGCGACGCGAGTTCGCCTAGCAGCGCGCTCGCGTTCTGGGCGCGCGATCGCACGCGCGGCGAGAAGATCCCCATCGAGTACCTCGTGAAGAAGCAGACGTCCGACACTGCTAGGGTGTACGGCCTCCGCGATCGCGGCGTGCTGGCCCCCGGGTACAAGGCCGACTTCAACCTCATCGACATGCAGCGGCTTCGCGTGCTGCCTCCCGAGATCGTGTACGACCTCCCGGCCGGCGGGCGCCGGATGATCCAGAAGGCCGAGGGCTACCGGCACACGTTCGTGTCCGGCATCGAGACCATGCGGGACGGCGAGTTCACCGGTGCGCTACCGGGCCGGCTCGTGCGCGGCGCGCGGAGCCTCTGAATGGCGGTCGAGCGTCGGCGGCTCCATCTGGCCGGCGCGCTGGCGGCCAGCGCGTGCATTCCGTCGCTCGCGCGCGCGGCTGACTATCCGTCGAAGGAGGTCCGCATCGTCGTGCCGTATCCGCCGGGTGGCGCCACCGATTTCATCGGTCGCACCCTCGCGGCCGAGCTGACTTCCCGCCTCGGGAAAAGCGTCATCGTCGAGAATCGGCCCGGGGCCGGAACGAACATCGCGGCCGAGTTCGTCGTGCGCGCGCCGGCCGACGGCCACGTGATCCTGCTCGCTGACAGCGCCACGCTCGCCACCAACAAGACGCTCTACCGAAAGCTCCCCTACGATCCGCAGCGGGACCTCGTGCCGGTGGCGCGTGTCGCCCGGATTCCTCTCCTCCTGGTGGCACCCGCAGGCGGCGATACGCGAACGCTGTCGATGCTGCTCGCGAAGGCGCGGTCCGACGAGATCTCGTACGGCAGTCCCGGGCTCGGCTCACCGCATCATCTGGCGATGGCGCTCTATGCGCGGCGCGCCGGCCTGAACATCAACCACGTCCCCTACAAGGGGGCTGCGCCCGTGCTGCAGGACCTCCTGGGTGGTCGTCTCGACGCCGCTTTCCTGGACCTCCCGACGGTGCGCGGCGCGATGGGCGGTGGGCGCATCAAGGTGCTCGCCGTGGGCACGAAGGATCGGCTCGACGCGATGCCGGGCGTCTCCACGTTGGACGAGTCGGGCGCCGGAGGGTTCGATGCGTTCGCCTGGCAGGGCATCGTGGTACCCGCAGGCACGCCGGCGAACGTGGTGGCTAGGCTGGGGGCCGCTCTGGACGACATCCTCAGGACCCCGGCCGTCGTGAAGAAACTCGACGAGGCCGGCGTGCTCGCCGCCCCGGCGCCGCAGGCGGAGTTCGCGCGGTTCATCGCCGAGGAGTCCGCCCGCTGGGGCGCCGTGATCCGCGAGACGGGGCTCAGCCTCGAGTGAGCGGTTTCGTGGCTGTCCTGGGTGCCGTGCCGCCCGCGCCGCAGCCCTTGCACGTGCCGCAACCGGTGTCGCAACCGGCCTTCGTCGCGGGCACGCCGCGCATCCCGAACCAGCGACGCGGCAGGAATCGGCGTGCCACGTGCAGCGCTGCGAACGCGACGATGAGTCCCACCAGGATGCCTTCGAGCATCGTCAGCCTCCCACCCACCAGAGCGCTGCGCGGTACGTGACGAACGATGCCGCGTAGGCCAGCGCGAAGAGATATCCCGCCATGGCTGCGGGATAGAACCAGCTATTGGTCTCGCGCTTCACGACCCCCAGCGTCGAGATGCATTGTGGCGCGAAGACGTACCAGGCCAGCAGCGAGAGCGCCGTCGGCAGGCCCCACGAGCCGGCGATGATTGGCGTGAGGGTTGCCGAGATGTCGTCGCCGGTCTGTGAAAGCGCGTAGACGGTGCCCAGTGCGCCGACCGCAACCTCCCGCGCCGCGAGTCCGGGGACGAGCGCGATCGAGATCTGCCAGTTGAAGCCGATCGGCGCGAACACGACCTCGAGCGCCCGACCGATGGACCCCGCGTAGCTGTAGGCGATGGGTGGGAGCGTGGCGTCGGGGGGCGGGCTCGGGAAGCTGCTGAGGAACCAGAGCAGGATCATCAGCGAGAGGATGATCCCGCCCACGCGCGCCAGGAAGATGCGCGCGCGCTCCCACAGCCCGATCGCGAGGCTGCGCACATGCGGCCAGTGATAGTCGGGAAGTTCCATCAGCAGGGGCTGGACGCGATCACCGGCACCTGCGCGCTTCGCGACGTAGCCCACGGCCATCGCGCTCGCCACGCCGGCCACGTAGAGCGCGAAGAGCACGACGCCCTGCAGGTTGAAGAGTCCGCCCACCGTTCGCGCTGGGATGAACGCCGCGATGATCAGCGCGTACACCGGCAGCCGCGCCGAGCAGGTCATCAGCGGCGCGATCATGATCGTGACCAGGCGTTCGCGCGGGTTCTGGATCGTGCGCGTGGCCATGATCCCCGGCACCGCGCACGCGAAACTGGACAGCAGCGGGATGAACGCCCGGCCCGACAGGCCGACCCGCCCCATCAGCCGGTCGAGCAGGAATGCCGCGCGTGGCAGGTATCCGCTTTCCTCGAGCGCGAGGATGAACAGGAAGAGGATCAGGATCTGCGGCAGGAACACGAGGACGCTGCCCGTGCCACCGAGGATGCCTTCCACCAGCAGGCTTTGCAGCATGCCGTCGGGCAGCAGCGCCTTCACCTGCTCGCCGCACCATCCCACGGCCGCCTCGATGAGATCCATGGGCGCCTGGGCCCAGCTGAAAACCGCCTGGAAGACGAGGAACAGCACGATGGCCAGCACGATCGGCCCGGCGAGGGGATGCAGCAGCACGCGGTCGAGACGCTCGGTGGTGGTGTCTTCGCGGACCGGTTCGCGCACGCACGAGGCGACGATCGCGCGGACCTCCGCCGCAAGCGCCTCGGGCGACGGCATGCCGACATCGGTCACCGAACTGTCGGTGATCGGCGCCACCAGATGCTCCAACGCGGCGAGCAGCGCCTGTTCCCCACCGGCGCGCACTGCGACCGTCTCGACGACGGGCACGCCGAGGGCCTTCGAGAGCGCCGGCACATCGATCTCGATGCCCCGCGAGCGGGCGATGTCCGCCATGTTGAGCGCGACGACCATAGGCCGGCCGAGCCTCGCCACCTCGAGCACCATCCGGAGATTCAGCGCGAGGTTGGTTGCGTCGACGACGAACACGATGCCATCCGGCAGCGGCTCGTCGGTGCGCGCGCCGAGCAGTACGTCGCGGGTGACGGCTTCGTCCGGCGTCGCGGCCGTGAGGCTGTAGGCGCCGGGCAGATCGAGGATCCGCCAGGTCCGGCCCGAGGGTGCCGTGAACCGCCCTTCCTTACGCTCGACGGTGACGCCCGCGTAGTTCGCGACCTTCTGCCGCGCCCCGGTGAGGCGGTTGAAGAGCGCCGTCTTACCGCAATTGGGTTTGCCGACGAGGGCCAGCGTGGCGACCGTGCTCATGGGCTGTCGCTCGCGGAGATCTCGATGAGGTCGGCCTCGAACCGGCGCAGCGCAAACGTGGCGTGGCCGATGCGCACCGCGATCGGGTCGCCGGCCGGGAACCCCTTCGCCAGGACGCGCACGCGCTCCCCGGGAAGGAACCCCAGCTCGCGCAGACGGTGGATGTGCTCGGTGATGGCCGGGGTCGACGAGGGGCGGATCCCCGTGATGATGGCGGAGCAGCCTTTCGCGAGCGCCGCGAGCGTCCGGTCGGTGGGGTTCGGCAAGAGTGGGGGCATGGTCGGTGGATCGGCTTTCGAGCGTATCGCAATTCGAATCGGCCCAGCCAACAGTCCGGGCACCGCGATCGGACCGCGACGCGCCGGGATCGTTGCGCCGGCGGGTCGGTGCCGATCGGGTTCGGCGTCGGCCGATGGCGGCAGCCGTTTGTCGCGGGGCCGTGGCTGCCCTACCATCCGGCGATCACGTCACAGCAAGAGCGGATCCGTTCGAGACCGCCCGAGGGAGGATCGATGCAGTTCACCGAAGCGCAGATGAAGCAGTACGACCGGGACGGCTTCCTGGTCGTCGAGGGGATGTTCGACGCTGCGGAAGTGGCGGCCATGAAGCGCGAACTCGTCCGCATCCAGGCCATCGACACCGATCACCTTGTCCGCGAGCGGGCAGGGGGCGTCGCGAAAACGATCTACCGGGTGCACGAAGCCGACGGGCCCACCGCGTCGACGCTCTTCCGCAATGCCGCCCGATCCCCGCGACTTCTCGGCGGCGCGCAGCAGTTGCTCGGCGACGACGCGCTGTACATCCATCACACGAAGTGCAACCTGAAGACGGCCATCGACGGATCCGTCTGGCAGTGGCACCAGGACTACGGCGCCTGGAAGCGCGACGGCATCGCCCGCGCCGACATGACGACGGCCCTCATCATGCTGGACGAACCGACGCCCATGAGCGGGTGCCTGTACTTCATCCCGGGCAGTCATCGCTTGGGCGACCTCGCGTCCGAGATGGACGACCGCACGACCGCGTACCGCCTGTGGATCGTGCCGAAGGCCGATCTCGTCCGGATCATGGAGACAAGCCCGGAGCCCGTGCCGATCACCGGCGCCCCGGGCACGGTGGTCTTCTTCCACTGCAACATCCTGCACGCCTCGGGGCACAACCTCTCGCGGCACGACCGCTGGCATCTGTACTACGTTTACAACCCGGTCGTGAACCGTCCGCTGGACGTGCCGAATCCGCGACCCGACTACGTGCGCTCGCGGAACTGGGCGCCGCTCGTCCTGGGTTCGGACGACATCCTGGCGGCCGCCCCGGCCGTCGCTTCGGTCTGATCGGGAGCCCGGCGATGAACTTCCAAGTGCGTCCTCTGCATCCTCTGTTTGCCGTGGAGGTCGAGGGTGTCGACCTCCGCCAACCGCCCACGCCCGAACTCGTCCGCTGGATGGATGACGCGATGGACCGTCACGCCGTCGTCGTGCTTCGCGACCAGCACATCGACGACGACCAGCAGCTCGCGTTCGCGAAGGCCCTCGGTCCGCTGGAGCCCATGCAGGCCGTGGTGGATGTCCATCGCCAGCGGCTGAAGCATCGGGAGATGGTGGACATCTCGAATCTCGAGGTGGACGGCTCGATCCTCGCCGCCGACGACCGCCGCCGCATGTTCAATCTCGGGAACCTGCTCTGGCACAGCGACAGCAGCTTCAAGGCGACGCCGGCCAAGCACTCGATGCTGCACGCGCGATTGCTTCCGCCGTCCGCCCCGAACACCGAGTTCGCTGACATGCGCGCCGCGTGGGACGCCCTCCCGGCAGCGATGCAGGAGGTTGCGCGCCCGCTGGTCTGCGACCATTCGCTGATCTACTCGCGCGCGCTGCTGGGGTTCGACGACTTCACGCCCGAAGAGCGCGAGTGGTTCGCGCCGGTGCCACAACGCCTCGTGCGCCGCCACGCGGGGTCGGGGCGCTTGAGCCTTTACCTGTCAGCGCACATCGGCACGATCCACGGCTGGCCGCGTCCGGAAGCGATGGCTTTCATCCGCGATCTCACGGAGCACGCCACGCAGCGCGAGTTCGTCTACAGCCATCCGTGGCGGGACCACGACCTCGTGATCTGGGACAACCGCTGCACGATGCACCGCGCACGGCCGTTCGACGACAAGAAGTTCAAGCGCGACATGCGGCGGCTCACGCTGGAGGACAGCGCGCCGACGCTGGAGCAGGCGGCGTAGCCCAGCCGGCCCCTGTAGGAGGGGCCCATCGCCCCGAAAGCGGTGGATGCCGTGGAAGCGCTTCAACCGGAACGAACGCTTTCGCGGCCATGGGCCGCTCCTACAACAGCCCGGCCGATTCCCGCTGGCGGTGGCGCATCCACGGCCTTTGTAGGAGGGGCCCATGGCCCCGAGAGCGGTGAGTGCAAGGAAAGGCTTCAACCGGAACCATCGCTTTCGCGGGCATGGCCCGCTCCTACAACAGCCCAGCCCATTTTCACGGTCGGTGGCGCATCCACCGCCCTTGCAGGAGGGGCCCATGGCCCCGAAAGCGGTGAGTGCAAGGAAAGGCTTCAACCGTAACCATCGCTTTCGCGGGCATGGCCCGCTCCTACAACAGCCCGGCCCATTTTCACGGTCGGTGGCGCATCCACGGCCCCTGATACCGTCCGACCCCTACAACACCGCGCCGTAGATCCCCAGCACATCCTCGTACGTCACATCCCGCGGGTTGTTCACCAGGAGGCGGGTCACCTTCATCGCGTCGGTCGCCAGCATCGGCAGGTCGCCCTCCGGCACACCCGCGGCGCGGAGCGTCTGCTCGAAGGGCATCTCGGCTACGAGCTTCCGGATCGCATCGAGGAACGCCGCCGACGCCGTCGCATCGTCGGCCGACTGCATCGACGGCAACATCGCGCGGCCGAGCTGCGCGTAGAGCGGTGCCGCCACCGGCATGTTGAACGCCAGCACGGGCACCATCACGAGCGCGTTCGTCAGGCCGTGCGGCAGGTGGTAGTGCCCGCCCAGCGGATACGCGAGCGCGTGCACGGCAGCCACCGGCGCGTTCGCGAACGCCATCCCCGCGAACAGCGATCCGAGCAGCATGGCCTCCCGCGCGTCGGCGTTGCCGCCGTCGTTCACCACCGTCCGGATGTTGTCGTGCAGGAGTACCAGCGCCTTCAGCGCGAGTGCGTCCGAGAGAGGATTCTTCTTCACCCGCGATGTGTAGGCCTCGATCGCATGGACCATCGCGTCGACGCCGGTCATCGCCGTCACACGCGGTGGCAGGCCGAGGGTGAGCAGGCTGTCGAGCACCGCGACGTCCGGGTACAGCAGGGGCGAAACGACGCCCTTCTTCTCGCTGGTCGGCGTGGTGATGATCGAGATCGCCGTGACCTCGGAGCCGGTCCCGGCGGTCGTGGGAACCTGGATCAGCGGCAGCCGCGGACCTTTCGCCAGCCCGATGCCATAGATCGATGGCAGGGGCTGAGGCGTGCGGGCGAGCAGGGCGACGAGCTTCGCCGTGTCCATGGAGCTGCCGCCACCCAGTCCGATGACGCCGTCCACGCCTTTCGCGACGGCATCGGCGACGGCGTCCTCGACACTGCCCTCGGGCGGGTCGGCCTGGACATCGGCGAAGACGGTGACGCGCAGGCCGGCGGCCGCCAGGCTGGCTTCGGCCTCGCGGGTGAGACCGGACTCGTGCAGGAAGCGGTCGGTGACGAGGTAGACGTGACGCATGCCGAGTTCGCGGGCGATGTCGCCCAGGCGGCGGGTGCTGCCTTGCTCGCAGAGGATGCGCGGGGTGGTTTCGAAGCTGAAGTTCATGCGGTGGGTCCGTGCAGTGTGGAGTTTGGGGAAGTCTGGATCAGCGATGGACGCCGGGATCGCGCTTCGGCACGCCGAACTCGCGATGACAGATCTCGGCCAGCTGCGCCACGCCCTCGCGGATCACGTCCTCGGTCGGATGCGCGAAGCAGAGCCGCAGGTGTCGTCGACCGCCGACCGCGTCGGTCATCCACTCCGCGCCGGGATTGATCGTCACGCCGGATCGCGCGGCGAGCTGCTCGAGGCGGCTCGTGTCCACCGCAGCGGGCAGCTTCATCCAGAGGAAGATGCCGCCGGCGGGATCATCGAACTCGACCTCGTCGCCGAAGCGCTCGCGCAGCGCCTCCATCATCACCACGAGCTTGCGACGCAGCGTCTGCCGCAGCGGCACGATGTGCTCGTCGAAGTGATCCTGACAGTACTCTGCGAGCACCATCTGATCGAGGGCCGGTGTGCCGCCGTCGGTCTTGATCGACAGGATGCGCGACATCAGCGGCCACTTCGCGATCAGAAAGCCGATGCGCAGCGCCGGCGCGATCGACTTCGAGAACGAGCCGATGTGCACGACGCGGTCGTCAGGGACCATCGAGTAGATCGCGGCTGGGCGCTCGCCGCTCCAGACGAGGTCCGCGTAGCAGTCGTCCTCGAAGATCGGGACGCCGTACTTCTCCGAGAGCGCGATGATCTCGCGCCGACGGGCCTCGCTCATGACCGTGGCGGTGGGGTTCTGCACGGTGGGGATCGTGTAGATGTACTTGGCGCGGATGCCCCGCGCGGCGAGGTCGGCCAGCGTCTCCGCAAGCTTCCCGGCACTGAGTCCGTCGTGGTCCACGGGCACGCCGATGACGTTCGCGCCGCAACGCTTCAGGCGGCTGATGGCGCCACCGTAGGTCATCTCCTCGACGATCACCGTGTCGCCCGGCGCCACGAGCGCGGCGTTCACGAGGTCCAGCCCCTGCAGGGAACCGGACGTGATGAGCACCTCGTCGGCGGTGCAGGTGATCCCGGCGTCCTTCGCGAGCTTGCGGACGATGAAGTCGCGCAGCGGCCGGTAGCCTAGCGGCCCACTCTGCATCCCGTAGGTCGCGAGGGTCGGGCCCTCCCGGCGCAGCACGCGCCCGGCGGCTGCGATGAGGTCCTCCACCGGGACGCTGCCCTCGTCGTTGTGCCCACCCACGAAGTTGAACCGGGGAAAGCCGTTCCAGCGGGATGCGGCGGGCGGGAGGTCGGCACGGAGCACGGCGGTGAAATCGAAGGGCGTAGCGGACGCTGACACGGAATGGCCTCCCGGAGGCGATGGATTTGGCCCGGAGTTTAGTGGAAACGCCGGTGTGGGCATCGATGCGGGAACCGTCCCGTGCGAGGATTGCCCCAACGGTCAACAGTGTCGCTGTCGCGGCGCGCCTCTCCTCACTTCGCACCCGGACCAACTTGAAGAAACTGTTTGCGCGGTGGCTGCCCGACCCCGAGTCGCTGCGTCGCAACCGCTGGCTGCGATGGCTCGGTCCGGCGCTGCTGCATCGTCGCCTCTGGCACTACAGCCGCCGCGGGGTCGCCGTGGGCGTGGCGATCGGCGTCTTCTTCGGATTTCTCGTGCCGATCGCGCAGATCCCGATCGCCACCGGCGTCGCCGTGCTTCTCCGCGCCAACGTGCCCACCGCGATCGCCGGGACACTGGTCACGAATCCCGTGACCTTCGCCCCCGTCTACCTGCTGGCGCACCGCGTGGGTAGCGTGTTGCTCGATGCCGACGAGCCACCACCTTCGCTGCCGGCCTCCGCAGTCAAGAACGACACCCCTGGCGGCTGGGAGGGTCTCCGGACCCGCATCGTGGGGTTGGGCAGGCCCCTCGTCCTCGGTCTGGCAGTGCTGGCGGTGACGGCGGGCGTCCTCGCGTACTTCGGCATCATGCTCGGCTGGCGTTTGCGGACGGCCTGGATCTGGCGTCGACGGCGCGGCCGGCCCCCCTTCTGATTCCGACCGATTCCCGCGTTCAGGAGAGGTCGCCCTCGGGTTCCGGCGTTGCAGCCACCTGCGGCGGCTCCACGGGAATGAGCAGCGAGAAGCGGGCGCCGCTTCCCGGGTTGTTGTCGGCCCAGATCCGCCCGCCGTGGTGGGAGACGATCTCCCGGCAGATGGCGAGGCCGAGCCCTGTGCCGCCCGCACCGCTCGACGTCTTGCTGCTCTGTACGAACTTGTCGAAGACGGCCTCCAACTCGCCCTCTGGAATGCCGATGCCTTCATCGACCACACTGACCAACGCTGCATCGCACGCGGAGCCATCGGCGGCGGCGATGGATTGATCCCCGCGCAGGTCGACGGTGACCGACAAACCCGTGCCCGTGAATCGGACGGCATTCGACAGCAGGTTGCGGACGACCTGGCCGATCCGCTCGGCATCGCAACGGACGACCACCGGCGTATCGACGGGGACGATCGTCAATCTCACGCCGCGCTCGTGGGCGTACGCGGTGAGCTCGCCCACCACCGTGGCCACCACATCGCGCAGGTCGTGGTGGGCGAAGTCGTAGCGCATCTTCCCCGACTCGAGCTTCGAGAGGTCGAGCAGGTCGTTCAGAAGACTCAGCAGCCGGTGTCCGCTCTGCTCGATCCGCGCCAGATAGGTGGCGATCTTCGAGAGCTGCGCCGTGCCGTTCTGCATGCGATCCTGGCCGAGCCGGGAGAACGAGAGGATGGCGTGCATCGGCGTGCGCAGTTCGTGCGACATATTCGCGAGGAACTCCGATTTCGCGCGGTTCGCCGCCTCGGCGAGTTCCTTCGCACGCACGGCTTCGGCGGTGCGCTCGGCGACGATCAGTTCCAGTTCGTCGCGATGCTGCCGGAGCGCCTCCTGCGCACGCCGAAAATCGGTGACGTCGATGTGCCCGCCGACCATCCGCAATGCGCGCCCGTCCGCATTCCGCTGGATCTGCGCCCGCGAGAGCATGCTTCGCCACGAACCGTCCCGATGCCGGAGTCGGAACTCGGCCTGGTAGAGCCCGCTGCCCGAGGCAATGGCGTCGGTCACGGCCTGATTGGCGGCAGCCCGGTCGTCCGGGTGCAGGTGATCGGTCCAGGTATCGAATCGATCGGCGAGCTCCCCGGGTTCGTACCCCAGCTGCGACTTCCACCGTGGCGAAAAGCGCACCTTGTTGTCCACGAGATCGAGAGACCAGAGGCCGAGATCCGACGCCCAGACGGCGGCCCGCAGCACGGCCTCGCTGTCCCGCAGGTCTGCCTCCACCCGGGCGTGTTCTGCGTCCGCGTCGGCCTTGAGCAGGGCAAGCGTCAGGGCCTCGCCGACCTCGGTGATGGTCTGTCGCTCGTGGTCGCGCCAGGTACGGGGGGGCTCGGCAGAGAGGCTCAGCACCGCGCGCGGCAGTGGGGAGTGCGTGCTGCGGATCGGCACGGCGATGAATGCGTGCAGAAGTCCGGGATCGTGAAGTTCGGCCTGCTCGCCGTCCGAGACGACCACTTCGCCACGCTCCAGCGCGTCCAGGACGCCCGGGGCGACGGCTACTCTGAAGATGCCACCCTCCACGACGTCGTTCGCCAACGGACCGACGCATGTGGTGAGCGCGTACGCATCGGACGCCGACCGTGACCAGAAGCCCACGGCGAGTCCACCGAGGGCGTCGGACAGGCGCGTCATGGCTCTCGTGACCAGGGAGGGCAGTGGCACCTCCGCCGTCAGGTCCGCAGCGATACCGTTCAGGGCCTCCAGGCGGGACTGTGCCTCGAGGGCGTCCTGCTCCGCTCGTTTGCGCGCAGTGATGTCCAGATTCACCGAGATCACGCAGCGGGCGCCATCGTCGAGGGTGGTGGCGACCTTGGTCATCAGCAGCCATCGTGCGGGGCCCTCACCGAACCGGATCAGTTGCTCCGTGGTGATGGAGGTGTCGCCGCCGAGCACTGCATCGTCCTCGGCCACTGCCCGGGCGGCGTCGTCCGGGGGCAGAAGGTCGAAATCCGTGCGGTTGAGCAAGTCGGCACGCGGTCGACCGAGTTCCCGTTCCGCGGCGCTGTTCACCATGATCAGCCGGTGCGACGCATCCTTGACGAAGACGAGCGCCGGCATCGCATCGATGATCGCGTTGAGGAAGGCGCGGTTTCTCTGCAGCGCGAGGTCGGCACGGCGTCGGTCCGAGGCATCCGTCAGGGTGCAGATGAGAACCTGGGTCCCATCGGCCATGCGCATCGCGGTTTTCGATTTGCTCTGCCAGATCCCGGTGCTCGACCCCTCCCGCGGCGGAGCTTCCTCGAAGAGGAGCGGGGCGGACGCGCGCCACGCGACCGCGTCCTGCTCGTCGAAGCGCGCGCCATTCACCGGGCCATAGATCTCCTGGTTCGTCCGACCGATGATCTGTTCGCGCGTCAATCCGGAGATGCGCAGGAAGGGTTCGTTGACCAGGATCCAACGGCCCGCGGCATCCTTGACGAAGATGCCTTGCGGCACGGCGTCGATGAGCGCTTCCACGAACTGCTTGCTGCTCTCGAGGGCAGCGGCGGCCTGCTTGAGAGGCGTGATGTCGCTCGACACACTGACCAGGTATTGAGTGCCATCGTCCAGGGTGATCGGTGTCTTGGACTTGAGCTGCCAGCGTGCGGTGACCAGGGGGTCCATGGTCCTCTGCTCGAAGGTGGCAATCTTTCCGCTCGCCCAGGCGGCGGCGTCCTGCGACTCGAGGATGCGACCGACCTCCTCGCCGTAGATCTCGCGCACCGAGCGGCCGATGACGACGTCCGGGGTCCGTTGGGTCAGCTTGTAGTACGCCCGGTTCGCGAGGATCGTGATTCCGCCCTGGTCCCGCACGTTCACCGCCTGCGGCAAGGCATTCAGAAGCGCATCGAGGAATCGGCGGCTACGATCGACTTCGAGCACGGCCTCCTTCTGGACCGTGATGTCGGCGAGGGCCGCGATCAGGAAACGCCGGCCGTCGGGCATCGTGAGTCGGGACTTCACCTTCAGGACCCACGGCTGGCGACCCGTCGGATTGGGAACGCGCCACTCGAGGGTGTTCCGTTCGCCGGTGCGCAGCACCTCGGCATCCGCACGGTCGAATATTGCGGCGACATCGGCCGGATAGATGTCGGCGTTCCTCCGCCCGATCAGCACGTCCCTGGGGCGCCCGGTGAGTTCCGCGAGTGCCCCGTTGGCGAGGATCCATCGCCCGGTTTCGTCCTTCACGGAGACGCCAACCGGCAGAGCCTCGATGATGCCGTCGAGCAGGACCCGGGATTCGTTGAGTGCGCTTTCCGCCCGCTCGCGTTCTGCCCGGGCGCCGCAGAACTCCAGGGCGGCGGTGAGTGCCTCGGCGATCTCGACGGCCACCTGGACGTCGTCGACGCTCCAGGCCCGTTCGGTGTCGTCCTCGATGCTCAGGACGCCCTTCATCTGATCGCCGTGGCCCAATGGCGCTGCGATGCGCGCCCGGACCGCACCGCACAGAAGTGCCGCGGATTCCACTGCCGACGCCTCGGACGCTCCGCCGGGCAGCACGACCGTGTGCCCTCCTTGCAACTGCGCCAGTGCCGTAGGCGCATCCTCGAAGACCTGCGCCACCGTTGCCCCGCTGCCCGCGTCCGCCATCGGGAGAAGGCGCACGGTCGTGCCGGGGATCAGCGATGCGATGGCGCCGATGGCCAGGTCGCCGAGCGCGGCCGGGTCATCCCCGGCCAGTGTCCGTGTCGCGAGCCGATGAAGGGCTTCGATCCGGCGCCGAGCCGTCGCGGCTTCGGACTCCAGACGCTTCATGTCCGTGATGTCCAGGGCCCAGCCGACGAGCAGCCGTTCCCCCGACGAAAGTGTGACGAGATTCTTCGTCTTCAGCATCCAGCGGTGACGCCCGTCGGCGTCCTCGAACACCTCCTGCGTCCGCAGGGCCACGCCCGACCGCATGATCTCGTCGTCCTGCGCGAGATACATCGCCGCGGTCTCGGGCGGGAAGAAATCGCTGTCGGTTCGGCCGAGCAACTGCTCCGAGCTGATGCCGCGGAGGGCCTCTACCGCCGGATTCAGCAGGACGTAACGATGCGCCTCGTCCTTAACGAAGATGCAGGCGGGCGAGCCGTCCAGGACACCCTTGAGGAGGCCGCGCTCCCGCTCGAGCGCGATCTCCGCCTGCTCGAGTTCGTGGACGTCGAACGAGATGCCGATGAACCCTATGTGCCTGCCTTCCGCGTCGCGACGCGGGCGCACGTTGGCCAGATGCCAACGATAGGTGCCGTCCTGCATCAGCATCCGACCGCGCACCGTGCAGGGCACCGGTGCACCGGCCATCTGGCGGAAGGCCTCGGTGATGGCCGGGAGGTCATCCGGGTGGACGAAGTCGCGCCAGCCGTGGCCCCGGGCGATCGCGCTCGGCTGCCCGGTGGTGGCCGACCACGCATCGTTCACGTAGGTGGGATGCATCCTGGTGTCGGACACCCAGAGCATGAACGGCGCATCGTTCGCGAGGTCCCGGAACCGGGCGTCGCCGTCGGCGCGGGCATGGGCCAGTTCGGCTCGGGCCCGGCGGCGGCTTCGTTCGATGGCGATGCTGAGAGCGAAGAGCGCGCACGCCCCGCCGATGAGCGCGGCGATCAGGCCGGGCCGGGACGGAATGGTGTCGGTCGCGACGACATCGATCTGCCATCGGGCACCTCCGCGCGCGATTTCTGCGGTCTCGCGGGCCGCCACGTCGGCGTCTGCCGCCGTGTCGCCCACGATCAGTCGAACGGGGCCCGTCTCGCCGTGCGTCAGTGTGAGCGTGGCCCCGATGCCCGGCGCCATCTCCAGGCTGCGCGCAAGCAACCTGTCCGGGCGCAACGTGATTCCCACGAAGCCGGACTCCGGTGCCGCGGCGTCCACCGGAAACACCGGTACCACCATCACGACACCGGGTGCCCTGTCAGGCGTGCCGCCATCGGCGGGGAGCGTCGCCCGCGTCTGCACCATCGCGCCGGAGTAGGCGATGCCGCGCTTCGCGAGCGCTTCTGCCATCGCCGCCCGCCGCTCCGGCATGGTGAAGGGGTCGAAGCCGATCGGCGCCGGGATGCCTGGTTCCGTGATGCGCCGCAGGAGGACGATGGGGTAGTAGGTGTCCCGCAAATCGGACGGATGGATGCCATAACCCGGGTGCGCGCGACGCTGGCGTTCGACGTGGGCGTCGAGATTCGCGTGCGGGACGCGCTCGGCGAAGGCCACCGTCAGGATGGCGTCTCCGTAGGCGCCCGGCAGGTCCAGGGCGTCGACATACCTGCGCCAGCCCTCGGTGTCGAACCGCATCCCCGTGCCGAGCGTGGCCGCGATCGCGCGGGCGGTGAGTTCGAGCTTGGCGATATCGGCGTCGAACGCGTCGATCGCGCGTCGTGCCTGGGTGTGTGCCCGCCGGCCGGCATCCGTGGCGGCATCGTGCCGCAGCCACTCCCAGAGACCGAACGAGGCCGCGAGTGCGGCCAGGAGTACGAGCCATGGCCAGAACGCCGCCTTGGCAATATCCGAGTTCGATCGCGGCTCGGATGTTCTCGCATCTGCCTCCGGCGAACGTGCCTCCACCCGATTCGTCATCATCAGCCAAGGGCCGCGGCTCGGGGGGCAGCGCGCGGCGCGGTGAGGATCGGGCGCCCCCGTGCGCCCGATCTTCGAGCCTGCTCTGGAAAGGCGCAACCCCGGCCATCAAGGATCAGCGAACTGTCACCGCCGATCCGCGCGAGTCGATCGGATGCTCCCAACGTCGCCCACGTCGGCTCCGCCGGAGGCATCTGCTTTCCATCGCGGCTGCACGTGGACATCGGCCCTCGCCACCGCGCCACCTCTCGTCGGTGATGTCGGGCAGCAAGGGACGGGTGTCGGCCTTCGGCGATCGGCGATTCCGCCAAGGCACACGGGGATGCACCGCGGATTTCCGCGTGTGATCCGCAGGTGAAGGCGTCCGGGATGTGTCTCCCATCGGCGACGAACCTTCAGCGAACAGGCGATGGATTCGGGATCGGCTCGCGTAGCGCGGGCGACGTTCGCATTTCTTTCGTGGCCTCGGCGCTCCTGGCGCGCTGCCACGTTGCCACCCTGAAGCGCCCGGCGGTGTTTATTGCCGGCCGGCTGCGGCCATGCCACTGTAGTCCGTCCTGCTCACCCCCGTCCGCCGAGGCGCGGTCGTTTGGTGCTGATAACTTGCAGCTGTGGCGCGTTGTTTGCTGCCACGATCTGGCCGAGACCGCCGCCGAGGCAGTGGGGCGCCGGGAAAGGCAGTGTGAGGGCTTGTCGATGGGAAGCGCCGCAGGGCGCGCAGCCATAAGACCCGTGATCGACAACAGGAATCCGATGCCATGCACATCATCATCCCCGTTCATCGCAACGCTCGCGCCGCGCGCGCTACCCGGTCGCGCCCGCCGGGAGACGCCGGATTTGCTTACACCGAGGCGTCTCCCTGCCTTGACGGAGTCGCGGCATTGCGTGCCCGGGAATGTTTTGCGGCCAGCAGCGTTTCTCTGAGAGCGGCATCACGCTGCAGAGAGGACGACTGAACATGAGATGGGGAAACTGCTTCACTTTTGCGATCCGCCAGTACCGGCGAGAAGGCGGATTTCTCGTGCTGCGCAAGAGCGTCAAGGCCGTGGTGCCACACATGCAATGGGCCGCGCACGGGGCCGAGCGCGGGGCCGAGCCGATTGGTTGGATCCGCGGCTTCCTTCGGGTGATGGGGCCCGAACGCGGCTACCTGTTGTGGAACGACACCGGCGTCTACTGGCGCCCACGCATCAGCCGACTCGCGATCATCGAGTACCTGCCTCCTCAGTGGTGCAATGACCTGGCGAAGCGTTTCTGGATCGCGCGCGTCCTCCCCATCTACGTGATCGTCTTCCGGGGATGGGTGCGGACGGGCGAGGGCGAACAAGACACCACCCAGGACATCATCGACCGGACATGGCCGGGCGCGCGCGAGGAATTCGAGCGCTGATCGCAGCCGGAGTGATGTTCGCGTCGACGTCGCGGTCACCGAGATCGCTTCGATCACGTCAGGCACTTGCGTCGCCGAGGTGAACGGCGGCAGTCCGCAACGGAACCGCTCGAGGCCTGAGGCCCCGCCCCGCGAAGGGTGCGCTGTTCAAATCGCGGGCCCGAGCCGTCGCATGCCGTCCTGATTGTCTGGCGCCCCGAAGACGAATCGAACGTCCGACCTACCCCTTAGGAGGGGGTCGCTCTATCCACTGAGCTACCGGGGCGTGGCGCGGATTGTAGCGGACCGATTCCGCTTTCCGAAGGAACGATGCGCCCGTGAGGCGCCGGGCGCGATAAGCTCCCGTCCCGCGAACGGGGTCCCCGCTCGCGGATCCTCCCTTGTTCATCGTTCCGGAAACCGTACATGCCGCTGCTCACCCTGTCCGCCGTCAGTCACGCCTATGGCGACGTCCCGCTGCTCGATCGAGTCGACCTGGTGGTGGAGAAGGGGGACCGCTTCGGTCTGATCGGCCGCAATGGTGCGGGCAAGTCGACCCTGATGGGGATGCTCTCGGGTGCCACGGCGCCCGACGAGGGCGTGATCTGGCGGCAGCCGGGGATGCGTGTCGCGTTCGTGGCGCAGGAGCCGCCCATGGTGGAATCGGCCACTGTCTTCGAGGTCGTGGCCGAGGGTCTCGGCCCTGTCCGGGACGCCGTGATCGAGTACCACGCGGTGACCCATCGAGTGACGGCGGGCGAGGGCGACATCGAGGCGGATCTCGCCCGGATGGCGGAGCTTCAGTCGGTGCTCGAGTCGGGCGGTGGATGGGGGCTGGAGGCGCGCGTCGATTCCGTGCTGTCGAGGCTCTCGCTTTCGGCGGACACGGTCGTCGGTACGCTGTCCGGTGGGCAGCGGAAGCGCGTGGCGCTCGCCCGCGCGCTGGTCTCGGACCCCGAGCTGCTCCTCCTCGACGAGCCCACGAACCACCTCGACCTGGAATCGATCGAGTGGCTGGAGTCGCTGATCGGGGACTTCGCCGGGGCGGTCATCGTCGTGACTCACGACCGGCGCTTCCTCGATCGCGTGGCGAAGGGGATCCTCGAACTGGACCGCGGAAGGCTTCGCCTCTTCGACTGCGGCTACGCCCAGTACCGGTTGAGGAAGGAAGACATCCTCTCGGCGGAGGCGCAGGAAGCCGCGCGGTTCGACAAGCTGCTCGCCCAGGAGGAAGTCTGGATCCGCAAGGGCATCGAGGCCCGGCGTACCCGCAACGAGGGGCGCGTGCGGCGTCTGGAGCAGTTGCGCGTCGAGCGCTCCCGCCGGCGCGATCAACTGGGCAACGTGCGGCTCACGATCGACCAGGGCGACCGCTCGGGGGCCCTGGTGGCCGAGTTCGAGCACGTGACGAAGGCCTTCGGCGGCCGGGTGATCGTGAACGACTTCTCGACGCGGGTGATGCGCGGCGACCGGCTCGGGCTCGTGGGGCCGAACGGCGCGGGCAAGAGCACGTTCATCAAGCTCCTGCTGGGCGAACTCGCGCCCGACAGCGGACGGGTGCGGCAGGGCACGAATCTCGGCGTGGCGTACTTCGACCAGTTCCGGGAGCAGCTCGATCCGGAGGCGACGGTCGTGGAGGTCATCAGCCCGGGCTCGGAATGGATCGAGATCGGCGGCGTGCGGAAGCACGTCATGAGCTACCTCGGCGAGTTCCTCTTCGCGCCCCAGCGCGCCCGGGCGCCGGTTCGTGCGCTGTCGGGTGGCGAGCGCAACCGCCTGCTGCTTGCGCGGCTCTTCGCGCGGCCGGCCAACCTGCTCGTCCTCGACGAACCGACGAACGATCTCGACGTCGAGACGCTGGAACTCCTGGAGGCGCTGATCGCGGAGTACTCGGGCACGCTCGTGCTCGTCAGCCACGATCGCGAGTTCCTCGACAACGTGGTCACCCAGGTCATCGCCTTCGAAGGGGACGGCCATCTCGCGGAGTACGCGGGCGGGTACGACGACTGGGTGCGGCAGCGGCCGGCGCAGCAGTCCGAGGTCGCCGCGAAGGAGTCGAAGCCGAAGGAGGACACCCGGTCGCCGCGCCCCCGCGTTGCAAAGAGCAATCTGTCGTACAAGGAGACGAAGGAACTCGAAGCCCTGCCGGCGCGCATCGAGAAGCTCGAGGCGGAGCAGGCACAGCTGTCCGGGCTGCTTGGCGACGGCGAGCTCTATCGCACCGATCCCGAACGGGCCAAGGTCGTCCAGACGAGATTCCCGGAGATCGAGCGCGAACTCGTCGAGGCGTACGCGCGCTGGGAGGCGCTGGAGGCGCGCGCCAAGGCGTCGTAGACCCAGGCCGGTGGGGCGTCTTGCGGGAGTGCGCCGCATCCTCGCCATCGGCGGGGGTGTTGCGCGGATCCCCCGTCGCGGGGTTACTCTCGCAGCATGGTCGCCGCCTTCCGAATTGCTTCGTATCCGAGAGAACGGCGCGGCCCCGACGGATGGCGGGAGGAGACGAAATGAGCGAGGAAAGCGGAGCGGTGGTGCGGGAGGCCCCGTTCGTGATGCCGAGGGTGCGGGCGGTGGCGTCAGGGGCCCCCTGGCGCTGGCTGGCCCTGGGTGTCGCGGATCTGCGTGCCGCGCCGGGGCCCAGTCTCTTCTACGGGTTCGTCTTCGCGGTGATGGGGGCGGCCATCCAGCGGTTCGTCGGCGAGGCGGCGCTCGAACTCGCGCTGGTCACCGGCTTCCTGCTCGTGTCTCCGTTCCTCGCCGTGGGCATCTACGACATCAGCCGCCACCGAACCCGCGGCAAACCGGTCGTGTTCACACACACGCTCGTCGCCTGGCAGGCGAATGCACCGTCCATCGGCTTCTACGCCCTCATCCTCGCCCTGCTGCTCGCGGTCTGGATCCGCGTCTCGGTCGTCGTGGTCGCGCTCTTCTTCACGGGCGACATGCCCCAGGAGGGCGGCATCTTCGCTCAGCTCGCCGCCACTCCCGAGGGCTGGGTCTTCATGGCGGCCTACGCGGCGGCCGGAGCGGGATTCGCGCTGTTCGTCTTCGCGACCGGCGCGGTGTCGATTCCGATGCTCCTCGATCGCCATGGCATGGACACCCTCACTGCCATGATCACCAGTTTCTCCGCCCTGCGGCGCAATCTGCCCGTGATGGTGTTGTGGGCCGTGACGATCGTGGTGCTCGTGGCCGTCGGTGTCTTCACGTGGTACCTGGGGCTGGTCGTCGTCGTCCCGCTCGTCGGCCATGCGTCGTGGCATGCCTACCGCGACTGCGTCGAGCCCGTGCCCTCGCCGCCGTGAAAGTCCTTCCGCGCCCGGGGGGCCTCCTGTAGCATGCTGTTCCGCCGGAATTTCGTGCATTCCCTTCTCACTTCGTCGGCATCCGGCCGGCCCTCCGGCGCCGCCCTGCCGCATTTCGGAAACTGACCCCCACAGGATGGAGTTCAAGGAACTCGGGCTGGCAGAAGAGCTGCTGCGCGCCATTGCGGAAGAGGGCTACGTCGAGCCCACCCCCATTCAAGCGAAGGCGATCCCACTCGTCCTGCTCGGCAAGGACCTCATGGGTGCGGCCCAGACGGGCACGGGCAAGACGGCGAGCTTCACGCTCCCGCTGCTGCATCGGATGAAGGCCCACGCGAACACGAGCGCCTCGCCCGCGCGCCACCCGATCCGCGCACTCATCCTCACGCCCACCCGCGAGCTTGCGGTACAGGTATGGGAGAGCGTCCGCACCTACAGCCGGCACCTGCCGTTGCGCTCGACGGTCGTGTACGGCGGCGTCGACATCCAGCCGCAGATCCAGGATCTCCGCGCTGGCGTCGAGATTCTCGTGGCCACCCCCGGGCGACTCCTCGATCACGTGCAGCAGAAGACGTTGCAGTTGGGGCAGGTCGAGTTCCTGGTGCTGGACGAAGCGGACCGCATGCTCGACATGGGGTTCATCCCGGACATCAAGCGAATCCTCGCGCTCCTGCCCGTGCGGCGCCAGAGCCTGCTCTTTTCGGCCACGTTCTCGGAAGACATCCGCAAGCTGGCCGATGACTTCATGCGCGAGCCGATCATGGTCGAGGTCGCGCGCCGCAATTCCGTCACCGAGACTGTCACGCATGCGCTGTACCGGGTGCCGGACCTGCGCAAGCGCGAGCTGCTGGCCCGTCTGGTCCTCGATCGCGATCTCAAGCAGGTGCTCGTCTTCGTGCGGACGCGACTGGGGGCGAACCGCCTCGCCCATCAGCTGGTCCGCGACGGCATCGATGCCACGGCGATCCACAGCAATCGCACGCAGGCCGAGCGCACGGAAGCGCTGCAGGCGTTCAAGGATGGCAAGGTGCGCGTCCTCGTGGCGACCGATGTGGCCGCGCGCGGACTCGACATCGACTCGCTGCCCTGCGTCATCAATTTCGAGCTTCCCCACGTCCCGGAAGACTACGTGCACCGCATCGGTCGCACGGGTCGGGCCGGGCAGTCCGGGGAAGCGATCTCGCTGGTTTCTCCGCCGGAGCAGGAACTGCTCGAGCGCATCGAGAAGCTCCTGAAGGCCACCATCGAGGAGCGCGTCCTCGCGGGGTTCGACGGCGAAGGTCGTCCGTCGGCGGCCCGTGCGCCGCGCGAGGGCGGTCGGGAGGGGGGCAGGGAAGGTCGTCGCGATGGCGGGAGGGAAGGCGGACGTGAGGGCGGTGCGCGCAGCGAGTCCCCGAGGCCACCCCGCGAAGGCACCGGGCCCGCGCGTCCACCACGGCCGGCGCCACGGCGCGAGGAGGATCCGTTCTTCTCGAAGCCCTACGAAGCTGGCGCAGCCGTCGACAAGGCAGAGCGCCCGTCGGTACCGGTCTCTCCAGTGCGGGGGGCGTCCGCGCGTCCGGTGGCGGCTCTGTTCCGCCCGCCGGTCACTGGCCCCAAGCGCTGACCCCTGGGCTGGCAGGACCATGAGCGACCGTCTGCCCGCCCGGCTCCGAGAGTTGCTCGATGCGTCTCCCGAGGACGTCCGTCTCGCGGAGGTTGCATTGCTTCTGGCCGAGGCGCAGCGACCGGGTGTCGACGTGGAGGAGCAGCTCGGTCGCCTGGATGACATCGCCCGGGCCGTGAGCGAGCGGCTGCCGCCGGACGCCGATGCCGTGCAGACCGTGCTCGCCATCAATCAGCACATCTTCCACGAGATGGGTTTCAGCGGTGCTGGCGCCGAGTACTACGACCCCCGCAACAGCTTCCTCGACGAAGTGCTGACGACCAAGCGCGGCATCCCGATCACGCTGGCGATCCTCTACATCGATGTCGGCCGGCAGCTCGGCCTCGATCTCCATGGCGTTGCCTTCCCGGGGCATTTCCTCGTTCGCTGCGAAATGGACGACGGTGTCGTGATCATCGATCCGTACGGTGGTGGCGCGACGCTCGATCGCGAGGACCTCCAATCGCGCCTGCGCGAGACCCGCAACGGCGAGGTGGCCGACGACACGCTCGACGACATGCTGGTGCCCGCGTCACCCCGTGACGTCGCGGCGCGGATGCTCCGCAATCTCAAGGCCATCCACCTTCGCGCGAAGCACTACGACCTCGCGTTGCCCATCCTCGACTGGCTGGTCGAGATCGTGCCGGACGACGCCGTCGAGCTGCGCGACCGCGGCCGCGTGTTCGAGCATCTCGAGTGCTTCCGGGCCGCCGTGGGCGACTACGCCCGCTATCTCGAACAGGTGCCCGACGCCGACGACAACGACGCCATCCGGTCGCGGGTCGTCGATCTCCAGCGAGCTGCGGCCCGGCTGAATTGAGCGCCGGTGCCGCACTCGGCGGGCGCTTCGGTGCACCCTGGCTGCTCCTGTCTGCCGCCAGCCTCTTCTGGGCCCTCAATCTGGTCATCGGGCGCGGCATGCGTGGCGAGATCCCGCCCGTCGCGATGTCGTTCTGGCGCTGGACCATCGCGTTCGCGATCATCCTGCCGTTCACGGCGGGCCCGTTGTGGCGGGAGCGGCAGACCATCGCGAAGCACTGGCCCGTGCTGGCGCTGCTCGGGCTGGTCGGCATCTGCCTCTTCAACACGATGTGCTACATCGGACTCACGGCGACCACCGCGACGAACGCGACGCTGTTCAATTCCGTGGTCCCGGTGTTCATCCCGCCGATCGCCTGGCTCCTGATCCGTGAACGCACGCGTCCCCGGCAGTTCGCGGGCATCCTGCTATCGCTGCTGGGAGTCGTCGTGATCGTCGCGCAGGGCAGCGTCGAAGTCCTGCGCACGCTCCAGTTCAATCGGGGAGACCTCTGGCTCCTCGCCGCCATGGTGCTCTGGGCGTTGTACACGGTGCTCTTGCGGTTCCGGCCCGCGCATTTCGGCATGCTCGATTTTCTGGCGGTGATCCTCCTCTTCGGCTGGCCGATGCTGCTGGTGTGGTACGGGTTCGAGCTGGCGAGCGGCGTCTCGGTGCAATGGAGTCCGCGGACGGCAACGGCGCTGGCGTACTACGGCATCTTCCCTGCGGTGCTCGCCTTCGTCTGCTACAACCGGGGCGTCGCGGCCATCGGGCCGACGCGTGCCGGCATCTTCGTGCACCTCGTGCCGGTGTTCGGGATCCTGCTGTCCACCCTGTTTCTCGGGGAGCCGCCGCGGTCGTATCACGCGATCGGCATCCTCCTCATCTTCTCGGGCATCGCCTTGACGACATGGCCACAGGCCGAGGGGAGGGCGCGTGGCTGATCCCGTGGCATTGATCCAGGCGTTCGAGAACCGGATCGCGAAGCGCTTCCGTCATCTTCGGAAGTGGGCGAAGCGCGAGGACACCAACTGTTTCCGGATCTACGACCGCGACATCCCCGAGCTTGCCTTCGCGCTCGACGCGTACGGTGACCACCTGCTGCTGCAGCAGTATCTGCGCGACGAAGACGTGAGCCCGATCTCCCCCGACGTCGCCGTGGCTGCGGTGGCCCGTGCCACCGGGTGTCCGGTGGAGCGCGTCGTGCTCAAGGTGCGACGCCGGGTCGACCGGCGCAACGAGCAGCACGAGCGGGCGGCCGCCGGCGGACGGATGTTCGAAGTGAGGGAAGGCGGCCTGCGGTTGCTCGTCAACCTGGAGAACTACCTCGACACCGGCCTCTTCCTGGACCACCGACCCCTGCGAGCGATCGTGCGGGCACGCGCGGCCGGTCGGCGGGTGCTCAACCTGTTCTCGTACACGGGGAGCGTTACAGCCCACGCGGCCGCCGGCGGAGCCACGTCCACGTTGAGCGTTGACCTGTCGAACACCTATCTCGCCTGGGCCCGCCGGAATCTCGACTTGAACGGGTTCGATCCGGCGCGTCACGAACTCGTGCGCGCGGATGTCATGGCGTGGCTGCGGAACGTCAAGGGTGACACGACCCAGCGATTCGATCTGATCGTGGCGGATCCGCCCTCGTACTCGAGTTCGAAGCGGATGGAGGACGTCTTCGACGTCCAGCGCGATCATCCGGCGATCATCGCCGGCGCCATCGCATTGCTGAGGCCGGGCGGGGAACTCTTCTTCTCGACGAATCTGCGTGCGTTCAAGCTGGGCATGCTGCCTCTGGGCTGGCGCGCGGACGACATCAGCGACCAGACGGTGCCGGAGGACTTCCGGAACCGGCGCATCCACAGCTGCTGGCGTATCGCTGCGGTCTGAACAGATTCAGGCAGCGGGCGTCATTCAGGGTCGTCGATTGCGCCTTCGCCGGGATCCTCGAGATCGGCGTTGGGGTCGACGGGAGGATTGCCGTCGTAGATGAGGTTCCTGCGGCGCTGGAAGTAGGCCTCGCGCAGGAACGAGTAGCGGTCGGGTTGCTGCTCGAGCAGTTTCTCGGCGGGAAGCACGTTGGCCCGGGCGTCGACCAGGTTGACCCCGGTCAGGGTGTTTCGCACCGGGACGTCGGGAACCTGCCAGATGGGGTCGATGCGGGAATCCACCACCAGGCCCACGGAATCTCGCAGTGTGCTGGGGCCCAGCAGGGGGAGCACGAGGTACGGTCCGCTCCCGACGCCCCAGTACGCCAGCGTCTGTCCGAAGTCCTCCTGCCGTTTGGTGAGGCCCCGCATCCCTGCGACGTCCACCAGGCCCAGGCCGCCGAACACCGTGTTCGACACCAGCCGCACGAGGTCGCGGGATGCGTTCGTGAACTTCAGCTGCAGGAGGTCGTTCGTCACGACGACGACATCCCCGAGGTTGTTGAAGAAGTTGCGAACGCCCGTGCGGACGAAGGAAGGGAGAACGCGGTCGTAGATCTGGGCGATCGGTTTGGTCACATACCGGTCGGCCTTCTCGTTGAACTTGAAGATCGCGCGGTTGACCGGCTCGATCGGGTCGGAGGGGACCTGCGAAGATGTCGTGGCGCAACCCGAGAGCAACATCGCAACGAGCAGCATCGCGTGCAGCGGGTGCGTATGACGTCCGGGAATGGCGGGGAGACGGATCAAGGAGTTGTTCTTCGCGAAGCGGGTGAATCGGGGTCGAGTATAGCAACGGGTGGTTTGCAAACCCGCAGGCCATCGGTCAGCATTACGGCCTTTTTTTCCCGCGGCTTGAGTTGGCCGTGGGGTATTGTTGGTCGATGCCATCATGGATCGCTGCCGAATGAGTCACTGACTGCATCACTGACAAGGCGGCAGCGCAGTACCAACATCAATCAACATTCAATCAACGAAAGGGGGCGGCATGGATCTCGGAATTCGCGGCAGGAAGGCGATCGTCTGCGCAGGAAGCAAGGGTTTGGGGAAGGGGTGCGCGATGGCGCTGGCTCGCGAGGGCGTGGAGGTGACGATCGTCGCCCGCGGTCGTGAGGCGCTCGAGGCGACGGCCGCGGAGATCCGCGCGGCGACCGGGGCGACAGTCCATGTGGTCGTGGCCGACATCACCAAGCCCGAGGGCCGGGCAGCCGCCCTGGCCGCCTGCCCGGCGCCCGACATCCTCGTGAACAATGCCGGCGGCCCGCCCACCGGTGACTTCCGCGAGTTCACGCGCGACATGTGGATCGCCGCCATCGACGCCAACATGCTCGCCCCCATCGAGATGATCAAGGCCACGGTCGACGGCATGATCGCCCGCGGTTTCGGTCGCATCGTCAACATCACTTCCAGCGCGGTCAAGGCGCCGATCGACATCCTCGGCCTGTCGAACGGCGCGCGGAGCGGTCTCACCGGTTTCGTGGCCGGCATCGCCCGCAAGACCGTCGTCCACAACGTCACCATCAACAACATTCTTCCGGGTCTGTACGAGACCGAGACCATGCTGGGTCGGGTCGAGGCGATGGCCCGTACCAACGGCGTGACCTTCGACGACGCCCGGGCCGCGCGCCTGAAGACCATCCCCGCGGGGCGGTTCGGCAAGCCGGAGGAGTTCGGTGCCCTCTGCGCCTTCGTCTGCAGCGAACACGCGTCGTACCTCACCGGCCAGAATTTCCTCACCGACGGCGGCGCCTATCCGGGCACCTACTGATCGTCACGCCAGCCCAAAGGAGACCATCATGAACGCACCGCTCCGCCAGACCCTGCTGCTGAAGGACCCCACGCTGCTGCGTCAGCAATGCTATGTCGACGGAAAATGGGCAGACGCTGACAGCGGCGTGACCATCGCCGTGCACAACCCCGCCACCGGCGCGATGCTCGGCACCATCCCGCGCATGGGCACGGCCGAGACCCGCCGCGCCATCGAAGCGGCGAATGCCGCGTGGCCGGCGTGGCGCGCCAAGACCGGCAAGGAGCGCGCTGTTGTCCTTCGGAAGTGGTTCGAGCTGATGCTCGCGCACCAGGATGATCTCGCGGCGATCATGACCGCCGAGCAGGGCAAGCCGCTTGCCGAGGCCAAGGGCGAGATCGTCTACGCCGCATCGTTCCTCGAATGGTTCGCCGAGGAAGGCAAGCGCATCTACGGCGACGTCATGCAGCACCCGCAGGGCGACAAGCGCATCGTCGTGCTGAAGCAGCCGGTGGGCGTGTGCGCGGCGATCACTCCGTGGAACTTCCCGGCCGCGATGATCACCCGCAAGGCGGGTCCGGCACTCGCCGCCGGCTGCGTGATGGTGCTGAAGCCCGCCACGCAGACGCCATTCTCGGCGCTGGCGCTCGCGGAACTGGCGGAGCGCGCCGGAGTGCCCAAGGGGGTGTTCAGCGTCGTGACGGGCAGCTCGGCCGAGATCGGTGCGGAGATGACTTCCAGCACGCTGGTGCGGAAGCTGACCTTCACCGGGTCCACGGAAGTGGGCCGCAAGCTGATGGCCCAGTGCGCCGAGACCATCAAGAAGATGTCGCTGGAACTGGGCGGCAACGCGCCGTTCCTGGTCTTCGACGATGCGGACCTCGATGCCGCCGTCGAGGGTGCGATGGCCTCCAAGTACCGCAATGCCGGTCAGACCTGCGTCTGCGCGAACCGTCTGATCGTGCAGGACGGGGTCTACGACGCCTTCCTCGCGAAGCTCGCGGCGAAGGTGAAGACCCTCCAGGTGGGCAACGGTGCCGACGCGGGTGTGACGACCGGGCCGCTCATCGACGACGCTGCAGTCGCGAAGGTCGAGGAGCACGTGGCCGATGCCCTCGCGAAGGGCGCCCGACTCGTGTCCGGCGGTCGCCGTCACTCGCTGGGCGGGCAGTTCTACGAGCCGACGATCCTTGCCGACGTGACCTCCGACATGAAGGTCGCGGTGGAGGAGACCTTCGGCCCGGTCGCGCCGGTCTTCCGCTTCAAGACCGAGGAGGAAGCCCTCGCGATGGCCAACGACACCGAGTTCGGTCTCGCGGCCTACTTCTACTCGCGCGACATCGGCCGGGTGTGGCGCGTCTCGGAAGGCATCGAGTCGGGCATCGTCGGCGTCAACGTCGGGATCATCTCGAACGAGGTGGGGCCGTTCGGTGGCGTGAAGCAGTCCGGTCTGGGCCGCGAAGGGTCGAAGTACGGCATCGAGGACTTCCTCGAAGTGAAGTACCTCTGCATGGGCGGCATCTGATCGGATGCCCGACCGCCCGGCGCGATCCGCGTCGGGCGGTGCCGATCGCTCAGGCCGCGCGATCCTGGAGCCGGATCGCGACGGCGCCTAGCTGGTCGGCCAGCGTCTCCAGAGACCGTGTGGTCTCGATGGCAGTACCCACGTCGTGCCGTGCATCCTGTGCCGCAACCTCGAGGTGCTGCACCTGCTGCGCCATGCCGCGGATGTCCTCCGCCTGGCGACCGACGCTCCCGTGCAGGGATTCCACCTGATCCGCCACCCGGCCGGCATTCTCTTCGATGGTCACGATCGTCGAGCGCGCCTGATCGGCGAGCGACACGCCGCGGGACACCCGCGATGTCGCCTGGCTCATGCTCTCGAGTGCGACATCCTTGCTGTCGGCGATCTCGCAGATCGTCCGGGCGATCTCCGTGGTGGAACTGCTGGTGCGCTCGGCCAGCTTCCGCACCTCGTCCGCGACCACGGCGAACCCACGGCCGCTCTCGCCGGCGCGGGCCGCTTCGATCGCTGCATTGAGGGCGAGCAGGTTGGTCTGTTCAGCCACGTCGCGGATCACGTCGACCATGCCCGAGATGCGCTCCGACTTGCGACCGAGTTCCGACACCTTCTCGGTGGCCGATCCGATCGTGCCGGAGATGGCCTCCATCTCGGCCGCAGCATCCTCGATCACCCGGCGACCGCTGCGGCAGGCATCCTGCGCCTTCCGCGTGAGGTCCAAGGTCCGGTCGATGTCGTGCATCACGCCGGTCAGAGGATCATCGAGACCGGCTGACGTGCGCGAGAGGGTCGCTGCGACGTCCAGAGTCTGGCCGGCGCGGACGTCCAGATCGGCCGTCATGCCCGCCAGGCGACCGGAGGCCTCGCGGATTCCCTCGGCCGTGGTTTGCATCTCCCGGAGCGCCGACCGGAAGCGCTCGCCGGTCGCCAGCATCGCACGGAGTCCCGGAGACGCCTTCGCGGCGTCGATGTGCCGGAGACTGTCGAAGTCGCCCTCGGCGACAGCCGCCGCCACCCGGGAGATCGAGTGGACGTCGACGGCTTCGCGACGCAGTCGCTCGGTCAGGACCACGAGTACGGCGGTCTCCGCGACGACGAACGCCGCGTGCAGCACGACGCGCCACACGTGATCCGCCGCCGGGAAGACGAAGACACCGAAGTCCATGGACTGCAGGATGTAGAAGCCGAGGTGATGGACCGCGATGGTCACCGCGCCGGCGACCACCGGCCGCCAGTCGCGATAGACGAGCAGGAAGGCGAGGCCCACGAAGACGCCGAAGTGGATCTCGAGCATCCCGCGCATCTGCTGGATCTGCGCTGCGACGAGGATCATCGCGGCACTCGCGAGCGTGAGTCGGGTCAACAGCTCGCCGGGCCCCGTTCGCACCAGGAAGGCACACAGCACCAGGGTCGGCAGCATCACCCCGAGCACGGGAAGCCATGCGCCAATGAAGCCGGCGATGACCAGGCTGATCAGGGTGTAGCCCGCGCAGACGCCCAGCATCATGCGGTCGCTGGCGGCGCGGGAGGGTTTCAGGAATTCGTCGGACGGGTTCATCGGGGCTCACGCGAAGGCACGTTGGGGGAGGTGCTGCAGAACGTGTCCCATGCGCGGGTCGACCAGGCCTCCCACCAGAGCGTACCGAGCGAGGCGCAGAGCCATAGGATGACTGCGATTGCTGGCAGGGAGACTGGTCGCCTTGGCGCCGAGGGCGGTGCGGGTTCCATGGGAGCCATAACGGCCATGACCGGATGATCTCGACCCCTGATTCCGGCAATAAATCCGTCCGCCCCCGTCCCGCGCCCGCGGAATCGACGTCAGCCGGCGATCGCTCGCCAGCGCGTGATGAACTGCCCCGCGGCACCGGCCACATCATCGAGTCTTGCGCCCGGCCGGTAGAGCGCGGACCCCAGGCCGAAGCCGCCGGCCCCGGCATGCCAGTAGGGTTCCATGTTGTCGGGTGTGATGGAGCCCACCGGGAGCACGGCGGTCTCCCTCGGGAGCACCGCGCGCATGGCCTTAAGCACAGCGGGCGGATGCGCTTCGGCGGGGAACAGCTTCAGGCCGTCGGCGCCGGCTGCGAGCATGGCGAAGGCCTCGGTCGGGGTCGAGAATCCCGGCAGGGCCAGCATGTCGCGGGATTTCGCCTCGCGGACCACCGCACCGTCCGCGTGGGGCATCACGATCACGCGGCCGCCCGCGTCCTGCACGCGCTCGACCTGTGCGACGTTGGTGACCGTGCCCGCACCCACGAGGACGCGCCCCCCGAACCGACCCGAGAGCAGGGCGATGCTCGCGTACGGTTCGGGTGAATTCAGCGGCACTTCGATGATGCGGAAGCCCGCTTCGAACAGCGCCTCCGCCACATCGATGACTTCGTCGGGTCGCACCCCCCGCAGGATCGCGACGAGGGGGCACTGCACCAGCCAGGCGTCGAGAGAGGTCATGGGTGTCCGGTCAACAGGCCGCGCGTGCGCGCGATGTGGACGAGCCCGATCAGGGCGGCATCGGGATCATGGCGGGTCGTCGGACTCTCGAGCATCGCCAGTGCGTGCTGGTAGCGGGCCGTGAGTGCAGCGCTGCCGACGAGTTGCACCGGGCGGCCCGCAGCCGCGGCGCGGCATTCGTGACCGACCAACAGGCCCGAAAGGTAGTCGCGCGTGGCGGCTTCCGGGAGCCCGTCGACCAGCACCTCGGCACGGACGCCGAAAACGTGATGCAGCAGGCCGCCGGGCTCACCACTGCGTCGTACACCCTTCTCGAAGGCCTGCGCGTCGAAGCCGCCGACGACATCGGACATGGTGCGGGCGAGGATGCTGTGCTTCGAGAAGAGCGCGAACGTCTCACCGGTCATGTGGGTCGTGAACCCCGTGATGCGCCCGTCGCGCACGGTCACCCATTTGCTGTGCGTCCCCGGCAGGCAGAGGAGGTGCTCCCCCGCGCCGAGTGCCGGAAGAATCCCCAGGATCTGGGTCTCCTCGCCTCGCATCACGTCGGGCACGCCAGACGCGGCCCGGGTCGAGACGCCGGGGACGATCCATGCAGGCACACCGTCGGTCAGCGTGAACGAGAGGAGTCCCTGCGACAACTCCGCGGGGCCGGCTGGTGTCGACACATACGGCGCTTCCTGCCAGCCCTGCCGACTGCCGATCATGCCGCTCATCAGGACCCCGGTGCAGCGCCGCGGGTCGAGCCACTGTCCGACCTGGCCGCGCAGCACCGCCTCGAAGGCGCCACCGTCGACCGACAGGATCCCGCGGTCGGCCGCGTGGCGCGCGAGGGTGTGTCCGGCGTCATCGAGCTGCCACGCCCGGAAACCCGACGTGCCCCAGTCGATCGCGACGATGCCCACCTCAGATGCGCCCGAATTCCTCGAGCAGCTGCTCGAAGCTGCGGCCTTCGCGGATGCGCTGGCGTGTGGCCTCCTCCCGCTCCGCCTGTTCCCGCGCCAGCGGCAGGACCGATGCCGCATCGGCCAGCGGCACCACCGTCACGCCGATCTCGTCGGCCACGATCATGTCGCCCGGGTGCACGACGATCCCGCCGCACTGCACCGGGACACTGAGCGCGACGTCGTCCTTGCGGCCCGAGAACATCGTGTGGGTGCCGCGTGCGGTGACGGCGCGCGAGAAGACGATGAAGCCGATGTCGCGCAGCTCGTCGATGTCGCGGCAGGCGCCGTCGATGATCGCGCCGGCGACGCCCAGATTTCGAAACAGGCTGCCCATCAGCCCGCCGAAGACGGAGGTCTCGGTTTCACCGCCTGCATCGACGACGACGACATCACCAGGCCTGGCCGCGTGGAGCGCGGCGAGCGGATCCTGCAGATCGCCCGGGGAGAGACGCACGGTGAGCGCAGGGCCCACGGCCTTGCCGGCGAAGATCGGCTTCATGCCGCTGTGCATGACGCCCCCGCGTTTCTGCACGTCGGCGAACACGCACGACGCGCTGTAGCACCGCGCCACCTCGCGGTACTGGTCGACGAGCTCCTGCGGCGGGCGGGGGAAGTCTTTCAGCGACATGATGGCGGGTCTCCGTTCGATGGCTGTCGGGAACCGGATTAGGCCACAGCAGCGCGTGCGTTCACAGGTGAAACGGCGCGCGCAAATCAGTCGGCGAAGAGGAAATCCGTGACGGCCTCGATCTGGTCGCCGGCCATGAATGTCGGGGCGTGGCCGATGCCGGCGAAGTCGACCAGCTGCGTGCGCCCGGCCCGCGTGAGCATAGCCTCGGCGGTTTCGCGCGTGAGGAGATCGGATGCTGCGCCGCGCGTGATGAGCACATCGCATCGGACGCGCTCCCACACCGCGCGCAGGTCGACATCCACGACGCCGCCACTGAAGGCGACTGCGATTCCCGGGTCGTAGGCGAGCCGCAGTGTGCCGTCGGCAGCGATTCGCCCGCCGTGCTCGGCCAGGTGGCGCCACTGGGCATCGGTGAGTGGGCCGAAGGGCGCGGCGACCCGTCGTAGGTAGGCCTCGAGCGCCGCGACGTCCCCGAAGAGCGGATCCTTGCCGACGTAAGTACCGATGCGCTCCAGCGCCGCCTTTGGGATGAACGCACCGACATCGTTCATCACCAGCCGGCGGATCGGGACCCCTGGCTGCGCGGCGAGCAGCATGCCGATCAGGCCGCCCATCGAGGTGCCCACCCAGTCGACCGTTTCCGCGCCGGTGCGCGCGATGAGTGTCGTGAGGTCACCGAGATACTGCGGGTAGCCGTAGCCGGCAGGATCCTTCAACCAGTCGCTGCGGCCCCGCCCGACGACGTCCGGGCAGACCACCCGGCAGCGTCCGCCGAGCGCCTGCGCGAGCACATCGAAGTCCCGGCCATTGCGCGTGAGCCCGTGCACGCAGAGCACCACGTGCGGGTGATCGGCCGGCCCCCACTCGGTGTACGCCATCCGGTGGAATCCCTGGGGGCCGAGGCAGGCCACGTTACCTTTTCTCGGCGCATCCCCATCGTTCGACATGGTTCTCGACGTGCTCAGTTGATGTTCGCAATGTAGTGGGACAGCGCCTCGATGTCCTCGTCGGAGATGTTGCGCATCACGCTCTGCATGTTCCCGGCGTCGTTCGTGCGCTCCTTCTGCTTGAAGGCCATCAACTGGCGCAGCACGTAGGCCTGGTGTTGACCCGCGACGCGCGGCACTTCGTTCTGACCCGCGAAGCCCCCGAGGTGACACATCGTGCACAACGCATCGTCCGCGACCTTCTTGCCACGCACGACCTTCGCTGCGTCCGCCTGGAAGGGGGCGGGCTTCAGCTTCTGTGCCGCGAAATAATCGCCCAGATCACGCATGTCCTGCTTGCTCAGGTTGGTGACCATCGGGGTCATCAGCGCGTGCTTGCGGCGGCCTTCCTTGTAGTCCTTCAACTGCAGATAGATGTAGCGGCTCGCCTGACCGGCGAGCATCGGATAGTCAGACGTTGCCGAATTGCCGTCCGCACCGTGGCAGGCACCGCACACCTCAGCCTTGGCCTTGCCTTCCTCGACGCCGGCCGTGGCGGTACTCGCCGCGAACAGGGCGGACAGGAAGAGTGGGAGGAGGGAAGTCTTCATCGGTGCAACCTCGTAGGAAAAGAAAGGCCGCCTCGCGGCGGCCTTCCAAAGACCCGGACATCGGGCCTCAGTTCATCACTGCAACGCCATCGCGATCACGCTGCATCACGGCAGCCGCTATACGTGGCGCTGCATCACGGCAGCGCGAAGACGAACACGCTGTTGCCACGCTTGAAGTCCAGCTGCGTGTTGCCGCCCGCCGCCACGGCGATGTACTGCTTGCCGTTCACGGTGTACGACACGGGAGGCGCATTCACGCCGGCCCCGCAGTTGAACGACCACAGCTTCTTTCCGTTCTTCGCGTCGTACGCGTTGAACATGCCGTTGCCTTCACCCGTCAGCACCAGATTGCCGGCCGTGGCCAGCACGCCGCCCATCAGCGGCTGGTCGGTCTTGGCGCTCCAGGCGATCTTGCCGGTGTCGAGGTTCACCGCGGAGAGCACGCCGAACTGCTTCTCGCCGGGGATCACCTTGAACGCGCCACCGAGCCACAGCTTGTCGCCGCCAGGATACTCCGCCGCTTCGACGTGGTAGGTCATCGGCTGATGCAGGTTCGCGGCGTAGGACATCCGCAGCTTCGGATTGATGGCGAGCGGGTTCCACTCGACGCCACCGTTGGCGCCGGGGAGCATGCGCGCGCCGTCCGGCGTGGGCAGCACCCACATGTTCTCCTGCGGCACCATCGCCTCGGAGAAGCGGATCAGCTCGAGCGTCTTCGCGTCGTGCACATACACGTGACCGGTCTTGCCGCCATGGATCACGACCTTGCGATCCTTGCCATCCTTGCCCTTTGCCGTCGTGATGATGGGCGGGGACACGGCGTCGAGGTCCCACACGTCGTGCGCGATGTACTGGAAGTGCGCCTTGTACGCACCGGTGTCGAGATCGACCGCGACGATGGAGTCGGTGTAGAGGTTGTCGCCGGGGCGGATGTCGCCATAGAGGTCGGGGGAGGGGTTGCCCACCACGAAATACACGGTGCGCGTCGCGGTGTCGATCGCGGGGGTCATCCACACGCCGCCACCGAGGGTCTCGAAGAAACCGCCGCCGTTCTTGGCGAGTGCCGCCTTCTCGGCAGGGATGTCGCGAAGCATGTTGCGGCCCGTCGCGTCATGCGTGGCCCACACACCCTCGTGACCCTTCTCCGGGATCGTGTGGAACGTCCAGAGCAGATTGCCCGTCTTCGCGTCGAACGCCTTCACGAAGCCGCGGATGCCGTACTCGCCACCGTTCGTGCCGATCAGCACCTTGCCGTCGATGACGGTGGGCGCCATGGTTTCCGAGTAGCCCTTCTCCGGGTCGGCGATCTCGGTTTCCCAGACCAGCGCGCCGGTCTTCGCATTCAGCGCGACGAGCTTGGCGTCGAGCGTTCCCATGAACAGCAGGTCGCCGTGGGCGGCGACGCCACGATTGTTCGGTCCGCAGCAGTAGGTCGTGACGGGACCCATCTTGTGCTTGTAGTGCCAGAACTCCTCGCCCGTGACGGCATCGATCGCGTACACGTGGTTGTAGGAGGTCGTGAGGAACATGATGCCGTTCACCACGAGCGGCGCGGTCTCCATCGATTCCATCACGGCTGTCTGGAAGACGAAGGCGGGGCGCAGCTTGGAGACGTTGCCGGTGTTGATCTGGGAGGCCGGATAGAAGCGCGTCTGGGCGTAGTTGCCGTTCGAATGCAGCCAGTGGTTCTTGTCGGCATCGGACGCGTTCAGCATCTCCTGCGTCACGGGCACCAGCTTCGACGACATCGGCTTGCCCGTGTTCGTCGCCTGGTTCTGGATCTCACCGGCGATCGCGCCACCGGCAAGGCTGGCCGCGATCAGTCCCGCGGCGATGCGGGAGAACTGTTTGGATTGCATGTTTCCTCCTGTGACTGGTTGGGCTTGCGCGCCATGCCCGTCGGGTGCGGGCAGTTGCCCGGGATCGCGAGAAAGTCACCGACCCCGCGATCAAGGGTGCGCGGACTATAGTCACGCCTCCTACGGCAAACAAGATAAATTCCTGAGCAAAAATATGAACAAAAAGCAATTGGTTGAGGTGATCTCTACTTGTGTTGTCGCAGCTTTCGCCGGTTTCGTTTCGACACAGACGCTTGCCCAGAACATGGGTGCCCCGGACTTCGAAGCCGACACGTACAACGTCACGGCGCAGTTCCTTGCCGTGTCGAAGAAGGGCGATGCCGTCCGCGCGAGGGCGCTGCTGGATCGAGGCGCTGCGCTGAACGCGCGCAATCGGAACGGCGAGACAGCGTTGTTGATGTTCACGAGGCGCGGAGACGCGGCGATGATCGACCTGCTGCTGCAGCGGGGCGCGGAAGTGAATCTCGCCGCGATCGATGGCACGACGCCGCTGATGGCAGCTGCGTTCGAGGGCCACCTCTCCATCGCCACCCGCCTGCTCGAAGCCGGTGCGGAGGTCGGGACACTCGATCGCCTGAAGAAGAACGCGATGATCTACGCGGCGGGAGCCGGGCGCTCGTCGATCGTGGCCCTTCTGCTCGACCGCGGCATCGATCCCGATCGGACCTACGAACACGATCTCACGGCGCTGATGTGGGCCGCGGGTTACGGCAGGACGGACACCGTGGCGCTGCTTCTGGCCCGGGGCGCCGATGCGTCGCGGCAGGACGACAGGGGCCTCGACGCCGCAGCGATCGCAGCGCGGGGAGGGCACGATGAGACACGACGTGTGCTCGAGGCCGCGCGGCGCTGAAGCCGGATGGAGAGGTCGGGATGAGCGGTGCGTTCATCCGTGACCGGACGGGTCGACCGACCTACGACCGAGGCGCCGGGCGGATATCACCCATGCCGGGTCTTTCGGCGAGGATCGCCATGCCTTCCGAAGGGGAGGTGCGACGCGCAAACCACTTCCGGCCTGAGGACCCGCCCGATCAGATCCAGGAAAGTCGGTGGCGGCCTGCGCGTCGCAGGGGAGGTCCAAAAGCACGTCCTGTGCCGCGGCGGGCTCACCAGATCGGGTGCTCCGCTCGCCTCGTGGGGAGCCCTTCGGTAGAATCCGACGCCTTTCACCCGGCGCACACACTCAGTCATGGCGTTGATTGTTCAAAAGTACGGCGGGACGTCGGTGGGCTCCCCCGAGCGCATCAAGGCGGTCGCCCGGCGCGTCGCGAAGTGGCGCAGGGCGGGACACGATGTGGTCCTGGCGGTGTCTGCCATGAGCGGCGAGACCAACCGGCTCCTGGGCCTCGCGAAGGAGATCCAGGCGCAGCCCGACCCGCGGGAACTCGACGTGATCGCGGCCACCGGCGAGCAGGTCACGATCGGGCTCGCGTCGATGGCGCTGATGGCGCTGGGCGTGAAGGCGCGCTCCTACACAGGCGCGCAGGTGCGCGTGGTCACCGACAGCGCCTTCACCAAGGCGCGCATCCTGTCGATCGACGAGCAGCGGCTGCGGGCTGACCTCGCCGCAGGCATCGTCCCGGTGGTGGCAGGGTTCCAGGGCATCGACGAGGCGGGCAACATCACCACCCTGGGCCGCGGAGGATCCGACACGACGGGGGTCGCGCTCGCTGCGGCACTCGGTGCCGACGAATGCCAGATCTTCACCGACGTCGATGGCGTCTACACCACCGACCCCCGCATCGAACCGGACGCGCGGCGCCTCCGCACCGTGACGTTCGAAGAGATGCTGGAGATGGCGAGCCTGGGCTCGAAGGTCCTGCAGATCCGCTCGGTGGAGTTCGCAGGCAAGTACCGCGTGCGGCTGCGCGTGCTCTCCAGCCTCACCGACCCGGATATCCCCATCGAGGTAGAAGCGCAGTCCGGCACCCTCATCACCTTCGAAGAAGACGACAACATGGAACAGGCAATCATCTCGGGCATCGCGTTCTCCCGCGACGAAGCCAAGCTGACCGTGATGGGGGTTCCCGACCGTCCGGGTATCGCCTACGCGATCCTGGGCCCGGTGGGCGACGCCAACATCGACGTCGACATGATCATCCAGAACGCGAGCGTCGAAGGCCTCACCGACTTCTCGTTCACCGTCCCCCGCAACGACTACGCACGCGCACTGGGAATCCTGGAGTCGGTGAAGCAGCACATCGGCGCGCGGGCGATCGTCGGCGACAACAAGATCTGCAAGGTGTCGATGGTCGGCGTCGGCATGCGCTCCCATGTGGGCATCGCGAGCAGCATGTTCCGATGCCTGGCGGAGGAGGGCATCAACATCCAGATGATCTCGACGTCCGAGATCAAGATCTCGGTGGTGGTCGACGAGAAGTACATGGAACTGGCCGTCCGTGTCCTGCACAAGGCCTTCGACCTGGATCAGACGCCCGCGTGAGGAATTCCGGTTTGACCGGGCCTCTCTGAAGGGGTAGGATTCGCGCCCTTCGGAGACGTGACCGAGAGGCCGAAGGTGCTCCCCTGCTAAGGGAGTATGCGGGCAAAACCTGCATCGTGGGTTCGAATCCCACCGTCTC
>LNFM01000676.1_pt1 | contig 81955 bp, 67 predicted proteins | sample 596031 | NCBI WGS metagenome assembly LNFM01 (sample SAMN04254537, study PRJNA301005) | activated carbon metagenome | isolation source: dual media filters at the Ann Arbor, Michigan drinking water treatment plant | place: USA: Ann Arbor | reverse complement strand
AGGCCATTCGCGCCGGCTTCGAAGGTGATCGTCTTGCCGTTGACGACCAGCGTGTCGGCAGCAGCGACCGGAACGGTGAGGGCCGACAGAAGCGACGAAGCGGTCGCATTGACCGGGCCGGCCGTCTCGAGCTGGGTACCCGCGGCAGCCGCAGTGCTGGTATACGCAGCGCGCTGCGGAGACAAAGCACCAGTGAACGCTGCGCTGATCGAATCCTGATCGGCGACCAGATTGTCGGCCGTTGCGCCATCGATCACGACGGACGTAAACGACGACTTTGTCGAGAAACCGACCGTCGTCTGCAACGCCTGATTGGCGACAGACTTGGCGGAGTCAACGAGCTTCTGCAGCGAGGTGATGCCGACGTTGGCAGCCTGCAGGACCTGCACGCCGTTGCCGATGCCGTCGAGGAGGCTGTTGATGTCGCCGGCGCGCGCATCGAGCGACGCTGCAGTGAAATAGTTGGTGGGGTTATCGAGGGCCGTGTTGACCTTCTTACCCGTGGAGAGGCGGTTCTGCGTGGTCGCGAGCAGATCGGCGGTCGACTGCAGCGACAGGAGGTTTTGGCGAACCGAAGCCGAGAGCACAATACCGGACATCTTTCATACCTTTCTGGTGTGAAATCAAAACAAGCCACTAACCCGACCTCTCGATCAGGCGACGGCTCACTCTGAAACCAAGTCTCTAAGAAAAAATGAATTTGGTCGGTCAGGACGCCCTTGAAGACGGTGAATTTGAAATTAATTCGCCGGATCCAAATCCAATCCGTATTCCTACGGGTCGAGCGCAGAAAGCCCCGTCAAACAGCCACTAATCGCATGTTCACTATTGGTTAACCATCATGAGAAAGGATGCGAATCTGCCGGCGGGCACCGACACCGAAATGCGTCAAACGGAGAACAGGCATGGCCCTGAAAGTCGAGCTCAAACCGCACGAGCGAATCATTATCGGCGCCTGCGTCGTCACCAATACCGATCAGCGCGCCCGGCTGCTGATCGACGGCGACCGGATTCCGATCCTGCGCGAGAAGGACATTCTCACGCCAGATACCGCCGACACCCCGGCCAAGCTGGTCTATCTCGCCGTACAGCTCATGTATCTGTCGCCGGACCCGATGGCTCACCACCCGACCTATTTCAGCCTCGTGCGCGATATCCTCAACGCGATGCCAAGCGCTTGGCCCTTTATCGAGGGCATCAACAACTGCATCCTGAACGGCGATCTCTATCACGCGCTGAAGGAATCCAGGAAGCTGATCGGCCATGAGGAGCAGATTCTCGAAAGCGCCCGAAAGCTGCAGACATCTAACGAGACCGACCGCAAGTCCGCATAACCATCGCGACGGCGCCAAATCGAAAGGCCTCCGCAAGGAGGCCTTTTTTGCTGTGCCGATGGGTTCGGGCGCTTGCCAATCAGATCGGCAGGAACTTGGTCAGCGTGGTCTGGTAGAGCATCGACGTGGTCTGGTATGAGGCCTGCAGGCTGGTCTGCAGCGCCAGGATCTTGGTCGCCACCTCGTCCTGATTGATGCCCTCGATCTGGTCGAGCATGGTCTGGGCCATTCCCTTGAGCTGGGTCTGCCGATCGGTGGACGCCTTGATCGCGGACTGCGCGCCGGCGAATTCCGCTTGCATGTCCTGGATCGATTGCTGCCCGTTCTGCGGCGCGAGATTTGCCGAAATGCGCTGCTGCAGCGCGTTCACCTGCGCCTTCGAATTGGGGTTGTTCGCATTGGTGGTGACTGCGGCATATACGGCCATGTTCTGCAACTGATACCGCAGCGCCTGTTCATTGGCGCGCGCGCCATATTGCACCGTGACCGACTGATCGACGCGTGCGATCGCAGTGCCCCGTGGTGAATCGGTCCCCACTTCGCCGGTATACCACGACACGGTATTGGCGGACGTGCCGCCGATCAGGTTGGTGGCGGTTGCGAACGGCGGACCGTCGACGCGCAGCGGCGCCGGGTTCGCGCTCGCAGTGCCGCTGAAGCCGAGCGCAGCGAACGCCGCCGCGTTTGAACTCGAGATCGTCAGGCTGTCGCCGTCGCCACCGTGCAATGCGATCGCGCCACCCGTCACCGTCGACGGCGTTCCCGTCCCGGTGATCGAATCGATCTTCGCCAGAAGGGTCTGGACGCTGTCGGTGATATTGACTTGGTTGCCGGTCGCGCCAGACGCCACGAACGTGATCGGCGTGCCGTTGACCGTGATGGTATCGCCTGCAGCGAAGCTTGCGGCCAGCGAATCCGTCCCTGCTGCGCCCGACAGCAGCGTGGCGCCGCTGATCGGCGCCGGCACCGTGTCCTGGTTATTGACGGCGCTGCCGACAACAGTCGCCGACGGGTTGAAGAAGTTGTTGGAAGCCGCGATCGCCGATGCGGCCACGAGCGCGGTGTCACTCAGCGTCTGGACCGAGGACGTCAACGCAGCCTGCAGGTTCGCCGTCGTCGCGGTAGTGTCGGCGCCGATCAGGAACGAGCCGGTGGGCGGCGGGCTTGTCGTGGTCGCCGTCAGCGTGATCTGCTCGCTGGTGCCATCGGGCAGATTGAAGTTGAACGAGATCTTGTCCCCGTCGATCGGATTGACGGCGCCGAGATCTACCGTCACTGCCGGCGGCGCGCCGGTCGGCTGCGTCACGGTCGCGCCGGTCAGCGATGAAGTAACCGCGCCGAGCTTCAATCCAAACGACGAACCGTCCTCGGCGAGACTGGTCACGGTCGTCGTCAATGGCGGCGACGAGACGGTGAGGTGCGCCATGTTGCCGACGCCCTGATCGGCCTGGCGGCGTTCGTTGATCAATTGCTTGAGTCCCGCCTGCGTCCCACTGCCATTGAGCATGACGTCGGCCGACACCGTCGCGGCGCTGTCGGTGGTACGGCCGGAAAACAGATAGCGATCGCCCGACTGGCTGTTGAGCAGCGACACCGCATTGGAGAACGCCGCCTGCGCGGTGATCTGGCCGGAGGTCTGACCGCTGTCGTTGAGCACGATGGTCGATGTGCTGGCCGCACCTTTGACCGACTTGCCGATATCGACCATTCCCTGCAGCGCGAGGTTGACGACGTTGAGCCGCGTATTGACGTTGGTTGCGGTGTCCTTGAAAGCGTCGAAGCTGCTGACCTGGGCGCGCAGGCTGAGCGCGAAGCCGCGGTTGGCGCCCTGCCCGGCGTAAGTCGTCGATATCTTGCCGCTTGCAAGCTGTTGGGTCAGATCATTGAGCTGATTCCTCAGGTTAATGATCGAGGTACCGATGTAGGATGTCCTGCCGTTGACGCCATCGATAGACATGAAACCCTCACATGGCCTGAATCAGGGTGTCGTACATTTGCTTGATGGACGACATCACGCGGGCGTTCGCGGAGTAGGCATTCTGCAGCGCCAGCAGGTGCGCCATCTCGTCGTCGATGTTGACGCCCGAGGCATCCGTTACTTTTTTCTGCAGGGTGTTCAGCACCACCGACTGGCCGTCGGAGAGTTGCTTGGCCGCGGTTGCCGCTTCGCCCTGCTGGCTGATGAACTGCTTGGCAAAGTTGGTCAGCGTGCCGGTAAACGGAGCGCCGGTGGTGCCGATGCCGGCCTGCGGCGAATACCGGTAGTTGCCGTTCTGCAACTGGTCGAGAATGAAGTTGGCGCGCGTGGTGTCGCCGGCCGCGGTCAACGGGCTGGTGGAGAACACGATGGTGCGCGAGGGATCGCCCAGCACCCCGAGATTGACGCCGATGCGCCCGGCGAGGCCTGTCTGCTGCGAGCCATTGGCGGTAAGGGCACCGCTGAAAAGCCCGCCATTGTCGGTGAACAACGCGAACTGCGGGCTGCCGCTGGTGAGCGACGACATCGTCGTGGTGACCGACGCCGCGAGCACGTCCGAGCGGTTCGGCGCGCCGTCGTCCAGAACGCGCAGCGTCGAGCCGGACGGATTGGAGAATTGAAGATTCGCGCTCGTCCCCAGCGCCGCGTTCAGCTGGGAGACCACCGAGCTCATGCCGCCGGTAAAGTCTATACCGAGGACCCTGTCGTTCGGATCGAGCGTCGCCGTATTGCTCAGCGGCAGCACGCTCGGATCATCGACGCGCACGATCGAGAGGTTGTGCGTGACGCCGGTGGTGTTGTCCTTGTAGGTGAGATGAACGACGTTGCCGGATTGCAGACCCGCCAGGTCGAGGTCGAAGCCGGCCTGCGGCAGGGCCGACGCGGGAGCGGCGGTGCCGGCCGTCGTCTTGTCCGACAGCGCGCTCGCCATCGAGGCCGCAAACTGGTCGACCTGCGCCTGCGCCTTTACCAGCGTAACGTCGCGCAATTCCAGATAGGCGGCGATCTTGCCTGAACGGACCGAGTTGGTGGACACCAGATCGTAGCTGCCACCATGCGGAAAATTGATGGTGATGGTGCCGACGTTGCTCTTGTTCGGATCGGTCGGATTGTACAGCGTGTTGGGCGTTACCGTGCCCTGCGGATTGAAGCTCAGTTGCGCCGCCTCGGTGCCAACGAGTTGCACGCCGGAATTCGTGAACACCGTGACCTGGTTCAGGTCGTTGACGACGGTCCTGATGTCCACGAGCGACGACAGCTGCGTGATATACTGATCGCGCTGGTCCAGCAGCGAGGCGGTTGCCGCATCGGTCTTGCCGTTGTTCTGGAGCTGGTTGTTGATGAACGCGATCTGGGCCATCGCGTTGTTCGCTGTGACGATGGAATCGTTGATCCCCATCTCGGCGTTGGCGCGAAGGTTCTGGATGCCCTGGGTCGTGGCGTTGAGCGTCTCCGCCATGGTTTGCGCAGCGCCGACCGCACTGATCCGCGCCGACTGCGAGTCCGGGCTGGTCGACAGCCCCTGGAAAGCGGTCAGGAGCTTGTTGAACGAGTCCTCGATGGTGCCGGTTTCGCCGGGATTTCCGTAGACGTTTTGCAGGTTGGCGAGAAAAGTCGCGCGGATATCGGCGTAGGCTGCGCCGGAGGTTTCCGTGCGCAGCTGCGACTGCAGGTACTGATCGAGCTGCCGGTCGACACCGTTGAGGAGAACGCTCGAACCGTAGTCGCCGTTCGTACCGGCGACCTGGATCACCGTCTTCCTGACGTAGCCCGGCGTTTCCGCGTTGGCGACGTTCGATCCGACCAGCGAGATCGCGGCCTGCGTCGCGCGCAGGCCCGACATCGCGGTCGAGAGAGCTTGGCTCAAACCCATGACTAATTGTCCATCTCAAATCGCATCGCGAACATCGCGGACGCCCATCAGCGCAGCACGTTCAGGAGATCCTGCACCATCGTGTTGGCGGTGGTGATGACCTTGGTGTTCGCCGAGTAAGCCTGCTGGGTGACAATCAGCTTGGTGAACTCGTCGGCGATATCGGTGTTGGATCCTTCCAGCGACGAGCCGACGATGGTTCCGGCCTTTCCGTACAGCGCCTGGCCGGATGCGTCGGTTACCTCGAACGCACCGCCGTTGACGCGCTTGAGGAAATTGGTGCCGTTGAACGTCGCTACCGAGATTTCGGCAAGGTCCAGGTTGCGGCCATTGGAGTAGTTGCCGACGATGCGGCCGTTGGTGCCGACGCCGACGGACTGCAACTGGCCGGCCGGGAAACCGTCCTGCTGGATCTGGTTGACCTGCACATTGCCGTTGGCATCGGCGAACTGGGTGACGCCGCCGGTGCCGAAGTTGATGACGGGGCTGCCCAGCGAGACGCCGTTGACGACCGCATTGGCGAGCGTGATGTTGGGTATCGCCGGCGACATCTGGCCCGAGGCCGAGAAGGTGAAGTTGGTGTTGACGTTTTGCCACGCGACCTGGGTGCCGGTTGCGTTGGGATTGACCTGATAGAACAGGTTCCAGGTATCGGTATGGCCGGCGCCGAGCGAGGCTGTGTCCTTCTTGGCCCAGCGGAATTGCAGGTTCACCGGCGCACCCGACACGTCGTAGGTCGTGACCGCACCGCCCGCCACCGACTCGTTGAGGAACGTCGAGGTGTCGTTGCCGATCACCTGGCCGGTACCGATCGTACCGCCGCCGCCGCGCGTCGCCGTCGCGGTACCGGTGAAGCCGAGCGCGGCGAACGCCGTGGTATTGTTGCTTGTGACAGAGAGATCCGAGGTCGTGCCGGAATGCAGTGTGATCGAGCCACCGCTGATCCCGGACGGGATTGCCGTGCCCGTGAGCGCGTCGATCTTGCCCAGCAAGGTTCCGATGCTGTCTCCGATGTTGATCTGGTTGGGGCCGGCGGCGCCTGACGCCATGAAGGTGATGGTTTGGGCATTGACCGTGATGGTGTCGCCCGCGAGGAAGTTGGCGGAGATCGAGTCGGTGCCGGCCACGCCGTTGAGCAGGGTCGAGAGCGTGTTCGCAATCGACGGTGTGTCCTTGTTGTTCTGAATGGTGCCCTGGGTGGAGGAGTCCGTGTAGGGTGCGGGGGGCGTTCCCACCACAAGCGGATTGTGTCCCGAAGTGTACGAACCCGGCGCAATCAATTCCGATCCGGGAACGGAAACGTCATGCTTGGTTGTCAGCGGATAGCTGGCGAGGTTGGCGCGATAGTCGATGCGGGTGGTTTCCTGCGCCGGCAGGAAGTCGTTCTGGAATCTGAGAACCTGCGGCGAACTGCCGGAAGGGTTGCCGGTGGTCGGATCGATCGGAACGCCCTGCAGATAATAGCCGGCGCCGTTGACGAGATAACCGCTCTTGTCGATCTGGAAGTCGCCGCGGCGGCTGAAGCGGTCGACGCCGTCGAACACCGGCGTGCCGTCGGTGAAGTTGCCGGGCTTTTGCACGGCGAAGAAGCCGTTGCCGTTGATCGCCATGAAGGTCGCAACCGAGGCCGTCTGCACGTCGCCCTGCACCGAGTTGGTGGAGCGCGACGTCGTGGTCACCCCGCCGGCGAGCTGCGCCGTCGATGAGGTCTGCGGAATGAGATCGAGGAAGGAGGTGTCGACGCGCTTGAAGGCCGTGGTCTGCGAGTTGGCGATGTTGCCCGAGACGTTTTCCAGCGCGTAGGAGTTCGCCCGTAGACCGCCGACCGCGGTGGTAAGAGCGCCGAAGATACCCATGACATGTTCTCCAAATTCGATCCGGGCGGCTCGCCGGTCTCAGCAACCCAAGGCCGCGTCGGGAGAAGATGTCGCAAGCGTCGTGCCAACCTACAAAATCGATACAAATCAATGGTTTAATAAAAAAGCCCCGGTCTCGGGACCGGGGCACAATTGCCGGGCGGGCAACAATTGCCGGGCGCGATTAGGCTAGGAAGCCGACGGCCCCGCCGGGTGGAACACCAGCCCGAACCCGTCGATGCAATAGCGCAGGCCGGTCGGCTGCGGTCCGTCGTCGAAGACATGGCCCATGTGCCCACCGCAGCGGCGGCAATGCACTTCGGTGCGCGTCATCCCCAGCGACGTGTCCCTGGTTTCGCCGATCGCGTTGTCGAGCGGCTTCCAGAAGCTCGGCCAGCCGGTGCCGCTGTCGTATTTGGTCTCCGACGAGAACAGCGGCAGGTCGCAGCCGGCGCAGGCGAAGGTGCCCTTGCGCTTTTCCTTCAGCAGCGGGCTCGACCATGGCCGCTCAGTGCCGTGCTTGCGCAGGATTTCATATTGCTGCGGCGTGAGCTGCGCCCGCCACTCGGCGTCGGTCTTTTCGATCTCGAATTTCCCGGCAGCCTCCGCCGGCGTCATGCGCAGCCAGCGAAAGGCAGTAAGGCCAAACAGGCCGGCGACGGTTGCGAGCAGGATACGTCGGTCGATCATGGAAATCTCCGTGCGGTAGCGGCGTAACGGTTCGCCATCAGGTACGGCCCGCACGGCGCGAAGTTACACGGATCCGTCCCGAATTTTCTCACTTTCCTGCGAGGGAACGGTTGAGGGCGCACTTTCCGGCGACGCCACCGGCCGCGGACGGGGGCCGCTTGGCGGTTGGCGCGGAACTCTGGCGCCGGCCTGCCGGTTGGCTTCCGCCAATCGCGCCTCGCGGGTTCGTTCCCGCGACCGCGCGCCCTCACGGTAACGGGCCAGCGCGCCTGCCGCAGCGGAACTGCCGCGGCCCCACAGGCCGATCAGATGCCCGGCGACCCGGCCGGTGGCGCCGCCGGCCCAGACCAGTTCGAACGGTGAAAACAGCCGCCAGCGGTCGTCACCCCATAGGATGCTGCGCGCGATCAGTTGCCCCGCCATCGCCGACGTGTTCAGCCCCTGACGGCCGAACCCGCTCGCGACCCACAGGCCTTTGCGCAACTGCCCGATCTGCGGCATGCCGTGCACGGTCACGCCTACCGCGCCGCCGAACACATCAGCGATCGCGACCGGACCGAGCCGGGGGTAGATGGTTGCGATGCGGCGCGCAATCGCCGCGCCGAAGCGTCGCGGCCGCGCGTCCCAGGTGGTCTCCGGGCTTGCCCACATCAGCCGATCGCCGTCCACGATCCGGAAATGATCGATGCCGTCGCTGTCGGCCACCGAGCCGGCGAACGCAATCACCTCGCCGAGACGCTCGCCGAGCGGCTCGGTCACCCCGGCATAGCGCCAGACCGGCAGCAGCGTCTCGGACAGCCGCCGCAACGTCGCGCCGAGATGAACGTTGCCCGCCAGCACGATGTGGGCAGCACGCAGCCGTGCCGACGGCGTCACGATGCGCTTGCGGATGCCGGATGAATCGATGCTGACGACGGGCGTGTCCTCGAAGATGCGCACCCCTGCCCGCCTCGCCTGCTCGGCCAGGCGGTGGATGTACTTTCGGCCGTCGATCTGGAACGCGCGCGGGTAATAGATCCCGTGGAAATACCGTCCGGTGCCGAGCTGAGCCCGCACGCGATCGACCTGCCATCCCTCGACCTCAGTCTCGAAGTCCTCGCTCAGCGTCTGCAGGCGGCTGATCAGCGTTTCACCGGCATCGACATTGGAAACCTCCAGCGCGCCCTGGCTTGCCGCAATGCCGGGCATGGCTTCCTCGGTGGCGGCAGCGCGAACATAGTCGGCACCCAGCTTCGACAGCGCCCACAGCTCGCGCGCATCGTCGAGGCCGACGCGCTCGACCAGCTCTGCGACCGGAAGGCTATATCCCGGCATCACCGTGCCAAGGTGATGGCCTGAGGCGTTCCAGCCGACCTGCCGGCCCTCCAGCACGGCGACACTGGCACCGAGGCGCGCGGCTTCAAGCGCCACCGTCAGACCGGCAAGTCCCGCCCCGACCACGCAGATATCGACATCCAGGTCGAAGGAAAGACGGGAACGCAAGGGTGCATCCCCGTCGGGGCCGTTGGTCGCACTTGTGAAAGTCTCAGCCATGTCGTTTTCTTACGGACCGCTGCGGCGATTGTCACCTTGTCCCAGCCATGACCTTGTAGATTAGTCCAAACTGAGACCGAATCGAGATCGCGCCCATGCGCCGTTTGATGCTGCTGCGTCACGCCAAGACCGAACACGACGCGCCTTCGGGCCACGATCACGACCGCCGTCTCGACGACCGCGGCCGGCAGGACGCCGCCATCATCGGCGGCTGGATCGGCCGGCACCCGCCTATTCCAGACGCGGTTCTGGTGTCGACGGCGGTGCGGGCGCACCAGACCTGGGAAATCGCGAGCGAGGCGATGAAGGATGCGTTGCGCGAACCGGCGCAGCCGCCGCAGGTCGAACTTCTCGACGAACTCTACGGCGCCGAGCCGGCGCGGCTCCTGAAGATCATCCGCATGGCCGAGGTCAACAATCCTGCGTGCCTGATGCTGATAGGTCACAATCCCGGCATGCATGAATTGGCGTTTATGCTCACCGGCAGCGGCGACGCGTCGGCGAAGAAGGCGATCGAGGACAATTTGCCGACCGCGGGCCTGGCCATCCTCGACTTTGAGATCGACGACTGGAGCGAGGTGGCGTTCCGCCGTGGCAAGCTCGTGCGCTTCACCAGCCCGAAATTATTGAAGCAGACCTCCGACGATTGAGGGCGACGGACAGCCGTCTCGCTTCCTGTTAATGTGAAGGATGATGACGTTTCCGAGCGATGGGAGAACAGGCTCGCGCAAAAGAAAACGTTGAAAAACAGATCGCTGGACTCCCGCGCTGACAATTGGAACCGCGCGGGCTCGCGCAGGAGGCGCAGATGTTCAAGTCGATACTCGTGCCGATCGATCTGACCGATACCGACCTGACCAAGCCCGCCATCGCCACCGCCGCGACGCTGGCGCGGACTTGGCACGGCTCGGTGCGCCTGCTCAACGTGATGCCGATGACACCGGTCATGCTGGCCGAATATGTGCCGGCCGATTTCGACGACCAGCAACGGGCGACCGCGCAGGAAGCGCTCGCCATCGTGGCGCGCGAATCCGGTATCGAGGCATCGCGCATTTCCGTCGCGGTGCGGCAGGGCGGCATCTACCACGAGATCCTCGAAGAGGCCGCGGCAATCAAGGCCGACCTGATCGTGATGACGTCGCACCGGCCGGCGATGCGGACCTATTTCCTCGGCTCCAACGCCGGCCATGTCGTGCGCTACGCCAAGTGCTCGGTGCTGGTGGTGCGGCACTGACGCCGCGAACGGCGCCCGGACACAAAACCGCAAAACAACCCCATGCAAAGTAGAATCGGCCCCGGCTCGCAGCGCTCCCGATTCACCTGATACGCCCGAACTCCGGGTCGACGCCGCCGCGCACCGCCGCTTCAATCCGGCCGCGCTCGATGCCGATATCGCGGAGCGCACGATCGTCCAGCTCGCTCAGCGTTTTGATGGCTTCGCGGTGCGCGAAGTAGGTCACGATGCCGTTCACCAGGCTGCCGAGGGCGCGGACGAATCCGCCCGACAGGTTTCGGGAAGCAGGCTGGCCTGCCGTCGAGGCAATGGTGGTCGTCGTCATCGTTCTTCTCCAGTTGGCTTCCCTGCGGCAAAGCGATGCCGCCAGCGCAGATGCTGCAAGCAGCGTCTGCACTTTGAGTTATGATTGCTTGCACCCATCTCAGTGCAATCTCGGACTTGATGGCGGCAAAATGATCCGATACATTTCTCGGTTCAAGTAAAACATTGCTCTCGGTGCAATAATGTCCAAGTTCGAATATCTGAAGCTGGCCGATACCGTCGCCGCCGAGATCGCCAACGGCGCGCTGAAGCCCGGCGACCGGCTGCCGCCGCAGCGCAGTTTCGCCTATGAGCGCAAGATCGCGGTCTCGACGGCAAGCCGGGTCTACACCGAGCTATTGCGCCGGGGCCTCGTGGTCGGCGAAGTCGGACGCGGCACGTTCGTGTCGGGCGAAACGCGGCGCGGGGTCGCGATGCCGATGGAGCCGCGCGGCGCACGCATCGATCTCGAGGTCAATTATCCCATTCTGCCGACGCAATCGGCGATGATCGCCAGAAGCCTGGAAGGAATTGAACGTCCCGATGTGCTCGATCTCGCATTGCGACACGCCACCACCATCGGCACGCAGGCCGCGCGCGCGGTTTCGGCGGAATTTCTCGCCCGCGAGGACTGGTCACCGGCTCCGGATCAATTCGTCTTCACCGCCAACGGGAGGCAATGCATCGCCGCAGCGCTTGCGGCGGTGGTGCCGGCGGGCGGCCGTTGCGGCGTCGAAGCACTGACCTATCCCTTCATCAAGGACATCGCCGCACGACTAGGCGTCACGCTGGTGCCGCTCGCGATGGACGAACAGGGCGTTAGACCCGACGCCGTTCAGAAAGCCCACCGCGAAGCGCATCTGACGGCGCTGTACATTCAGCCGACGATTCAGAATCCCCTCGGCATGACGATGCCGGCCGCGCGCCGCGCCGATCTGCTGCGCGTCGTCGAGAAGCTCGGGCTCATCGTGATCGAGGACACCGTCTACGGCTTTCTCGACGAGGGAACGCCGATGGCCGCGCTCGCGCCCGACCATTGCATCGTGCTCGACAGCCTGTCGAAAAAGGTGGCGCCCGGCCTCGCGCTCGGCTTCATCGTTTCGCCGCCGCGCCTGCGCGAGCGCATCATGGCCGCGGTACGGTCGGGCGGATGGACGGCTTCCGGATTTGCCTTTGCCGCCGGACAACGGCTGATGGCGGACGGCACGGTGGCCGAGCTGTCACGCCTGAAACGGATCGACGCGGCGCGCCGCCAGCAGATGGCGGCCAGATACCTCGCCGGCTTCGAGATCCAGGCCAACGTCAAATCCTACCATCTCTGGCTCACACTGCCCCAACATTGGCGCTCGCAGACATTCGTCGCGGCCGCGGCCCGCCGCGATATCGCGCTAACCCCTTCGACCACCTTCGCCGTGATTCCCGGCCATGCCCCCAACGCGGTCCGCCTCGCGCTCGGCGCTCCCAGCACCGAGCAACTCGATCTGGCGCTGCGAACGCTCTCGGGAATGCTGACGGCGAAAGAGGACGTCGATACAACCGAGTAGAGCTAGCACCTCTGCACAGATGTCTTGACGGGTTGGCAGGGCAGCATTGCTGGGTCCCCTAACGTCTGGGTTCAGTGAGGGACAGTCTGCCTTGGATGGACCGCATGGGCCACGGGCTGCCGTAACGCTACGTTGATTTGATGGCCGGTGTGCCCCAGATGGCTGCCGACTTGATGCGGCGCCGCAAGTTGGCAGCCCTGGGCCACTAAATTAGCCGACATTGGTCTCTGAGCCTGAGTGCGGACGTTGGGCTTCGCGCCCATTTCGGCCGCTTCCTGGCACATTCAGGGTTTCCGGAACCTGCCGTTATGTCAGCGTTCGGAATTGCCCGCACAAATGCGGTTGGTATTCATCGTTCCGCCACTCCAATGAGTGCGGTCGAGGTTATTGGTAGGACCGGACGACCATCGGCCCTGCCCCGCACCTCGGCAATCACCGCGGCCTTTTCGATGTCGTTCAAGCTGGTCCAGTCGGGCGACATGCCGAAAAGCGTGTCAGGCGCGTCGAGCGCCGCCACGTCGAGTAGATAATCATGAGTCACCAGGTCGATCCGGGGATCGCGATAGCCAGCAGTGACGAGGGCGCGGGCGAAATCTTCGGGATCACTCATTGCCTGAACGGCTTCAAGCATTGCCATGCCCGACCGATCAGGGAACAGTTTCTGCCGGACTTCGCTCAACAGCAGGAAGGTCGCCGCGCCCCGATCCTGCCAGGTCGCGACCACGCCATGCCCGCCGGGTCGCGTAACCCGTCGCATCTCTGTCAAACCCTTGCGCCAATCGGGGAACATGATGACACCGAAGATCGAAAAGACGGCATCGAAATGCGCGTCGGGCAGGTCGAGCGCCTGTCCGTCCATTACCCGCGCCTCCACATTGGGTAGACCAGCAGCGGCGACGCATCCCACCATGCCGGGCGAGAAGTCGGTCGCCAGTACTCGTGCGCCGGTGCGCGCGGCTGCCAGCGCGAGCGCGCCGGTGCCGGCCGCCACGTCGAGAACATGGCTCTGAGGCGTCAGGGTTACGCGCGCCAGCGCCGCCTCTGCAAAGAGCGCGGTGAAAGGGTGCGCGGTCTGCTGATAATGGTTCGCCACGCTGTCCCAGTGCTCTTGATTCTCAAACTGTCGCATTTCCGATACCTCACGAGTCATGTAACTTTATATGTATCATGACTGCATGCCCTTGCCAATGGTGGGATGCATGCGAAAGATCAGCAGATGCGAAAAGACAGCCGCCTTTCCCGAATGCTGCATGTGCTGCTCCACATGGCGCGACATGACGGCCCCATGACGTCGGAGGCGATCGGCATGATGTTGGGGACCAATCCGGTCGTCGTTCGCCGCACATTGGCGGGGCTGCGCGATGCGGGCTATGTCCGGTCGGACAAAGGGCATGGCGGCGGCTGGGTCATCGCGTGCGATCTAGAGCGCGTGTCACTTCTCGATGTCTATCGTGCGGTTGGTGGTCCCCGACTATTTGCGATCGGGAACGAGCACTCCAACCCAGACTGCGCGGTCGAGCAACTCGTCAACGCAGCGGTGGACGATGTCCTTCGCGATGCCGAAGCATTGCTGGTCGAGCGGCTGGGCGCGGTGAGCCTCGCAGAACTGAGCAAGGGTCTCGACGCGCGCTGCACAGGCGATCCAAGATGGCAGCTCGAACGGGTTGCCCCCTAAATTGCGGACGTTCCCAACTTCCGCTTCGGGCCCGGGGGCTGCCTTCCCGAATGCGTTAGCGCCACGGCCGCCGTACCCCAGATAGCTGCCGACTTGCTGCACCGCGCAAGTCGGCGAACTCGGGCCAAACCCGGTTGTGCGCTCCCGCGCCTCATTTCGGCTGACAGATGCAAGGCAGTTCGATCGGACAACCCGTCAAAACCTCTGCAGAGGTACTAGCGGTCCCGCGGCTTGCCCTCCGGCCACTCCGCGATAAAGCCCCTCGCCTTGTACGGCTCGATCTTGTGCCATTCATGGAGCATTCGGCGCGAGAATTCGGCGTCGGTGTGCCAGAGCGACCGGGGCGTTTTGAAACTGTCGATCGTGACCAGCATCTTCTCCACTTCCGGCCAGTGGCGATGCAGCGTCATCGGATAGCGCCGCGCGGTCCAGGTATTGCCGAGACAGATCACGCTGCGGATGCTGGCGAGCCCGAGCGCGGCGTCGATGACCGGCAGCGAGAAGATCACGTTCTCGCCGGTGTTCATGGCGCGATCCTCTCTCAGGATGATGCCGGCAGGAACCCCGCGCCCGGCCATGGCATCGGCAATGATCTCGCATTCCGACAGATCCGATCCAGCCGTCACGCCGCCGCTCACGATCGCCCAGCGAAAATATCCTTCCCGCCACAGCCGGCAGGCCTCGTCGACCCGCACGTCGACGTTCTCGCGCGTGCCGAACACGAACAGCAGGTCGGCCGGCCGCAACGGCGTCTCGATCAGATGCCTCGCATTGATCTCGGCAATCTCGGCGTCGGTCGGCAGTCGCACTGACTCGATCCCTCGCGGCGATTTTTGGGACACGCGGTCATGACTGTGCCGTCCGCCGCAGATTCCGCGAAGTCACGTTTCATTTCGCTTGATTGCGAGGCAGCAGCGTGTCGGGAAGCTGATCGAACGTGTAACGGCACGGCCGGTTGCGCTTGATGAAGCCGCCGACCGTCCAGGCGAACCAGACGGCCATGCCGACGAGAAACAACGCGCCGGTGAATTCGGAAGTCGCAAGCGCCCGAACCAGAAGCCCGACCATCGCGATCGCCAGCAACGCCACGATGGTCACCGCCGTGACATAGTGCACCGGCCCGATGCCGCCGATCAGCGCAGCCTTGCTGCCCGCCGCCTTCATCCTTCGGTGCAATTCGATGATGAACGCGCGGTAGTCCCCGTCCTGCGGCGTCACCAGCGCGACCGTCTGCCAGGTCGTGGAGAGAACAGTGATGCGTCCGCCGCCGGCCCTTTCGATGTCGGCACGAAAACGACGCGACTGCATCGTCATCGGCCGGTAGGACAGACGGACCGAAGCGATTTCGGAATAGGGCCAGACGCCGGAGCGGCTGCCGATGTGCCACGACAATCCATCGTCCGTCAGATCGAATTGATACGCCGCTCCAACCAGCGACGCCTTGTAGGTGTACTGGGTCACCGGCGAAGCACCCTCGCCTGCCTTCGTCGATGCGTTTGGAAGAGATGTCGGCAACTTGAAAATTCCCGTTGTCGGTTGAGGCCGCATGCTTGCGCGGCGCGTCGGCTTTACCTTACAAGCGGAGCATGTCCGAGACGACCTATTTTCCACGCCGCCTGATCCTGGCCGGCGCGATTGTTTCAGGTGTTCTGCTGGCGCTGGCCGTCCACATGCTGGGCGCGCGTTACGGCCTCGATCTCGGCGGCCTGTGGCGATCCGACAGCCGCGACCTCATGCCGGCAGGTGCTGCGATTGCCTGGTGGCTGATCGCGACCGTCGGCTTCTCGGGCGGCTATTTTACCGCCAATCTGATGGACAGCGCGGTCTCGGGCCAGATTCCTTTGCGGATGCGCCAGTTCCTGATCGCGGTAGGCGTGCTGATCCTGGCCGGCGCAGGACAGGCTGCTTCCGCGCCGAGCCCCCTGCCGACCATTTCGGGCGTATTAGCGGGCCTTGCAGCCTTGTGCCTCGGGGCCGCCATGGCGTTTTGCGGCGCGCATTTCGCGTTGCGCAAGGCCTGACCTAAGCGATCATGCGCTGGCGCGGCTGCGTCAGCATCTTCTCCACCTCGGCGGCGGGACGCGGCCGGCTGAACAGGTAGCCTTGCGCCTGCGTGCACCCTTCCTGGCGCAACAGTTCGAATTGCGCATCGGTCTCGACGCCTTCGGCTGTCGTGACGATGCCGAGGCTCTTGCCGAGGCCGGTTACGGCGCGCACGATCGCCATCGAATCATCGCGGGTTGCCAGTTCGCTGACGAACGAACGGTCGATCTTGATCTTGTCGAACGGGAAGCTGCGCAGGTAGCTCAGCGAAGAATATCCCGTTCCGAAATCGTCGAGCGAAATCCTGACGCCGAAGCTGCGAAGTTCATGCAGCACCGCCAGCGTTGCCTCGCTGTTCTGCAGCAGCACCGATTCCGTGATCTCCAGTTCGAGCCGGCGTGCCGGAAGGCCGGAAGCTTCGAGCGCCTGCTTCACCATCGATACCAGGCTGGGATTCTTGAACTGCACCGGCGACAGGTTGACGGCAACGCCGACATCCCGCGACCAGGCGACTGCGTCCATGCAGGCCCGGCGCAACACCCACTCGCCGATCGGAACGATCAGGCCGGTTTCTTCCGCCAGCGGGATGAAATTGACCGGAGAGATCATGCCGCGCAGCGAATGATTCCAGCGCACCAGGGCTTCGAAGGCGACGACCTCATCCCTGGCGACATCGCGGATCGGCTGGTAATAGACTTCGAATTCCTCGCGCGGCAGCGCCGCACGCAAGTCTATTTCCAATAGCCGCCGCGCCTGCGCGCGCGCGTCCATGCCCGTCTCGAAAAAGCGGTAGGTGCCGCGGCCGTCTTCCTTGGCACGGTACAGCGCCAGATCGGCCTTCTTCAGCAGTTCGTCCGGGTTGCTGCCGTCTTCGGGCGCCAGCGAAATGCCGATGCTGACGCCGATGACGAGCTGATGACCGGCAACATCGTAGGGCGCAGAGAGCCTCTCGACCACCTCGCTCGCGAGCATGGCGACGGCGGACGGCTCGCAATCGCGGCCGAACAGCACGACGGCGAATTCGTCGCCGCCCAGTCGCGCGACCGTGTCGTTCTCGGTGACGCAGCCGGCGAGACGCCGGGCGACCTCCTTCAGCAGCACATCGCCGACCGGATGGCCCAGCGAATCGTTGATGCTCTTGAAGTGGTCGAGATCCAGGCAGAGCACCGCCACCTGATCGTTGCCACGAACGAGCCGCAGGGCCTTTTCGAGCTGTTCGCGGAACAGCGTCCGGTTCGGCAGATTGGTCAGCGCGTCATGGCGCGCCATGTGCGAGATCTGTTCCTGGGCGGCCTGCCATTCGGTGATGTCTTCGAACGTGGCAACCCATCCACCGCCCTTCATGGGCTGTTCGACCACGCGGAGCGAGCGCCCGCCGCGATCGATCGTCCTCGTCACGATCCTGCCGGCCCTGGCGTTCGCCACCAGCGCATTGAAGAGCTCATCGGGATCGTTGTCCCATTCGCCGGCCGCTTTCAGTTCACGCAGGACGTCGATCAGAAGGCGGCCCTGAAGCGGCATGCCGGTCCGGTCCATGAGTTCGACGTAGCGTTGGTTGAAGAGGAGAATGCGGCCCTCCGCATCGAACATGCAAAGTCCCTGCGACATGTTCGTGATGGCGGAATCGAGCAGGATCTTCTGCGAGCGGAGTTCACTCTTGGCGCGGCGATCGAACATGGCCGCCAGCAGCGATATGCCGAGAAGGGCAAAGGCGCCGACCGAAGTCAGAAACGAAAGCGCAGCAGGAGAAACCGTCAGCGCGTCGGAGCCCAGCGTCGGATCGGGGATCAGCGTGACGGCGCCCATGGCCGTGAAGTGATGCGAGACCACCGCAACCGTCAGCAGGCCGGTGGCAACCACGGTGTGAACGGTATCGTCGCGGCGTGCGGCGACCAGCATGGCAAGGGCCGCGAATGCGCTCCCGAGGACGATCGAGGCCGTAACGATACCCGGTGCCCAGACAATGTAGGCCGGAAGATCCATTGCGAACATGCCGGTGTAGTGCATGGCCGCCACGCCAGCTCCGATGATTGCGCCGCCCAGTGCGACGACCGACCGGTGCGCGCTAAACAGCGCAACGCAGAGCCCGAGGGCGACAATGGCCACGGCGAACAGCAGCGATAACAGCGTGACGGGTATATTGTAACCGGCGCCTGCGCCGGGATCGTAAGCCAGCATCGCGACGAAATGGGTGGCCCAGATTCCGCAACCGCCGACGGCCGCATCGAGGCAGACCCAGATCGCGCGCGTTCGGCCAGTTGAGGCCCTTGCGCGATGAAACAGGCTGATGGCCACCGCGCTGGCGAACCAGCAGATAGCGCCTGCCAGCAGAACCAGCCGCCAGTCATGCTCAGTGGCGAGACAGGTCAGGACCCGATACATTGCAAACTCCCCGTTGGGCCTGCAATTGCGGTTCCAGTTGTATATTTGGCGTAACTATCGCGTCTTGGCTTGCACGGATGGTGAACAAACGCTTTTAGGGGTTGAGGATTGCACGAAGCACCCGCGTTCATCCGTGGTCGCGAGGGGTCGAAATCGGCTTCGGGCGGACGTCACATCAGGCAAACAAAACGTGAAAAAGCCGCGCAGGACGCCCCGCGCGGCTTTTTGCCTCATTTTCGCAAATAATCAGCTCGCGGCGCGAAGATTGACCTTCCCCTCGGCCAGCGAGGTAAGCTTCTTGTCGGTGATCTTCTCCTCATCGAGCGTCTTCTGCAGGACGCTGGCGCAGTCGGTGCGGCCGAGTTGGCGAGCCCACGCGATCAGGCTGCCGTAGCGGGTGATTTCATAATGCTCGGCAGCCTGGGCAGCGTTGATCAGAGCGGCGTCGAGCACGTCCTTGTCGGCGACCTCGCCAGCCACCTCGTCGGCTTCCTTGATGATGCCGTCGATCGCCGGGCAGTTGACCGCTTTTGCTTCGGCGCCGTGCATCCGGAACACCTCTTCGAGGCGCTGCACATGCGTCCTGGTCTCGTCGAGATGGGTCAAAAAACCCTGTTTCAGCACCTTGTCAGTGGCTTTTTCAGCCATTTTGGGCAGCGCTTTCACGAGTTGCTTCTCGGCGTAGTAGATATCCTGCAGTTGGTGGACGAACAGGTCGTCCATGGTCTTGATGTCTTTGGTGAACAGTCCCATCGGGTGGATCCTTGTCGTTGGGAACACGAAAGCGCGACGCTTCCGACGCCTCACGCACGCCATCATGTTCGATGCTTGGTGGGAGGCTAACCGCCTCACGATTGGGATGTTCCTGGAGCCTCGAAAACGCCGCGATGGAACGTCGAGACGTTCGACTGGCGCCGAACGAACCGGTGGAACGGACCCCGAAGCGACTCAAATCGTTAACGAAAAGACATATGTAGGGCGTATGACAAGAGCGGCGAACCGAACCAAAAGGCTGGCTTGTCAAGGACTGCACAACGGCCCGGTTTTAGCTTATGGGTCTTCGCGCGCGGTGCCTCTGACCGTCGACTGTCGCCTGTCGTGACAGACCTTAAATCCAACGTGTTGCCGCCCCGCCGGGAGGATGAATGCATCGGCTGCTGACCACGCTAGGGCGTGGCTTCAAGGAGAAGATCGGCTGGAAACGGCTGGGGATCGCTGCGAGTCTCCTCATCATCATTCTTGCGGTCACGCACCTGGTTCGCACCCTGAAGGGGGTCGATACTGCAATCATTCTCACCGCGCTGACGGAAATCGAGCCGCATCGCATCGGGCTGGCTGCGCTGTGCGTGGTAGGCGCGTTCTTTACGCTGACCTTCTACGATTTCTTCGCGTTGCGAACCATTGGCAAGACGCACGTACCCTATCGCATCGCCGCGCTGTCGAGTTTCACCAGCTACACCATCGGCCACAACATCGGCGCCACGGTCTTTACCGGCGGCGCGATCCGGTTTCGGATCTATTCCGATTATGGTCTGACCGCGATCGACGTCGCCAAGATCTGCTTCCTCTCGGGCCTCACCTTCTGGCTCGGCAACCTGTTCGTGCTCGGCATCGGCATGGCCTGGCATCCCGAAGCGGCAACGGCGATGGATCTGCTGCCGCCGGCGGTTAACCGGCTCATCGCGCTCGGCTGCCTTGCCGGCATTGCCGCCTATTTCGTCTGGCTGTTGATGGGCAAGGACCGCCGCGAGCTCGGCCAGAACGGCTGGAAGGTGGTATTGCCCTCGGCGCGGCTGACCCTGCTTCAAGTACTGATCGGCGTGGTCGATCTCGGCTTCTGCGCGCTGGCGATGTATTTGTTGATGCCGACCGAGCCGCATATCGATTTCGTTTCGCTGGCCGTCGTCTTCATCCTCGCGACGCTGCTCGGGTTTGCCAGTCATGCGCCCGGCAGCATCGGCGTGTTCGATGCCGCGATGCTGGTGGCGCTGCCGCAGTTCGGCAAGGAGCAATTGCTGGCAACGCTGGTGGTGTTCCGCATCCTGTACTTCCTGATCCCGTTCGGTATTTCGATCTGGATCATGGGAATGCGCGAACTCTGGCTCAGCCTGCTGCAGCCTTGGCTGGAACGCCGCCGGCTCGGCGAGGCCTGTACGGCCAAGGCCAGGGTGCGCCAGCCGATGAAAGGCCGCCAATCCTGAAGCCGGTAACAGCGACGTTATCTCCGTCGGGAAATCTTTTGGGCTGCCGCGTGGCAATTCTCTTATTTCTGCCTTACCGCTGACGTCAAACGCGCCATGGCTGGATTTCGTGCACGTTCACTGAAGTTCGTCGCGCTGCTCGCAGCCGCGCTGGGCGGGTTCGCCACGACCGCAGCGGAAGCCCAGATTGCCGGCGGCTACGGACCGCTGCAGATTTCGTGGGAAGTGCGCAATCGTTTCCGGCTGTTCCGCGAGGAACGGGATTTCCTGCTGCACGCGGAAGTTGGCCGCGGCCGCAGCGTTCTCGCCGCCGAACAGGCGCTGGCGATCCAAAGCGACGGCCGGGGCTGGGCGCGCAACACGGTGAACCGGCTCTGCATCGATCTCGCCGGCCGCGTCAGCGAGCCCTGTACCCGAGACAACGTCAAGGAAAGTTATCTCACGCCGATCGACCACCCTGTCGTGGTTCAGTTGACCGGCCCGGTTCCGGTGGGTGCCACCTGTGCGTGGTCGTTCGACGATGGCGACGGTCCGCAGGCTTCCACCTTCGACTGCGCCGAACCGGTCAATCTGAGAGTCCGCTACGGCCGCGCGACGGTTGCGACCGCCGATATCTCGAGCGCAGAGGGCAACCAGCGCGCCACCACCGAAATCTCGGTGCGCGACATTTTCATTGCCGGCCTCGGCGACAGCGTCGCGTCCGGCGAGGGAAATCCGGACCGGCCGATCGCACTGACCGATGAAGGCTTCTGCTTCCGTTCCTATCTCGGCACGGCAGCCGCGCAATATTACCGCCCGAGCCGCGCCGGCTACAAGGGCGGGCGGGCCTGCGAGGCGCCCGACTCGCTGGCCGTCTGGCAGCGCCAGAGCGCGCTCTGGTTCAATCCGGCCTGCCACCGCTCGCTGTACAGCTATCAGACACGGACCGCGCTGGCGCTCGCCGTGGCGTATCCGCATATCGCGGTCACCTACCTGCCGCTGGCCTGCACCGGCGCCACCATTGCCGACGGCCTGTTCGGCTCGCAGCGCGCCCGCGACTGCCTGCCGTCGAAATCGGGCGGTGCGTGCCTGGGCAAGGTCAACGGGCAGTTGGCCGAACTGCGCGACGCCGTCACCGCCGCCAAGCGCCGGCAACCCGATCGCAAACTCGACCTCGTGCTGCTGTCGGTCGGCGCCAACGACATCTATTTTTCCGGGCTCGTCGCCGACGTGATCGTGGACACCATGACCGAACGCGCGCTGTTCCGGCGCAGCGGCGTCATGGCGTCGGTGGACGACGCGCGCTCGGCGCTGACGCGCGACCTGCCGCAGGGATTTGCGAAACTGCGCGATGCGCTCAAGCCGCTGGTCGGCGGCGACCTGTCGCGCGTGGTGTATACCTCCTACGCCAATCCGACGCTGACACGTGGCGGCGCACCCTGCCCCGGCGGACGCGCCGGCTTCGATATCCATCCATCCTTCAACGCGCAGCCGCAGCGGCTCGCCGCCGTATCGGGCTTCGTCGAAAACGAATTCCTGCCGCAGTTGAAAGCGCTGGCGCTGTGCGAGGGCGGCATCCTGTGCCGGGATCCGCGCGCCGATCGCATGACCTTCGTCGACAGCCATCAGGCCCATTTTGCCAGCCACGGCTTCTGTGCGCGCGCCGAGAGCGATCCGGAATTCGACCGGCAATGCTTTTCGGCAAAGGGCGACAGCTTCGACCCTGACATCGTCAACGCCGCCAGCCAGCCGATGCTGTGCGGCCGCAGCGCCGGCGAATACCGCGCCTACCTGCCCCGCGCGCGCTGGATTCGCGACGCCAATGACAGCTACTTCGCCGCCATGACCTATCCGCAAGGCTTGCCCTCGTCGCAGCAGCCGGCGGACATCCACGACGCGACCTGGGGAATTCTCTCTGCAGTGTATGGCGGCGCCGTGCATCCGAGCGCCGAAGGCCACGCCGCAATGGCGGATGCGGCGACGCCCGCCGCGGCGGCCGTGCTGCAACTCGATGCCGCGGTGCCTGAAGTCACCTCGCAGCCGGTGCCGCCAATCGCGTTGCCGCCAGGCACGCGCTAAAGCCGGTCGCACGCCTCAGCCCACGATCTGCTTGCGCTGGGTTTCGACATGAGGACGAAACGTTGTCTTGTCGGTGCCGCAATCCGGGCATCGCCAATTCGACGGAATGCTGCTGAACGACATACCCGCCGGGATCGATTGGTCCGGCAATCCGGCGGAGGGGTCGTAGATGAAATAGCAACCGCCGCAGATAAAGAGTTGGCGGCCCGCAGGGCGATGAAGGGCGAGCGGTCGCGCCGCGCTGGTGCCGCCTATCGTCATGGGAGCGGACACGGTATCGCCGACGGCCACCTGCGCCTCCTCGCGCGCAACAAGATAGACGCCGAGTTCCTTGTGCCCGAAGGCGGCACGCAGCGAGGCCGGCAGATCGAGGTCGCGGCGGCCGGTTTCGGGGTTGACGTTGGTCGCGCCGCATCGGCCGTTGCGCCGGTCGACCCGAAACAGCCCGTCGCCGATCCGGATATCGCTGCCGACCCACTCGAACTCCTCCCACGGTTTCGCGCCATCGATGTAGAAATTGGCCCGGAAGCGCAGCGGATCGATGTTGTAGCCCCACTGCTCTTCGAGGCTGCGCACCGTGGCCAGGTTGATCAGCGAGATCACGTTGTCGGGCTTGTCCATGAAATGCCCGTTCTGCGCCCGCACCAGCGTCGGCGCGCTGCGAAGCGCCGGAACCAGTTGCCAGAAGAATTCCTCGACCCTGGCACGCGCCGCAGCGTCGCTGAGATCGGCGATCAGGAGCTGATGATTGTCCTGCGCGATCGTGATCTGCATTGTCTCGACATCCAGCGTGGTCCGCACGCGCGCCAATGCTTCTTCCAGCATCAGCATGACGAACAGCCCCTTCTTGCCCCATTTGGGATCGGTGGTGTCGAATGGCGCGCCGGGCCGCACCAGCGCGAAGATACGGTCGTGGGGAAGCGGCTTCCTGGCTTCCAGTTCGACCCGGGCCAGCGGCTGGGCGCTCAATCCCTTGATCGGATAGCGATAGATATTCTTCAGGACGGGCATCGGTGAGTTACCTTGTCGTGCGGTGATCCGCGCCGACAGTGCACGAGGAGGCGATGCCCGGCGTAGAGCCGGTTGCTGCCGAAGTCTGGGTGCCAGCATTCGTGGTGACGGGTTGCGCAGCGAATGGGGCTGCGCGGCAGCAGCAGCGGACTGCTGGGAAAAATAGGCCATCATGTCGGTGGCGGGATCGTCGATGGCATCGTCGATGGCGTCCGACAGCCGCGCGATCCCCTTCTCGATCTGCTTCCGCGACAGCGCGGCATAGCCGAGCAGAATGGCCCGGCCGGTCAGCGCCGTCGGCGCGCGCACGTGAACGCCGGCGGCCGCAAGGGAATAGACGCCGACCCTCGCGCGCAGCGCCGTTGCCTCCACCGTCACGGCGTCCGGAATGCCTGGCGGCGGATACCAGACGAGGTGCAGGCCACCCTGGTCGCCCTCGACCGCGACGTCGCCGAAGTTGCGACGCAACGCGTCCACGAGACAGTCGCGGCTTTCCTTGTAGTGCGCACGTAGCCGCAGCAAATGCGCGGCATAGCTGCCGGTCCGGATGAAATCGGCGAGCGTTGCCTGCTCAAGCCACGGAGTACCGTTGCCGAGCAGACATTTTTCGGACCGCACCGCTTCGGCGATCGGTCCGGGAACGACCATGTAACCAATGCGCAAACCGCCGCCGAGCGACTTGGAGAACGTCCCGAGATAGATGGTGCAATCGGGCGCGAGCGCGGCGATGGGCGGCAGATGCGAGCCCTCATAGCGGATGTCGCAGTCGTAATCGTCCTCGAGCACGTAGCAGCCATATCGCCGCGCCCAGGCAATGATCTCGCCGCGCCGGTCAGCCGAAAGCGTGCCGCCGGTCGGATATTGGTGCGACGGCGTCAGGTAGAGCAGCGACGTCGTTCGGCCAGGCAACCGATCCGCAATCAAGCCGTCGCGGTCGACGGCCACACTTGCAACTTCGGCCCCCGAAGCTTCGAACGCGGAAGCCGCGCCGTGATAGCAGGGATCTTCGACAACGCCGAGCGCGCCGCGGGCCAGGAACAATCGCGCCGCGATCGCCAGACCTTCCTGCACCCCGGAGACGATAACGATCCGCGCGGGGTCGGCGACAATGCCGCGCGATGCCGCCAGATGATTGGCAATCGCCGTGCGCAGCGATGGAAGCCCCGCCGGATCGCCGTATTGGGTCAGGCCCGCCGCGCCGCCGTGGGACAGGTTCGCCTGCAGCAAACGGCGCCAGGTCTTGAGCGGAAACAAATCCGCGCTGGGCCGGCCCGGAAAGAAATCAAACAGCAGACGATTACGGGCCGGCTGCAAGGCGGTTTGCCCGCGCCCCTGACGCAGCGGCAGCGGCATGCGAATCTGCAAGCCGCGATCGGATAATTCCGGCGGCGCGTGGATCGGAACCGGTTGGCGGGCGAGCTGTTCGGCCACATAGATCCCGGACGCCGGCCGCGACTCGACGATACCTTCCATCAGCAAGAGATCGTAAGCGCGCACGACCGTATTGCGAGAGATCATCAGTTGCTCGGACAGGCGCCTGGACGATGGCAATCGCGTGCCGGGCGCAATCCTCGCGCAACGGATAGCTTCGCGAATCTGATCGACCATTTGTGTCGTCAGCGACTCGGGCCGGGATCGATCCAGGAGAACTGAGATCTGCATATTCGCCACATCCGGTTGGATCTGCTTGAGCGACACCAGGAGCCGGCCTTCTCCTTCGATCGCAATCTTCGACCGGTTTTTCGATCATGTCAGCCAGTTTGTCGGAAGAATCGAACTGGCTCCCTTGCTTTGCCAGCAACTGGCCTCATTCCGGCTCGCAGCTGGCTGCCGCTGCCCACGCCCCATGCAGGCGCTGCCTGAAATCAGGCGCAGCCGTCCAGCTTCTGGGCAATGGGAGAAAAATCGCGCCCATCGTGACATCTGCCGATGGACCGATTGCATTTTACACCGGTGGCACTCGGTAGCCGGAGCCCTGCATGCGAGCGTCCGAACCATAGACCGGGACGCTAAGGGAGCGCGTCAGGAAGCTCCCGCCGATTCACATGAACCAACAGGAGACCTTATGAGAAAAGCTCGACATCGCTGGCTCTACGCCGCAGCCGCAATCCTCATCGCCGTCACATCGGGCAGCGGACGGGCAAAGGCAGAAGACACCATCAAGATCGGGGTCCTGCACTCGCTATCCGGGACCATGGCAATCAGCGAAACCATCCTGAAGGATCTGGTGCTGATGGAAGTCGCCGAGATCAACGCCAAGGGCGGACTGCTCGGCAAGAAGATCGAACCCGTCGTCGTCGATCCTGCGTCCAATTGGCCGCTGTTCGCCGAGAAGGCGCGCGAGCTGCTCGCCAAGAACAAGGTATCGGCCGTGTTCGGCTGCTGGACGTCGGTGTCCCGCAAATCGGTTCTGCCGGTGTTCGAGGAACTCAACGGGCTGTTGTTCTATCCGCTCGAATATGAGGGCGAGGAAGCATCCTACAACATTTTCTACGGAAGCTCGGTGCCGGACAACAAGGCGGTCCCCGCCGTCGAATACCTCATGAGCAAGGATGGCGGCGAGGTAAAGCGGTTCGTGCTCGAGGGCACGGACTACGTTTATCCGCGCACCAGCAACAAGATCATCCGCGCCTATCTGAAGTCCAAGGGCGTCAAGGATGAGGACATCATGGAGAACTACACCCCGTTCGGCTTCTCCGACTGGCAGACGGAAGTCGCGGCGATCAAGAAGTTCGGATCGTCCGGCAAGAAGACGGCGGTGATCTCGACCGTCAACGGCGACGCCAACGTGCCGTTCTATAAGGAACTTGGCAATCAAGGCGTCAAGGCCACTGACATCCCGGTGATGGCTTTCTCGGTCGGTGAGGAAGAGCTGGCGGGCCTCGATACCAAGCCGCTGGTCGGCCATCTCGCGGCGTGGAGCTACTTCCAGTCCGTCGACACGCCGGAGAACAAGGCGTTCATCGCCAAGTGGCGCGCCTACACCAAAAACCCCAAGCGGGTGACGAACGATCCGATGGAATCGGCCTATATCCTGTTCCGCATGTGGGTTCAGGCCGTTCAGCAGGCCGGCACCACCGACGTCGAAGCGGTTCGCCAGGCCATGATCGGACAGAAGGTCAAATCGCCGTCGGGTTTTGAGGTGGTGATGGGAAGCAACCACCACATGGCAAAGCCTGTCATGATCGGTGAGGTGCAGGCGAATGGCCAGTTCAGCATCGTCCACAAGAGCAAGGCATTGCCGCCGAATGCCTGGAGCCCGTACGTGGAAGCCAACAAGGGTAAGGTCGCCGACTGGTCATGGCCGTGGGTCTGCGGCGGTTGCACCACGCCGCGGTTCGCAGCGAACTGATCTCCCTCAGCTTCGATGCGTCGTCCGGTTACGCCGACTTGTCGGCGTAACCGGAAGCATTTTTGATACTATTTGGCGGTTGCAGGTGCAGGCGCCGGAACGGTGGTCTTCTTTGCCGCAGCCGGGGCCTTTGCCGGAGCAGCCGGCGGCTTCAGCGCCGCGGCCTGCGCCGGCAGATATTTTGCAATGATCGCGGGATCGACTTGCGCCATCGCCGTATCAGGCAGGCGGGTCCAGACCTCGTCCCTGCCCAGCAGCGAGATGCCGAGATAGCCGCGCATGGTAAGCGTCTGTCCGTCGGGGCTGAGCGTCATCTTGGCCTTGTAGATCTTGCCGTCGCGCGGATCGAGCACGTTGCCATTCTCGTACTTCAGTCCATCGCGCTTCATGTCGCGGATAAAGGAAAGCCCGAGCCACGGCGCATCCTTTCGATCGTCGGTGCATTTCGAGCAGGTCGGATTGGGAGGATCGCCGGGCTCGAGGAAAAGCTTGGCAAACGCGCCCTCGAACAGCCCTTCCCGATCCACCACGAGGAACCATCCGACCGATTTGCCCTTCTCCATTTTCTGCCACAGCCCGGCCGCCGACGGTTCCGCCGGCTGTGCCGCGAGCTCCGAGGCAAGCGCGAGCACCATCGCGATCGGCAGTATCAATCGAAATCTGGCTAGTATGTTGCGCATGGTCGCCACCTGACTAATCCACAAAATGAATAGCCGCAGACTACGGCCATTTGGCGGACGGTGCCAGTAGCCGGACAACAATGGAACACGCCGCGGCGAGCGCGCCGCAGCCTGTTCGGTCAATTCTTGGTTAACATCAATTGACGCCGAGCTTCTTCTGCAGGCTCGATGAGGACGTCGTGTACTGGAACACCAGCCGCTTGTCCGGATAGACGTATCGATGCGCCTTCTGCGACATCAACGCACCTTCGTGGAATCCGGACAGGATCAGCTTCAGCTTGCCGGGATAGGTGTTGATGTCGCCGATCGCGAAAATGCCGGGCACATTGGTCTCGAACGCGGCAGTCTCGACCGGCACCAGATTGTTCTCGAGCGCGACGCCCCAATTCGCCACCGGACCGAGTTTCATCGTCAGGCCGAAGAACGGCAGCATCGTATCGCACTCGACCTTCGAGATGGCGTTGTCGTTGCCTTTCATCATGGCGCCGGAAAGCTTGCCGCCCTCGCCTTCGAGCGAAGTGACCTGACCGATCTTCAGATCCATCTTGCCGGCAGCCACCAGCGCGCGCATCTGCTCGACGCTGTGAGGCGCGGCGCGGAAATCGTCGCGCCGGTGCAGCAGCGTCACGCGCCTGGCGATCGGATGAAGGTTGAGCGTCCAGTCGAGCGCGGAATCGCCGCCGCCGACGATCAGGATGTTCTTGTCGCGGAACTGCTCCATCTTGCGCACCGCATAGAACACCGAGGCGCCTTCATAGGCCTCGATGCCCGGCACCGGCGGGCGCTTCGGCTGAAACGATCCGCCGCCCGCGGAGATCACCACGACCTTGCATTCGAACACCTGCCCCGCATCGGTCGTCACGCGAAAGCCGGGATCGCCGATCTTCTCGATCGTCTCCACCATCTCGTTGAGATGGAAGGTCGGGTTGAACGGCTTGATCTGCTCCAGCAGCGCGTCCGTCAGCCCCTGGCCGGTAACGAAGGGAATGCCGGGAATGTCGTAGATCGGTTTTTCCGGATAGAGCTCGGCGCACTGGCCGCCGATCTTGTCGAGGATGTCGACCACATGCGCCTTCATGTCGAGGAGGCCCAGTTCGAAAACGGCGAACAGTCCGCACGGGCCTGCGCCAATGATCAGCACGTCGGTTTTGATCGCTTCGCTCATGTCAGCTTCTTTTCGGTTGAACCTGGTGGGAAGGCCGAAACTGTCTAGCCAACACGGGACTAACAGGAAAGCCATAATATGGCGCCCGTGGCCGCAGCAATCCCTTGCCGCGGCTCAACAAGTGGGCTGTAAGGGACCGAGGTTTTCGGAGATTTGCCTGTGAATGCCCCCTTGCGTTCCGACGCCACCCCCCGTCTGGAAGATTTTCCCTATCGCCTGTCGGACAATGTGAGGTTTGCCGACCTCGACCCGAACCAGCACGTCAACAACGCGGTGTATGCGACCTATTTCGAGACCGGCCGCGTCACGCTGATGAAGGACCGCAGCTACGGGCTGATGCCGGAAGGCGTCGCCTGGATCATGGTGCGGCTCGACATCCATTTCCGCGCCGAACTGCGCTGGCCTGGCACGATCGAAATGGGGCTTGGCGTCGTCAAGTTCGGCCGGACGTCAGTGACCTTCGATCAGGTCGTGTTCTCCGAAGGCAAATGCGTGGCATCGGCGCAATCGGTATCGGTGCTGCTCGACGAGGCCACCCGCAAGCCGACGCCGCTGACGCCGGAGATCCTGGCAAACTTGCAGCGCTGGATTCGCCGCGGTGTAAATCCGAACTGAGAGTCAGAGACCTCAGGCCTGCCGCTCGGGCGTCGACACCGTGAGGCCGTCGAGGTCGTCGGTCACCTTGATCTGGCATGACAGACGCGAGTTCGGCCGCACGTCGAAGCCGAAATCCAGCATGTCCTCTTCCATCGGCGTGGGAGCGCCGACCTTTTCGCGCCAGGCTTCGTCGACATAGACATGGCAGGTCGCGCACGCGCAGGCGCCGCCGCATTCGGCTTCGATGCCCGGAATGGCGTTACGGATCGCGGCTTCCATCACGGTCGCGCCGTTTTCGACTTCGATCGTTCGTTTTTCGCCGGAATGGTCGACAAAGTGAATTTTGGCCATGGTCGCTCGTGCTGCCGGAAGACGAAAATGAGGCTACTGGCAGTCCTATAACGGGTCGATCCGCGCAGCGCCAGCGGTCGGGAAGAAAACCTTGAGGTGGCATTTTCCCGGCGGTTTGCCGGTATCGGAGGCGTTCCGCTCAGGAACGGCGCAGGACCGCCTCGATCGCCGCCTGCGTCAGTGAAACCGCATCGCCCAGTTCGGCGAGCGAGGAGCGCGCGTCGGAGCCGCTGCCTATGACCGCCTCCAGCCGGCTTGCGGCCTCCGCCACGGCAAAGGCGCCGATGGCGCGGGCGGAGCCCTTCAGCGTATGCGCCAGCGCTGCGGCATCGGAGGGCATGGCGGCAAGGGTAGAGACGAGCCGGGCCGCCTGGGCCGAGAACATCGCCAGCACCTCCTGCTCAAGGCCGGCATCGCCGAGCGTCATGCGCTGCAGGTGTTGGAAATCGATCGGACCATCGTCGGGGACGAGCGGCGGCGATGGCATCCATTCAATCCGTTCGAGATGTAGCGTCATGGCGGAACCCGGATCGCCCTGCCGCTATCATTTCCGCAGGGATCGATAGGCGAGCCAACACGAGATTAGTTAACGGAACGTTCTCAGACTCCGCCCCGGCCTTGTCCTGTTTTGGCCCATATACCGCCGTTATCCACACCCCTACGAAAAATCTGTGTATCCGTAAGGCCTTATGCAACAAAGCTATTAACGATGATTAAGGATGATTAAGAATGTCTTAACCGTGGCCATTTCATTCGCATCGCTCACCCAATAGGATGTTTGCGGATGTTGCGGACGAGCGGCCGGCGGGCGTGCTCGCGTCCGTGGGGGGTTATGGTCCGGTTTTGAGCTTGCGGGGGCACCTTTTTGCAAGAACGACCGGATGCGTAAAGGTTAAGAGGGCTCGGACTGCACATGGCGAACAATCCGAAGAAGGTTAAGGATCCCACAGAAGTCGCGCTTTCGGCCATTCAGGAGGCGCTGAACATCGGCGATGCGGGCGCCGATGGCAGCCGAAATTCGCTCGGCGGCGAACTCGCGCCTCCCGGTCCGTCATCATCGCCGTCCTATTCCGATCTGTCTTTTGACGCGCGTGACACGCGCGCGAACGCGGAGCGGCCGGTGTTCGAACCGATCGAGGAGCCGCGCGCGCCACGTCGCGCCGCCAATGACGATCGCGAAACCATTGGGCAGATTCTGCAGGCAATCCAGAAGGGCCGCCCTGCCCGCAGCGTCTATACGCTGGCGTCCATATTTGGCGGTGTGTGGGTCGTAGGCTGTGCGCTCTTGACCTTCGCCTTCCTCCCCTCGCTGCAGGCGGCGATCGGACAGAGCGGCGGCGTGCTGGTACTCGCGGGCCTCGCGGCGCTGTTCTTTGCGCCGGTGCTGCTGTTTTATTTCCTCGCAAGCCTCGCCTGGCGCGGCCAGGAAATGCGGATGATCGCGCAGTCGATGGCGCAGGTCGCGATCCGCTTCTCCGAGCCCGAAGCCGCCGCCGCCGATTCCATGGTGACGGTCGGCCAGGCGATCCGCCGCGAAGTCGCCGCGATGGGCGACGGCGTCGAACGCGCGATCGCACGCGCCGGCGAACTTGAAACGCTCGTCGCCAACGAGGTTGCCGCGCTCGAGCGCGCCTATAGCGACAACGAAGTGCGCATTCGCGCATTGCTGCAGGACATCGCCCATCAGCGCGACAATCTGGTGGGCCAGGCCGAACAGGTTCGCAGCGCCATTTCCGGCGTCCAGATCGACCTGCGCCACGACATCGCGCTGATCTCGGACGCGATCGCCTCGCGCGTTGACGAAGTCGCCAAAAGCATCACCGGCGCGCTGGAAGAGCGCGGCCAGCACATCACCAGCGCCCTGAGCCATGCCGGCGACAACATGATCCTGGCGCTCGGCGAACGCGGCGGCGACCTGCTCGATCGCCTCGAGGAAGCCAGCGCCGAGACTACGCGCGCCGTGCTCGACGCCTCCGAGCGGCTGACCACCAGCCTCAACTTCAAGACCGGCCACGTGCACGACGAGTTCGTCGATCTGGCCGACCGCGTCCACGAAATGCTCAACGAGCGCATCGACCGCATCACCGGCGAATTCGAGCAGCGCTCTTCGACCATCGTCGACGGCATCTCCGACCGCACCGAACAGGTCCACGATTCGCTGAAGAACTCTTCCGACTCGCTGCTGCTCGAACTCGAATTGCGCTCGGGCGACCTCGTCAACAAGATCGACGAAGCCGGCAGCCGGCTGGCGACCCGCATCCTCTCCTCCGGCGACAAGGCCGGCGATGCGCTCGACGCGACCGTCAACACGCTGGTCGCCAAGGTGATCAGCCAGACCGAGACCGCGCACGACAGCCTGTCGCTCCAGATGAACGCCTTCGACGAGCTGGTGAAGGATCGCGGCGGTGAGCTCGCGGAAAAATTCGCCCGCGACAGCGGCACGCTGGGGGCGCTGATCACGCGCCACATCTCGGAGTTCGACCGCACGGTCAAGACGTTCGGCGGCGAGATCGTCGAGCGCATGGGACAGCGGACCCAGGAGATCGGCGACAGCCTGAAGAACTACGTCGATACGTTCGACAACCGCCTGAGTTCGAACGCCGGCGAGATCACCGCCTCGCTCGACCAGCGCCTGCTGGCGTTCGAAACCACGCTCGGCACCCGCGTCAGCAACCTCGACACCTCGCTCGACGGCAGGATCAAGTCGTTCGACGAAGCCATCGACGGTCGCCTGAAATCGCTCGAAGTGACCTTCGACACCCGCGCAAAATTCGTTACCGAAACCATCGACGGCCGCCTCGGCACGCTGACGTCTTCGCTGACCGAAGGCGCGGCCCAGGCGATCCAGTCGATCGACCAGCGGCTCGGTCAGCTCACCTCTTCCCTGACCGACGGGACCGCGCAGGCGATCGCGGCTGTCGACCATCGCATTTCCAACGTGACCGAGACTATCGACGGCCGCAGTGCGCAACTGACCGACACGATCCAGGCGCGGTTCCAGGATATCCAGCAGGGCATCGAGACCCGGGTCGGCGCCATCGCCGGCGACATCGATACCCGCGTTGCGCAGTTCGAGGACCTGCTCGGCTCGCGCATTGAAGCCGTGGCCGGCCGTATCGAAAGCAGCGGCCGCCAGGCCAGCGAAGACCTGATGTCGCGCGCGGAAATGCTGTCTTCCGGCATCAAGTCGCATGTCGAGGACGCGGAACGTGCGCTGACCAATCTCGTGGTCAACACGGCAGAGACCATCCAGACCGGCGCGCGCACCGCGCAACAGTCGCTGCTGACGGTTTCCTCCGATGTCAGCAGCCAGTTGAAACTGGCATCGACCGAGGTCGAAGCCGCCCTCACCGCCGTCGGTACCGGCGCCGCAGGCTCGATCCTGACCAGCGCCCGCGACGCCCAGCAGACGCTGGTCGCGGCCTCTTCCGAGGCGGCCTCGCAGATCAAGTCGCTCGCCGCTGACGTCGAGCGCACGCTCTCGGCCGCGGGCGAAGCCACGGCGGCATCGGTGCTGGCCGGCGCACGTGAAGCGCAGACCACGCTGGTAACTGCGTCGGCGGACGCAGCCAACCACGTCAAATCGCTGGCCGCCGATGTCGAGCGCTCGCTGTCGGTCGCCGGCACCACAACCGCCGAATCCGTCACCGCCGGCGCCCGCGAGGCGCAGAACGCGCTGGTCGCCGCCTCCACGGAAGCCGCCAGCCAGGTCAAGTCGCTCGCCGCAGACATCGAGCGTTCGCTGTCGATGGCCGGCACCGCAACCGCCGAATCCGTCACCGCCGGCGCCCGCGAGGCGCAGAACACGCTGGTCGCTGCCTCCACGGAAGCCGCCAGCCAGGTCAAGTCGCTCGCCGCAGACATCGAGCGTTCGCTGTCGATGGCCGGCACCGCGACGGCCGAGGCGATCACCTCGGGTGCGCGCGAAGCCCAGAATGCGCTGATCACCTCCTCGACCGATGCTGCGAGCAAGGTCCAGTCGCTCGCGGCCGACCTGCAGCGCTCGCTGTCGATGGCCGGCAATGCCACCGCCGAGTCGATCACGATGGGCGCCCGCGAAGCCCAGACCTCGCTGATCACGGCATCCACGGAAGCCGCCAACCACGTCAAGTCGCTCGCGATCGACGTCGAACGCACGCTCAGTGCGGTCGGGGCGGATACCGCCGCCTCCATCCTGGGGACCGCGCGGGAAGCGCACACCTCGCTGACGGCGATCTCGACAGACTCGGCGAGCCAGATCAAGGCGATCGCCGCCGACCTCGAACGCTCGCTGAGCACCGTCACCGCCCACACGACCGACACCATCCAGGCCACCGCCCAGAACGCGCAGAACGCGCTTTTGGCCGCAACGACCGAAGTCAGCTCGAATTTCAAGTCGGCGTCGGTCGATATCGAGCGCTCGGTGCTCGCCGCCAGCAGCAATTTCGGCTCGACGATGACCGGCAAGACCGACGAAATCGTCACCTACGTCCAGCAGCAGACCGATCGTCTGGCCCAGATCGTGGACAGCCGTCGCGGTTCGCTGGTGGAAGCGCTGAGCGGCAAGACCACGCAACTGACGACCGACATCGACCGCGTCACCGCCGACGCGCTGAAGGCGATCGAGACCCGCGGCCAGGTGTTCACGCAATCGATGTCGGCGCACGGCTCAGAAGTCGCGCGCAGCATTACCACGGCGGGCGAGTTCGCCACCGGCTCGGTGGCCAAGTCGCTGAAGGACATCGAGGCGTCGACGCGTTCGGCCATCGACCAGTCGCGCCAGGTTTCGGTCGCGGCCGTCACCGAAATGCAGGAAACCAGCAAGATCCTGCGCACCGATACCGTAGCCCTGTTCGAGCGCCTGCGTGAGGGCAACATCCTGCTGCAGGAAGTGCTGACCGGCGCCCACGACAACCTCAACTCGCTGGAGCGCGCGCTGGTGACCCGCGTGGCCGATTTCGTGTCGGCGATGAACGACGTCACTTCCCGCAACGGCGTTGCAACCCAGACCCTGGAAGACCAGCTGACCGTCTTCAACAGCAAGACGTCGCGGGCGCTGGAAGACCTCGGCGCGCTGTCGAGCCAGTTCGAAAGCCACGGCAAGTCGCTGGTGGAAGCCGCTTCCCTCGTCGAGGAAGCCAACCGCACCACCACGGCGTCGGTCATCGACCGCAAGGATCAGCTCGAATCGCTGGTCACCACCATCGATCTGCGAACCACCGATCTCGAGCAGCGCCTGTCGCGCTTCACCGGCCTGCTCGACGAATCGCTCGCCGCGGCCGAAGAGCGCGCCCGCGACATCGCGCGCGTGGTGGCGGAAACCGCAGGCGCCGGATCGGCTGCGATCAGCCGGCAGTTCGAAGCGGTACGCACTGCGGCCGAGAACGAGCGGCAGCAGACCCTTCACGCCATGAACGACCTGTACCAGCAGAGCACCCAGGAAACGGATGCGATGTTCAAGCAGTCGACCGAGAGGTTCGGCACGATGGTGCAGGCCATGAAGCAGATGGCGGCCGAGATGCACCAGGAGCTCGAATCGACGCGCAACGAACTGCGCCGCGGCGTGCTGGAAATGCCGCAGGAGGCGGCCGACAACACCGCGCAGATGCGCAAGGTGATCGTCGACCAGATCGAGGCGCTCGCCGAGCTCAACCGCATCGTCGCCCATCACGGCCGCGGCCTCGACGTCGTGACCGCAGGCCGCGCCAGCGCGCAGCGTCAGGATGAGCCGATCGTGATGGCGGCGGCCGGTGGCCGCAATGAATTGCGCATGCGCGACAATGGCGGCAACAGCGCATCGACGCTCCCGCCGCCGGATCTCGGCATTCCGTCCTCGCGCCGCACCGACGCGCCGCCGGTCTCGCCGGCGACGAGCCAGGATCCCGGACGCGACGGATGGCTCTCCGACCTGTTGAATCGTACCGACGCCAGCAGCGGACGCGATGCGCCGCGTGGCCGGATGCCGCAGGGCGCGGTCAATCCGCTGGAGTCGCTTTCGCTCGACATCGGCCGGCTGATGGACCGCAATCTCGCAGCCGAGATGTGGGACCGCTACCAGCGCGGCGAGAGCAAGGCGTTCAGCAAGCGGCTCTACACGCCCGCCGGCCAGAAGGCGTTCGACGAGGTCGCCCGCAAGTATCGCGCCGACCGCACCTTCAAGCAGACGGTCGACCGCTATATCGCCGAGTTCGAGCGGCTGCTCGACGAGGTCGCGCGCGAGGAACGCGGACCGCAGGCGCTGCGCGGCCACCTCACCTCCGAGACCGGCCTCGTCTACACCCTGCTCGCGCATGCGGCGGGGCGGCTGGGGTAAGGCTGCGAGTGGCGAATAGGGATCGAAGGACGGAGGCCCATTGCGGCCTCCGTTTTGTTTTCGGGGCACGATATCAAGCTAGATTACCGGATATACCTGAAGGGAATCTTCGATGGCAGGTACCGCCCAGAAAACGGCGATCCGTAATTATCGGACGCAGCCGGTGAAGCGCGGCATGGCGCGATTTGAGATTCTTGGCCTCGACACCGACCGCGACCTGATCCGATCGCTTGCGAGGCGTCTCGCGAAGAATGATGCCGATGTCGCCCGGATTCGAGCTGCTGTGAGCCAAACGATCATAGACGAACCGCCAGGGAAAGGTGGCATCCTTGCCGCATTGCGCCGCTCGCCGCTGGTCGGAGCCGGTCTCGATCTCACGCGTTCGCGCGACACAGGTCGCAAGGTCGACCTGTGACACGCTATCTGCTCGACCACGAATATCATCAGCAACGTCACTCAGCCGAACGTAGAATTGCGTGGTCACAACCAACAATGAGAAGGGCCCTGCCGACCTGAAGTTCATCGAACCGAGCCCAAGGCAAACGCCGAGGCAAGCGCTGACGACGTTTGGCGGTCGAGGAGGCCCTACTGCTTCTTCTGTCCGCTCGGCGCCCTCGGCGGCGCTGCCGCGGCTGGCTGGGGCGGCGGTGGCGGCGCCGCCGCGGCGTTGTTGCTTCCGCCGAATATCACCCGGCTCGGGTTGCGGTCGAAATTGTTCACGGCGCGGCTGATGTCGGAGAGCGTGCGGCGGCCGTCGGCCATCAGTGCGCCCGAGCGCTTGTCGAAATCCTCGGCGAGTTCGCGGATCGACTTCACCATCAGGTTCAATTCGCCGCCGGCGGCGCCACCCGCGATGGTGTTCAGCCCGAGCATCAGGCTGTCGGCCTTGCCCATCACGCCGTCGACCCTGAGCATCACGTTGTCGATCTTCTCGGAGTTGCGTGCGAGCGCTGCGGTAAAGGTCTCGAGGTTTCGCAGCGAGTTCTTCACCGATTCCTGGTTGTCGGCAACGATGCGGTTGACGTTCTGCAGCGTGGCGCGAATCGACTCGGTCACGTCCTGCAGCGCGCTCGGGTCGGCGGTCAGCACCGGAACGCCGTCCTCGTCGAGCGGCACGGATGGCGCGGACTCCTCGCCCCCCTTCAGCGAAATCGCCGCGACCCCCGTGAGGCCCTGGAACTCCAGTCCGACCAGCGTGTCCTTGCGGATCGGGGCGTTGTTCTCGACCATCGCCAGCGCGACCACCCGCCGTGGATTGTCGAGCTTCACGGAGACCACTTCGCCTATCCGGATACCATTGAAATTGACGCTGCCGCCGTTGCGCAGGCCGGACGCCGCGCCCTCGAACACGATGCGGATCGGGCTGCGCTGCTTGGTGGTGTGCAGGCTCTGGAACCACAGCACGAAGCCGAACGCGGCAGCGATCACCGCCAGCGTGAAGGCTCCGATCAGGACGTAGTTCGCCCGCGTTTCCATGTCCAAACGTACTCCGGTTCAACCCATGACCGCGCGGGCGCGCTTGCCGTGGAAATATTGCCTCAGCCAGGGGTGCTGCGAGGCCTGCATGTCGGCAACCGACCCTGCGGCGATGATCTTGCCGTTCCCCAGGACAGCGATGCGGTCGCACGCCGTATAAAGGCTGTCGAGATCGTGGGTTACCATGAAAACCGTCAGGCCCAAAGTGCGCTGCAGGGTTCGCACCAGTTCGTCGAAATCGCCCGCTCCGATCGGGTCCAGCCCCGAGGTCGGCTCGTCCAGGAACACCAGTTCGGGGTCGAGCGCGAGCGCGCGCGCCAGCGCCACGCGCTTGATCATGCCCCCGGAGAGTTCGGACGGATAACGGTCGGCGACCTCGGGCCGCAATCCGACCATGCCGAGCTTGGCCATCATGATCTCGTCGAGCAGCCGCTGCGAGACCCTGAGATATTCGCGCACCGGGAACTGGATGTTCTGCCGCACGGTGAGCGAGGAAAACAGCGCGCCCTGCTGGAACAGGATGCCCCAGCGCCGCTCCACGCCGCGCCGTTCGGCCGCGCTCGCCGCGTCGAGGTCGATGCCGAACACCTCGATGCTCCCGGCAAGCTTGGGCACGAGGCCAATGATGGTGCGCGTCAACACCGATTTGCCGGCGCCCGACGGGCCGACGAACCCCAGAATTTCACCGCGCTTGACGTCGAGATTGAGCCCGTCGAGCACCCGCGTCTTGCCGAACTGCACGGTGATGTCGCGAACGCGGATGATGGCGTCGGAAATCTCGTCCACCATGGTCACATTCCGATCGATGCGAAGAAGATGGCGAACACGCCATCCATGACGATCACGAAGAAGATTCCCTTCACCACCGAGGATGTCGTGTGTTGGCCGAGCGATTCGGCGCTGCCTTGCACGGCCAGCCCCTCGACGCAGGCAACGATGCCGATCACGGCGGCCATGACCGGCGCCTTGATGATGCCGACGACGAAATGGTCGATCGAGATGGCGTCGCGCAGCCGCAGCAGGAAAGCCTCCGGCTCGACGCCGCCATAGAGCCACGCCACCAGGCCGCCGCCGTAGAGCGCGGCCATCGCGCCTAGAAACGCCAGGATCGGCAGCGCCAGCACCAGCGCCAGCATCCGCGGCAGGATCAGCACCTCGATCGGATCGAAGCCCATGGTGCGCAGCGCGTCGATCTCCTCGCGCATCTTCATCGAACCGAGCTCGGCGGTGTAGGCCGAGCCCGAGCGGCCCGCCACCATGATCGCCACCAGCAGCACGCCGATCTCGCGCAGCACCAGCACACCCAGCATGTCGACCACAAAGATATCGGCGCCGAACTTGCGAAAGTGGAAGATGCCCTGCTGCGAGATGATGCAGCCGATCAAAAACGTGATCAGCACCACGATCGGCACCGCACGCCAGCACACCTGCTCCAGATGATGGATGGTCGAGGTCAGGCGGAAGCCACGGGGCCTGATCAGCACGTGGCCGGCCGCGGCGAGCACCGCTCCCAGCATCTCGATCAGTACGACCAGCGTGCCGCCGATGCCGGCGACGCTGCGACCGATCTGTTCCAGCATGCCCGTGATCGTCACCTTATCGCTATCGACGACCGGCTCGGCCTTTACACGGCGCACCTCGTCGACCAGGCTCGAGTAATTGTCCGAGAGCCCGGCGATCTCGGTCTCGACACCGCCCTGGGTCAGGCTGCGACGCAGCCGCTCGATCAGCCAGGCGCCGAACGTATCGAGTTTGGATACTTGCGAGACATCGATGAAGATGTCAGGGCGGCTGCCACTGAGTTTCTCGGCGTCGGCAACCATCCGTTCCAGCACGGGAGCAAACCGGGCGGTCCACGAGCCGGCCGCGCACAGCGCGAGCGCGTTGCCCCTGGCTATCCGCTCCAATGTCGGGTTGCCGCTCACGATGCCATTACCTTGTCGAATCTGTTCCAGATCGTGGTCCGATGAAGCATGATCCGGTTACTAATTGATCTGCTCGGTAAATCGGTGTCCACTTTTCCGGATCGTGCTCCAACCAGCCATAATTGGCTGCACCGGGCAAGCTTGCGGTTCGGAATTTGCCAGATTTTAAAATGACTTCCAGTCCTTCCCGAAAGTTTTCCGCAAGCATCGAGCGCTGGCCGATCGCGGGTTCCTTCACGATCAGCCGGGGCGCCAAGACCGAGGCTGTCACGGTTGTCGCGACCGTCGCCACGGGCGATCATACCGGCCGCGGGGAATGCGTGCCCTACCCCCGTTACGGCGAGACGCCGGAAGCTACACTTACGGCGCTTCAGGCGATGCAGGAGGCTGTCACCGGAGGGCTTGACCGGCACACCCTGCAGACGGCGATGCCCGCAGGGGCCGCGCGGAACGCGCTGGATTGCGCGCTGCTGGACCTCGAGGCCAAAAGTTCCGGTCAACGGATCTGGACCGTGCTCGGCCGCCCTGCACCGCGCCCCAGCACCACCGCCTTCACGATTTCATTGGGAACGCCGGAGGCGATGGCGACAGCGACCGCCAAGGCCGCACACCGGCCGCTGCTCAAGATCAAGCTCGGCGGTGACGGCGATGGCGAGCGGATATCAGCGGTGCGCAAGGCCGCCCCCGAATCCGAACTGATCGTGGATGCGAACGAGGCGTGGACGCCGGACAATCTCGAGCAAAACCTCGCTGCGTGCGCGGAGGCCGGCGTGACGCTGGTCGAGCAGCCGCTGCCTGCCGGACAGGATGAGGCGCTGGCGCGCATCAAGCGGCCCATCGCGGTCTGCGCCGATGAAAGCGTGCACGATCGCGCCTCGCTCACAGGCCTTCGCGCGCGCTACGACGCGGTCAACATCAAGCTCGACAAGACCGGCGGCCTGACGGAGGCGATTGCGATGGCGGATGCCGCGCACGCGCTCGGTTTCGAGATCATGATCGGCTGCATGGTTGCGACGTCGCTGGCGATGGCGCCTGCGATGCTGCTCGCGCAGCAAGCCCGGTTCGTCGACCTCGACGGGCCGCTGCTGCTGTCCCGCGATCGCGAGCACGGGCTGCGCTACGACGGCAGCCTCGTCTATCCGCCGGAAGCGGCGCTGTGGGGCTGATGTAGCAATGATCCTCGTGCAAGCCACATGATGAGCGCGGCAATGAGCGCCATCGCCGCCATCACGTAGTAGACCTGCGCGCCGTATCCCGCATAGACCATGCCCGACGTGATCGATGCGGCCATCGAGACCATGCCGCCGCAGGCAGCGAGGTAGCCCTGCCCGCGCGCCATCATGTGGATCGGGACACGGCGCACCAGAAGGCTCATGGTGCCCACCTGGGTGAGCCCGTAGGTGAGCCCATGCGCGAGTTGGACCACCGCCAGCACCGCGACCGACGGCTCCTGCGCGGTGATCAGCCAGCGCGCGACCGCACTGAGCGCGCCGATCACCACCAGCAGCGCTGGCGCTAGCGTGAAGCGCGGCGACAGCGCGAACACCACGATCTCGGCAAGCACGCCCAGCACCCACAGTCCGGCGATGGTCAGTCCGCCCAGCCCGGCCGCCTGCCAACTGATCGAGGCAAAGGTGTAATAGGCCGCGTGGCTGCCCTGGATCAGGGCCGACGCGACGATGATGGCGAGGAACCCGTAATCGCGCAACAGCGCGCTCGCGCCCTTGACGGCCACCGGTGCGGCCTTGGGACGATCGAGCGGCTGCAGCCCGACGCTGGCAATGGCGCCCAGAAGCGCCAGCGCCACGATGACCCAGATCAGGTGCCTGGCCGCGAGGATGTCGACCAGCATGCCGCAGGCCAGTGCCCCCACCACGAAGGCCGCCGAGCCCCACAGCCGCAACGGCCCGTAGTTCAGGCTGTACCGTGCCACGCCACGAAGCGCATAGGCGTCCGTCAGCGGCAGCATCGGCGTCCACAGCGAACAGGTGACGGCATAAATGAGAAGCACGGCAAGCGGCAGATGCTGGGTGCCGATCACGGCAAAGCCGAGCGCGGTCGCGAGCGCAGTCACGGTCAGCGCGCTGCGCAGCGAGTATTTTTCCGCAGCGCTGGTGACAAAGGGAAGAATCGTGAACCGCGTCAGCGCGGGAACGGCGCCGATCACCCCGATCCACCATGCTTCGATGCCGACCGCCTTCAGCCAGACGGTGAAAAACGGCAGATGGGTTCCGATCATCCCGAAGGTGGCGCCGTAGAACAGCGCCAGCCGGATGGCGAATCGTCTCGAAGCGCCTTGAGATGCGATGGGGATTTCTGATTCGCTCGGCATCAATTCAATTGCGATTCGGTTAATATCGTGTTGTTTCGTTATCGTAACGCGCGGTGATTTGCGCGAAGAGTTTAGCATGGCCGACGATGCATTCGCCCTTTCACCGATCTCGGCACGCGCCTCGCTGCCGAGCGAGGAGGACTATGCCGCGATCGCCGAAGCCTTCATGGAGACGTCGCGCGGCCGCTGGTTTCTGACCGAATACGCCAAGCGCAACCGCAACGCCGACACCCGCATGGTGCTCGACGCGGTGGCGCGGATCGAGCAAGGCCTCGCCGCGCAAAAGGAAGAGAGCCTCCAGAAGGAAGCAAACCTCCACCGGGAGGAAAACCTCCACAGGGAAACTTTGGAGGCGCACCAGCAGCAGGCCGCAGACGCCGAAGCCGCTGCAACCGCCGCGAGAAACAATCTGAACGATGCGCTTGTCGCCATGCGCGGCGCGGTCGAGGCAGCCCAGCAATCCGCTGCCGAAGCGCTCGACAACCTCGCGCTTGAAGCGCGCCTGGCACCGGTGCGCAAGGGCGCGCGGGTGCTGCGGGAGATTGCCTGGCGGCTGCGCGAGATCGGCAATGATGGACGAATCTGCGATCTGATCGATTCGCAGGTCGCCGTGATCGAAGCGGGTGCCGAACAGATCACCTCCTACGACGCGAAGGCCGCGCTCGGGGCGGCGTTCGCCGCGCTCGAGGGGCGGCTTTCGGAATTCGGCGGCGATGGCCATACGCCCGTGCCCGCCGTTGATCCGGAGGCCACAGCGCCCTCGCCCGCTTTTAAGGGAATGCCCCCGGCTGAAATTGCCGAGGCGGCCGTCGCGACAGCCTTCGTGCAACAGGCCCGCGAAGCGTTCGCCGCTTCACCCGAGCCCGCGGTGGACACATCAGCGCAGGCCGCGAATGCCGCACCGGTGGCCGAGTTCCCTGTTGCAGCCGTCCAGGCTCAGGAAACCAAGAGCCGGCTCGCGGAAGCCCAATACGAGGAAATCAAGAACGCGCAAGTCGAAGAGGCAAAAGCTCCAGCCGTCGAAGCGCTGGACGCCGATACCAATGACGAGGCCCTCCTCGACATGATCGCCATGGAGATGGGCGCGCCGGACCCGATCAGCGACGCGGAGATCGCCGCGGCCGCGGCCGAGCAGGCCAGCCTGCACAGCCATTTGCGGACCAACCTGGTGCAACCCGCACCGGTTGAGCCTGCGATGGCGCCGGAACCGGTCGCCATACCCGTGCCGCCAGTACCAAAGGCGGTTCAACCGCCCCCACCCCCGCCCCGCGCCATCGAACCGGCACCAGCGCCCGCACCGTCGCCAGAACCTGCACCTGCGGCGCCGGCAGGAGTGTCTCTGGGTTCGACCATCATCGCGAGCGGCATGTTGCGCAAGCCGGCCAATCCGGCCAACGACCCGCTCGCGCCGATCCGGCGCATGAGCCAGGCCGAGAAGATCGCGTTCTTCTCCTGAAGCTCCGGCTCAGCGGCCTCAAGCTCAACCTCCGCCGTCGCTCGCAAGCCTTTAGTTGCAACTGCGAACGGGAATGAGGGTGACAGAAATCACGTACAACGCGAACGCGCGAACCTAACGTGCTCCGAAATCTCGCATTGAGATCTCAAGGAGCGCGCCATGTCTCGTTTCAAGTCACGCATATGCGCCGGCCTGCTGGCAGGCCTGTTGGGCTTCGCGGCTTCCAGCGCGGCCTTCGCCGAAGCCCCTAACGCCGATATCCGCAGCGGCATGCAAACCCCACCGCCGGCCGACCAGCGGGTCGCGCTGGTGATCGGCAATTCGAATTACCAGACCGCGCCAAAGCTCGCCAATCCCGGCAACGACGCGCAGTCGGTGGCACAGCTTTTGAACTCCGCAGGCTTCGAGGTTACCCAGGCGACCGACCTGTCGCGCAACGAGATGGTCAGGGCGGTGCAGGACTTCTCCGACAAGATCGCCGCCCGCGGCCCCGGCGCAGTGGCGATGATCTACTACGCCGGCCACGGCGTGCAGCTGGCGGGCGAGAACTATCTGCTCCCGGTCGATGCGAAGATCGCCTCGCCGTCCGATCTCGACGGCAACTCGCTGCGGCTGGTCGACGTGATGGGCACGCTGGAATCGATCCCGAGCCGGATGCGCATCGTCGTGCTCGACGCCTGCCGCAACAACCCGTTCCCCGAGATCAACGACGCCGGACGCGGCCTCGCCATTGTCGATGCGCCGCGCGGCTCGATCGTCGGCTACTCGACCGCGCCGGGCATGGAAGCGCAGGACGGTGACGGCAACCACAGCCCGTATACGTCGGCTTTCCTGAACGTCGCGCGCGTACCGAATTTGCCGATCGAACAATTGTTCAAGCGCGTCCGGCTCGAGGTGAACGACCGGACCGATGGCCGCCAGACGCCATGGGAGAGTTCGTCGCTGACCTCCGACTTCTATTTCTTCGGCGATACGGCGGTGGCCGCTACCCGCGCGCCGGATCGCAGCCCGATCGTCCAGACCGCGTCCAATCTGCCGTCGCGTTCGGTGCGCCAGGCCTATGATTACGTGCTCTCGGAAGGCTCTCCCGAATATTATGAGGAGTTCATCCGCCTCTATCCGCACGATCCGCTGAGCGACCGCGTCCGCGTGCTGCTCGGCAATCTGCTGGTGGCAAGTGCGTGGCACAAGGCGGTGCTGGCGAACTCGCCGGTCATCTACAAGTCGTTCCACGACAACTACGGCAACAGCCCCTATGCCAAGTCCGCATTGATCCTGCACGCGAAGCCGAAGGCCGTGCCGCTGATGCAGTTCACGCATCTGACGAAGTCGCCCGCCTTCAAACCGGCAAACCTCGGCTTCTCGCCCAAGCTCGGCATGTCGAAGGATCATCTCGGCGCACACGGCAATATGCCGATGCCGTCCAAGATCGTCACGCTGCCTGCCAAGGGAACGCCGCTCAATCCGACCAACGGGGGCAACAACAACGGCGGCCTGGGTAACGGCCCCCTGGGCAAGATCAAGACGCTGCCTGGCAAGATCGCGACCAATCCCGCCACCGGCAACAACGCTACCACCGGAAAGATCACCACGCTGCCCGGCAAGATCAAAACAAATCCCATGACCGGCACCGGCACCGGCAGGGTCACGACCTTCCCTGGCAAGATCAACGCAAATCCGATCCGGGTCCAGAGCAGGCCGGCGATCAAGATGGCCCCGCGCAATTTCGGCGGTTCGTTCGGCGGTGGCCATTCCAGCCCGCGTTTCGCGACACAGTCCCGGAGTTCGTTTGGTGGCGGTGGAGGATTTGGCGGCGGTGGAGGGTTTGGCGGCGGAGGATTCAGGCGCTGACGGCACTGAACGCAACAAAAAGCCGGGCAGAGCATCCGATGCTCTGCCCGGCGTCATTTTGAAAGATCAGGCGACGAGTTTGGCGAACAGGTCGGCGTCGACATTGCCGCCGGACAGGACGATGACGACGTTCTTGCCGTTGGCGTCGATCCGGCCGGCCAGCAGGGCCGCGAGACCGACGGCGCCGCCTGGCTCGACCACCAGCTTCAATTCCCGATAGGCATAGGCCACCGCCGCGCCGACTTCCTCATCGGAGGCGATGACGCCGTTCGCAAGCAGCTTGCTGTTGATCGAGAACGTCATCTCGCCCGGCATCGCCGCCATCAGCGCGTCGCAGATGGTGCGGCCGGCGGCGTGATGAGCCTCGCGATGGCCCGCGCGCAGCGACAGTCCGTGGTCATCATAGTCCTTCGGCTCGGCGACGATGATTTGGGCCTGCGGAAACTTCGCCTTCACCGCGGTCGCAACGCCGGCGATCAGACCGCCGCCGGAGGCCGGCGCCACCACGATGTCGGGAGTAAGCCCCAGCGCCGTCATGTCCTCGGCGATCTCGCGGCCCACGGTGCCCTGCCCGGCGATCACGAACGGATCGTCATAGGGACGCACCAGCGTCGCGCCGCGCTTTCCCGCGATACCGTTGGCGATGGCCTCGCGGTCCTCCTTGTCGCGGTCGTAGAGCACGACCTCGGCGCCATAGGCCTTGGTGCGCTCCCGCTTGGTCAAGGGCGAGTCCGCCGGCATCACGATGGTCGCCTGCATGTCGAGAATCTTCGCCGCCGCCGCCACGCCCTGGGCGTGATTGCCGGAAGAGAACGCGACCACGCCGCCGCTGCGCTTGTCCTGCGGAATCGACGCCAGCTTGTTGAAGGCGCCGCGGAACTTGAACGATCCGGTCCGCTGCAGCATTTCGGGCTTGAGGAAGACCCTGGTCCCGACGCGTTCGTTGAGAACGGGGAACGACAACAATGGCGTCCGCACCGCGAATGGCGCAACCACCTGGGCCGCCGCATCGATATCCGCAGCGCCGACCGCTGCAATTGGGGCTTTCTCGGTCATGACCGTTTGTAACGCGCCCCTAGAGCCCCGGGCAATACAGATTCAGGTGATCTTCAGGTGGTGTCCGGCGGCAAAATGCGGGTCTTCTGCCACAAATTCAGCCACCTCGCCTTCCGGCTCCACGGGGCGGACGTTCAAGGCGTGTTCAACGAAGACCCGGGCCGAAGCCTGCCAGGTATGGGCGGCGGCGAATTGGACGCAGGATTCAGAGGAAATTCCAAGCGCTTCGAGGCACGCCGTTCGCAAATCCTCATTCAGGACGCCGACCGGGGCCGTACCGATCACGTCGCGGGGACCCGCGACCGGAAATGCGGCAACCGGCAGGCCGCTGGCCAGCGCCTCGAGCAATACAAGGCCAAAGGTGTCGGTCTTGCTCGGAAACACGAAGGCATCCGCCGCCGCGTAGATCTCGGCCAGTTCCTCGCCATGCCGCGCGCCCAGAAACACGGCATCCGGAAATCGCCGCTCCAGCGCCGGGCGGGCCGGGCCGTCGCCGACGACGAGCTTGGTGCCGGGCAAATCGAGTTCGAGGAACGCTTCGAGATTCTTCTCGACCGCGAGGCGGCCGACACTGAGGAACACCGGCACCGGCAGGCACAGGTCGGTCGTACGCGGATGAAACTGCGAGGTGTCGACGCCGCGCGAACACAGCACCACGTTGCGAAATCCGCGCGCACGCAGCTCGGCCGCCAGCGCCGGCGTGGCCGCCATCACCGCCTGGCTCGGCTTGTGAAACCAGCGCAGGACACGCCACACCCAGCGTTCCGGGATCGGTGAACGCGCCGAGACATATTCGGGAAAGCGGGTGTGGAAGCTCGTCGTAAACGGCAGCCCGCGCTTGCGGCAATAGCGCCGCACCATGAAGCCGATCGGACCTTCGGTCGCGATGTGAATGCCGTCGGGCTTGGCGGCTTCGATCAACCGGGCAATCTTCGAAGGGCCGGGCAAAGCGAGGCGCAGGTCCGGATAGCTCGGCATCGCAAATGTAGGGAACGACTGCGGCGTCAGGAAACTGATGTCGACGCCAAAGCCTTTTGCGGCTTCCGCCATCATCGTCAACGTGCGTACCACCCCGTTGACCTGGGGATGCCACGCATCGGTTGCGACGAGGATGTGGGTCATGCAGCGCGCGCCGCAACCCGGGGCGCCGGCAGGGCCCTGCGCAGCGGATTGGCCCAGGTGATGATCTCGAACCGGCCATCCTCGTGCTCGACGAGCGCGGTGCAGCTTTCGACCCAGTCGCCGCAATTCATGTAGCGGATGCCGTGCTCGTCGCGAATGGTGGCGTAGTGGATGTGGCCGCAGATCACGCCGTCGGCGCCATGCCGCCTAGCCTCGCCGGCCAGCGTCTTCTCGAACGCGCCGATGTAGTTCACGGCGTTCTTGACCTTCTGCTTCGCCCATTGCGACAGCGACCAGTACGGCACGCCGAACATGCGCCGGAAGAAGTTGACGAGGCGATTCATCTGGATCGCGAAGTCGTAGGCCTTGTCACCGAGATGGGCGAGCCAGCGCGCGTTCTGCACCACGAGATCGAAGATGTCGCCGTGAATGACGAGATAGCGCTTGCCGTCGACGCCTTCGTGGACGGTGTTTTCCACCACGTCGATGCCGCCGAAATGCGTGCCGTAATAATTGCGCAGGAATTCGTCGTGATTGCCCGGCACGTAAATGACCTTGGCGCCCTTGCGCGCCTTGCGCAGCATCTTTTGTACGAAGTCGTTGTGCGATTGCGGCCAGTACCAGCTGGATTTCAGCGCCCAGCCGTCGACGATATCGCCGACCAGATAGATGGTGTCTGCGTCGTGGGTCTTGAGGAAGTCCAGCAACTGCTCGGCTTGCGAGCCGCGGGCTCCGAGATGCACGTCGGAGATGAATAAGGTACGAAAGCGCCGTTCCGGGCTTTCTTCGCTCAGGGAGTCACTACCCATGCCTGTCCACCTGACAGATTTATGTGACAGGGCAATGACCGGCGACGCGACCGATAGCCCCGTGAGAATCAATGCCGCGCCCTTGGCTTTGCGGATAACAGCGGCATGCGACAGGGAAGCGACATGGCGGGGGCAACTTCGCAGCATCGTCCGGAGCGGACACACACCGTTAACCATCGGCACCCGCTAGTTGACGAAGGCCTCCGGCCGCGCCCTCCAGTCGGCGAAGAATGGCGGTCCGGCCGGGGGACCGGGCCGCACGATTGGTGGACTGAGGCATCGGTGCTAGGTTCCGGGCGGTTGGCGGCCGGAGCCTTTCGTGCCCATGTACATCCTCGTCGCTTTGTTTCTCGCGGTCCTGACCGCCCTGCCTGCATCTGCCCAGATCGCGCCGACCGAAGTTGAACTGCGCGCCTATGGCGGGCTGCATGCCGCTGCCGCCCGCGGCGACGTCGCTGACATCGAAAGGCGGATCGCCGCCGGTGAGAACAAGGAAGCGGTCGACAGCCGCCAGAGAACGCCGCTTCACGTCGCCGTCTTCCACAGGAAGTACGATGCCGCCCGCGCCCTGATCCGGCTGGGCGCCGATCCGAACAGGCTCGAAGCCGACCGCTACGACATCGTCACCATCGCTTCCGTCGCCAATGACGTGCCGATGCTCAAAATCGCGCTCGAAGGCGGCGGCAATGCGAAAGCCGTCACCAGCCGCTACGACGGCACGGCCCTGATCGCAGCGGCCCATCTCGGCCACGCCGAAGTGGTGCGCATGCTGATTGCCGCCGGCGCACCGCTCGATCACATCAACAATCTGAAATGGACCGCGCTGATCGAATCGATCGTGCTCGGCGATGGCGGCAAGAACCATACCGAGACCCTGCGCGCACTGGTCGAGGCCGGCGCCAATGTCAACATTCCCGACGGCTCCGGATCGACGCCGCTCAAGCTCGCGAAAGATCGCGGCTATCGGGAGATGGTCGCCATCCTGAAAAAAGCCGGGGCGAAGTGACGGCCCTGAACATCGACGTGGCGGCCGCCTAATAAAACCGATGAAAATGATGGACGGGCCCATGGCCGCGGCCGACGCTGAAGCGGTCCGCGGCAGAGATCGCGGCGCTGACCCAGGCCTTGGCGCTGCGAACCGCGGTTTCCATGTCCTCGCCCTTTGCAAGCCCGGCGGCAATCGCCGATGACAGCGAGCAGCCGGTGCCGTGGGTGTTCTTCGTCGCGATGCGCGGCGCGGCCAGCGTGATCGTGCCGTTCGCTCCGACCAGATAGTCGATGCTCTCGGTGCCCTCGCCGTGACCGCCCTTGATCAGCACCGCCTTGCAGCCCAGGGCGAGCAACCGCCGGCCCTGCTGCGCGACCGCGGCTTCGTCCCGCGCGACCGGCTCGTCGAGCAAGGCGGCGGCTTCCGGCAGATTGGGCGTGATGACCGAGGCCATGGGAATGAGTTTCTTTCGCAGCGCGTCGACGGCTTCCGCTGCGAGCAGCCGGTCGCCCGAGGTGGCAACCATCACGGGATCGAGCACGACGTGCTTCGGCGACCAGCGCTTGAGGCCGGCGACGATGGCATCGATGACAGGCGGATGCGCCACCATGCCGATCTTGACCGCGCCGACGTCGAGATCGGAAAACACCGCGTCGAGCTGCGCAGTGACGAATTCGGCCGGCACCTGATGGATGCCGCTGACGCCGGTCGTGTTTTGCGCCGTCAGCGCCGTAATGACGGAAGCGCCGTAGACGCCGAGCGCGGCGAACGTCTTGAGGTCGGCCTGGATGCCTGCGCCCCCGGAGGAATCGGAGCCCGCGATGGTCAGCGCGATCGGCGTCGTCATCAAAAGTCCCGCGAAAATGTGATGTTGAGGGCCACGGTTTGTCCTAGCGCGCCGCGCCACTGGCGACAAGTTCGCTTGCCCTGGACCGCGGTTTTTGGCCTATTGTGTCCAGGATTTCGGAGACAACAGCGATGGTTCCCTTCTTCGTCCAGTTCAAATGCAAGCTTGGCCAGTCCTACGCCGTCGCCAATGCGCTCGCGGAAGCCGAGATCGCCTCGGAAATCTATTCCACCGCCGGCGACTACGATCTGCTGGTCAAGTTCTACGTCGACAACGACACCGACATCGGCCATTTCGTCAACGAGAAGGTGCAGGTCATTCCCGGCATTCAGGACACCCACACCATCATCACCTTCAAGGCGTTCGGCACGGGCTAGAGCGTGGGCGCAAACGTCTGCACCTTGCACGGCGCGCAACCACAGGTTGGCGAAACGCCAAGCAGCGCGTTGAAGCGGGAAATTCCATCCGGCTCCTGGCCACAAACGGTTAACGCTGCGGCCAATGGCAAGCTTTTGCCATAACCGCATCATGCTACCGCCTTGATATTTTTGATTCGTAGGTAGTCGTCAATCGGAGGCTCCGCGGCGGGAGGTTTCCGAGGGGGAAACAGTCGCGAGTACCACCATGGGGACGCTGTACGATTTACTCGGGGCTCTTCCGAGTGATGATGCCGAGGGCTTGCGGACCGCGTTCCGCAAGGCTGCGAAGGCAACCCATCCTGATATCAATCCTGATAATCCGGATGCGGCGCTCCGATTCCGGGAGCTGGTGCGCGCCTATGACATCCTTACGGATGTCGAGCAGCGTGAGACCTACGATGAATTGCTCGCCATTGCCCTTCAGCCGCCGCCTGCCACACAAATGCAGGCGACGCGCACTTATGAAGTCGTCGGCAAATACGCCTCCAACACGATGGCGGCGACAATTATTTCGGCGGTGCTGGTCGGGGGCTACACCGTGTTCGGCCTCTTTTCCAAGCCGCCGAACGCCGCGGAAATCGAGGCGGAGAATATTCCGGGCGCCACGCTCCAGGCCTTCGCGGCCGCGCTCCCGGTCCTCCCCAATCCGGCTGAAACCCGGGTTCAGCGTGAGGGCAAAGGATCGACCGACCTAGCCGCCGCAACGCCCGCGGCTGCGCCCGTTGCCAAGGAAGCTGCCGCCGCACCGATTGGCCGTTTGGAACCCGCCCCGGCGTTCGCTTCCTACAATCTGGCGGTTCAATATTATCCGCGCTTCGCAACCGCCTATCTCGATCGCGGTATCGTGCTGCACAGCGTCGGCGTGTTCGATCGTCCAGTGACCGACATGTCCCCGGTCAAGCGCGCCACGAATTCGAAGAAAGCCAGGATCGCCGCGCCGGCGCCGCGCAAGCCGCTGTCCATCGTGCCGCCCCCTGCTTTTGCACCCGCATTTGACAGACGAACCCCGATCACCGCGGCCCTGACGCCGTAACGGCCTGCGGGCCGTCACGGACTTGATCCGAGGCCGGAAGTTCCTCCCGTTCTGGTTCAGGCGGCGCCGGCAATGCGCTATCCGTCCTTTGCCTTTTTCGGCCGAGCGGGTCCCTCGACCGCAGGCAGGGACTTCAGGTATTCCGCCATGCTGGCGCGGTCCTCAGCCGACAATTGCGACGTATTCCTGATGACGCGCGCCATGGATCCACCGGCGGTATCGCCGTCAGGCATTTGCCCGGTCTCCAGGAAATAGGCGATATCGCTGACGCTCCACTCGGCCAGTCCGCCCTTCTGGGTGATGTTGGGTACCCAGCCCTCGCCCTCCGGATTGGGACCTCCGGCCAAGCGCTGCGCCTCGACGAGGCCGCCGAGGACGTTGCGCGGGCTGTGGCACTCCGCGCAATGGCCGAAACCGTTGACCAGGTAAGCGCCGCGATTCCACGACGCCGAGCGCGAGGCATCAGGCACAAAGGGCTTGTCATCCATGAACAGCCACTTCCAGACGCCGACGTTGCGGCGGATGTTGAATGGAAACGGCAGGTCGTGATCGCGCGTCTTGCCGGCCACCGGCGCGAGCGTCTTCAGGTAGGCGAACAGGTCGCGCACGTCCTCGACCTTGGCATGCTGGTAGGCCGCGTAGGGAAAGGCCGGGAAATAGTGCGCGCCGTACGGCGAGGTCCCCTTGAGAACTGCCGTCACGAAATCCGCCTCGCTCCACCGGCCGATGCCGTAGGTCGGATCGGGCGAGATGTTGGGGACATGGAATGTCCCGAACGGCGACGGCATGGCAAGCCCGCCGCCGAGCTTCAGCCGGTCAGGCTGGTTGGGCACGGCGTGGCAGGAAGAACATCCACCGGCATTGAACGCCGTGAGGCCGTTGGCGAGGTCAGGCGTGCGAGGGGGAAGCGACGATGCGGCGACGACGGCCGGAATCGTCAGCCACCAGAAAATGCCGGCGCCGATCGCGCCCGCCAACATCACGCCAAAGAGAATTCGTCGCAGCATTCACCGATCCACATTCCCAAGCCCAAACTGCACTTTGCGTGTTGCGCCTCGATCAAATCTCGGAACACCCGCCATCGTTCCGGTAACAAATCCGGAAGGTCGCTGCTTTGAGGCTGACCTTCGCGCGACGCGCCAACGCCGTCACACCGAAAAAGGGCGAGCGCCGATGGCGTTCGCCCTTTTTCGCGAAGTCTCGTTAGCTACAGCGTCAGCCTTTGACGCGGAATTTCTCGTGGCAACCCGCACACACCTTGTTGAGGTCGGGAAACTCCGCCTTCAGGCTGTCCACATCCTTGATCTTGGCCTTGGCCTGAGCGACGGCTTTCACAAAGGTCGCAGAGTACGCCTCGAAATCCGCCCGCTCGGTCCATACCTTGGGCGATGTGTAGAAGTCGCCCTTCGCCGGCTTCAGCCCCTTGATGCTCTCAGGGAACAATGACGGGAAGCGCTTCGCGACGTCATCGAGCTCCGCCAGTGCCTTGTCGACGGCAGCCTGATCGTAAGGCTTCTTGTCCCTGGCCATGTCCGAAAGCACAATGGCGCTGGTGAGGTTGGACTTCATCGCAAGCTGGGTCTTCTCGACCTGCTCCTGCGGGCTCTGTGCCATCGCCACGCCGGCGCCAAGCAGCAGAGCTCCAGTCAAAACGATTGTTCGACGCATTGGCAATCTCCGTTTCCTGCCCTCGTGGTGGCGTTTCGCGTGGAGTATTTCCGATCCGGCACGCGCCGCGCCAGAAGGCGCGACGTCGCATCTCTTCAACACCGTGCGAGGCGGTTCATTCCGTGGGGAGCAGAAAGGTCACAGATTATGGCGCTTCTGCGCTTCGCGGATCGCGATCCAGACCCGCTCGGCTGTTGCGGGCATGTCGATATGATCGATCTTGTACTCGCGCCACAGGCCTTCGACGATCGCGTTGACGATGGCAGGACAGGAGCCTATCGCACCCGCCTCGCCCGCGCCCTTGACGCCGAGCGGATTGGTCGTGCACGGCACGTTGTGCGTCTCGAAGTGGAATGACGGGCCGTCGGCAGCCCGTGGCAACGCGTAGTCCATGAAGGTGCCGGTGACGAGCTGGCCGTCGCTTGCGCTGTAGACCGCCTGCTCCATCAGGGCCTGGCCGATCCCCTGCATCGCGCCGCCATGCACCTGGCCGGCGAGCAGCAGCGGATTGAGCGTCACGCCGAAATCGTCGACGATGACATAGTTGACGATCTTGATGATGCCGGTCGCCGGATCGATCTCGACTTCGGCGAGATGCGTGCCGTTCGGGTAGGTGCCGTCGGCCTGCGCGAAGGTCGCACTCGCGTTCAGCTTCGACGGATCGGTGCCCGGGCGCTTTGCCAGGTCGGCAAAGCTGATCGAGCGGTCGGTGCCGGCGATCCGGATCATGCCGTTGCTGATCTCGAGGTCGCCCGCGCTGGTTTCCAGCGCTTCGGCCGCGATCTCCTTCAGCTTGCCGCCGAGCTCGCGGGTGGCGCGCTCGACGCTGACGCCACCGGTCGGGATCGACGCCGAACCGCCGGTGCCGAGACCGGTGGCGATCTTGTCGGTGTCGCCCTGCAACACATGGACGCGTTCCGGCGGTACCCCGAACTGCTCGGCGATAAGCTGCGCATAGGCGGTCTGGTGCCCCTGCCCGCTCGACTGGGTGCCGATCAGGATGTTGATGTCGCCATTGGGATCGAGCGCAACATTGGCGGTCTCCTCGCCCATGGTGCCGCAAACCTCGACATAGCTCGCCATGCCGATGCCGCGCACCAGGCCCAGCTTCTTCGCAGCCTTGGCGCGCTTGGGAAATTCCTTCCAGTTGGCGACGTCCATCGCGCGTTTCATGTGCGCGGTGAAATCTCCGGAATCATAGATTTTTCCGGTCGCGGTCTTGTAGGGCATCGCCTTCGGCGGAATGAAGTTCTTGCGCCGGATCGCGTCCGGCGCCATGCCGAGTTTTCGCGCGGCGGCGTCGACCAGGCGTTCGATGACGTAGGCAGCCTCCGGCCGCCCGGCGCCGCGATAGGCATCGACTGGCACCGTGTTGGTGAACACGGTGCGGACGCGGCAATGGAACGCCTGAATGTCGTAGAGCCCGGGCAGCATGCCGGCGCCGCCGTGCGGAATGTACGGCCCGAAGGTCGAGAGGTAAGCGCCCATGTCGCCCATCAGGTCGACGTCCATGCCGAGGAACTTGCCGTCCTCGGCGAGCGCCATCCTGGCGGTCGTGACGTTGTCGCGGCCCTGCGCGTCGCCGATGAAATGGTCGGCGCGATCAGCGGTCCACTTGATGGTCTTGCGCAGCTTCCGCGCGGCCACCGAGATCAGGGCGTATTCGCGATAGGGAAACAGTTTTGTCCCGAAGCCGCCGCCGACGTCGGGACAGATCACCCGCATCTTTTCCATCGGCATCTTCAGCACCATGCCACACAGGATTTCGCGCAGCCTGTGGCTGCCCTGGCTGCCGATGGTCAGCGTCAGGTGATCGCGCTTGGCGTCGTATTCGGCAACCGCGGCGCGCGTCTCCATGAAGTTGGTGATGACGCGCGGGTTGACGATCGAGACTTCGGCGACCGCATGCGCCTTGGCAAAGACGGCATCGGTTGCCGCCTTGTCGCCGATCGGCACGTCGAACAGCACATTGCCGGGCTTGTCGGGCCAGACCAGCGGCGCACCCGGCTTGACGGCGTTGACGATACCGACCACCGACGGCAGCGGCGTCCAATTTACTTCGATCGCCTCGATCGCATCGCGGGCCTGGTCGATGGTATCGGCGACGACGAAGGCTATGGCGTCACCGACATGGCGAACTTCGTCCCTGGCGAGGATCGGGTATGGCGGTCCGGTAAAGGGATCGGTCTCCAGGTTGAACAGGCACGGCAGGTCGCCGAGATCGGCCACTTCGGCCGCGGTCAGGATCAATGCCACGCCCGGCATTGCGCGGGCCTTGGTGACGTTGATGGTGAATTTCGCATGCGCATGCGGCGAGCGCAGCATCAGCGCGTGCAGCGCCGGCGCCGGCGAGTGGTCATCGGTATAGCGGCCCTTGCCGCGAATGAGCGCGTCGTCTTCCTTGCGGAGAACGCTTTGACCGACGCCGAACTTGATGGGAGCTGCCATCGTATCTCCAATTGTCCTGGAGCGTGATGACGGTTCCTCGAACCGTCATCCCTCCAATTTCTTTTTTGATTTGAGCACGATCTTTTCGGAAAAGCGGGAGCCGCTCTTCCGGATCACACTCTGGAAGCGTTCCATATTGCAGTGGTTCGCGCGCCAGCGCAAACCGCAGAGTTCCTGCGAATCGAGGCTGCGCGGGAGATCGACCATTGGATCGCCGCTTCGCACCCGCACAAAAGCCCCGCAGCCTTGATTTCCGGAAGCAGCCTTCGCCAGGATCAATACTTCGCGACTGCTGAAGGCAAGGTTGGGCAAGCAAGCGCCTCCACATTTGCGGAGATCGTGCAGCGCGCCATCCTGCCGTCGAGGCGTTGACCGTCCAGCCATACGTCTGGTTTTGGAATTATCTTTTCCTGCCCGCGGCTTAGCTTGAATATTTGCGATCGCGAACCAGCGTAAATAGCCATCCCCGGCCGAACAGCAGCAGGATCAGAACCCCGTACACGAACGCGCCGGTGGCGATCAGCAGCAGCAACACCGTCTCTTCGCGGAAGGTGTGCATCGGCGCAAAGTAGACGCTCGCGAATCGCGCGGTGCCCCACAGGGCGGCGGCGAGCAGGACACCAGCCGCGGCAAACTTGGCCAGCGAGATCGCCCAGGCGCGGTCGAGTTCCAGGTAGCCGGCCCGCACCGCAAACAGCAACACCAGCAGCAGATTGATCCAGGCCCCGGCGGCCGTTGCGAGCGCCAGACCGATCTGCGCCAGCGACCCCATCAACGCGACCTTGAGGGCCACATTGACGGCAACGCCGGTCAGCGCCGCCTTGACCGGCGTTGCCGTATCATGGCGGGCAAAGAAGGTCGCAACCGCGCTGCGAATGGTCACGAACGGAATGAGCGCGATGGCGTAGGCCGCCAGCGTGGCGCCCGCGGTCACGGCATCTGCCTTCGAGAACGCCCCGCGGGCAAACATCGCGCGCATGATGACGTCGGGCACGGTCAGGAACGCCGACACGAACGGCACCGAGAACAACAGCGAGAATTCGAAGGCCCGCCGCTGCGCGGCTGATGCGCCGGCAATGTCGTTTGCAGCGAGCCGCCGCGACATCTCCGGCAGCAGCACGGTGCCGATGGCGATCCCGATCACGCCGATCGGCAACTGAAAAAGGCGGTCGGCGTAATACAGCGCCGAAAGCGCACCCGCCGCCAGAAAGGTGGCGATGATCGTATCGGCGAACATTGCGATCTGCGTTCCCATCGAGCCGATGGTCGCAGGTCCGAGCGCCCGAAAGAACGCGCGTACGTCATCGTCGAACTTGATTACCGCGAACCTCGGCAGGATGCCGGTCCTTGCCGCGTCGCCGGCCAGCAGCAGGAATTCGAGGATGCCTGCGAGCAGAACGCCCCAGGCGGCAGCGTAACCCGCGCCCGGAAAGAACGCGGCCAGCGCCAGGGTCGCCATCATCGACAGGTTCAGAAAGATCGGCGCGGCGGCGGCGCTGGCAAAGCGGTGCATCACGTTGAGCATGCCGCCATACAGCGTCACCAGCGTGATCAACAACAGGTAGGGAAACGTGATCCGCGTCAGCGATATCGCGAGTTCGCCACGCGCCGGGTCGTCCTTGAATCCGGGTGCGAGCACCGCAATCACCTCCGGCATGAACGCCCAGGCGACAACGAGCAGGATTAGCTGGACGGCAAACAGCAGTGTGAAAATGCGGTCGGCGAACAGCCGCGCCGAAGCTGCGCCCTTGCCCTGCACTTGCGCATAGGCCGGCACAAAGGCCGCATTGAACGCGCCTTCGGCGAAAATAGCGCGAAAATGGTTGGGCAGCCGCAGCGCCACAAAAAAGGCGTCTGCCACCGGACCGGCGCCGAGGATGGCGGCGAGCATGATATCGCGCGCGAATCCGGTCACCCGCGAGAGCAGCGTGAAACCGCCGACGGTGAAGATGCGTCCAAGCATGCGCCGCTTCTAGCGCATATTCGCCAAACGGCGAAATCAGGCCCTGAACCGTTTAGGCACGATCCGGCCCGAAACCGGAAGGCCACTTTTCGGGATCATCCTTGAAGGGCGCCGCGTACCGCCTCGATCACCCGCTGCTGCGTCGCCTCGTCGAGATAGGCGTGCATCGGCAGGCTGATGACATCGTCCGACAGCCGCTCGCTTGCCGGCAGCCCGCCTTCGGCGACCGGGAATTCCCGATAGGCGGTCTGCTGATGCATCGATTTCGTGTAGTAGATCGCGGTCGGAATCCCCTGCGCCTTCAGAGCGGCGGCGAAATCGTCGCGGTTGGTGCCGTTGGGCAGCCGGATGGTGTACTGCGCCCATACCGACGTGCAGCCTGAGGCAAGGCGAGGCACGGTCACGAGATTGCCGAGCCCGCGCGCGTAGCGTGCCGCCGCCTCGTTGCGCGCCGCGATCTCGTCTTCGAAGATTTTAAGCTTCTCGATCAGGATCGCCGCCTGCATGGTGTCGAGCCGTCCGGTGATGCCGAGCCGGACATTGTCGTATTTGTCCGAACCCTGGCCATGGACGCGGATGCTGCGCAGCGTCTCCGCCAGCGCATCGTCGTCGGTGAAGATGGCGCCGCCGTCGCCGAAGCAGCCGAGCGGCTTTGCCGGAAAGAAGCTGGTGGCGGTGGCCAGACCGAACGTGCCGAGCTTCCGGCCCTTGTAGCTGGCGCCGAATCCCTGGGCGGCGTCATCCAGCACGAACAGGCCTTCGGCTTCGGCGATCGCGCCGATCGCGTCATGGTCGGCACTCTGCCCGAACAGGTCGACCGGAATCACGGCGCGTGGCGTGAGGCCGCGCTGCCGTGCCGTCGCGATGCCGCGCTTGAGCGAGGCGGTATCCACGTTGAATGTCGCCTCGTCGACATCGACGAAAACCGGCGTCGCGCCGGTCAGCGCGACGGCCTCGCCGGTCGCGCAGAACGTGAACGACGGGCACAGCACCGCGTCGCCGGGGCCGACTTGTTTCGCCATCAGCACCATCAGCAGCGCATCGGTGCCGCTGGCGCAGCTTACGACGTGCCTGGCGCCGGAAAATTTCGCAAGTGCTTCTTCCAGTGCGGCGACTTCCGGTCCGTTGATGAACTGGCAGTGGTTGAGCACGCGGGCAACGGCCTCATCGATGGATTTGCCGAGCCGCCGGCGCTGCGCGGCGATGTCGATGAAGGGAACGGGTTCTGGACGCATATGCTGGTTCATGGAGCCTTTGACTGGATAGGTATTGATGAGTTCAGCCGGCGATGCGGCGCGGTCCCTTGCGCGCGGCAGAGGCTGCGGGCTTGGCGGGTTTCTCCAGGCAGCGGATCGCAATCTCGAGGCTGGCGACGCCTTCGTCGCCGGAAACCGCCGGCACGCTGCCGGTGCGAACCGCGTCGAGAAACGCGATCAGCTCGGCGCGCAGCGGTTCGTCATGTCCGACCGGCAGATGGCGCATCGAATAGCTGCCGTCCGGCTTGAAGCCGAAACACTCCGTCACCTGCCGGGTCAGCAGATCGCCCATCACATATTTGCCGCGGGTCGCGACCGTGACGTTGCGCGCCTTGAACGGCGTCAGCCAGTTGGTGTTGATGTGGGCGAGCACGCCCGAGGCGGTCCGGAATTGCAGCAGCGCAATGTCCTCGCGCTCGGCGATCGCACTCGATAGCTGCGGCTGCACCTCGATGATGTCGGACTCGGTGAACCAGCGGATCAGGTCGATATCGTGCACGGCGAGATCGATGACGACGCCGACATTCGACATGCGCGGCGGAAACGGCCCGACGCGGGTGATGCCGATGGAGAGAATGTCCTCCCCCGCAATCGCCTGCTTGATCGCGGCGACCGCCGGGTTGAAGCGCTCGACATGGCCGACCATCAGCGTCACGCCGGCCTTGCGCGCCGCATTGACGATGTCCTGCCCTTCCTCGACGGTCGAGGCGACCGGCTTCTCCACCAGGACGTGGATGTTGCGCGCGATACAGGCCAGCGCGATCTCGTGATGCAGGTGGGTAGGCGCTGCGATGGTGATGGCCTCGACGCCTTCGGCGAACAGCTCATCGATCTCCGCGAACGCGCGGCACCCGGCAAAAGCGGTGGCCCGTGCGCGATGCTCCTGCAGAGGATCGACGATGCCGACCAGCGTCACGCCGGGCAGACCGGCCAGCACGCGGGCATGGTTGCTGCCCATCACGCCCGCGCCGACGACGCCTATGCGCAGCGCGCGTTTTGCATCGGCCGTTGCGCCCGATACGGACTCTCTGGAACTCATCTAAATCGACCCCAACAGAAGTGTGCCCGCGAACATCCCGGCCGTTCTCTAGCACGACGCCACAAACGTGGCGAATGCCATCGGCCGTTTCCGGACACGTTTTGATTCAAAGAGTTACATCGTCCCGGCAATAGATGGGCCGCCGGCCCGGTAAACTACCGCTGTTCTAGGTGCGGCGGTAGTCATCCTCGATACGGATGATGTCGTCCTCGCCGAAATAGCTGCCGGTCTGCACCTCGATCAGCTCGAGCTGGATCTTGCCGGGGTTCTCCAGCCGGTGCACCGCGCCGATCGGGATATAGATCGATTCGTTCTCGTGCACGGTCTTGACTGTTTCGTTGACGGTCACCTGCGCCGTGCCGCGCACCACGATCCAGTGCTCGGCGCGATGGTGGTGCTTCTGCAGCGAGAGCCGGCCGCCCGGCTTCACGATGATGCGCTTGACCTGGTGACGGTCGCCATTGTCGACCGATTGATAGGAGCCCCAGGGGCGATGCACCCTGATGTGATCCTCGGTCACTTGCGGCGCTACGTTCTTCAGTCTTGCGACCAGCCGCTTCAGCCCGTCGGCGTCCTTTTGCCGGCTCACCAGCACGGCGTCCTGGGTCGCGACCACCACGAGGTCGTCGACGCCTTCCAGCGCCACCAGCGCGCGGTCAGTCGAAACATTGCAGTTGCGGGAGTCCTCGAACACGGCTGCGCCCCGCGCCGCGTTGCCGTCGCCGTCCTTGTCGGACAATTCCCACACCGCATGCCAGGAGCCGACATCGGACCAGCCGCATGCGACCGGCACCACGGCGGCGCGCGAGGTCTTTTCCATCACCGCATAGTCAATCGAGATCGACTTCGCCGATCCGAACGCGGCCTCGTCGAGCTTGACGAATCCGAGGTCGCTTCCGGCCTTCGCGACCGCGTCGGTGACGGCCTGCACACTCTCCGCATCGAGCTTGCGGTACTCATCCGACAACACAGCGGCACGGAACATGAAGTTGCCGCTGTTCCAGAGATAGCCTGACCTGACGTAGTCAGCCGCGGTCGCCGGATCCGGCTTCTCGACGAACTTTGCGACCGCGCGGACCTTGCCGGAAATGGTCTCGCCGGGATTGATGTAGCCGTATTCGGTAGCGGCGCGTTCGGGCGGCACGCCGAATGTCACGATGTGTCCGGCTTCCGCGGCGGCAAGCCCCTCGCGGCACGCAGCGAGGAACGCTGCCGTGTCGGCAACCACGTGATCGGCGGCAAGCGCCAGCACAATCGCTTCCTTGTCGCGCGCCAGCGCAAAGGCGGCGCCGGCCGCGATCGCGGGCCCGGAATCGCGCCGCATCGGCTCGAGCAGCACGTCGGCCTCCAGGCCGATCTCCGCCGATTGCTCGCGCACCATGAAGCGATAGGCGTTGTTGGTGATGACGACCGGCCGCTCGAACAGCGCAGCGTCCGAAACCCGCAGCAGCGTGTCCTGGAACGTGGAGCGCGCGCCGAACAGGGAAAGAAACTGCTTCGGGTGCACCTCGCGCGATGCCGGCCACAGCCGCGTCCCGGCGCCGCCGCACATGATCAGTGGGATAATTCGTCGATTCATCGGTGTCTCAGATCCTGTGATAGTCGCGATACCAGGCGACGAATGCACGAAGGCCGTCCTCGATCGAGGTCTGCGGCCTGAAGCCCGCGTCACGCATGAGTTCCGCGACGTCGGCGAAGGTCTCGGTCACGTCTCCGGGTTGCATCGGCAACATCTCCCTGACCGCCGGGCGGCCGAGTTCCTGCTCCAGAACCGCTACCACATGGGTGAGTTCTTCCGGATGATTATTGCCGACATTGTAAATTTTGGCCGGCGCGCCTGCTGCCGGGCCACCGTCGACGGGCACCTGGTCGACCAGCCGCGATACGACACGGGTCACATCGTCGACAAAGGTAAAATCGCGCCGCATCCGGCCATGGTTAAAGAGGCTGATCGGCGTGCCCGAAAGGATCGCCCTGGTGAAGATGAAAATCGCCATGTCGGGCCGCCCCCACGGTCCGTAAATGGTAAAGAACCGCAATCCCGTCGCCGGGAGGCGGTAAAGGTGGCTGTACGAATGCGCGATCAGTTCGTTGGCCTTCTTTGTGGCGGCGTAGAGGCTGATCGGCTGATCGGTCTTGTCGTCCACCGAAAACGGCAGCTTGGTATTGGCGCCGTAGACCGACGACGACGACGCATAGACCAGATGGCCGCATCCGTGATGCCGGCAGCCTTCCAGCACGTTGAGAAAACCTTCCAGATTGGCGTCGGCATAGTCATGCGGATGATCGATCGAATGGCGCACACCGGCCTGCGCCGCGAGATGGACCACTCTTGGAAAGCGGTGCTTGGCGAACAGGCGTTCGATTGAGGCGCGATCGGCGAGATCGATCTGTTCGAATGCAAAGCGCGGTTCGCCGCGGAGAATTTTCAGCCGGGCCTGCTTCAGCGCCGGATCGTAATAGCTGTTGAGATTGTCGAGACCAACCACGGTCCGGCCTGCGGCCAGCAGCGCACGGGAGACGTGGAAGCCGATGAAGCCGGCAGCCCCCGTGACCAGTATGGATTGATCCGACATCAGGTCCTCAAATCTGGCACCACCTGCGCCCGCGCCTCTTTACCCGCCACGTCGAGGGGGCTGCAATACCCACCGGGCGCGGCTATTGCCAGACCGGCCCGAAAACCATACCAAGGCGGCGAAGTTCGACGCATGGCGCCGAATTTGCGCTAATTCCCCCCTCTCAAACCCAAACACGGGCGAGATGCGCCGGATTCTGCTTTCTCTACTCAAGATTCTCGTCTCGGCGGCGCTGCTGTATTTCTCGCTGCGCAAGGTGGATCTGGCCGAGTTGGCATCGCGCCTTGACTTTTCCAGCCTGGGCTGGATCGGGCTCGCGATCGCCGTCACGTTCCTGCAGCTATTCGTCGGCGTGTTGCGATGGCGCGTGATCGGTGCAGAGTGCGGGGCGCCACTGCCTACCAAACAGGCGATGCGCTTCAACGTGATCGGAACCTTCTTCAACCAGACGCTGCCGTCCTCGATCGGTGGTGACGCGGTGCGGCTGTGGCTCGTTGCACGCACGGGCGCCGGATGGCGGGCAGCGACTTATTCGATCTTCGTCGACCGTGCCATCGGCCTGATCGCGCTCGCCGTCATTATCGTGGCCAGCCTGCCCTGGAGCTATCGCCTGATTACCGATTCCCACGGCAGGTCGGCGCTGCTGTTTGTCGATTTCGCGGCCCTTGCCGGCGGTCTCGGATTTCTCGTGCTCGGGAGACTGGATTGGCCGTGGCTGAAGCGCTGGTGGGGAACCCATCACATCCACGCCTGTTCTGTGATCGCCAACCGCGTGCTGTTCAGCCGCGCCCATGGCCCCAAGGTCGCGGTGCTGTCGCTGCTCGTGCACGTGCTCACCGTCGTCATCGCCTGGTGCGTGGTGCAATCGATCGACGCCCCGGTGGTGTTCGGCCAGATCTTCCAGTTGGTCCCGCCCGTGATGCTGATCACCATGCTGCCGATCTCGATTGCCGGCTGGGGTGTCCGCGAGGCCACGATGGGGCTGGCTTTCGGATACGCCGGCCTGATTGCCAATGAAGGGGTCAATATCTCGCTGCTGTTCGGCGCGGTATATTTCATTGTCGGCGCGATCGGCGGCGTGGTCTGGATTCTCAGCGCCGAAAAGGCAGCACAGGGAACGGTGCCGATCGAGGTTCCCAAATAGCCTTGATAATAGCCTTCACAATAACTTCACGTCACCTTCACGTCGGGTCATGGCCAATTCGCAACTACTGCTGACGTTTGCCGCGGCTGCCGCGGCGGGATTGCTGTCGGGCGTCATGACATCGGCGATCCGGCCGCTGCTTCTGCGGGTCGCACTCGCAAAACCCAACGCGCGCTCTTCGCATCGTATTCCGACCCCGCAGGGCGGGGGCATCGCCGTCGTCGCGGCCACCCTGGTCGTTGCTACCGCTTCCATCGCGCTCGTCGGCACCAGCGATGCCAGCATTCCCTTCGCCGTTTTCGGCGCGACGCTGTTTATCGCGGCCGTGGGCTTTGCCGACGATGTCCGATCGATTCAGGTGTTGCCGCGGCTCCTGCTGCAGGGAGCCGCGGTCGCCGTGGTAATCCTTGCCGTGCCGGAAAGCCTGCGCATCGTTCCGGCCTGCCCGCTATGGATTGAACGCGCGCTGCTGCTGCTGGCGGGTCTGTGGTTCGTGAACCTGGTCAACTTCATGGACGGCCTGGACCTGATGACCGTGGCCGAAATCGTGCCGATCACCGGCGCGGTTGTTCTGCTTGGCTGGCTCAGCGACCTTCCGGCATCGACGATCCTGGTCGCCGCGGCGCTGTTCGGCGCGATGCTCGGTTTCGTACCGTTCAACCGGCCGGTGGCGAAGATCTTTCTCGGCGACGTCGGCAGCCTGCCGATCGGCCTGTTGGTCGGCTGGTGTCTGCTGCAGCTTGCCTGGCACCAGCAATTTGCCGCCGCGCTGCTGTTGCCCCTCTATTATCTCGCCGATGCGACCGTCACCTTGCTGCGGCGGATGGCGCGGCGCGAACCGTTCTGGGCCGCACACCGCTCGCACTTCTACCAGCGCGCCACCGACAACGGTTTTTCGGTGTCGCGCGTCGTAAGCGAGGTCTTCGCGCTCAACACCATGCTCGCCGCACTGGCGGTCGGCTCGGCGATGACCTCGTCGACCACGATCTCAGTCCTGCTCCTGGTCATCGGCGTCATCGCCACCGCCCTTCTGATGCGGCGTTTCTCGCGCAGGCGGCCGTCTCAGGTCTAACCCGGCCTGGCTTCGCGAACGGCCCGCACGCCCCGTAGAGAGATATCGGACATCGGAAAAAGCTCAGGCGGCGTTCGATCCGAACTCCGGCACGGCATCCTTGAGGACCGCACGGATGGTGGAACGGTCATCCCTCGCGATCGCCTCCTCCAGCGCCGCGAGCCATTTTCGCAAGGTCTGCATCGGCGGCTCTTTCGGCCTGGCCGCCATGATGCCGGCGATACCGATCTCCACCGTCGGCTCCTGGCTGGCAAACAGGATTTCGTTCAGCCGCTCGCCCGGACGCATCCCGGTGAACACCACCTCGACATCGATGCCGGGCTCCAGACCGGACAGGCGGATCATTCGCTCGGCGAGTTCCACGATCTTGACCGGCTGCCCCATGTTGAGGACGTAGACCGAGACATCGGGCCGCGCCGGCGTCAAAGCGTGGGTCGCCGCCGTCAGCACCAGGTCGCAGGCCTCGCGGATCGTCATGAAGTAACGGACCATGTCCGGATGCGTGACCGTGACGGGGCCGCCCGCCTCGATCTGCGCCTTGAATTTCGGCACGACCGACCCGTTGGACGCCAGCACGTTGCCGAACCGCACCGAGATCAGGCGCATCCTCGGCTTGCCGGCCGATTGCGTCATCAGGTCATGGTCGAGCGCCTGGCAATACATTTCGGCGAAACGCTTGGTCAGGCCGAGCATCGAGACCGGTTCGATCGCCTTGTCGGTCGAAATCATCACCATGGCCTCGGCGCCCGCCGCCAGCGCCGCATCGGCGACATTGACCGATCCGAAGATGTTGGTCTTGACGCCTTCGCTCCAGTCACGCTCCAGGATCGGCACGTGCTTGAGCGCTGCGGCATGGAACACGATGTCGGGCTTGAATTCGTTCATCAGGCGTATGATCCGCTCGCGATCGCGGATGTCCGCAATCCGGCCCTCGATCACGGCGCCGGTGGCCCGCTCGGTCAGCGCCTCCGTCACCGCATACAGCGCCGGCTCCGAATGCTCGATCACAAGCAGTCGCGAGGCGCCGAAAGTCGCGATACGGTCGCAAATTTCTGAGCCGATCGAGCCCCCGCCCCCGGTGACGATGATCGCCTTGCCCTTCACCAGGGTTTCCAGGCGCGCGTAGTCGATCTTTTGGCTGGCCCGCAGCAGCAAGTCCTCGACGGCAACGTTGGTCAGCCTTGGCACGTCGCCGCTTTCGAGAGACGGCAGGCGGCTGGCGATCACGCCCATCCGCTTCGCGCGCATCAGAACCGCTTCGGGACGCGCCTCGGGTTCGAAGGCCGACGGGGTCATGACCAGCCGCGATATCGGCTTGCCGCGCCCGGCATAGTCGCGGATCACATCCTCGACATCGTCGATGCCGCCGAGCACCGGAACGTTGCGGATCGACTGCCCGCGGTCTGCGGCCGATGGCGACAGCACGCCGACCGGCCAAAGCTGCTTGACGGCGCCGCTCTCGATCCCGCGCAACAGCACCTCGGCGTCCGCAGCACGGCCGATCAGGAGGGTCGATGACGCCCCTTCGGTCCTGGCGTGGCGGCGGACACGCGAATAGCGGAAATAGCGATAGCCGAACCGAAGCGCGCTCAGCGCGAATACCTGGAGAAACCAGTAGAGGACGATGGTGATGCGGCCGAACAGCACCGGCGACTTGCTGTTCGTCGCCCCGAAGATAAAGGCATAGTCCAGCACGATCAGTGCGACCGTCAGGACGGTCGCCACCCGCAGGATATTCAACGCATCCGGCAGCGAAATGAAACGCCATTTCGTCGTCGTCAGGTTGAAGACGTAGCAGATGATCACGCTGAAGATGACGAAGAACGGCAGGATGCGCAGCAACAGCGGCAGGCGCGCGTAGAACGCCTCGCCCCCCTCGAAGCGCAGATAGAAGCTGGCCAGCAGCGCAAAGGCCGTCGCCAGCGCGTCATGCGCTGCGATCAGGTAGTTGCGATGCGTCAGTTGTGAAAGCGGCGTCATTCCATTGACCGGCTGCGAAAAATCCGGGGATTCGCAGGACATCCCGCGCCCGCTGATATCTCATCTGCGGCGTGCATGCCAGCGATCATGGCCGGACAGTTCCACTGGATTCCGCGGCATCGCCCCTGACTCTTTCCTGCAACACCATGCCGCCGGCGACGCCTGCGCCGAGCACATACATCCAGCCCTCGTGGAAGTCGAAGATGTGCGAGTTGAACAACGAGGTGAAGATGTTTTGTACGACCACCAGCAATCCGATCCAGGCGACGAGCCCTTCGCCACGAAACAGCAGCAGGTGCACCATCCACATCGCGTATAACAGGACGACCCCGACGGTACCCCACTGCACAGCAATGTTCAATGTCTGGTTGTGCGGATTGGCAATTACCTGATCCCGGGGCTGGTCGGCCGCGGCCCGTTCGAATAGCCCGCGCATCGAGCCGGTTCCGTGGCCGATGACCGGCGCCTCCGAAATGAACCGCAGCGATTTTTGCCAGAACTCCAGCCGTTGCCCTACCGACGTCACGTGCTCGTTCGACTTGTATTGCTGATAATCCTTCAGCATGCGCTGCGGGCCCCACCGTACGTCAGGCGTGGCAAACCAGACGAGGCCCCCCAGTGCGATCATCACGCCAACGAGGATCAGGCTGGTCCGCCGCCTCAGGTGAAGCAGCGCAAACACGCCGATCATGATCGGCATCGTCACGATGGCTGTCCGAGAAACGGTCACCAGTGCCATGTTGACGAGGAATCCGAGCGCGACCGCCCCCAGTGCTGCGGCCTGCCATATCCGGTTCGACCGCAGCAGATTGAAGATCGGATAGATCAGCGCGACCGCGCACAGCGCGAATTCCTGGCTCTGGGCGATATAATTCTTGACGAAGATGCCGCGCCCGCCGCCCGGTTCGCCCGGGGCCTTGAGCGAAAGGCTGGGATCGAACGCGACCAGGCACGACACCAGCATCAGCAGCGTGCAGGACACCAGGAATGCGATGAAGACCCACATCCCGCGCGACGACCGCTCGAAATGATAGATCAGCACCGGCAGCACAAGCAGCTTGAGGGTCGGACTGATGGCTTTGAGCTGCGCGCCGCGCTCCGCGTCAGACCAGAGCGTGCCGACAACGGCCAGACCGACGAGCGCCAGCGGCAGATAGCAAATCGGCCGTTTCAGCAGCCGTCCGAAGGCGCGCCAATCCATCACCCATATTGCCGCGCACAGCCAGAACGCGATGAAGATGGCGACCAGCGAGGTCGACCACGGCAGCGCGAGCGCAGTAAGGACGGCGAAAACATCCGCAACCGTCGTCCACACCGTGCGGTCCCGCCAATGCCGCCGCACCGGGGGCATCGGCGCGGTCTCGGCACTCACGCTCACAGCTTGCCTCCGCGCGCGCGATCGACCAGCGACGTCGTGCTGTGACCCGGCAGAATATCGACCAGCACGACTTCACCGCCGGTGGCCTCGACGATTTCGTAACCGACGACCTGCTCGCGGGTGTAGTCGCCGCCCTTGACCAGCACGCTCGGCCGGACCCGCGTGATCAGGTCGATCGGCGTGTCCTCCTCGAACAGCGCGACGAGATCGACCGCTTCCAGCGCCGCCAGCACTTCGGCCCGCGCGCGCTCATCCTGCACCGGACGATCCTCGCCCTTGAGGCGCTTCACCGAGGCATCGCTGTTGAGACCGACGACCAGGCGGTCGCAGGCACCGCGCGCGGCCGTCAGCACCTTGACGTGACCGGGATGCAGGATGTCGAAGCAGCCATTGGTGAAGCCGATCCGCAGTCCCTGCTTGCGCCATTCCGCCAGATGCGTGGCGAGGTCGCCGCCTGCCGCCACGATTTTTTCCTCGGCCGCCAGCGATGCATGCGGCAGGATTTTTCGCCGCAGTTCCGCCGGCGTCACCGTGGCTGTGCCTTTCTTGCCGACGGCAACCGCAGCCGCTGCATTCGCCATCCGCAGCGCGGTCTCCCAATCGGCCCTCGCCGCCAGCGTCAGCGCCAATACCGCGGCGACCGTATCGCCGGCGCCGGAGACGTCGCGCACCTTGACCGGAAGCGCCGGCACGTGGATCGCCTCGCCGCCGCGAACCACCAGCGTCATGCCATGCTCGCTTTGCGTCACCAGCATGGCCTCGCAATCGGCCAGATACATGGCGTCCTGCGCGGCGTCGGCGATGTTCTTGTCGGTATCGGCACGGCTCCGGGTCGCCTCCGCGAACTCCTTGCGATTTGGCGTCAGCAGCGTCGCGCCGCGATAGATCGCGAAATTGGCGCTCTTCGGATCGACGATCACCCGCTTCCCAAGCTTCTTTGCGGTGTCGATGATGTTGCGGATCACCCGCGCCGTCAGCACGCCCTTGGCATAGTCGGACAACAGCACGATATCGGCGCGGGCGAGTTGCGGCAGGATCGCGTCGATCAGCTTCTGCTCGATCGCAGGCGGCGCCGGCTGCGCCACCTCCCAATCCGCGCGCAGCATGTGGGTGGAAAAATGCTCGGAGACGAAGCGCACCTTGCGCGTCGTCGGACGGCTCGCATCCGAGACCAGCACGGCCTCGATCAGGCTTTCCCGCGCCAGTTCCGCCCTGAGTTTGGCCCCTGCCTCGTCCTCTCCGACCAGTCCTGCAAAGATGCATCGTCCACCGAGCGAGGCGATATTGCGCGCGACGTTGCCGGCGCCGCCGACATTGGTCTCGCTGCGCTGGACCGCGATGACAGGCGCCGGCGCCTCCGGCGAAACGCGCGACACTTCGCCATAGACGAATTCGTCGAGCATGAGGTCACCGACGCAGAGCACGGTCTGGTTTCGGATTGCCTCGCTCAAGGCTTCAAAGTCAAACATGGGTGTACCTTCAGCCCGTCAGCGAAAGCGATCGGCGCGATCGAGGAAGCCCTTTACATAACTGTCCACCGCCTCTTCCAGCGCGGTGAAGCCGCCATTGTAGCCGGCGCGCTGCAAGCGGCCGACATCGCTCTGGGTAAAGTATTGATAGCTGTCGCGGATCTGTTCGGGCATGTCGATGTACTGGATATTCGGCCTGGCCCCGAGCGCGGCATACGCGGCCAGCATCAGGTCGCGAAAACTGCGCGCGGTGCCGGTGCCGACGTTGAACAGCCCGCTGACGCCGGGCGAAGCCAAAAGCCACATCGTGACGCGCACAACGTCGTCGACATAGATGAAATCGCGGCGCTGGTCGCCATCGGCGATCCCGTCGCGGTGGGACTTGAACAACTGCACGGGACGGCCGGCCTTGACGTCGTCGAAGCGCCGCGCCAGCACGCTCATCATCGTGCCCTTGTGATATTCATTGGGGCCGAACACGTTGAAGAACTTCAGCCCGGCCCATTGCGGCGGCAGGCGCTCACCGCGCGCGGCGCGCTCGGCCACCGCCATGTCGAACAAATGCTTGCTCCAGCCATAGAGGTTCATCGGCCGCAGCTTCTTCAGGGCGTCCATCGAGGGATCATCACGAAACCCCTGCTCTCCGTCGCCATAGGTTGCCGCCGAGGACGCGTAGATCAGCGGCGTGGCGTTGGCGGTGCACCAGTCGAGCAGCCGCATCGAGAGGCGGAAATTGGTCTCGATCACCAGGTCGCCGTCGGTCGCGGTGGTCTCCGAGATGGCGCCGAGATGGATCACGGCCTCGAGCCGGCGGCCCTTCAGCCACTCCATCAGTTCGGGCGGCGGCACGAAATCGGCAAGCTGGCGCTTGGCCAGGTTGCGCCATTTGCCGTCATGGCCCAGCACGTCGCACACCGCTACGTCGCGGCCGGCGTCGTTCAACGCGGCCACAACATTCGATCCGATAAAACCGGCACCCCCGGTTACCAGCAGCATGCCGTCCCCTGACCAAGATTGTTCAGGGGCCAGCTTTGCCCCAGTCCCGCGCGGCAGGCAACTTGACTGATCGCGACTTTACCTGCCGCCTCGGAGCAGTTACCGACGGGGCCGAAACTACGCTGTTAAGGCCTACCAAGAGATGAATTCATATTCACAAAACGGGATCGAGCTGGAGGACGCCGCCGATACGCGGCCGATCCTGATTATCCCCTATATGTGGATCGGCGATTTCGTCCGGGGTCATACGGTCATTCGCGTCCTCAAACAGCGCTGGCCGAACCGGCCTGTCGACCTCCTGGTGACCTCCCTGTGCGCGCCCTTGGTCGATTACATGCCGGGCGTCCGGGCCGGAATTGTCTGGGACCTGCCCCGGGGCCGGCTTGCGCTGACCAAGCAGTGGCGACTGGCGGCAAAACTGCGCGCCAAGGGCTATGGAACCGTCCTCGTCATGCCCCGCACCTGGAAGGCCGCGATTGCCCCGACGCTGGCCGGCATCCCGGAACGGGTCGGCTTTTTCGGCGAAGCCCGATTCGGGCTGATCAACCGGATGCGCTGGGGCGAGAAGGCCCTGCCGCGCTTCATCGACAAGAACGCCGCGCTGGCCCTGCCCGCGCAGGCGGCTTTGCCGCCGGAATGGCCGGTGCCGCAATTATCCGTACCCGCTGAGGAAACGGCCCGCTGGCGCCAGGCCAACGGCCTCGGCACCGGGCCCGCGGTAGCGCTGGGGCCGGGCTCGGTCGGCGCCTCCAAGCGCTGGACCTATTACCCCGAAGCCGCGCGGCTGTTGATCGCGCGCGGCCTCGATGTCTGGGTGGTCGGCGGTCCCGGCGAGAAGGCGCTGGCGCAGGAGATCGTGGCCGCTGCTGGCAGCAAGGTCCGCGACCTCACCGGGCCGGATCTGCGCAACGGCATCCTGGCGATGGCAGCCGCCGGCGTCGCCATTTCGAACGATTCGGGCCTGATGCATATCGCGGCCGCGATCGGCACGCCGACCATGGGGATTTTCGGGCCGACCAGCCCCTATCTGTGGGCGCCGCTGAACGGTCTCGCGGCGACGGTGCTTCAGACCAAATCGCAGCTTTCGTGCCAGCCCTGCCAGCGCACCGTCTGCACCATGAACGACCATCGCTGCATGCGCGACATCGAAGCCCCTTATGTCGCCGAGATCGCGCACCGCCTGCTGGTGACGCATCCCAAGGCCTGATCGTCCTGATTACATCAGTGCGCGATAAACCGCGGCAATCGCATTCGCCTCGGCATCGAGGCTGAATTTCTTCTGAACGCGCTCCCGCGCCCGCGCCCCCATCGCGTTCGCCGATGCCGGGTCGCGCATCAAGGGCTCCAGCGCGGCGGCCAGCGCATCGACGTCGCCGGGCGGGACCAGCACGCCAGTCACGCCATCCTCGACCACGAACTCGGCTGCGCCAGCGCGTGCCGCCACCAGCGCCGCCCCTGACGACATCGCTTCGATCAGCGTCAGGCCAAAGCCCTCGTTGCGCGAGGTGAAGGCGTAGATCGTCAGCCGCTGGTACCAGCGCTGCACGTCCTCGATTTCGAGTTCGCCCGTGATGACGACGCGCGCTGCCAGCCCGGCGGCCTCGATCTGCTTCTTCAATCCGTTGGCAAAGCCCTGCTGCTCCGGCACCACGGCGCCGACGATGACGGCCGTAAAATCAGGATAGCGCGGCAGCAGCCGGCACATCGCCTCGACGAACACATCTGTGCCCTTTTGCGCGCGCACCCGGCCGAAGCAGCCGATCGCGTAACGGCCGGGCAGTTTCGCCTCGGCAAACGCCGACACGCGATCGGCCGGCGGTGCGTAGCGATCGGTGTCGACGCCATGCATCACCACGGTAGCGTCGCGCTTGAGAAACGAGGCTGACAGTTCGGAGGTCGCGATGATCGCGTCCATCTGCCGGATCAGCCAGCGCGTCAGCCAGGTGTGGTGCCGCTGCGCGGCGGAGGTGAACACGAGTTGCAGCGGCCAGCCGAGCGCGCGCAGCATGACGCCCGCCATCATCTCGTCGTTGCGCCGCGCGTGCCAGATCAACGGCGTGCAGCGGCGCCAGAGTTTCAACAGATCCGAAAATCCCATTCGGGCGATGCCGTCGGGCGCGTGCGGCCCGAGCCACGCTGCCCGGTACATCCGGGCAAGCTTCGGCGCCACCATGCGATTGGTCGCCGTGACGCCGGAGTAGCGCCTGTGCAGATTCGGCACGATCAGTTGCAGATCGCGGCTGGAATTGATCTCGATGGGCACGCCCGGCTCCGTTTCGGCAAGCTCCTATACGCAACATTAAGCATAGTGGCCAGTTCACCCGTACAGTTCACTTGCGCCGAAACTCCCTCTTCACCCCCTCCCAACTAGCATCGCTCCCAATAAATGGGAGAGTTGAACTGATGACCGTGCTCGTCACCGGTGGCGCCGGCTATATCGGCAGCCATATGGTTCATGCGCTGGTGGAAGCCCGCGAAAGCGTCGTCGTGGTCGACAACCTGTCCACCGGATTTTCCAGCTTCCTGCCCGAAGGCGTGCCGCTGTTCATCGGCGACGCCGGCGACGAAAACCTCGTCGAGGGTGTGATCGCCCAGCACGGCGTCGAGAGCATCATCCACTTTGCCGGCTCCGTCGTGGTCCCGGACTCGATGCGCGACCCGCTCGGCTATTACCGCAACAACACCATGACGACCCGGAGCCTGCTCAACGCCGCGGTCAAGGGCGGCGTCAAGCGCTTCATCTTTTCATCGACGGCCGCCGTCTACGGCAATCCCGAACAGGTGCCGGTGCCGGAACATGCGCCGACACGGCCGATGTCGCCCTATGGTTCTTCCAAGCTCATGACCGAGATCATGCTGCACGATGTCGCCGGCGCCCACGACATGAGCTATGTCGTGCTGCGCTATTTCAACGTCGCAGGCGCCGATCCCTTCGGACGCGTCGGCCTCGCCACCGTTGGCGCGACGCATCTCCTGAAGATCGCGGTCGAAGCCGCCACCGGACAACGCGCCAAGGTCGACGTGTTCGGGACCGACTATCCGACCCGGGACGGCAGTTGCATCCGCGACTTCATCCACGTCTCCGACCTGGCGCAGGCGCATCGCGCAGCGCTGTCCTATCTGCGCGGCGGCGGCAGCTCGATCACGTTGAACTGCGGCTACGGCCGCGGCTACTCCGTGCTCGAAACGCTGGAGGCGGTGCGCCGGGTCTCGTCGAGCAATTTCGCGGTCCAGTACGCGCCGCGGCGGTCCGGCGACATCATGACCATGGTCGCAGATATCAGCCGCATCCGTGCCACGCTGGACTGGAAGCCGCGCTACGACGATCTCGACACCATCGCCGCCCATGCGCTGATCTGGGAAGAAAAGCTGGTTCGCGAACGCGGCCTTCCGCAGCAGGCGCAATCGGCGTGAAACCAAGCACTTATTTGGCTTGAAAAACCCTGCTTTAGCAGGCATGGAGGCATCGCAGCAGCCCTGACGCGCTGGCCCATCGGCTAGGTGCCGTCAATGGAACGCGGATGACCGAACTTCCAAGCGAAACGCCCCGAAAAATCACCGACGATCCCTATGGCGCGGCGGTCCTGATCCGGCGTCTTGTCACCGAACAGGGGCTCGCCTACTGGCGGCGCTACCTGCTGGCATTCGTGCTGATGGGGATTTCGGCGGCGACCATGGCCGGTTCCGCCTATCTGCTCGGCGAGGTCATCAACAAGGCCTATGTCGACAAGGACGTGCGCGGGATCGCGATCCTGTCGCTGGTCACCATCGTCATCTTCACCATCAAGGGCGCGGCGACCTACGGGCACACCGTGATCCTGTCGCAGATCGGCAACGCGATCCTCGCCAACAACCAGCGGGCGCTGTTCGCCAAGCTGATGAGCGAAAACATCGCCTTCTTCTCCGAGCGGCATTCCTCGGAGTTCCTGGCGCGGCTGACCGCCGGCGCCACGTCGGTGACGCAGGTGCTCAATCTGCTGATCAACGCCATCGGTCGCGATCTGCTGTCGCTGATCGCGCTCGTCACCGTCATGGTGATGACCGATCCGATGATGGCGCTACTCGGCTTTGCGGTGGCGCCGCCGGCGATGATCGTGCTGCGCAAGCTGGTGAAGCGCATCAAGGGCCTCGCCCACAACCAGTTCTCAGGCACCGCCGACATCATGGAGACGATGCAGGAATCGCTGCAGGGCATCCGCACGGTGAAGGCGTTCACGCTGGAACAGGCGATGCGCGAGCGGATCGACGCCAGCATCACCGCGGTCGAGCGCAACGCCAACAAGATGGCACGTGTGTCCAACCGCTCCAGCCCGCTGATGGAAACGCTCGGCGGCTTCGCGATCGCGGGCGGCCTGATGTATGGCGGCTACCGCGTGGTCGCGATGGGCGCTTCGCCCGGGCAATTCTTCTCGTTCCTGACCGCGTTCCTCCTGGCCTACGAGCCAGCCAAGCGGCTGGCGCGGCTCAACATCGAGCTCAACAGCAATCTGATCGGCGCGCGCAAGCTTTTGGAAATCGTCGACAGCCCGCCGAGTGAGCCTGACGACAGCGACAAGCCGGCGCTCAAGCTCAGCGATGCCCGCGTCGAGTTTCGCGATGTCACGTTCGGCTACCGGCCAAGCGAGCCGGTGCTGCGCCGCATGAGTTTTGTCGCCGAACCCGGCAAGACCACCGCGCTGGTCGGGCCGTCCGGCGGCGGCAAGTCAACCGTGCTGGCGCTGCTGCTGCGGCTCTATGAGGTCAATGGCGGCGCGATCCTGATCGACGACCAGGTGATCTCGGACGTGTCGCGGCATTCGCTGCGCGCACAGACCGGCTATGTCGGGCAGGACGTCTATCTGTTCCGCGACACTATCGGCGCCAACATCGCCTTCGGCAAGGTCGGCGCCACGCAGGACGAGATCGTGGCGGCCGCGAAGGCCGCCTGCGCGCACGACTTCATCATGGGCTTTCCGCTGGGCTACGACACCCCGGTCGGCGAACACGGCACGCAACTGTCAGGCGGGCAGCGCCAGCGCATCGCGGTCGCCCGCGCGCTGGTCAAGAACGCGCCGATCATCCTGCTGGATGAGGCCACCGCTGCGCTGGATTCGGAATCCGAAAAGGCCGTGCAGGAGGCGATCGAGCATCTCTGCCAGAACCGCACCACCATCGTCATCGCCCACCGCCTGCACACCATCATGCATGCCGACGCCATCCTGGTGGTCGAGGCCGGCGAGATCGTCGAGCGTGGCCAGCACGACGATCTCTTGCGCCGCGGCGGCCGCTACGCATCGTTCTTCCGCCTGCAGCAGCGCGGCGCCGGCACCCCCAACCTGACGCCGATCAGCGCAACCGCATAAGGTTTCCAGCATTTTTTCCAACTGCAACCCGTCGAGACCCTTTCATGACCGCAGCCTCCTACGTCATTCCCGCTCCCCCGCAAGCCTCGCTTCCCGTTGTCGGTGAGACCAGCTCCTATCCGGTTCGCCGCATCTGGTGCGTCGGGCGCAACTATCTCGAGCACATCCGCGAGATGGGCAATGACGAGCGCGCGCCGCCGTTCTTCTTCGCCAAGCACGCCGACATGCTGGTGCCCGACGGCACCACCATTCCCTATCCGCCGCTGACCAAGGATCTGCATCACGAGGTCGAACTGATCGTCGCGATGAAGAGCGGCGGGCTCAACATATCAGCCGACAAGGCGCTCGACCATGTCTACGGCTACGCGGTCGGCATCGACCTCACCCGCCGCGACCTGCAGATCGCCTCGCGCAAGAAGGAGCGGCCGTGGGAAATCGGCAAGTCGTTCGACTATTCCGCGCCGTGCTCGGCGATCCAGCCGGCCGCGAAGATCGGCCACCCAAGCAAAGGCAAGATCTGGCTGACCGTGAACGGCACCGAGACGCAAAAGGGCGATCTCACCGAGCTGATCTGGAACGTGCCCGAGATCATCTGGCAGCTCTCGCAGCAGGTGAAGCTCGCCGCGGGCGACATCATCATGACGGGCACGCCGGCCGGCGTCTCCCAGCTCAACCCCGGCGACAAGCTCGAATGCGGCGTCGACGGCGTCGGCACGCTGAAGGTGAACATCGGCAATCCGGAATAGCGTTGGAATGGCTGCGTTGGACGGCACCGCGGGTGCACAGAATTCACCGGGAAGTACAGCCCTCGACGCAAGCCTGCGCGCGGCCGTCGAGCGCAAGGACGTGCCGGGGGTGGTCGCGCTGGTCACCGATCGCGAGCGCGTGCTTTATCAGGGCGCCTTCGGCGTCGCCGATGTTGAGACCGAACGTCCGCTCACGTCAGACGCGCTGTTTCGTATCGCCTCGATGACCAAGCCGGTCACCTCGCTGGCCTTGATGCAACTGGTCGAGCAAGGCCGCATCGGTCTCGACGACCCGGGCGAAAAATACCTGCCTAAGCTTGCGGGACTACAGGTGTTCGAATCGTTCGACGCGGCGAGTGGAGCCTACGTGCTGCGCCCGGCATCGAGACCGGCGACAGTCAGGCACTTCCTGACGCACACGTCGGGATTGGCCTATCCGTTCACCAGCACGATCTGGCGCGATTTCGAGCCCCGCCCCGGCGAAAATTATCCGTTCGGCCCACCACTGCTGTTCGATCCAGGCGAGCGCTGGATGTACAGCACCAGCACCGATGCCGTCGGCGAACTGGTCGAAGTGGTGTCCGGCCAGAAGCTCGAGGATTATTTCCGTCAGCACATCTTTGCCCCGCTCAAGATGGACGACACCTCCTACAACGTGCCGGAGGCAAAAGGGCCGCGGCTCGTCGCGCAACAGCAGCGCGGCGGCACACGCATGGACGGCGACGTCGAACTGCAGAAGCCGCAGCCCGGGCTCACCATCGCGGCGCCGATCGGCGGCGGCGGCCTCGTGTCGACCGCCGACGACTACGGGCGCTTCGTGCGCATGCTGCTCAACGGCGGAACGCTTGACGGCGTTCGCGTGCTCAAGGCCGAGACGGTGGCGCTGATGGGCCAGAACCACATCGGCGCGATCACGGTCCCTGCGCTCAAGTCCGCGCTGCCGCGCAGCGCCGACTTCACCTTCATCGCCGACGGCCGCGACAAATGGGGGCTCGGCTTCCTCATCACCGCCGACCAGGAGCCGGGGAAGCGCTCCCCCGGCAGCCTGAGTTGGGGCGGCATCAACAACACCTATTTCTGGATCGACCCCGCCCGCGGCATCGCCGGCGTGATCATGATGCAATACCTGCCGTTCGCCGACGCCAGGGCGCTGGCCACCTACGACACCTTCGAGCGCGGCGCCTATCGGCTCGTGACCGGCGAGCGGTAGAACTCTCGCCGTTTGGTCCCGCCATGTCTGGCCGGCCTCATGCGGGGCGGACGAGCTGGACAGCGCCCTTATCCGATCTGTGCGCTCCGTCACATACCTGCCGCCTCGTCTGTTGGACCTTCGCGACGTTCCCTTGACCCAGAATGGGCGCTTGGGACCTCAAGGAGGTTCTGATGACGAAGCATCGCAGGATTACCGGGTTCGTGGCCATCGCCCTACTCGCTGTCGCCACTACCGCCATCAGCAAGCGACCGCACCCGGCCGACGGTGCCGGGTACTCGAAAGCCTCCACGGTTGACGCGAGCGAACCCGCGGCTGCGAATTTTGACGAACGCTGGTCCGCGATAGCTGCCTTGACGCCCAGTGAGCCGTCAGGGCCGCAATGATTGCTGGCGTCCAGGCGCTCAAATTATCGGTGCGGCATGCACCGATACATCCACATGAAGTCCGCTCGGATCGTCCGCATTGCCGACGAAGCCGCCCGATATCGGGCTGGCCTGCTCCGCCTCCCGGGTCACGCCCACGCGGATCAGGTTGGCGCCGGCAATCAGGCCATTGGTCGGATCATACTCGGTCCAGCCGGCGCCGGGCAGATAGACGCTGCACCAGGCGTGCGTACTGCCGCCGCCCACGGTCGTGCCCGAGGAGTCGTCGTACAGGTAGCCGGTGACGAAACGCGTGGCGAGGCCAAAGCTGCGCAGCGCTTCCATCATCAGCACGGCAAAATCGCGGCAGGTGCCGGAGCCGAGTTCAACGGTCTGCGCGGCCGTCTGCGTGCCCTCCTCGTAGCGCGCGTTGTAGCGAAACTCCTTCTTGATAGCGTGCGTCATCGCTTCCAGCACGCGCAGCGTCTGCCTGCCCTCCACCTCCGACGCAACACGGCGGGCCCAGGCGTCAACCTTTCGTTCGGGGTCCGGCATCTGGCGTTCGGCGAGGCGCGCGAGATCGGGAATCTCGTGAGCGGAGTAGGAAAACGGAAACGCCTCGGCGGTCGCGTCGAGGCTGAAGACCGGAAGCGGCTGGCCATCGGGGTGATGCGTCATGTCGAGCGTCGACACGATGCTGAGCCGTTTGGTCCTGAGCGCTTCCGGCCATTCGAGGTAGCAGATGGAGTTGTTGAAGACGTCGTGCTTCCAGTAGACAAACTTCGGCTCGGGCTCGACCTTCAGCGTCGCGCTGTGCAGGCGAAGATCGTGACTCTCGTCCGGCCGCACCATCAACTTGTGCCGCAGCAGGCCTACCGGGTTGCGGTAGGTATATTCGGTGGTGTGCACGATACCGATTTTTGCCATACGAGCCTCCTGCGACCGGATTGACTTCGTTGGACCGGCCGGGCTCGATGGTCCGAGCGCCGGACACCCCCTACGATGGACAACGGTAGCGATGTTGCAGATCGGTGGCTAGGTGCCGCCACCGATGGAAAGAAATATGATGAGCCTCGATCTCGTCCTCATCCTGCTGATGCTCGCGGCCGCGATCGCGATGTTCGTCGTCAACCGGCCGCGCATGGACGCCGTTGCGCTGCTCGTGATGGTCGCGATGCCCTTTACCGGCGTCATCACCATGAACGAAGCGCTGGCGGGGTTTGCCGATTCATCGATCATCCTGATCGCCGCGCTCTTCGTCATCGGCGAAGGCCTCGTGCGGACCGGCGTGGCGCGACGGCTCGGCGATTGGCTTGATGCTACGGCCGGCAGCAGCGAGAACCGTCTGCTCGTTTTGCTGATGGCGGCCGTGGGCGGCCTCGGCTCCCTGATGAGTTCGACCGCCGTCGTCGCCATCTTCATCCCGGTGGTGCTGCGCATCTCGCAAAATCGCGGCATGTCGCCAGGCCGGCTGATGATGCCGCTGAGTTTCGCAGCGCTGATCAGCGGCATGCTGACACTGGTGGCGACGGCGCCTAATCTGGTGGTGAACGCCGAACTGATCCGGCAGGGTGCGCAGGGGTTCAACTTTTTCAGCTTTACCCCGTTCGGGCTGCCGCTGCTCGCGCTCGGCATCATCTATATGCTCTTCGCGCGCGGCCTGCTGCCTGGGAAGAGTTCGCCGGCCGCCGCGGACCGACGCCCCCGGCTTGCGCGCTGGATCGAGCAATATGGCCTCGCCGATCGCGAGAGGCGCGGCCGGATCAACGTTGGTTCGCCGCTGGTTGGAAAACGCCTCGACGAACTGTCGCTCCGCGCCGCGGGCGTGAACCTGCTGGCCATCGAGCGCGGGACCGGGTTTGCGGCCAGCGTGATCCCTCCAAACGCACAGACGGAGCTACAGGCCGGCGACGTGTTGCTCGCCGATGTGGACATCGCGAACGACGGCGCCAACAAACAGTGGCAGTCCCTAAGCCTCGAGCCACGGCCGCTCGGCGAGATCGGCAACTACTTCGCCGACCGCTCGCAGGAAATCGGCGCGGCGGAGGTCATCCTGCCGGCCGAATCCGCGCTGGTCGGCCAGACCGTGCGCGAGGCCCGGCTTCGCTCGGAATACGGCCTCACCGTCATCGGGTTGCGGCACGGCAACAAGGTGGTCATGCACGACCTGCTGGAAGAAACGCTGAAGATCGGAGATACCCTGCTGCTGATCGGCTTCTGGTCCGACATCCGGGATCTCCAGTCCCACACCGAGGACGTGGTCGTCCTGAACATGCCGCTTGAACTGGAGGAAGTTCTTCCAGCGGCCCGGCGGGCGCCGCATGCGCTGGCCGTGCTCGGACTGGTGGTCGTGCTGATGGTCAGCGGTTGGGTGCCGAACGTGCAGGCCGCGCTGATCGGCTGTTTGCTGATGGGGCTTCTGGGCTGCGTCGATTTCAACAGCGCCTATCGCTCCATCAGCTGGAAGACCCTGATCCTGATCATCGGCATGCTGCCGTTCTCGCTGGCGTTGCAGCGGACGGGAGGCGTCGATCTTGCTGCCGACGCAGTCGTCGGCCTGGTTGGAGGCGCCGCGCCGCGCTTGGTATTGGCGAGATTGTTTGTCATCACCGCGGCGCTGGGCCTGTTCATCTCCAATACGGCAACCGCGGTCCTGATGGCGCCGGTGGCGCTGGCCATCGCCAAGGATCTCGGCGCCTCGCCCTATCCGTTCGCGATGATCATCGCGCTGGCGGCATCCACGGCTTTCATGACGCCGATCTCCTCGCCGGTAAACACGCTGGTGGTGGGCCCAGGGCAATATAGCTTCGGCGATTTCGTCAAGGTGGGCACGCCGTTTGCGATCATTGCCGCGATCGTGAGCGTAGTGCTCGTTCCAATTTTCCTTCCGTTTTAGAGCCAGGCGGCAGGTCTTTATTTGTCGCTTTTAGCTGGCGGCCCGTCGCCGCAATCGGCCCCACTCTGCTGCGGATAACGAACTGCGTGAATGACGTGCTGCCGTAGAAAGGCGGCTCAAAACTCCGATCGAGGATGCGGATTGAGTTGTCCTGGGCGTGATGCAGCGAGCGCATCGGATCAAGCTGCATCGCCGCCAGGACCGTTCCTTTTTGCTTCTGCCGCCAACCGGCCGGTTAACCTTGTAAGCTTGGCCGCTTGCGCCAGTTGATACAACTCCGCCGCAAGCTTGTCGTCGCGTTCAAACTTTGCACAGAGTTGGGCGATGTCGATATAGTGCTTGCGGCAATAGTCTATTTTCACGGCGTCGAAGTCTTGCGGGTCGGGATTGATTGATCGGCCTCGCGGGGCATCTACCAACAAGCCTTTTTGGCGCAAACTGCTTGCTTTGTCGTGCACGGCTTTGCGCGGGCGTTGCAGGCGCTTGGCGATCTGCGCGGCCGATACCGTCGGCCAGAGGCCGACAAGCTCATTGATTTCAGCATGAGTCCAGCGGGGAGACATGCGGGCCTCCTCGGTCATGACGGCGCGGCTATACTGCCCCGCTTATATATCGTTTCCATGACCAGATACCGTCCGCAGCCTAAAATCCGAGCTGCCCCGCAATAAAGGGGGCACCAGGTGCCTGAAGCCGATATTTGACGCGTTTTCAGATCGTAAGCCGCCAGTCACCGAACTAAGATCGAGACGCTGGCGTATTGCCGGCGTGATACTTGAATTCCGGCGACAGAACCAGCCGATAGGCCCTTAACTTGCCATCCTGCCATGACTCAAGAAATTGGCCGCAGATCGCACAATCAGCCCGACCCGGCCGTCCAACCAGCAAGCTTGATTCCGCGACCTCGTAAGCCGCCGCGCACGATGGGCAAGTCAGATCTGATA